>ORMF011703465.1_pt1 | contig 38682 bp, 1 predicted proteins | sample 1779871 | NCBI WGS metagenome assembly ORMF01 (sample SAMEA104232316, study PRJEB22302) | groundwater metagenome | biome: forest; feature: aquifer; material: groundwater | place: USA | collected 2011-08-07 | depth 5.4 m
AGAATATTTCATGCCTTCCGTGCCCATAGAGATCCCGTCGGCCACGGTAATCGTGCCAAAAGTCAGCGGCACGCCGTTCGCGGCTTTGACCCCTTTGTCCGCCTGACGCGCCAGCTCATCAATGTGCATATTGCAAGGCGTCAAATTACTCCAAGTGCTGGCGATGCCGACGATCGGCTTCTCAAAATCCTCGTCTTTAAAGCCGACGGCTCTCAGCATCGCGCGATTGGGCGCGCGGCGGTCCCCTTCCGTAATCATGGAACTTCTTTTATTGAGAGAACTCATCTTATCCCCTGAATTTGCTGGAAGTTATAAAAAAACGATTATAGCACTTTTAAGGGATTGTTCAAGAAATGCCAGGAGGAATTGCTTTAAGCGGCTTGGTCGATCATTTTCTTCATGAGCTTGAAGAATTTGACCGTTTGTTCTATCGGGGCTTTGGTGATGGCTTTTAAAGCAAAGCGCAGGGCCGTTGGGATATCGGCTCTGCCTTCGAGAATATCTTTTAAGGTTTGAGTGTCGGGCCGTTCTCCCGCCAAAGTCGCGTAGGCGTCGTGAAATCCTTGGGGAATGTTAGCCAGATCAATCCGCCCCGAATAAATCCCGACTTTGATCAAAGCTCTAAACGCGGGAACCTCGCCTTCTTCTAGAAAACGCATAGGCAGGTTGATGAAACCTTGTTTGAGTCCTTTTTGAGCCGCGCTTATTTTGACCCGGGCGGCGTCTTTCAGCTCATTCGGGATTTCGGCCAAGAAAAGCCCTTGAGCGGCCGGATGGTTTAAGGCCTGTCGGACCAACGAATCTCTGCCGCTCACCGTGAAAAATACATTCTTGCCGTAGTGAGACTCCTTTGCCAATAAAAGTTCGGCGATCAAGTCATCCAGATAAAACTGAAATGAAGGATTATCCATCGTATCCAAATCAATGTCCGCGATCACGGTTTGCTCCGCTGACGCCTCGACATTTTTCAAATTGGCATCCACGTTACGATTGACCGTATCATTCATCAAGCGCAGATCCTGCACCTTGATCTGCTTTTGTAAATCATGATCCGGAGTGCCGGGTGAAACGTGATTCCTTGAAAGTTCCAATTCGACCCCGATTTCTTCCGATTTCGCGAACAGCCGGTTGCCGTTTTTGGATAAGGTAAAAATATAAGGATTGTTCTTTTCCTCATTTAAATTAAGAGACAATCTAGCCCCGTTTACCTGGGGAAATGCCTGCGCGACCCCCAAAAAGAAACCTTCCAGCCCGGAACGAATGTCTTGTTGCAAACTCTCGCCGGTCGCATGATCCGCCACCAAAGCTTCGGCGCCTGCCTGCCGGACAGGCAGGGTTTGCCTCGACTGCGTCTCGGCAAGCCGCGCGCCTAATCCGGTTTGCGTCTCAAGCGGTTTATAAATACTCACGGCGCTTCGCGGCCCTAACTCCGGCTCAACAACCGCGCGGCCCCTATTTTTCAAATAGGGCACGGAAGGTATTTTGGGCCCAAATTGGCTCGCTAACAAATAAGTCGTTGTTTGATCTGCCATGGTTTTAAGAAAAGATTCTTCTTGAACCATATAACCCGCCCCGCCTGGCATCTGAATATAAACAATGGGAAATAGGCGCGTTTCACTTTTTAGGTCCTTGATCTCATAATGGATTACAAAACTTCTTCCCCGAAGACTGGATTCCACGTCGGCGTCGTTCCTAAAAGCGAATTGAATCTCGATCATTTGGTCCTTATCTTTTGCTTGAACCTCGAGGCTCTGAAGAATACCTCCAAAGGATTCACGAAGGCGGTCTTCCATCTTTATCTTAATTTGAGCGATTTTAGGTTCGTCCGCTCGTAGAAAATCATAAGGTCCTTCTTTTGGATCAAAAATATCCGCCAAGACGAATTCTTTTACGCGGGGAAATAGAATCATGAGATTCCTAACGCTTCCAAAATCAAATCCGCTGGCAGGATAATAGATGGGGCCCTCATACGCATCAAAAAAAGATTTCAATTTATTCGGAATTCTTTTCCTCGTCGCCAGCCGCGCGCCGGAGCTAAATTTTGTCTGAATTTTTTGGATGTTCTTTATTCTCTTAAGAAAATGCCCACGACTGCTAGGGGACCCTGACGGGAGAACATTATCCACATATTCGGGTTTCGCATAATTAGCAATTTGCGTGAAAAGAGAAACGATTTGTGCGTCAAACGGATTGCGTTCGGCAACCTGTTCCGCTTGGTCCAGAAGGGTATTGATATGCGAGATTTCAATCTGTTGTAAGTGGTAAGTATCTCTCCCAATAACAATTCGAGAGTTTTGAATTACACGAAAAATCGCCGCTCGTGCATTTTGAGTCTTATCATTAGAGTCTGGCGTATTAGAAGCTAGGCGCTGGGCAGGCACCAAGGCTTTAGTGGTGGACACCTGTCTCTTGAATGTCGCCTTGACAAGATTATCGACATATTCTACGGACACAATTTTAAAATCACGCCTTTGGAGATCGCTTATTCTGTGATAAATGCTATCAATCTCATCTTCTGCCTTAAAGGATTGTGTGACAATAATCTCATCTCCTTCGACAACTGTTTTGAAACCCTGTTTTTGCGCAGCTTTTACAAATTCTACCGCCAGCCGGGCGCCGGAGCCGGTCAGGATATCGCTTAATCTTTTCCGCAAATCACCGGCTCGAAGCGCCTTTTCGCGGCGGGTATTGATGGAAACGAGATTTTCGCTAAACCAGGACGTGAGCACGGTTAGCCCATGCTGCGCTTTCAATGCTTTGTAAGTTATAATGGATTGGGTATTGTTGAAAACCCATGAGATCTTGTCTCCCTTTTTCAAAGGATACGCATTCAGATCGGCCAAAGTCTCGACGGAAATGATGCGATGAAATTTGAGAGATCGGAGCTTTGACACGAGCTTACTCCTTCTCTCCTGGTCAGAATCCAAAACCAGAATGATCGTTTCGGGCCCACCCATACGCTCCAGCAACTCCCGGCCTGTGAGAATCTTGGGCTCGGCCGGCGACTCTTTCGGAACCGGAATGTTCGGCGTGGGTTTTCCTTCAAAAAACCGGACGAGTTTATCCAAGCCGCGAACGTTCGAAGCCTCATGGTCCGGATTGAGCGCATAAGCCCGGCGGCCCTGTTTCGGCAATTTGGCGTTTTCCTCTGCCGATAAAGACGCGCTATAAACGGGCGCCTTCTTTTTTGATTCCGGTTTTATCAAAACATTTTTCTCAACCAACTCCTTCAGAACGACCAATACTTGCTGATAACTTGCGTTCGATCTATTTTCGCCAAGAAGCTCCCGGCTGATTTCTCCCGCGGTCAGCATGAAAGGCGGGTCGGATTCCTCCCCGGCCTGAAAAAGCGACACGATACGCGCCATGAGAATGGGTTTGGGCACCTGCGCCAACACATTATTTGCCAGCCGCGCGCCCAGTCGTTTGGAAACCTCTTCAACGGAAGCCGTATAAATATATCCGATTACTTTGCCGGATTTGGGATCGACATGGTCTCGAATGCGTTTAAAACCGAGCGAGGCATACAATTGTTGCGCTCTTATATTATCCACGAGAGTTCCCAGAATAATTTTTTTCGCACCAATTTTGAAAGCTTGCCGGATTCCTTTGCGGATCATCGCTTTGGCCAAATACCAGCCGCGGGCATCCTTTCGCACACCCATCATTTCACCGGAAACAACCTCATTATCGCGGTCGAACACGGCCAAAAGGAAACCATCCACCTGCCCGCTTCGATCCAAACTCACCAAATTGACAGGAACACGCAAATTTTGTTCCAACTTTAGAATTATTTGAAGCCGTTCTTCGCTTAAAATGGAAATACCGTCTTCTTCGTGCATTTTTTTCGCCAAAGAGCGGATTTGACGCAGCGCCTCGAGCTTCCTCGGCTTCGACAAAGCACTTAACCAATAAATTCGATCTGTAGCCAGCCGCGCGCCCTTTATAGGATCTTCTGCCGTTATTTTTAAGGCCCGCGAAATAAATCCGCTCAGTTCTTCCAGGCCTTGGCTTTTTTCGAGATAAGGATAGATATTCGGCAACTCACTTAGTTCTGCCTTAAGGGTTCTAAAATGCTCGTCCAATTCCTTGATCATTCCCGGTATTTTGGTTATTTCAAAAAATGGCGTGTCTTCACTTTCATACGGCTGCGATTTGAATGTCGTTATAAACCAGTCATCGAATTTTTTTACAGCGTTGCCATAAGCCATGATTTCATCCTGAGAAATACTTAGAGCCACGCCCGGGGTCACAAAAGAAGTAGTGGCTTCCCCTAAATGGCGGGAAAGCGTCTCTTTGAACCAGCGATTAAAAAGCCAGAGCCAAATATCGGGGTGCTGCGGATAAATATAATCTGCCCAGTCAAAAATGGTCGCCCTAATATCCGACCATTTAAAGGCGCTGACTTTATCCGCCCTCTCGGCCATGTCATAAACAGGGTCGAGTTCGCCGTCGGATAGTTTGAATGCATAATAAGCCACCGTCATATAATCGTCGTCTGATGGTATTGCCTGGACAATTCTTTTGAGTATCACTCTATACATCCTTAAGAGTTCACGTTCATCTGACGTGAGTTCTTCCGAACTCTCTAATTCTTCTTTTATGGCCTCAAAACTTTGCAGGTAATAATTGAACCGGGACAGGATCTGCTCTTTGGTGGCAAGCCGCGCGCCGGAATTCTGCGAAGCGGCTTTCATGATCGATGCTTGGGCGCTTTTCAACAGCGCTTCTATTGAACTGGTCTCAGCTTCGGTTAGGGTTGTCCGCGGCCAAATTTTTCGTATAGTAGGGTGAAGAAAGTCCAGGATATCCGAGATCGCGTTCTGAACTGTATTCAAGTCCTCTCTTTGCACATCACCGATCATCTCGCCAATGCTCCAAGCAAACCATGATCTGATTTTATCTTTATCCGGTGATTGAATAAGGTTTATGGCGTTTCTAAGTGAGGCCTCGGCAGAGTGCAGCTCGGCCGCCCATAATGCATCATCCGCCTCGGCGCCTTCATTGGGTGCGGCGTCTAAGCGCAAAAGGTCCTGATAAACCCGCTCAGCCGTCGGCTTCGAGCCGTCATAGCTTCTTCTTAATTTTTTTAATTTCATTCTAAGAGCGGAGTCCTTTGGAAGGACGTCTACATAAGAAGGTTGGTTACCTCTCCTCCTAAATGAAATGAAATTTAAAAGCGATGACACGTCACGCTCTTCTGTTTCATGCTCTTCGAAGCCCGCATAAAGATTTCCGAAAGAGGCAAAGAAAGCATCCATGTCTGTCTCCATGTCAATCAAAGAGAATTTCTCCTTATCGCGGGTGATGTCTTCCCGGTTCAGTACGGAATAGCCGAGGTCGACCAGGTGAACATCCTTGCCGGCGTCGAGGAAAAGCTCGTTGCTGATGTCTCTGTGATAGAATTTTGCGGCGTGAAGTTCGCGGAGGGCCTTCGCGAAGGCAATGAGATCGGCCATTATTTCCTTTTCATCGAAAAAGCGCTTTTCCTCTACCGCCTTCTTCAGACGCTCGTACATACTTTCACCCGGGACTTGCTTGGTGACGATATAGAACGGATATATGCTCATGATGAACTGCCGGGACAACTGCTCTTCTATATAAACCCCGTCTTCATGGGCGAATTTCGCTATACCCGACAATTCCGGAAAATATTTCTTTATTCCTTCCAGGGCCGGTTCATGGTTCAACGTATACAGAAGTTCGGCTTCGCGGTATAGCAAGTGGAAATGTCTCGTGAACTTTACATAGTACCTGTCCGTCCCGTCCTTAAGCACCCCCGACATCACCAAACTCTGTTCATCCATCTTCTCGATCCTAAGATCTGAAAGGTCCCTCAGTTTGATACCCGCTAAATGACTATTCATCTCCTCTAGACGCGCTATCGTCTCGTCGGTATAGAGGTACTTTGACAGCCGCGCGCCATCATGATTGCCGGACGATTTCGGACCAGGCTGGACAAGGAACTTCAAGTGTTCACGATCCATATGTTGGATCTCATGGGCCGTAAAAATCTTCTCTGAAATGGAAGTTCTTTGTTCCTGCGACAGCAGGCCTTCCTGATGTGCCAGTGCCAGCGATTGAAGAAGAAACTTTTTCTTCGCGGCCGAAGTCACGAGATAAAACGCGATGTCTTCGAACGGTATCACCGGCTGGCTGGAACCTTCAGCGATACCGTAGTCATCGAGGGATATGTCCATATGAGGGTATTTTAAAATGGCATAATCGGGGCCGTATTCCACCTCATGCGGATTAAAATCCGTGTAATAAACGTTAGGCTCCCCGTCCCGATTCGAACCGGCGCTTTTCCAAAAACCGCGCGCCCTCATTTCTTCGTTCGACAAAGGCCGGAGCTGTCTATCGAGCATGCTCGAAAGCATATGCAGCACGGATTCGTCGTAGGCCTCACCGCCAAAGCCATGGGCCGTCACTTTGATGCCTTGAATCTTCAAATAGCCGGGGTGATAAGAAGTGCCTAATTTATCGGTGGCGATCGCCTCGTACTGCCCGGTTTGCTTGAGATAAAGCCTTTGTTGGTTGATAAATCTGGCGACACGATCCTCCGGCTCCTGCGCCAGCCGCGCGCCGGTGAGCCGCAGCAGTTCTTGCCTGACTTTTTTATACTCCTCAACTTTTTCGGCGAATTTCGTAATGGTTAATGCGTTTTCTACGCGGTCTATGACTTCGACAAATTTATTCCGCATGATGGTTATAGGGATCTGGGACGCCTGCATCTTGAGGGTGGCGCGCTCGGAGGGGCTCAAAGCCGCAATAAATGAAACTTTTACCCCTTTGAAATCGCGCTGTATATAGCGTTCTTTAAAAAGACGGAGATCGGGAGCGAACCCGGCGCCCTGACGCGCGTATATTGTTTCAATGTCCGTTTCCAGGCCCTGTAATTGTGCCTCCAGTACCCGGATGCGTTCGACGGCTGATATATTTTTCTCAAGCGTCTCCGGCTCGACCGCTTTTACCTTCAGAAAATGGGGCAAGTCATTGACGAACAGGTTCGCGGCTTCCTCCTCCTGTCTCGATCTTTCCTGCTCCTGTCTCGATCTTGGGATGAGCAGCGTACGTAAAAATTGAAGCAGCCCAGGCTTGTCGGTCACTTCCCCGCTTAATATTTTTTCATTCAAACGTCCGGCTAAATACGCGATCCTTCTTTCATCAAAACCGGCCTCGCGCAATTGCCTCTTCAAATCCTTTAAGGAAGGTACGGCACTTGTCAGCCGCGCGCCTTGCGGCCATTTTATGTCCAATGTCCGACCGTTGAGGCTGACATCCGCCTGAGACCGGTCGCCGCGTAAAAAACGGTCGATTTGATCCGCCAGCGGCTCGATATAGAGGGCATTGATACCGTCTGCTTTTCTTCCATTCAAAAACTCACGGAATTTAGAATAAGCTCTCGGCATTGTCCATTTCATCCACAGAAGCGTATCTACAGTGTGATGGCTGTCTGATGGATTATAAAAAGTTTCTATCCCCTCTAATCTCAAGTAATCACGCTGCAGTAATAATTCTTTTATCCGATAACTATCAGCCGACGTTTTTGGCAGTAATTTCAGCAAGACGCCCAGCATGAGCGATTCCGCGCTGTCATTCTTTCCTATATATAAAGTTTGGCCGATGACTTTACCCGCGTTTTCATTTTCAGGATCAACGATCTCAATTTTATACCCCGTAGGAGCTAAAGTTAGATTCATGGAAGCGGCGATCTCGGCGGCATTCGACAGTGCCCTATCCATGATGTCCATGTATCGGGTGTAATTCTGATCAATATCAACGTCTTGGATTGTATCAGCCAAAATATCGGCAATAACCGTTAACTTTGGCTCATCCGCACCGCCCTCCAATGTAAATTCAAGTTCATCTCCTTTAGAAGCAATTAGGGCGAATAAAGCGAGTTTCGCCTCGTCTTCGCCTGCTTTTCCCCAGTCATTCAATGTTTGGCCATTGCTTTGATTTTTAAAACTGATCTTAATGTCTTTGTTTTTTTCTACGACCTCTTTAAACACCCGATAGATCCCCTCGGCCGGGCGCATATGAATGCCGCTTGGTTCCTGTATCTGCACGGTCCTTGAAACCGAAGCCAGCCGCGCGCCGCCTTCTTTTTCCTCTATTTCAAGAGAGGATTCTCCGAAATTTTTACTGACGATAGGCACAATGAACAAGTCGACGATAAAACCGAGAACGACGTTGTACCATATATAAGTATCCAGATCATCCGAGGCTAATTTCCAAGCCACCTTCATTCCGATTGACAAGAAAATAAAATTTAAAGGGAAAATATACAACCAGCTTTTGATCGAACTGCGAATAAATCCGTTATGCCAAATGTTTTTACCCTCTCCAAAAGCAGCGCCCGTAATAATTTTAAAGGGCAAACCTAGGATCAGCGCGCAAACGCTCAAATCAAAAAGGATCCTTATGTTTTGGTCGGGAAAATAGTCTTTGGTATAGGGAATGAGTACCGTGTAAATCAAATAACGGCCGACCATTGAGGGAATGATAGACCAGCGTAACGCGTACTTGAATGCGAGCCGGGCATGCTCAACTGATTTCTTCTTATCAGAAAAGAGTTTCGCGACGAAAGCGGATAAGAATTTGCCCCCAAAACCGATGGAAAAACGCCACAGAGCTTCTTGCACTATCACGGCCGTTAAAGCCACATTTTGGATTCCCACAGGATAGATATGGAAACTGAAAATACTCGCAGCTAATACGGCCGAAGCGAAAAATATTTGCATTCCATAATCCCAAGATCCGGACAATAAAAGTTTGTGCCGGATCCATTCGGTAGAAGGGCCGATAAAAGGCATGAGCAGCATGATCGTCCAAAATTCAAACACGATTTTAGCAAACGGCGCCAAAGGAGCGGGATTCGACAAAAGATGCTGATAAGAAATAACGGCGCTCACCACGGCGCCCACCCACCCGACAACCTGCAGGACCGGGATCAGTCTATTTTTTTCACCTAACCGCGCGCCGTCGCGGGAAGTCATGATTTCATTAAGAATAACGGTGGCCCATACTATTTTTTTCATCGGCGGCACCAGCGCTTTGATATCTTTCCTCCACAAATCGGACGCAATGGTTCTTGGAACCTCGCGCGCCTTGAGTAAGGACACCCTGGCATGCTCCAATTCTCCTGCCGACAAAAATATACGGGCATTTTCAAGATGGTTGCGGGAACTGATCATCCCCTGGACGATATCCCCCCATGCCGATTTACGGATCAACTGCCGCATGTCTCTGGCCGCCCAAATGATCAAAAACTTAACCGCCTGTTTCTTAAACGGCATCCAACGGACCCATTGGTCCGCGAGCCGCGCGCCGTGTGTTTCGGTGCCGGCTTTTAATAAAACCGCTTCTCCAAGGGTAACCGTCCCTTGTTGATGCCCGAGGAAAAATCCATCATCTATTCTAAAAGCTTCCTGCATGTGGGGTCGGTCAAAGAGCTTCATCGCTTCAGGGCTCATTTCAACCGCCATCGATCCATTCGCGAAAAACTCAACACTTCGGATCGGATTCCCTTCGATGCTCACTTCATCCATAGAGCTGAAGTATTCTTTCCCATCATTAGGTCGCGAATAACGGATCTTGATTCGATTCTTGCCGTCTTTTGAGAAAACAAAGAATAGCTCAACATAGGCACGCGAATCTATTTCTTTTTGCGCATAGATACGATATATTCCGTCCGCATATCGTTGGATAGCGTATCTTTGACCCCCCTTTCGCCAAATAAACTGTTTGGATTGATCATCCCATTTAAATAAAGCGTTCTGTTTAAGCCCCAGCCTTTTTTGAAGTGCTATGAGCCGCATAAAGCCTCTTGGAGATTTTCCTTTGAACGTATATTTCAAAATGGATGTTTTCGCCAGCCGCGCGCCCGTATTTTCAGCCGGAAGTTGTTTTTCCGCAAGCGGCGCCGGAGTCAAATCCTTGCTCTTCGACCAGGCGCGGATAACCATCGCCTGGGACACGACGTCCAGGGCGCTAATAAGCCAGGCCGCATAAACAAGGTCATTCGTAATAAGCCAGATAAAAATCAGCGCGGGCGCCCAGAATGTGACGATGAAAGGATAAAATTTCAGGGTAATCGCGGCGCTGGAGGTTTCGGAACGGTCGCCGGATAACAGGTTTCCCATGAAAAAATGCAGCGACCAGATGGGAAACGCGATGATAAGGCTGACCTCCAGAGCCACTTTTACCAAAAATGCAGGCACTCCGAAAAATTCTCCGATCACCTGATTATTTAAAAATTGCAGATAGGAAAAATAATAAAAATAGCCTACGGACACGGCGCTGGCCAGGCTCCACCTGGCCGAGTTGGCCGCGCTCTTCTTGAAATCACGCGTCGAATACCAATCTTTGATGAAAGTTCCCGAGAAAACCGACAACAGACCGGTCAAAACCGCATTTTGCGCCAGGATGAGATCGCGCCAGGCTTCCGCTCCTTTGGTCAAAGCATGAAATAAAATAAAAGCGGTGCTTACGGAAAATGTCATGATGCCCAGCTGTTTTGCCGGTTGGCCCTGGTATTTCGAAGCGACATGGGCAAAGCTGATCAGCCATAAAAAGTCCAGAGCGACCAACGCCAGTCCCGGCAATGCCGGCGGATGGCTGACGAGAAAAATCACCGAGAAAAACGTAAGCGCCGTTCCTATAGCTATATAAACCGATCGAACCGATGCCAGCCGCGCGCCGGATTTACCACCTTTGGCCAGGCTTTCCGCGTGATCCACGAACCGCCCAATCTCCGCGATCGTATCTATGGCTATGGTGAAATCCGTACGTACGTCCAGACTCATCTTGGGATTACGCATATTGGATTCCAATAATTGTCTTATCTTGTCTAAGTGAAGCTTTGCTTCTGTTAATTCATCAGCCGCCTGCGGTATGAAATTGTTTTCCAAAAGCGTGCGAATGTTCTCAAAGATCTTGGCCATGCGTTCCCCTGGCTCCTTGAAAGAGCTGTTGGGACGACGAAGCTTTTCGATAACCGCCAGGGCATTTTCTACATCCTGCAGCAATTCTTCTTTCAGTTCACTTCTGCGCAATTGACTCAACTTCCTGAAATACAAAAAGCCTACACCCGACGCAATAACGAGAGGGCCGCCGATCATGACAAGAAATGCACCGATTACCCTGCCCCACAACGGACCCAGAACCTGTCCGCCGGCCCCTGTAACGAACCATTCATACATTGGCGGGATTAACCAATAGGCATAAGCGGCTACGAGCAGCTCACCTATCAGGCGAAAATTCCTTTTGAGCTTTTCAACAGACGCCAACCGCGCGCCAGTCGCTGGAAAATCAGGCGAGTGCTTGTCGATATTTTTTTCCATATAAATTCTTTCGACTTGCCGATAACCGCGCCTTTCGAAATAGGGTCTGGATTTGTCATTTTTCAGCCATACCCGCACGGTGGCAAAGCCCCTCTCGGCTAGCCAGACATGCAGTCGTTCCAGCCACTTCTGGCGGTCAGTGAATGTTTCGCGTTTATACAACTCTTCCCGTTTGCGGCTGCCCCCGTAGATCACATAACCCTCTCCAAGAAAAACGGTTCTACTCCGAATGTCCCGAATACTCAGGTGGATGACAAATGTGTTAGAGCGCCGGTCCTTAAAATCGATGAAGATCTCTTCCGGGGTGTTTTGTATTACTTTAGCCCGGTAGGGGTACGGCCACTTTTCCGGCAGAAGGGCACGTACGTCCTCGTCCGAACGCAATATCAGGGATAGGTGGGTGTCCGCATCCGGTGCGGGCGTCGCCAATTTATTCCATATCCGCTTCCATCTAATGGATGCCAGCCGCGAGCCGGAATTTTCGTCGGTCTCACTTTCTTCGGGATTTCTTTCTACAGGCAAATGCGGACGCTCATAAAGATCGGTAAAAAAACCGGCCCAATCCAAATGGACGGTCTGCATTACCCATGTCGCCGCGCTCAATCCTCCGACCAAAAGACTGCCTCCCCATGAAACGCCCAATAGACGATAAACCAGATACACCAGTCCCCCGACTGCCGGCGAGGACAAGATCGAAAAAACAACGGAAAACAACGTTTTTTTGTCCGCCAACCGCGCGCCGGAAAGAACGCTTCTAAGCTCGGCTAAAAGTTCGTTCAGTTCCTTCTCTGTGCCTTTGGCAGATGCATAGCTTACTCTCCTGAAGGCCATGACCGTTTCATTCAAAGGTCCGCGCATTTTTTCAAGGCTGGGAGAATCCTGCGATCTTTGCAGGGCCTCAAAAACATCACCGATCTCGCTTTGATTAAGCGGCATTCCTTCCAGCCGTGTGTTTATCAGGCCCAAACGCCCTTTGAAATAGGCAAGATCACGCGACGCAGGCGCGGGTTTGACGGCAGGCGCTTTACTAGCGGAGACCGGTTGTTGCGGCAGAGCTTGATATTGAGGCTGGACTATTTCTACGCCGTATTTTTTAAAAAGCGGCATCAGCGTCGCGCGGGACATTTGAAGTTTTCTCGTCACCAGCTCTATCTGATAGCCTGCCTCGCGGTAAACTTCGGTCAACGCAGCGTGTATTTTTTTATGAACTGCAGAACCGGGCTTGATGCGCCAACGCGTCACCGCGCTCTGTACGAAATAATTGTCTTTCAGGCCCATCCACCTTTGTACGCGGCTCATAAGGCCGTAAGCTTCCAGGAATACTTCACCAAATCGCGTCTCATCCGCCAATATCGCGTTGCTCTCGACCTCATCCCAGCGCCGTTTCTCTACCGCCAGCCGCGCGCCGGATTCGCCGGTCAATTTCTGGAAATTTTTGGTCTTTTGGTCAAAGGAAGCGTCCGAATCACGGGACAATATCATCGCCAGAGCCGAAAGCGCGGCTCGCTGCGGCGGATACTGTTTGTCTCTAAAACTTTTAAGCGGCATTCTCCAGTTACGGCGCATTTTCTCGGCCTGGATGGCTAAGACGGTGATCCAGGCGCTGTCTTCTTCGGAATCATTGGAATTATTTTTTCTCACATCTCGGTAAATCAATTCGGGGCTTTCAAACCCGATGGGGTCTAAAGCATAAGCGAGAGCCAGAATAGCGGCAGTCGCAGCGTCATGGTTTTTCTCTTTTTGGTATCTTCTGTAAACGTCCTCCGTGATGCCCTGACTTCCAATAAAGACCGAGGCCGCGGTCAACAAGGCCGCGATGAATTCAGAATTCGTTTTTTTAAGAAAATCCTGGTACCAGGCGTTAAGGCCGTAGTTTTTGGCTTTGCGAGAAGAGCTGGCGAGCGTCAGGATGGAAGCGACAAGAGGAGAAAATCCTTTTTGGGTATAATCTTGAAAAATGGCTTTGACCTTATACTCATCTTGGGTAAAACCATAAGCCGCCATCAGAATGGAGGATAGGCTTGGCCCGGCACGCTCCTTTTTGTCCGATACCAAGCGAATATGCTTTTTCCTAATTAAAGCCGGATCCTCGGGAATGATGATGACCGGATCCACTAAATGAATAGGCGATGATCCCCAGATAGGCTGTTCAACATCTCCGATGGCATAGAGAACCCCGTTTTTGTCGAAACCCGCCGACCTGACAGTGCCTGAAACAGACCGGGTTTTGGAAGATTTTGCGGCCCTCAGGGATATTTCCGTCCTGTAGGGGTAAAATTCATAGATCAATTTCTGCTGGACGCTTATCGAATGGTATTGAAGACGCGTCTCAAAAACCAAAGCCCCGCTTTTTTCCCATCGGACCACCTGAACCCTGCTGAAATAAGGTTTTCCGTCTTGAGGTTTATGAGAGAGATAGACCACGTCCTCTCCAAAAACCGCGCCCTTGTATATAGGGTCGTTTTTCATCGCGCGCGTGAGATTTAAAAATAATTGACGGGTATCTACGGCCTCTGCCGGTGTCTTGGCTTTCAAACCCGACGCCAGCCGCGAGCCGTTAAAAGTCAGCCTCAAATCAATATCGTGTTCATCAGGGTTTTCAAAAGTCCCGCCAAATATAAATTGTGATTCCGGGCTTGAGGGAAAAGTAATGATCGTAAGCTTATCAGCGTTTTCATACAAAGAAGCTGTCTCTTCCCCGTGGAAATATCCCATTAAGCGAAAATAACTTTCGTAATTTTCGTCTGAGGTATTATTTCCAAACTGGATGATCAAATGTTTGGGTTTTTTATCGCCGGGTTTCTGGTAGTACAGTATGGACAAAGCGACTATGTCCGGGTCCGCGTAAGGATCCTTGTGCTTGTCCGTTCCCGCGATGAGAACCGGATATTCAGGACGATAGGTTCTCTGAAAACTGCTTTCGTTAAAGTTTCCATTTTGATCAAAGATGGGGACTTCCTCGCGAAGACCAAGATAATCTAATAGCGATGAAACAACTTTCGCATTCTCTTCAAGTCCGCGATGCAGAGGAAGTTGAGACCACCGCATTGAACTTCCGGAATCATACCAGCGCTCTCTTAGGTAAGTCCTGCGTAATTCAAGACTGATCTCCTGCTGCGTTGGTTGCTTGATGGCATCGGGCCGCACGGTTTGCCACGATTTGAATGAGCCCCCGTAATGACCCAATTTGAATGTAATAAGCGGCGGTGTTTTGTCGCTGACTATCTTTTTAATGACCGCCAGCCGCGCGCCGGTTTTTGTCTCCGCGTCGGAAACGCTTTGGGAAGAGCCGACGGGCAACATGAATCCCGACAACAAAAGCATCTGTGAAAAAAGCGCCCGTTGAAAAGGAGTGAAATTTCCCAGCCGGCGATTGCGGGTCTGCTCGGAAGCATGGTGCGATTCAAACTCCGTCCAGAGAGCCCCCTCTTCGGCGGGGAATTGGTTTTGCATCATCATTTTAAAAAGAAAGGTTTTGACGATTTGGCGTATTTCCGCGGACAAAGCGTCCCACCAATTTTCAAACACATACGCCATGTTGTCGATTTTGCGCTTGACCGGTAAATTCATGCCCAAACGATGCGCGACCGATATAAAATTGGAGTGAATATCGGCGTCGTATTCGCCCTGGTTGCTCTCAGGCACCTTAGCCATTTCCTCAAGCGATTCGTTCGCCAAAAGCATGAAACGCTCGAAAGGCACCGCTTCGGTCAGGGCCAAGCTGTCGTCGTCTTTAATGGTATGAATAATCACCGATTTGCCGTCCGGTCTCACCGGCATGCGCCCAAGTTGCCTGATAAAATTCAGATACCGGCTGGGCTGTGAGGTTCCAGGATAAGGGAAAAGTCCCGCCATATAACCCAACGTGTTGTCGATATAAAAGAAAGAGACGGTTTTATGATCGGCTTTCAGCCGTTCGAACAAATTCTCGAGAGTTTTCCCGCCGATGTCCCCGGCCAATCCATGGATGCGCCCTTCCCGGACCATTCGCCTGATTTTCGCGTACGCTTGGTTGCTTCCCAACGTGCCCTGGAGTTGGTCGTGATGGACGTGAAGAAGTTCTCCGCTTGAATAAACCGGCGCATACAAAGTGGGAGGCAAATACCGGACCCTGGGATCTTGGTAAGACCGGCGATAAGACAGGAAAAAACCGGTGATGGCTTTTTGAAGGAACAAATCACTGATATCCGGGTCGACATAAGGCCGGAGCAGCCGGAAATAAAGCCTCACGAGTCTGTTAAGATTTTTATCCAGATCGACTTTTCGTGATTTTTTGACGGAAAAACGGATGATCTCCTCAAGGGTCTTATCTTTCAGAAAAGCTTTCTCGTCGCTGTTGAAGCACTCCGCCAAAAGCTTCTCCACAAACGAGATCCTGGTCTGATTCTCGGAAAAAAGAAGTAAACGCAGAGGCCATAAAATGTCCGATATGAAAACATCGTTATCGACGATTACGAGTTCATCCAGATTCGCGTGATAGGCAAGCTCGAGAGCCGGTTCAAGACCCACGGCCACACCCACGCCTCCCAGATTTCGTATCGAGGCAAGCGTGTCTTCGGAGAGGGCTTCATTTCCCATAAATATCCCGTAGGGGTCACGGCTTCCATAAGCGCTGCCGTCCGGCTGCATAAAAAGCACGCTTTCCTGGACCACTTGGTGGTGGTTCAAATAACCGAAGTAGTTATCCAGGATTTCCCGGGATTTTCTTGCCGCCAGCCGCGCGCCGGATAAAGGAACCAATTTCAACCGGATCGTCTCACCACCCGGAACAATTGTTTTCTTGCCGCTGTCGCCTATCAAGACTTCGCTTTTCGACGTTGCGCCCGAGCGTTTGATGAACGCGCTTGAATATTCCCATCGGGCCGACTTAAATTGAAACAGATTCACAAAACCCGACGCCTCTAAAATGTCGTTCAAAGACAGTCCTTCCGAACGCTGGATCGAGACATGGACGATCAGCCCTCCGGGGACCTCTTTCTGCTGCAGATCCAAGAGCTTTTTCACATCTACGACTTTGGCGGCCGCCTCCCCTTCGAACAGAATGTCCCGCCCAACTTTGATATCCGCTGCGGTCAGTGCCGGCGCCGGTGGGGGCGCGACTGCCGGCTGTTTTTCCAGAGCCGGAGAAGAGGCGGTGGTGGATTTCAATTTTTTATAAAGAGCCACGAAGTTCTTCCCATAATTTTGCTTCTCGTCCAGCGGATCAAAACCCAAAAGCGCTTGCACCAGCTCAAAAGTTTTAGTTCCCGGTTCTATATATTGCGTCTCTTTGGTTTTTTGTCCGCCTTTTATCTTAAATGTCATGCGGTAGGTATCTTTTCTCTGGGTGGACCGGCGAATGCCCATTTCGATTTTTCCGCTGCGTATCGCCTGCAACACAACATTTTGGTTGGCGCTGAATATTTTAGTCATAAGACGCAGTATTTTCTGGATTTCTCTGAATAACGACGCTTTTTGTTCATCGGAATAACGGATATCACGCCTTTCATGGTCAAGCTTATCCAGGAAACTCGTAAAGGCGGTTGTGATCTTGATATTTTTCTCCTGCTTGTCGTCCACCACATTCAAAAATTGAGCCTTGGCTCTGTTGAATTCCCTATAAGCCTCGGTAAAATTTTCATCAGACACCCAATCCCAAACCCGCCCGAAGGCCTGCTGTAAACCCACAGGTGTTCCTCCCGATGTGCCGGGCGCGTCGGGCTTGTACTGGGCCTGCATCATCAATTTTCGCAAGGTATCCAAACTCTTTAAAAGCTCTTGCGTATCCGTCAGCCGCGCGCCTGTCTGATATTCTTGAAACACGCGTTCCAGCGCCCGGTTGGTATTCGCAAGCACGCTTTCTTCGGCTTCGGGCGTCTGAGCACCGATGTGGGGAGTATAAAAGGCCTCGCTTTTGAGGATTTCGCTCTGGGGCACTTCATCCACAAAATACCGCACCTTCCGCCCCCCTCGGATCAGCCGCTCAATTTCCGGTTCAACAACCAACCCTTCGCGATCCGGGTTGATTAGCGCGATAAGATTTTTGTTGGAGAGCATTTGGTCCACCGCGTCCTTGCCGACAAGACCCCGGGTTTGATCGTTCAATCCCGTAATCAAAACTACAAAATGGGCCTCCGAATAGATCTTGTCTTTCATCGCAAACTGAAATCCTTTTTCCTCTATTTCCGCTCGGGCTTCCGGTTCCTGCTCGAGAGTTCTTGAATTTAAAAGGACGTTTAAGCCCAGGGTCTTCGCCGCCCGGGCTATTTCTTCCCCGATGTCGCCGGCACCGATGATGCCGAGGGTCTTGCCCCTCAACGATTTGAGCGACAGCGGATTGATAGGCACAAAAACCCAGCGCGCGACTCTTCTCAGCGCTTCTTTTTCTTCTTCCGTTTTTTTGGTGGTCTTCGTTTCAAGCGCCTTTGAGAAAGAGTCGATTGATAGGAATAGATCCTCGGGGGCCCGATCGGTCGTCTCTTCATATTCTTCCCTCGCCTGCTGGGCGGCCGCTATAAACCTTAGCGCGAGTGCCCGTACCGAAACTTTGGAACCTTTCGTGCCGATGACTTTTATTCCCTTGCTTTCGGCGTATTCAACATCAACGTTGTCCAATCCGTGACCAAGCCGGAGGATATACCGAAGCCTGGGCAGCCGATCGATCAATGCACGATCAACGACGGTCTCCGACCGGACCAAAAGAACGACCGGGTCTAGATCCACGATCGCCTGAATTTTCTCGGCGCCCGCCAAGGCGGCGACGGACTGTGCTCCCTTGACGATCAAACGGGTTTCGTCCAGTTTATCGGCCACGACGATATCTTTGCCTGTCAAAGTCTCCGCCAGCCGCGCGCCTTCTTTGGAGCCCCCGGAGCTTAAGTCGCTCTGAGCTTTGATTATCTTTTGCCAATTCCAAAGGTGATCGTAAAAACCGACGGTTCTGGCTAAAACCGTCTGAGGATTGTAGTAGGCGGTGATAATCTCGGCGCTCAACTCCTGCTGCCTGGCTTCATTCTGCTTGCCGGATTTTAATCTCTGCAACTCTTCGATTTTTTTCGCGAGAGACCCCAGATAGGCGTTCAAGAAAGCCCCCAGGAATGCGTTGCGTTCTTCCCGGCCGGCATCAAACAGAAGATTCTCTATCGGTTTGTCGTAAATACTGGAAGCGTAAGGAATGAAAAATTCGCGTTCCGCCCGAGAGAATAGAAACCAGGAGACGCCGAGTAAGAGCGGATCTTCGTCCTGAACGCTTTCCATCTTGTCGGGAAACCGGAGTGAGACGGGATCCGGAACCGACTTCGCCCAATCTTTTATCCGGTCAAGATTTTCAAGGAGGAGCTTTTCTATTTTATAAAAAGAACTCTTGTCGTTGTCCCATGCGATTTCGGGAGGAAAGGCGCCCCCCCTCATCACAAACGGCACCATGAAAACCATATTCTTTGTAAAGCCGATGGTCAGGGCCTGACGCTCGGGCGGCGTCAACTCGTCGCTTTTGAGCGCTTCGATCGCAAAAGCCAACTGATCCTGAATAATCACAAAGTCATCGGAGGAATCTTGGCTGAGCTTGTTGAAATGAGCGGCCTTGAAAAATAAAGTGAGCGCGATCGCCCAAATTCGATAAGCGCGCGGCAGTTTCTTTAGCTGAAGGGACAACTCAATGTATCTTTCGGAATCGCTGAAGTACGGGGTTAACGCCATGACAAAAAGCGACGGGATGCTCAGCGGAACAAAATAAAGACGCTTGCGGTTATAATGATCAATCAATTGCTGGAGCCTGTTTAATTGTTCCTGGTCAAAGCCGTTCTCTCCTTCGATGCGGCGGGATTTATTCAACAAATAAAGCGCAAGTCCCATCAAAACAGATTTGGCATCTACAGATATTACACCCCCATCCGGATCAGGCTTCTCGATATCGAGAAGATTGGGCCAGGCGGCGTTCGCATCGAAATGCGCCGCGATATTCTCAAGCAATCCTCGGTAATTCTTTTCATTTTCCGGCCGGTTTTGATCCATCAAGCTTTCCAATTCCTTGCTCCAGCTTTCATAGCGCTCGTCCCCGGAGTCTCTGATTGCCATATCTACCACCGCGCTTTTCCAGAGTTCGCCCGTTTTGGAAACCGGAAAGCGATGAGTCGCTTCTTCATCCCGAATATAAAGGCCCTGGTCCGGCCCCTCCTGTTCCTCGAATTTTTCAAAAGACCCGATCAAAGGTTTTTCGACAAGAACCCATCGTCCCATATTTTCATTTTTTCTGGCCCAATAAACCTCGACGGGATCGCCCGCTCGCCATTCTCTGGCCTGGGATAAAATTTCCTCGTAAGGCATCGGTTCCGGTTCATCGGCCGAAGGCAGCTGCTCACCCGCTATCTGGCCGCCATCGGGCAGCGCCGGGGTCGCCGTGCTGATGCTCCGGTCGGCAAGCTCTCTAATCCGAATCTCGAGTTCCGTTAAAAGAGTATTGTTCGGATCATCCGGATTATTCACGTCCACCTGATATTCGCCCGGATCAATGGGTTTCCCGATGCGGATAATGACTTGAAAAGGCGGATTTTCGCCGTTGGCCTTGCCGTTTTTCCGATAGGCATAACCCGCTTTCAGGAAATCTTCGATGGTGGACGCATACCCTAAATCTTCCGACACAAACTCAACGGTAAAGGGTAAAATCCACGCCTTTCGCCCTTGCGTTTTCAGAAAATCGTCCGCGCGCCGGGCGATATGGGCCACTTGCGTGTCGTGTTTGCGGTCCGTATAGGTGTGGCCTGTGTCCGATTTTCTGAACAATTTCAGATTCGTCTGAATTTTCTTAGAAGGTTTTCCGGCGGGAAATATTCCTATGTGGATCCCCGGCTTAATCAACGCCTCAAAAATAATGTCCGCCATTTTTTTGTCTTTTTCTGCTTTCTCTCGATCTTTTTTGATCGGATAACCGCCGCTTGCTTTCAGCAGGAAGCTCGCCTTGGGTCCGATCTGATCCGCGTCGGCAACAAACCGGATTATTTCCCCGGTCAAGAGTCCGATTTCGCTCGCTAAAATCACTCCATCCGCGCCTGCTTTGCTCACGTGCGTGCCGGCCCAAAGGACGCTGTCTTTGGGGTCTTGCGGCATGTTTTCCAGGCCGTAGATTCGGACATGCGGGTGAACATAGCGTTTGTGGCCGGTATAAGCGTGCAACGCGATCAAAAATGGGAGCTTCCACAGCACCTTCCATAAAGGCAGCGGCTTATAAGGGGATTTCGGTTCCTGATTCGCTGCCAGCCGCGCGCCGGTTTTTTTACCGGGGACAAGCTCTCCGGTTTCTGTGGAAATCCAATCGCTTAAAGACCGCAATTCAAGCTCGACGGAGGAGATAACGTTCAAGGCGAGGACTGTATAATCCGACTTCGTCGGTGAAAATTTTTCAAAATTCCACCGAAGAGCCTCTAGATGTTGGAGGAGGGAAAGAATGCTTTTCTGTGCTGGAAGTTGCCTTGAATGTAAATATTCTTCGATTTCTTTCGAAAGACTGCCAAATTGGAAAGTCAAACCGCGCCTATCATCCGGATCTTGAATTTCGAGGGCGAGGGCATCAACATAGGCACGCATCCCTTCAACCTTCTTGCCAATGTTTGGAAGACGCAACAGGTATTGCGCCAATTGACGGTCAAAATTGGTCACCTTCCTTATATAGATCTGGGTCCCGAGCTCAACCATCCGGCGTGAGAAATAAGCCTCATTATCGTACCAAGAATCAAAAACAAGATAATCACCGATCACGCGCACGCTATTGAGATCAACCACGCTCGAAGCTAAATTCCCTTTGACTTCTTCGCCGTCGAGCGCATAGGGCTTCTTGTGGATCGTCAGAATACCCTGCATCTCCGGCTTCTGAGCGGCTTCGATCAACATTTCCTTAGCTTGATTTTCCGTAAGCTCCCAGCCCTTTTTCATCTTCAATACAAGGGTGGCCGCCGACGCACCGCCGTATCCTTCTCTCAAAGCGCTGAAGGACATCCGGCCTTCGAGCTCCCGGATGACTTTTCCGACAGTTTCCCCGGCGCCCGAGGTGCTGAAAATCGGGCTTTCGACCGCCCGGAGAAGACGCTCCGACACCTCATGAAGCGGGCCGAGATTGCGGCGCTGATCATTCGTGGCTTCGTGCCAGGTAATGCCGGCCAAAAATTCGACATAGCCTTTAAAAACAAAACTGGGAACGGCCACCGCGTTGCTCGTGCAGCTGCCCAAACAAATAATTTCTTCAATCCACAATTTCGCCTGTTCCACCACGCCGCTCATGTCCGTGACGCCCGGGAAAACAACATTGTTCTCGCCTTTGCCGGGATTGCCGTAAATCACGGCGTCAAACCCTTTTTCCAAATAGGCTTTTTCCTTGTAACGGTGATACCCTTTGCCGGCGACGTGCATGAAAATGATTGCCGAGGTTCTTTGTTTCCACTCCTGGATACGGCTGTCCGGGATTTTCATGGGATCGGAACCGTCATAGACTTCCAGACGCTTCCAGCCGGCCTCTTCACTGCCGGCCCAAATCACGAACACTTCTCTTTTTGCGTCCCAGCCCCCATACCTAAACTGAATGCCGGCCTCGCCGTAGACGGTGTCATTGTTCAGCGCGCGCGTCGAAACGATCACTTTCTCTTCATCCGGTTTATTCAGCGTCAAACCTAAAATGTCCACGTTCGGATCGCCCATGGTCGTCCAAAGCATCATCTTGCCGGTGCGGCCCAAAGCGGCGCTATACAGCAGTCCGGCTCTTCGGCCGGTCTTCTCCAGTTCCGGAAGCCTGGGCTTGGGTATCCAAGGCCTGACAGGCGGCAAAGTAGAGGATTCGAAATCGGATGCGGGTTCGGCGCTTTGGTTTTTTTGGCCGGCGTTTTGCATGATTTGTTCAAGCGCGCGCGTCACAAGACCGGTCTCACCCGTCCACACGGGAATACACCAAAGCCGCCCCTGCCCTGATAGTTGCGCGCGGCTGATCACCATTTCATGCGGGTTGTTCACCATGTCGAGCGACGCGATGTCCAAATCCGTAATTTCCACGCGGTCTTTGAGCCCCTCTTTTAACCGGTCCAGCGCGGTTAAAATTTCCGCTTCATTGACGTTTTGATTGAATTCAACGATTAAATTGTGCAATTCGCCTTCCAGGCGAGCCGGCGTTTCGATGGTCACGTGAGAAGCGTTTTGATCAACATGGATCCGGTTTTCGGACGAGCGCGCGGGCGTGGAAGTAATGACCCTTACGCTTTTAACCGGCAAATTTTTGAGTACGGATCGATTGAATTCCTCCATCACGCGGCCATAAGAATCCTCGGCTGGATTCACCCTTTGATAATAGACCCCGCTGAGACGCTCGCGACCAGAATCCGCTTTATCCGTAAGAACCACCACCGCATCGGCCGCAGTCTCACGGATCGCTTTTTCCGAGACGGGATCCTTGGATAACTTGATTTTTGCTTTGGCGCCTTCGCTTTCAAAATAAAGAGTCGTGAAGCCTTGCCCTTCCTCAAGACCTTCCAAATTGATCTTCAAATGTTTCGGAAGACGCTTGACGATATTTCGATAGAAGAAAAGAGCGTCTTTGACGCCGTAAAAAGAGACCGCAAACCTCTGATCGCCCGCCAATTGCTGCACAAAACTCACCGCCAGATAATCCAAGGCATTTCTTTCCAAGGGGTTATTCGGAAGATCCGAAATATCAATCGCCGTGCGGACCGCGCGATGTTGGCCTTCACTCATCAAAATATTTTTTGCTTTAGGCGCAGGCAAAATATCCGTCACGGTGGTCGAATGAGGCGTGAAAATTTCCGCGCTTGGAGCGGCTGTCTTTTTTGGCGCGGACGGAGCGGGCTTACCGGTTTTTTCGTCCCGGCCGGCCTCGGTCAATACCTGCTGTGCCCAGACCTGCCCATAGTCATAGCCGAATATCAACGTCACGGTGTTGTCGTTGACTAATATCGACTCCAGATCGGCGTTGAAAAAGACAACGGGACTTCCCGCGAAAAGACTGGGCCTGAACCGGAAGGAATTTTTTAATAAACGCAAACGTCCTTCGTACTCCGGTGATTTCGATGCCTCCTCGAATAGACGCACAATCGCTTCTTTGTCCGCAGGCCGATCCAGAATGAAAGTCACGGACATGACGGCCGTATCATAATTGCTCGACTGCACCTCCGTGCCCAGCTCGGTGGCTTCGGCGGTCAGATTGGCAAAAGGAGCCGGGACGCGTTCTTTCTCGACGCTGTCATGAACGCGGTCTTTATAAGGATCGACCGGCGTATTCGTATCGACATAAGAAGCTTGGACCGTGAATGATTTTCCTAAAATATCGGCGGCCATTGAATAAACCGTCTTGATCGGCTGTTTCGGATCCACTGCGAAGACCACGTCTTTTGCGCCCTTTTGGATGTGCTCCTCTTGGGTTTTGTCGTCGTCTTTGGACCATTTATGCGCGACAACCACGGTCTCGACTCCTTCTTTGCCCCAGTTAGGAACGGAGGATTTTCCTTTCTTCTCTTTCCAAAAATGAATATTGATCGGCGAGGAACCGTTGATAATGACCGTATTGCCTTCCCGGCCCCGGTAGATTTCCGCGTCCGGCATCAGCTGTCTCAGATAAACGATAAAAATGTCCGCATCGAGCGGGTTTTCCGTCGTTTCGTTGATATAAACGCTTTTCAAAACAAAAGACTCGTTGTCGCGCAGTTGACGGATCAATTCGCCGGCCACGACTTCATCGGCACCATAAATTCCAAGCCCCTTCGCGGCCAAGCGCGCGCCCGAGGCCTTTTCCAACTCTTGTTTTCTTTCCTGCAGCCGCTGCGCGTAATTCCTCCCTAACCATTTTTTCTCTTCCTTCGCCCGGTCCGCCTGAATGTCCTCCAGCACGCCTTTGGCTTGGACCCAATCGGGTATCCATAAATTCAATGTCACCATTTGGCCGCGGCCGTGTATCGTCATATTCGAATCGATCACGAGCGGCGATTCTTTTTGTTCCACAAGACTGCCGTTCGGCAAATAACCTTCGGCAAAGGCGAAGGGCAACCCTTCCAGCGCGCCGTGCCTCAAGGCCTTGATCAACTCTTCCTTATCTATCGGCTTCCCAAGCGTGAGCGTAAGCTGCGCAAAACCCGAACCGGTATGCGCGCGAACTTCCCATTGCGGGTAACCGCGGCCGGCTTTATCTAAACCCCTCGCCGTCTGGACGCCGACCGTCCGCAAATTATGGCTAGTAGAGGTGGTCGCATAGCGAAGATCCATGTTGGAAATGCCGTAGCGGCCGTTCAAATAATCATAAAGCGGTCGAACGGCGCGTGTCACACTGGTGTCATGATGCGAAAGGCGATCATTCCCCGGCGTCAAAGCATCGAGCCGGGGGTTCACGACACGCAGCCGGTAAGAAGCGGGTTTGGCGGGCTGCAAAGAATCGGGGTCTTGATCGGAAAGCACGATAACGTCCGATGGGCTTTCGTTAACGGTATTTTCCCGGAAGGAGCCGCGTTTGACAGGAATGGATTTTTTGTGCCCCAAAGTGTCCGTGACTTCGAGGAGCGCCTCGCCGTCCTTATCCATGTCTCCGGAGATCTCAAATTCAAAGGGCGCCTTGCCTTGATGCGGATTGGCTTCGACATAATTTAAAAGCGACCGAAACTCATTCTGATTGTTGACGCCGTAAATAACCTCCAAATCATTATTCGGGTCAAAACCATATCTCCGTTTGGAGCCGAGCGCGTGCCGTATCAAATAATTCGCCAGTGTTTTCATGGCATGGTCTTCTGTGCCAAAAGTTCCCGATACGTCGATCGCGACTTTGGCCGGCTGAAGGACACGCACGGAATACCCCTTGCGGCGAGGATCCGTACCGATGCCCGTATCCGCGGTCTTTTTTGAAACAGACTTGACCGGAGCGCTTTCCTGACCTTTGGCGGCCCGCGCTTCATCTCTTTGGGTTTTGAGCGCCCATATCAAATAGTTTTTGAGGCCCCAGATGCGCGCGAAATTCACCTGGTCAGCCAACTGGTCCGCAAAACTTCTGTCCCCGGACCAGTGATTGGAGAGCTCCCCTTCAAAATCCAGCACATCGCGCAGGCGGTCGAGTCCACCGGATTCCAAATGCGGGTCGATCTCTGCCCCGCGAAGAGTTTGATCGATCTCCTCATCGCTTCTTTGGGCCGGTTCTCCCTTTAAAGCCGCAAGCGCGTTGTCCAAACTTTCCCATTTCCCCAGTCTCGCCAGCACCTCCGCGTAAACAGGAGCCCCTTGTTCGGTAAGGCGGCCCGCCGTGACACTTCCCGTCATAGCCGCATGATAATCTTCGAAAGGAGGAACGGCGTGATTCAAAATAATCACTTGATACGGAGTCAGGCGAAAATGGGCCGCAAGCGCCGATTGAATATCCTGAAAGTTTTGCCCGCTCAGATCACTGAAGGCCTGTTTATTTTCGACGATCACGCGGATCTGTTTAGCCAAGGGGGTTGTTTCTTTTTGTTCCTCCAATCGAGCGAGCACAACCGGAAACGGGTGGTAACGCAAAGCGACCAACAGTTGCGCGGCCTGAACAACGTTCGCGTCGCTAAAAAGGTTCGACAAGATCGCCTGGCTAAAAACGCGGTACCAGGACACTTGCCTGTTTTTTAATTCTTCATCCTTGCGGTACACTTCATTTAAGAAATAGTCCAGCCCCTCTTTTAACGACTGTGGCGTCGTCTCTTGGCCGTGATCCTCCCACCAGGTCCAGAACCGGTTGATGGCGCGATTAATCGCGCGTTGGCGCTCGGTCCACTCGAGATCACGGATCTGAGCGGGCGCATAGCGGCCCCTGTATTTTTTGACGACCGCCCGCGCAAACGGAGCGGGAACGGCGATGAAAAATTCTCCGACCCATCGATTCTTGTCGACATTCTTTTGTATCGCGTCAATGCGGCGCTCTAAATCTTCGAGATAATGAACGTTCATCTTAAGATTCCCGCCGCTATCGCCTTTCAAGGCCTTGCCCTTCGCGCCGGCCTGTTCGGCATGGCGTTCGGCGATTTTCTCGGGATCGCCCGGGACTAAACTGCGGGTTCCGATAAGCGCCCCCTGAAAATAAAACAGGCGCCTCAGCAATCGTAGATGCGTCACCATCGCCCACCCGCCGCCGTGTTCATAGGCGGACGAGGGTTTCTCGCTTCCTCCGTAGATTATTTTTACGGGGATCGCTTCTTTTGAGGCTTCCGCATCCGCCAGCGAACCTTTGTCTGAAACAACCGAACGAACCGCGTGGACGATTTCTTCGCTGGCTTCGGCCATCTGCGGCGTGGACATATTCTGGCCGGAACCGATGTAAGCGATGGGTTCGTAGGCGATCACCGTGATTTTCAACTGCTCCATGGTCAGCTGTGATAAACAGGCTCTTGTCTGCCGGTAAAGATCGGATTTCCAATCGCCTTCAATGCGTTCTTTTTCGCCGAGGGCTATGATAGGAATCAGTCCCGCATCCGCAACAAGTTTTGCCTGCCGGGCCACGTCTTCATCGGTGATCCCTTTGTAGCGCCGGACTTCGGAGTGGCCTAAAAGAACGCGCGTAATTCCCGCTTCTTTCAAAGCCTGCAAATATTCGGGGGATTCATCTTCCAGCTCTTGGACGGCGAATTGGATGTTGGTAGGTTTGAGTTGTGGTTCAAGATCGTAAAGCGCTCCTTCGGTGACGACCTGGCCTATTGTTCTTAATTCAAGATCGGACGAAAGAACGATGGTCGTGACGGGGGGTTCACTGGGATGGGCTTCGACAAATTCTCTGATGCCTTTTACTTTAGCCTCGGCTTGGCTGCCAAAAGTTTTGCTAAAATCGACCACAACCACCGGAGGCCCGCGTTTGGCTGTCTGGCGAGTGTTTTCTATGACTCTTTTTACATCATCGATATTCTGACTAAATTCCCGATCGATCATCATGCCGTCCGCTGTCTCCAAATACGGCCCCAGCATATCTGCACCGGGCGTCTTGCCGCCAAGAAGAATTTTCACGCGAGTTTTAAGGACCCTGCGAACGTATTTATTCAAATTCTTGACCTCCTCGACGCTCATGAGCCGTTTTTCTCCGTTGGTATCCAACAATTGAGGAATGAGATACACCCGCGTCATTTTTTCAGGATCGTTCTTGAGAAAACCTAATCTTTCCGCCAATTGCCGTTTTAATTCGTTTTGCCAATTTTTCTCAGGAATGCTTATTTCCACGAGAACATTCATCGGAGCGACGCCTTGACTTGCCGATAAGGCTCTCTCAATTTTAAAAGCCGCGTCACGATTATCTTCTCCGGAAAGTTCCGTTCCGCTAAGCTTCGGGTCGGAAATACGAACCCACGTTGCGGAAGCGTCATTTAACATTCTGCGGGATATCTGCCCGGTAAAAGCGCCGTTTTCCGACCAAAATAGATCCTTGGCCCCAAGAGCCACCGTTTGCCCCGCCAACCGCGCGCCGGCTTTGGCTCCGGAGAAAAGATAATTATGCCGATTAAAGGAATCACTTAAAATGAGCGTTAAACCAACACTCAGAAGAATGTCCGAAACATCTGCTACGGCAGCATCTTTTCCGATCGGGATGTAATCGAATACTCCTCCCAGCACCCACAGCTGCAAAAGATGTGAAAGCTTGCCTGCCAAAAACATCACAAACCCAACGGTCCGTCCCGCAAGAAAATATAACAAAAGAGTCGTCCCAATCATGAATATCGGATTTAATTTTGAACCCATATGGGCAGATTCGTCGTGAAACTTGATAAGTGCCGAATCGAACCCGATAACGTACGAAAAAAATACAAATTCAACCAGGGGATAAATTAAAAAAATGCTGAGCGCATAAAAAGGCTGCACTTTAAAATGAAATAATTTCTCAATCCATTTTTCTTTCTCTGTTAGCTTCGATCCGGGATTGGCTATATATTTGTGATGCAGCCATCCCATGCGCATAATAGCCAAATAGTACAAGATGGCTAAAGGCGCACCGGGAATGGTAAGAGTTAAGAAACCCAATAACACAAACCGATCCCTACGAAGTCCAAAGAAATTTGGTATCCCCTGGTGCCGACGGATTTCCATAACTACCCCAAGACCGATGACAGCGCCCGCCAAACCCACAGCAGGCCATATATTCATAGATGTTAAATTTGAAAATACGACGAAAGCGGCGCCGGGAATGAGGGAAATGAATATATTTTGGATGAAATCCAGAAATTTGGGTTCTTTGCTGACAAGAGCCAGCCGCGCGCCGGCTTGAGATTCACTCGCTGAACCTTCGGTCTTCGTTTCAAGAGTTTCCAGGTCATGAATTTCCTCTACAAGAGCTTTGGCCCGTTCATGCCATTCTTCAAGTTTCGCATACTGCTGTTTCCCTGAAAGCATCGTCCATTCAGAGCTCATTCGGTAATGCTCAGTGTCCGCCTTTTCCAGATCTAATTGTTGTCTTAAACGGTTTACGGTCTCTTCTTTCCACTCGTTAAATGGATTCGGCTTATTTGCGCTTCCTTCTGATAAATCGGCTTCCGTAAGTGACTTTTGAAGCTCCGCTTTTTGCTGCGGCGATAACTGTTTGAGGATTTTATAAAATTGTGCAGCTTGTCCGGCCAATGATGGGATCGTTTCGCCTAAGCTTTTATCCAGCTCATCCAAAACTTTATACCGTATATACTCGTCTTGCTCGGTGGCTAAATTTCCAACGTATACGGGGGATCGATTAGTGTGTCTTGAGAACTGCCAGGAAATATCATCCGTTTCAATATCTTGAATAGCCCATTGAAGTCTCTGCTGGGCCCTTGTTCTAAGTACCGTCATATTCGATAACTTCGCTTGATTCATAAGCCACTGATGCAATAAATCATTGTTATCAAGAGAACGTTTGTGCATTCGAACGAATGCCCCCAAAACTCTTTCACCGGCTAGCTTTACGCTTTGATTGGCCCGTTCGATATCGGAAACGCCGTCATCCGGGGCTAGAATCTTTGCTTTCACACCAGCAATCTGATCAGCCAACGTTGAAGCCTCTAAACTTGTTCTCATCCAGATGTTCATTTTAAAAGCATATTGAATATATTCTTCGACAGGCCGAACCTGAATAACCAGTTTGCCCGGAGCCACCCAATCAAAAAGTGACTTCATATAACTTGTTTTTTTTGAAGATAAGACGGCAATTTGCAATCCCGAGCCCAGTATGCTTGCCAGGAATCCGCGTCTATTTAACTTCAATTTTTCTTCATCAGATTCCGCTAGCCGCGCGCCGGTTTTCAATAGACCAATTTCACTCAAAATCGCCTCGGCTTCGTCACCTCTTAAGGTTTCATAATCACTTTCCTTATGAGGCCAAATACTTAACTCTATAGTATCGCCGCCCCATAGGTTGTCATGTACTAACACTAAGATAAACCCGCCTTTATTTAAATCATGTTTATGAGAAGGTTTTGTAGTAGAAAATTTTGGATGTGAATGTCCATTATAAACTTCATTTTTTTCGAAGAACACTCGTCCCAAAGTAATGTTAGGAGCGAGAGCAAAGCGTTCCTGTTTGGTTCTAAGGTAAGCGCTACCTGGCAAAACTATAAGGAAAGACCGGCCCTCCGCGCGTATCAGGCAGAATCCTCTTTCAACGTCTGAGTCAAGAATTCTCTTTAGTATGCTCGATGATATAGGTGATTTTATTACAACCCCTTTACCGCTATTGAGTTTTTTTATAGCGTTTGAGGGAGTGACTTTAACTTGGTTTAGTAAATCTAATACACTTTTTTTAGGGTATGTGTTGGTATAAAGTTTCAATTCTAGATTATCCAACGCTTCACTGTCACGCTCTGGTGGATTCTCTAGATAAATATTCAAAAGATCTAGAGGTGATTTTTCTCGAAGATTTTCAGATTTCACTGGAGCCTGAGATTCATGTCTCAGATCATTGAATATTCTCTCTAGAGATAGCTTTTGCGCTGTGCCCGGCATATTTTCGAAGATAATGCTGATTTCATCACCACTCAGGGATTCAATCCTGCCTGGACCAAAGCCTTTTCTATCCAATATAATTCTGTCTCCAGGTTTAAATGCCGCCAGCCGCGCGCCGGTTTTTGATTCAAGGTCCAACAGCACAAATTCGACGTGACTATGGGCTTCGCTTAATTTTTTGGCTATGAACTGCGCCGTCTCTTTGGACATCATAAGCTGGTTAAATTCGGCGCGGATCATTCCGCTGTAATCCGTTAGTAGTTCATTAGCCTCTGTAAGGAATTCAACGGCCGCTCGTAAATTGTTCTTATTCTTTAGCCTTTCTTCGGACCGGATTATGCTTTCGGCCGCCTTCAGGCTTTGGTCGATGGCCACGAGTCCTAGCGGCAGATTCTCGCTGTTAGCGACATTGAGAAAGAGTTTGGGGTTCAGGTCTTCTTTTCTTTCGATCTCGCTCATGGCGGGAGGACCCAATCCTAGAGAGATAATTCCGGCTTGTAACGCATTGATTGCATTCCATATTTCCGAATAAGCCGTTTTTTCCGTCAGCCGCGCGCCGGAATTTTGGTCATAAAATGCATGAATCCCATCGACCCTGATATTTGTCGCATTGTCCGGAATAGCTTCTGATGCATTTTTTATAGCGTCCGGATCATTCAGGAAATATCTTAAGAAGCGATCTCCTCTTTTGACCCTAAAACTGTCATGTTTTATTTCTTGAGCATTCTGAAAAGCCTGTTGCGCTGCCCGAACAGCTTCCTCGCTCGCTAGCCGCGCGCCGGAATTTATGATCTCAAACTTGGCTTGGAATAATGCCCTCCAATATCGGTCAAGGTCTTTAACTTTATCGCCTTCACCGATCATTTCGTCTGTCCATTTGTTAATAAGCCGTAAAATAAGTCGCTTCATGGCCCCAGAAGCATCTTCGGGCAAATAGCCTCTTGCCGAAATAATCATTCTCGCCGCTCGTCGGAATCGGTTTAGGCGTGGTGTTGGAGATTCAAAAGACATCAGTTGGGACGCATACTTTAGAAGCATTTCCGCTCTTGCGGCGTCACCCAGGGTTTTAATGCCTGCCATGATTCTCAAATGATGTAAAAATTCATTCGATGGTTGTCTTCGGTGGTCGGCGCTTTCCCTTTCATAACTTTGGACCTGATTCATCGTGGTCGGAACACCCGATTGGGTTAGGCTCTCGGCTAAAGATGCTTGAGTCTCACCCAAAAATGTTCTGATGGCTTTGATTTGCTTATGAAGCGGCCTGGATTTAATTCTCTCCTCCAATAGGCTTCTGTCGATCAGCGCCGGATCAATCCCGGCTATTTGGGCCAATGCCCTATCGCTCTCCTTTTCCAAAACCGTGCCGTTATCGATAGGCGCGAATACATGGCTGAGATAATTAACCGTGATGAGTCTTCGATTGTTGTGCGAGGTCTCTTTCCTTAATTGATCTTCCAAAATCCTTCTGTCAATGTAGGAAGCATCTACTCCCGTGGCCTTGGCCAAGGCTGCCACATAGGTTTGAGATGGCTGAACTCTTTTGGCCGCGCTCGTGTGCTCATAGTAGTGCACGAGACTTCGGCTGATATTCAATCCAATGGCACGACCCACTGTCGTCGGAGATTCGCCCAAATACATGCGAGCTTTTTCGAGTCTCTGATGAAGGCGAGGGGTGTGAAGAAGCTCGTATTCCAGTTCATGCCCCCATAAAATAAGTGCCGGATCCACATCCGCGAGCTCCGCTATCGCAGCGATATAGCGAAGTGCTTTATGAGAGTGCGGCGTCAAAGATCGGCGTATTTTAGGGTTTCTATTTTCATGCTCCGTAACCGTATTATCACTGATCGAGATATTCAATTCCCTTTGGATACGCCTGACGATGCTGACGGTATTTTCGCCGAGAAATTGCCTGACCAAGATCAACCTTTCATGGAATCTTTTTTCGCTCCTTAGCATCCCGTCCAGTAAGCTCGCGTCGATATGCACCGCCGCAATCCCCGATTTTTCGGACAGGTAGATGATATAGCCCGCATTTAACTTTTCCGTTCTTTTTTCGAACGGCACTCCGGCCTCTTCCAGAAATTGCTCTATGATCCTGACCCGTTTTATCAATGAATTTTCCTGCTGGATTCTTTTCAGTAAAAACCGATTGTCCATGTGTGTCGCATCGATTCCCGCTAGATCCGCCAGCCATTGGAGGAATTTAAGGGAAGGTGTTTTAACCCCTTTCCGGTGGCCCGGATTTTGGGCTGCCGCTATTTGTGTCGCGCTGATAGGCGCACCGGGTAATCGCGAGAGCTCCGCATCGCTGTGCCCCAGGAACGCCATGACACGTTTGATCTTGTCAGAAATGAAAGCGGCCGCATAAAGATCCGAGACCAAAATCCTTCTTAGTTGAGTCCAGTCAATGGCCTTTTCGACCGCTTCCTGATACCATTCTGTCTCTATTTCTTCCCATCCATAATTTTGAATCCACGCCGAAATGGTGGACCGGGTCACTTTGAATTTTTTAGCCAGTTTTGATTTATATAAAACATCCCTTTTTAAATATTTCCCAAATTCACGATCCCCCGGATACGAGTCTGTGTAAGCCGTTTCATTACGAAGTCTTTTTGCATACTCTCCATAGCCGCGAGTGACGATCCACCGATGAGCCGTCCCGGGCCACATTTTAAACTCTCTGGCAATATAAAAAGCATTGCCTTTGTATTTTTTGACTGCCGCTCTAAATTTCTCCGGACCCGGGTATTCGGTCTTCTTTTCCCGATTCGGGCGCATCCACTGACGGGCCATTTCATCTCTATTAGGGATCTTCCTCGAGCGCACCAGGGCATTCACGGCGTGACGCACCCTCGAAACTCTGCTCTTTAACATGGATAAAGCTGAGGGATATAAACCCGATTTTTCTGAAATCATCCTATGAGTGATCGGCTTTTTATCGGTCTTACTTAATCGATCCACCTCTTTCAGGACCCTGTCCGCCAAAACCCTCTCACGGCCCGCCTTCGTGTCAGACTGATCTGCCGCCAGCCGCGCGCCCGCGCCTCGGGAGCTCCACTTTAAATAACTAAAATCAAGATGAATGCGATCTCTGAGTTTTTCTAAATCCTGAATATCAAGGAGGCCGTGAAGCCTTGGATCTATCCTTTCTTTAAGCGAAGCGGTGTTCCGTTTCAAAACTTCTTCGAGGTCCGGCGCATAGGTCGCTATAAACTTGAGCGAAAGAAATGAATAATCCGCAAGCAAAGGATCATCCAGATATTTCCAGAGATAAGGGATGAGCTGTCTTACGGCGGAGTCCGGATGCGACCGACTTAACATCTTCCGAAGATAGGTGAATTTTTGAGGCGAAAAGGGGGTAAATAAAACTTTCCACAAATAAATGAACGCGACCGCCGTCGGGGAAGGAAATCTTGAGAAAATATCCGCCATGGTTCTTACAACCGAGGGTATTCTCTCGCGAATGAGGCGATCCATAGGGTCTAAATAGAAATAAAATTCTACGGGTGGAACAGCCTGAACATCCAGCTCATTCAATTTCTTTACCAGCCGCCGCAACTGGCTGTCCAAGTCAGGCAAAGTATCCAACGCCAGCCGCGCGCCGCCGGAAGAATCGAGTTCTTCAAGCTCTTCTTGCAGATCCAAGGATCTGTCTTGCAGGGCCTCTTGCTCATCCCTTAACGGATTCAACTTCTTAAAATACTGGTTGGCGACGGTGGTAAGAATCAGGGCGGGGATCACGCACAATAACACAAATGCCGCCGTGATCCTTACCCAAAGCGGCCCCAAAACGCCGAGGGCGGGGCCTGTAATAAACCATATATAGACCGGAGGAACCAAGAGTTCGCTATAGATCACGAAGAAAACACTTACCCCTGAAGTGAAGGCTACCTTAAGCCATTTTTGAAGGCTGCGATTGCGATTTAATTTGGAAACGATATTCACCGTTTCCCGACCGATATCTTCCCTGCTCCTTCCGGCCAGCCGCGCGCCGTTGGGTTGCGTGCCCGGTTTCGGAATCGAATAATAGTTTATGCTTTTTTTTCTCTCTTTGGCGATCTTCCCCAGCTTGACTCCCAGATTCAACGCGTCCCTCAATGACTGTTCCCGCGAGGCGGTACTTAATAACTCTTTTTCAAGAACTCCATCTTGCAGTAAGCGGTCGACGCTGTGGGAGCCACCCTTGGAAGCGATGTATTCCAGAACCTGGTCCAAACGTATTTCTATGGTTGGACGCACCGGTTGATCTAGCCGGCTTTTTGCAGGAAAAAACGGATGATCCTTTTTTTCCGCCGGCCGCGCGACGGAAGGAGGTTCTTGCCCGCTAGAGGTAGATTCATTTTGCGCGGGCTTTGGAATAAAGTACCCGGAAAATAACGTGATAATCGCCGGGGCGTTGTCTAAATCGTTCGCTGCTCGAATCGCTTTTAGGACCCCGTCTTTTCGGTCGGTATATTTGAGTCCTCTCATATTCCAAGCCCGTTCGATCATTTCAGAAAAAGCCGCTTTGATATCAAACGCCGGCCCCGCTCCAAAACGAATGTTCAATTTTCCTCTGGTAGCCCAAATACGAAATTCCTGTTCCACTCCGGACATGAACCCTTTTTTTAACGCCTGTTGGCCGTCCGCCAGCCGCGCTCCCCGAGCCGCTTCTTGCGGCGAGGAGAAGTCCGCCGTTGTTTGGGGCGGACGCCGTACTTGCTCGCCCCCCGACACTAAAGCGTTGGCGGCCTGATGTTCTAACGCACCCAATTCATTTTTCAGCATATCAATCACGCTCAATCTCGCCCCGTTCACAACGGCGGAGGCCTCGGCTCCGGGCAGAACGCCCCACTGATTTGGAGATTGCTTCGCCACGCCTGCGGCCAGGCTCGCAATGACTTCTTCTGACTTCTGACCTCTGTCTTCTGTCATCTGACTCAGTAAAATACTCTCATACTTCTTCATATTCGTCTCTTGGAGCATCTGAGGAATAAGCGAGACATACGAAATGCCTTTTTCTTTGAGAAGCGCTTTCAAATGGTTGGTGTGATAGCCGCCGGTGACGAGAACCGCCTTGTCCAATTTTTGCTCATCCATCTTTTGAAGAATATTTTTAAGAAAGGCCCTGTCTCTCTCACGGGTCAGGTCATAAAACTCCTTCGCCTTCGCGAAGGCCCCGTCATAACCGGGATCCAAAAAGAGCGCATCTTCGTAATGGGAGGCGAGATCCATAATTTTTTTATTGAGAAAACCGCTGATCTGGACAATGTCGAAGCTCTGAGGGTCCCGCTCAAGCGCTTCAAAATCCCCGGAAGTGAGGTTGAGGTTAAAAAACCGCTGCAGGACTTCTTTGGATCCGGAAACCTGGCACAACCTCTTTTCGTCTTTCGACCGCGCGAGCGACGCGTAGATCAGCGTTTCAAGGCTTTCTTTTTCCGCGAGAATTTTCTGAAGGTCCAGTTGGTTGGCCTGCTTCAGATAGTCGAGGTATTTGAAAAGTTCGGGGAAAGTCTTTGCGGTCCCTGCGTCGCGCGTCAGTTTTTCTTCCAACAGCGCATAAAACGCCTTTCCCCCTTGATGCTCATCGGCATCCATCATAAAAGGCGTTTTTTGTTTCTCGCCGGCTTCGGCCAATTCTTTCTGATCTTCAGCCGGCAGCGAAGAAACCGCCCGGAATTGTTCCCGGCCCGCCTGTTCGAAATTGATCGCGGATTCTTTTTCCCGGATCTCGCGCAAGCGAGCCAGATGCGGAAACGTTTCGTCAACGGAGAGGTCCCATTTTTGCGCTTCCCGGACAAGCGCGTCAAAATAATCGGTCAGCGCAAGGTCCCCTTTCAAAAAGGCCTCGCGCTTTTCGTCGAACAACTGAAGAGACGGATTATAAATTTTCGGTTTCAAGGTTTTGATCGCGCGCGCGATCTTTTCGAGATAGGCGTTCAGGTATTCGCGTTGACCCGCAAGAAAGCGGTAATCCTGAAGCCCTTTGAAATAAAGCGTTTTGTCCTCGACCCCCCAGAGAATAAAATCACGGTCCGAAGTGACGTCCAGATAATCCGGCCCCTGGATATAGCCCTTTTTCAAAAAGGACTTGGCGGTTTCTTCCCGTTCCTTTTGAGACGCGACTTTCCTCAAAAAAGACAAAGAATCGTTGCCGGTGCCGGCCTCTAAAAAGACGTACCGGATGGGGTCTTTGGCGAAAATAAGGTCCAGCGCTTTGGCGATATTCTTTTGCGCGGATTCGTTGGTATGGGCGTCCTGGATCAGGATGAGGCTTCTTTTTCCGTCGGGGGCTTTAAAAGAATCTTGAAGCGTCGCGACGGATTCGGGAAGCCTGGCGCTAAGAACCGGCCCTTGAAAGTAAGAAGCAATGGCGGAAACGTCGGGATTTGCGTAAAGCAGTTCCTGAAAAATGAATGAGGCAATAAGAACGATAGAAATAGACCTTAAAATAAGTCTATGACTATTCTTTGTTCTTATTAAAAGTGTATAGTTATCCGACAAAAAATAACCTCTCTTTGGATTAAAAATGACTGGCAGCTGTTTTCTTGTAAGTCGGTGAGTTCATTTTAGTTAAACATTGTGGAAAGTATGCCTTATCGAAGGAAAAATAACAAGAATTCTTATCCATTTTCTGCTTAAATAGTTTAATTAGATTTAAGCAAGTTTAATCAAGTTTTGTTTTTGTGGGTTTTTCGCAGTCTTTCTTCAAAACGCGTTTGCCCGCGGTCTTGGCTCAACGAAAATAAGGCTATAAAAACGAATGCAGGTTTTCCCGAAAAAAATTTTATTGAACATCCCTATTGATTCAGGTACTATACTATCCTTCGACGGCCTCTTAGTATTTGTTTCCTATTAAGACGACAATTTTTAAGGAGAAATAAATGACCAAAAATAACATGACCATTAAGATCGGCGGCGAGGCGGGCATGGGCGTCGAGTCCGGCGGCGCCGGACTCACCAAGGCCTTGTCGAGAGGCGGGCTCTATGTTTTTGCCTTGCAGGATTATATGTCCCGCATCCGCGGAGGCCATAATTTTTTTCAAATCCGTGTCAGCACTCAGGAGCTTTTCACCCACTCCGATGACGTGCACCTTCTGATCGCCTTCACCAAAGACTGTATCGAGCGGCATAAGCATGAGATCGTAAAAGGCGGCGCGATCCTTTATGACGAGTCGCTGGGATACGACGCGACCTCGCTTAAAGAACTGGGCATTCTCGCTTGCCCGATCCCGCTTGTCAAACTTGCCACCGAGCTCGGCGGCCACCGCATCATGGCCAATACCTGCGCGCTTGGAGCGACGGCCGGCCTCACCGGCTACGATTTTGAGCGGATCAAAGATATCATTGAAACCAATTTCAGGAAAAAAGGCGACGAGGTCATCGCGAAAAACCTGGCCGTCGCCAAGGCCGGTTATGATGCGGCGCACAACAACTACGCGGCGAACTACCTATTCAAACTCGAGCCCGTCAATACCGACCCCGCCAAACGCCGCATGGTCCTTCACGGCAATCAGGCGATCGGTTTGGGCGCGATCGCGGGCGGATGCAAATTTATCTCCGCCTATCCGATGACCCCGGGCACCTCGATCTTCGAATACATCACCGCTCACGCGAATAAATACGGAATTGTCTCAAAACAAACGGAGGACGAGCTGGCGGCCATTCTTTTCGCGATCGGCGCCAATCACGCGGGTGTCCGCGCGATGACCTGCACCTCAGGCGGCGGATTCAGCTTGATGGTGGAAGCGTTGGGTTTGGCCAGCATCACCGAAACTCCCGTCGTGATCGCCGAGGTCCAGCGCGGCGGCCCCTCGACCGGGCTTCCGACCCGCACCGAACAGCCGGACCTTGAATTTGTCATCAGCGCCTCTCAAGGGGAAACGCCCCGCATTGTCCTGGCGCCAAGCACCATTGAAGAGTGTTTTGAAATGGGGTGGCGCGCTTTCAATCTCGCGGAAAAATACCAGTGCCCGGTCATCATCCTAAGCGACCTTTATCTTTCCTCGCAGCTTCGGACCATCGATAAAAGCCGTTTTGATTTCTCTAAAATTAAAATCAATCGCGGACAACTCTTGACCAAAGAACAGCTCGATAAGATCAGCGATTACAAGCGCCACGCGATCACGGACAGCGGCATCTCCCCGCGGGCGATCCCGGGGCATCCCAACGGCGTCTATGTCACCACGAGCGACGAGCACACCGAATACGGCTATGCCGTCGAAGAGGCCGAAGTCCGGAATAAAATGATGGAAAAAAGAATGCGCAAATACGACGCCATGATGGAAGACATGCGCGGCCCGGAGCTCTACGGCGATAAAGACGCCGAGTTCACTTTCATCGGCTGGGGATCTACTTATGGCTCCATCCGCGAAGCGGTGGACCGCCTGAGAAAAAACGGCATGAAGGTCAATTTCCTCAAGTTCGCGGA
>ORMF010872521.1_pt1 | contig 38674 bp, 34 predicted proteins | sample 1779871 | NCBI WGS metagenome assembly ORMF01 (sample SAMEA104232316, study PRJEB22302) | groundwater metagenome | biome: forest; feature: aquifer; material: groundwater | place: USA | collected 2011-08-07 | depth 5.4 m
CTCTGCAACCACTGCGCAGACCCGCCCTGCCAGAAGGTGTGCCCCACCGGCGCCACCTCGAAGCGCGCCGACGGCATCGTCCTGGTGGACTACAACAAGTGCATCGGCTGCCGGGCATGCATGACGGCCTGCCCTTACCAGGCCCGCTTCTTCCTCAAGGAGATCAAGGGCTACTACGCCGGGGTAGGCACCACCCCCAAGGACTACATGACCCCGTACGAGAAGGTGGGCTATGCCAAGTTCCGCAAGGGGACAGTGACCAAGTGCACCTTCTGCGAGCACCGCCTGGCCCAGGGCCTGGAGCCCGCCTGCGTGCAGACCTGCATCACCAAGGCCCGTATCTTCGGCGACCTGGACAACCCCCAGTCGGAACCCAGGCTGGCCATGCGGGACAGGCACGCCTTCCAGCTCCGCGCTGAGGTGGGCACGGACCCCTCCGTATACTACATCGCCTAGGCGCGGCTATTTCGAGAGTAAAGGGGACTGCGATGGCATCAGAAGAGTTCACCCTGGACTTCAAGACCCAGCACGAGTGGGAGTGGCTGGCCGTCCTGGACTTCTTCCTGGCCGGCGGCGGCGCGGGCCTCTTCCTGCTGGGAGCACTGCTGAGTGTTGAAGTGGCCACACTGCTGGGTGTTATCGCCACGGCCCTGGGCGCCATAGCCCTGCTGGTTGACCTGGGCCGCCCCGAGCGGTTCTGGCGGGCCATCTCCAATCCGACAACGTCCTGGATCAGCCGGGGCGCCCTGTTGGTGAGCGCCTTCCTGCTGTTCGGGGCCATCCATATCTTGCTGTGGCTTACCGGCAACACCGGCAGCGGGCTGGACACAGCGGCCGTGGTCATCGCCGCGATAGCTGCGGTGGGCGTCATGGCGTATACCGGCTTCCTGCTATCCTTCTCCCCAGCCATCCCCGCCTGGCACTCCACCTTATTGCCCATCATGTTCATCGCCTCGTCCCTGGTCACAGCGGTGGGGGCGATATTCCTCCTGGCGCCGATGCTCGACCAGGGCTTCGTGGGCACACATCTTGAGGCATGGAAGCGTCTGGGGCTGCTCCTTATGGCCACTGATGTCGTGCTCGTCCTGGCCTACGTCGCCACCATGCTCTCCTCCACGCTGGCTGCCCGACAAGCTGTCCGGCAGCTTACCCAGGGGTCGCTGGCCAGTGCCTTTGTAGGGGGAGCGCTCGTGGTTGGGCTGCTGCTGCCCTTGGCGCTGGTGGCTACCGCGTATCTGGCGGACATCGGACTGCCCACAGTCAAGACGTACCTGGCCATATCCGGCATTCTGCTGGTTGTTGGTGGTCTGACCCTGCGCTACAGCCTGCTCCGCGCCGGGGTATATCAGCCCCTGGTGTGAGCCGCTAGACGCCAAGAGGCCCCTGAAAAGAGAAAGCCCCCCGATACATCGGGGGGCTTTCTTCGTTGCGGAGGGGCCAAGTCCACCTATAAGCCGAGTCCTGTACCCGGGGCGCGCCAGTTTACGGTCCGACGAATCAGCCCTTCATCCTGCGCACCCCAAGGCGGTGGTCATTTCTCTAGCCCATCCCGACAGCGTCGGGACCCCCGACTGTGTTGGGGCGGTGTTACCACCGGGGTCCAGCGGCCAACCCGAGGATAGGGCCGGGCGCCCTGGGGTCCTCCTATTTGGCCTTGCTCCAGAGGGGGTTTTCCCGGCAGGCGAGTCACCTCGCCTCCGGTGGGCTCTTACCCCACCATTTCACCCTTACCCCGACGAGCGAAGTATCATCGGGGCGGTATGTTTCTGTGGCACTGTCCGTAGGGTCACCCCTCCCCCGCGTTACGGGGCCTCCTGCCCGGAGGAGCTCGGACTTTCCTCCCCGGTAGGCCTTAGCACTACCGCGGCGGCCACCCGGTGAACTCAGCCCCACCAGATAGGATTATATCTGCGTCCATCGGGCACGGTCAAGAGCAAACCCACATCGGGGTGCAACATGCTGCACCCCTACACGGCGCAACGCTGGTAAGCCGGTAGGCCTACTCCTTGGGCTGGATAAACTCGAACTGTACCCCGTTCATGGACCTGGGGTGAGCAAAGTTCACCCGCCCCTGCTTGTCAGCGCCAAAGGGCATGGGCTCCTTGGAGACAAACTGGACCCCTGCGGGCTCGACCTGTTTCATGGTCTTGGCTACGTCGTCAACCTGGACCGAGACCAGGAACACGCCCTCGCCCTTGCTCTCCAGGAAACGGGCAATGGACGTGTTGGGCTCGGTGGAGGCAATAAGGTTGATAGACACGTCGCCCACCTTTACCGTTGCCCCCTTCAGGCCGGGGAAAGCGAACTCCTTGGGGTCTATGGGTGTCGCCTTGCCGAACACCGCCGAGTACCGCTTTACCGACTCGTCGGTTCTCCTCGATTGTGGTGGACAGCCGTGAGAAGTAGGGTTAGACTGCTTCTCAGGAGGCTGAGAGACAAGATGCCAAACTGGGCTTCGCCTACGGACATACAGGTATGGAATCCTGACACCCACGAAGAGTTGGCATGGTTCAAGATCATAGTTTCACCCAAGGGCATCCTCAGTAGATTGCACCCCATTTTTACAGGAGGCAAACCGTCTTTCCGTATAAAAGTTGTTAGGCTGACCGCTGAATCAGAAGCGTTTCGTGTATTGCTAACAAGATATGGAGGTGAACCGAAAATGATTGAGGCTTCGGGGCGTCTTGATTACTCCAACACACTCACGTTTTCTGATAGAACAATAGATAGCGTGTACGAGCAGGAATTCACTGATGAACCTATTCCAATAGCTGGACATTACAGATATGTTGCGACTGTGAGCGTATCCCCATTCTCTGAGTCTTTGGATATTCTTTCGTTTGATGCAGCTTCAAAAGACCTGTTTATTGCTCAGATGGTTTACCCCATTCTCATATCCGTCGCACTCTCTGCCATAGTCTCGGTTGTTGTGTCGCTGTTGGTAAATTGGTAGGGGGGGGGAACCATGACTACCGACATTGACGTTGACGCTCTCGCCGCCGACCTTGCCCAGAAGATTCGTGTCACGACTCCGCCCTGCACGGCCAATCTCCGGGATGTCAGCTACATAGAGACGGTCAGCATCGTCTGCAAGTTCTGCGGGTCTCGGGACGTGGTCAAGGATGGGGTGCGCGGGGGTGTCCAATACTACTGGTGCAAGGCGTGCCGCCGGAAGTTTGCGGGCAACGCGGCCCTGCCCGGGATGCGCGTGCCGCCGGACCGTATCGCTACCGCCGTCAACCTGTTCTACGAGGGGTTGTCGCTAGAGGCCATCCGGCGCTCCATCGGTGAGACGTACCACGAGACACCCTCAGACTCCACGGTGTACGAGTGGGTTGTCCGGTTCACGAAAGAGGCGGTGAGCAAGGCCGGCGCATTCAAGGCCCGGACAGGTGACATCTGGGCCGCCGATGAAACCGTGCTGGACGTGGCCGGAGGGCGCACGGCGGAAGGTTCCGACAACACCATCTGGTTTTGGGATGTCGTCTGCGAGGAGACCAAGTTCCTTCTGGCTTCCCACATGTCCCTCACCCGCACCATCAGGGATGCCGAAGCCCTGTTCACCCAGGCTCGGGGCCGCAGTCTCACCGTGCCCAAGTTCATCATCACGGACAAGCTGGCCGCTTATCTGGAGGGGATTGAGCGGGTGTTCGGCGCCGACGCTAAGCACATTCAGTCCCAGGGGATGGACAGGTCAACCCACAACAACATCATCGAACGGTTCCACGGGACGCTGAAAGCCCGAACCAAGGTCATGCGGGGGCTAAAGAGTCGAGAGAGCGCCCGCACCATACTGGGGGGCTGGCTGGTGCACTACAACTTCTTCCGGCCACACGAAGGCTTGAAGGGTCGTACACCCGCACAGGCGGCCCAGATTCAGTTTCCCTATGCCAGTTGGAAGGACATCATCCAGGACGGGTATCATGGCGATGTTGTCAGGGTATCCACCTAAACCGAGGAGAACCGACTCGTCCAGGTCCTTGACCGCTATGTTGATGCCGTAGAAGCTCTTGATCATGTGGCCTCCTTCTCCAGACTCGTCCTACCTATGCGCTCAAGCGATGCCGCGCTGCTTAGCCAGTGACACGTAGTAGTCCCACTCCTTACGCCAACCCCTGGGGTTCCACGTCCGGGCCATGAACGCATCTATTTCTTCCTTGGGCAATGGCGCTATCGGACCGAGGACGCTGGCCTCGTACTGCATCTGGGCGCCCTTCTCCAGCCACAGTGTAGCCCGAAACACCTCCTCCAGACAGGTGCCAGCGATGACCGCCCCGTGCCCCCTGAGGAGGAGTGCCCGCTTCTTGCCCAGCAGGGTAGCCACGCCCTCGCCCTTCTCCCGGTCATCTATGTGGCCGGACAAAGGGAACACCGATACCCCTTCGTAGAAGGGGGCGGATGAGTTGCAGGCCGGGATCAGGGGGCGCTGGACCATGCTGAACACAGTGGCATAGTGAGAATGGGCATGGCAGACGCTGAGCACATCCGGGCGGTGGCGATATATGGACACGTGAATGTGTGTCTCCGAGGGTGGAGCCACCTCGCCTTCCAGCAGCTTGCCCTCCAGGTCCACCACCAGCATGTCCTTGGGGCCGATAGTGGCCCGGCTGGCTTGCATGGGATGGATAAGCACCTTGTCAGTCCCAGGCACGCGAGCGCTGATGTGTCCACTTGCCTCAATGAGGCTCTCCATCTGGAGCAGGCGGCAGCACAGGGCCGTCTTCTCCTTGTACCCCTGCATGTCCATATGCCTCCTCCTAGCATCCACTGTGGGCGGGTAGTGGCCTGGGACATCCCGCACCCAAAACGAGTCGCCACCATGTTCGGGCACTGGCCCCACAGCCCTCGGTCCCGTGCGCCTTCATCTCGGCACCTGGTCCTGCGACCATCCGGTGCCGCTGGGCGAACACGAGGTGATTATACCAATAGAACGCACACAGGGGGACTGCCCCGGGGCGTCCAAACTGTCATTCTGAGCCCTTCTGCGGAAGGGCGAAGAATCTCAGCATTGTGCCCTTTGCCAGGGCATGCCACGAGATTCTTCGGTCGTTGCACTCCCTCAGAATGACAACCAAGGCCCCGCTGCGCCTCTCCAGCGCCATGCTAGAATACTACAGACCCGCGCTCACGGCACGAAGGCTCGTACAAGGACTATGCGACTCTCATCAGCTAACCCCGGCGATGGTTGACAACGCCCCCGGCGCCCTCAGGGGCTACCGGGTCCTGGACCTATGCGATGACCGCGGCCTGTTCTGCGGCCGCATCCTGGCCGATCTGGGCGCCGACGTGGTCCAAGTGGAGCCTCCCGGAGGCAGCCGTGCGCGCCGGATTGGACCTTTCTACCACGACCTGCCCCACACCGAGGGCGGCCTGTTCTGGCAGGCCTATGCGGCCAACAAACGCTCCATTACCCTGGACCTGACCACACCGGACGGGCACGACCTCCTGCTGAGGCTGGTGGCCGGCGCCCATTTCCTCATCGAGTCCTTCGGGCCTGGCTGCATGGACTCCTGGGGACTTGGGTCCAACGCCCTCCAGCGGGCCAACCCCAGCCTGATCATGGCCTCGGTATCACCGTTTGGAGATAGTGGCCCATACTCGCGCTTCCTGGCAGATGACATTGTGCTCCAGGGCATGGGCGGGCTGATGTACCCTACTGGGGAACCGGAGCGCCCCCCTGTCCGCGTGTCCGCTCCCCAGGCGTACCTCAACGCCTCTGCCGAGGCCGCGGTGGGCTGCCTGCTGGCCCACTGCCACCGCGAGGCCACCGGCCAGGGCCAGCACGTTGACGTATCCGCCCAACAAGCCATGGTATGGACCCTCATGGACGCCCAGCAGACCTGGGATGTGAACCATGTGGTACTCAAACGGGCGGGGATAGACCGTCTGCGGGGAAGCACCGGGGTCCGCCTGCGCAACCTATGGCGCAGCCAGGACGGCTGGGTGTGCTACTCGCTTCACGGCGGGCCTATGGGACTCGCCTCCAATCGCGCCCTCGTGTCGTGGATGGCAGAGCGCGGGTCGGCCCCCGACTTCCTGAAGCAGTACGACTGGTCCGTCTTCGACTGGGGCACGGTCACCCAGCAGGAGGCAGACCGGCTCTACGAGCCTATCTCCCACTTCTTCCTGGGCCACACCAAAGAGACGCTGTACCGCGAGGCACGGCGTCGCGGCTTCCTGCTGTACCCAGTGCTGACCATCACCGAGATCGTGACCAACCCCCAGCTTGCGGCGCGGGACTTCTTCTCCGAGGTACAGCCCGCAGTGGCGACGGGACCGCTGGCCTTCCCAGGGCACTTCGCCAAGCTGTCGGCTACCCCACTGGCCTGGAGACGGCCAGCCCCCTTCCTCGGCGAGCACAATGAGGACATATACGGTGGCGAGCTGGGCCTGACGCGCCAACGGCTGGCGGCTCTCAAGGCCGGGGGGATTATCTAGGGTGGCGCCGTTACCTTTGGACGGGCTGAAGGTCCTGGACTTCACCTGGGTAGGGGTGGGCCCCCAGACCACCAAGTACCTGGGCGACCACGGGGCCACTGTGGTGCGCGTGGAGACGGTCCACCACTTGGACATACTGCGCACGGCGCCCCCCTATGCCAACAGCATCCCTGGTCCCGACCGCAGCGCCTACTTCGCCAACTTCAATCGCAACAAGTACAGCATCACTATCAACCTGGCACACCCCGAGGGCGCAGCCGTGGCCCGCCGCCTGGCCGCCTGGGCCGACATCCTGGCCCAGAGCTTCACGCCGGGGACCATGGACGGCTGGGGCTTGAGCTACAGTGCGGTACGCGCATTGAACCCGACCATCATTTACTTCAGCACCTCCCAACAGGGAGACACTGGGCCCGATGCCCGGCACCCGGGCTTCGGCAGCCAGATGGTAGCCATTTCCGGTTTCAGCCACCTCACCGGCTGGCCCGATGGTCCGCCTGTCGGGCCCTATGGCGCCTACACCGACACCATCTGCCCCAGGCTGGCGGCGAGCGCGATTCTGGCCGCGTTGGACTACCGGCGACGCACGGGGCAAGGCCAGTACATTGACCTATCGCAGGTGGAGGCCTCTCTGCACTTCATTGCCCCCGCCGTGCTGGACTACACAGCCAACGGCCGAGACGCCGGGCGCCAGGGCAACGCTTCCCCTCACGCTTGTCCCCACGGCGCCTACCGTTGCCGGGGCGATGACGCGTGGATAGCCCTCTCCATATCCAGTGACGAGCAGTGGCAAAGCATGGTGAGGGCCCTGTCCAGTCCTGCCTGGGCAAACGACCCCCGTCTGGATACCTTCCTGGGGCGCCGCCGGCGCACCCAAGAGCTAGACAGGCACATCGAAAGCTGGACTCTCGCCTACACCCCACTCCAAGCCATGGAGATGCTCCAGGCTGCCGGCGTCCCCGCCGGGCCGGCGGAGAGCACCAAGGACCTGCATGAGGACCCTCAGCTTGCCCACCGGCGCCACTTCTGGAGGCTAGAACACCCCGAGATCGGGCCGCACTGCTACGACGGCTTCCCTTTCCGGCTGTCCCTTACCCCAGGGACGCTGGCCCGCCCCGGCCCGCTGTTGGGGCAGCACACGGAGCTGGTCTGCCGGGAGGTCCTGGGCATGTCCGATAGCGAGTTTGTTGAGCTGCTGAGCACCGGCGCTCTGGAATAATATCCCCCTGTCGTTGCCAGCCCTTCCGCAGGAGGGCGAAGCAATCCGTGTCTCGCCGCATAACCAGGGGGCGGGTTGCTTCGTCCCGAGGCGTCGGGACTCGCAACGACAAAAGGCGCTAGCTCACGTAGAGAATGCGGCTGCAACTGGTGCACTGGACCAGCGCCCCACCCGCCCGCGCCTGTTGCCAGTGCTGGGACGGCAGGGAAATGCGACATCCCTGGCACATGCCGCCTTCTACCTTGGCGACCGCCCGCCCCTGCTTGACAGGCCGGAGCCTGCCGTATAGCTCCAACGCCTGTGGCGAGACGCCAGCTGTCAAGGACTGTCGTTCCGCATCCAGGCCAGAAACCTCGGCCTCTAACGTCGCTTGCCTCTGAAGAAGCTCTGCCTTTTCCTGCTCCCGCTGCTTCACGGTCTGCTTGTGCGTGCCCTGGAGCTGGGCGACACTGCTTCTCGCCGCATCCGCCTGCATCATCAGGTCGAGGACCGCGTCCTCCAGCTTGCGCAGCCGGGCCTTGAGGCCTTGCGCCTCTTCCTGCATGCTGAGCAGCTCCTTGGAGTTCGTCACCCGCCCGCTGTACATCTTCTCCTCAAGGGCAGTGACTTTGGCGCGCAGGTCCTCAGCCTCATGCTCCGCCCCTCGCTGCTCCCTTTCCAGCCGAGATAGCTCTTGGCTGGCCTGCTCCAGGTCCTCGCGGGCCTTCGTGATCGCGCTCTCATCGGCGAGCCGGGCCAGCACCTGTCTAAGCTCCTCGCGCCTGGCATCCAGGGCCAGGTCCTTCTCCTGAATGAAGAAAAGCAGGCTGGAGGTGCTCATAGTACCGCCATTGTAGGCAAGGCCATAGCTGGTGTCAACGACACGACACGACATGTCAACGTCCTCGGTCAGGGGCGCTCTACAGGCTAGCGCCCCTGCGCCTTGCGCCGCAGGATATCCCAGAAGGCGCCCCGGTGGCCCTGTCGGATGGCATCCACCAGCACCTGGTTGCGGTTGTAGTTATAGTCCTGGGTGTCCCTGGTGCTGGGCGTGAAGAAGCGGGGGTCCCCGCCGACTAGCTCCCGCAGGTGAGACGCGGCGTCATCACCCAGCGCCGAGGCGAGGTAGAAGGCTGGCGCCACAAAGTCCGGAGTCAGCGCCCCTCGCACATTAGGGTTGGCCTCCAGAGGGCCCTCGCCAAGCACGAAGTCAGCCAGCCCAGTGCCGGGAAATACGCGCACCCCGAGGCTGACCCCTACCCGGTCCGGCTCCAGGCGCTTCATTAGCTCCACCGTTTCCCGAACGGAGTCCCAGGTCTCCCCCGGGCCGCCCAGGAGCAGATCGAACATGAACGTGAGTCCTTGCCGGTGGCAGACCTCAGCCGTATGGACTACCTCCTCCACTCCGAAATGGCGCCCCAGCGAGCGCAGCATGGCCTCGTTGCCGCTGTCCACACCGAAGTCTATGCCAGCGCAGCCGGACTCCCGCCAGAGGCGGGCCAGCTCGTCCAAGAGGGGGGCCGGGCTGGCATAGGCATACCAGCGGACCTTCCGCCCCAGTCCACGCTCGATCAGCGCGGTGGCCACCGCGCGGGAGTGGGCCTCGGGCATGTTGAACTCGGCGTCGCAGAAGTGGATGTGGTCAATGCCCTGCTCGACCAAGGCCACCACCTCCTCGGCCACGCTCTGGGCGGAGCGCAGACGGCGACTCCGCCCTTTGCCCAACGGGTCGGCGCAGTAGATGCAGCGCATAGGGCAACCCCGCTGAGTCTCCACACCCACCATGGCCCCTTCCCGGAAGTAGCGGGGGTTGTCCACGGCAGACCGCTGGGGCATGGGCAGATCCTTCAGCGCCACGTAGCTGGCCGGAACGCGGGCTAGTCGCTTCCCCCGCCGGTGGACCAGGCCGGGGACATCAGCTACCTCTTCCCCTGCACAGAGCCGTCGGGCTAGCAAGGGCAGTGCTATCTCGCCCTCCCCCCATATGCCCAGGTCCAGGCCACAGTAGTCCAGAACAGCCTCGGGCATTATGGAGAAGCCAGCTCCGCCCAGGACGATAGGCGCCGCCGTGTGCTTCCGCAGCAAGTCGGTCACCTCTCTCAGGCGTGGCAGGAAGAAGTCCTGGCTGGCATAGTACACGTCGTCGGTATTGCGGAAGGTAACCGCCACCAGACCGAGCTCGCGGCCCTCCAGCGCCCGGGCAACGTCGGCCTCCATGTCCTGCGAGAAGCACAGGTCAAGCACCTCGAAGCCAATGCTCTGGCGCTCAAGCGCACTGCCCAGGTAGTCCAGCGCAATGGGCGCCACCGGCGGCTGCATTCGGTTGGAGTTCACCAGCAGGACGCGAAGCGGTGCGTTGGGCATGGCAAGACCCAATTATACGGCAACGGGGTGAGGCATCCGCCACCCCCCAAGACCGGCGGCGCACTGCCGGGCCGCAGCCAGAGGCGGGGGGCATGGCACCAGGGCCCCTAGTGGTTACGCTCGGGGTCGGCCAGACCCCGGCGGGCGGCGTAGGCCACCACCTGGGCTCGGTTCTCCAGGTGCAGCTTGTCCAGGATGTTGCGCAGGTGGTACTTGACCGTGTTCTCACTGATGTACAGGGCCGCAGCGACTTCCTTGTTGGTGCGGCCCTGGGCCACCAGGCGAAGCACCTCAACCTCCCGGTCACTCAGGACGCTGGAGCTCTCGCCGGGCTTCTTGCCCTGAGAGGCCCGGGAGAACTCCGCGAGCATGTGGGCCGCCATGCGCGGCGAGATGGGGGCCTCGCCTCGCTCCACTCCCGACAGGAGATCGAAAAAGGCGTCGGCCTTAAGGTCCTTTAGAAGGTAGCCTTGCGCGCCGCTCTTGATGGCCTCGAACAGGTCTCCCTCTTCGTCGGAGGCGGTGAGCATGACCACCTTGATGTCCGGCATCTCCGCCTTGATGAGGCGTGTGGCTTCCAGCCCACCCATGCGAGGCATCTTGATGTCCATAAGCACCAGGTCCGGACACACCTGTCTAGCCTTGGCCACCGCCTCCTCGCCGTCGCTGGCCTGGCCCACAATCTGGTATCCCCGGGCACCCAACAGGCTGGCCACGCCATCCCGGAACAGGTTGTGATCGTCTACGATGAGCACCCTCATGGCTTTGTCACCCCCGCTCTTACCGGCACATCCACAATGACCCGAGTGCCGTGTCCGGGACTGGTGTCCAGGGAAAACCCGGCGCCGATAGAGGCAGCCCGCTCCTGCATGGACTGAAGGCCCAGGTGGGGCCAGTACCCGCGCGAGAGATGTTCGGGGTCGAAGCCCTGCCCATCGTCAGCCACTACCAGGCTACAGGCGCCGTCCTGAAAGGAGAAGACAACCTCTGCCCGGCGGGCACGGGCATGCTTGCGGACGTTGGCCAGAGCCTCTTGGACGATGCGCAGGAGCTGCACTTCCACCTCTGGACTGAATGGGGCTGGCTGCCCCTCCACCTTGAGCACCGCCGAGAGGCCGGACAGCTCGCTAAACCGCTGCACGTAGTCCCTCAGGCTGTCCACCAGGGGCCGCTCTCTGGTATCGCTGCGTAGCGCCAGTATGGCTTCCCGCACGTCTCCGTAGGTCTCTCGGGCAGATGTCTCAAGCTGCTCCAGATGGCGGGCCGCCTCGTTCACCTGGCCGGCCTGAAGCAATTCCTTTACCGCCTGGGCCTTGGTATTGACATAGCCCAGGACCTGGGCCAGACCATCGTGCATCTCCCTGGCGATGCGCTCTCGCTCCGTGAGGGTGGCCAGGGTCCTCACCTCCTCGTGGAGACGGGCATTCTCCACCGCTACCGCAATGTGCTCCGCCATGATCTCCAGCAGTCGCAGCTCATCCGGCGACGTGAGCGCGCGGGCATCGCGCGCGCCCACCGCCAGGACCCCAGTCACCCGCTCACCACGCCGCAGAGGCAATGCATACAGGCTCTGGAAACCCAATTCCCTCACTCGCTGTGAGAGAAAGCGCTCATCGTTGGCCAGACTGTGGGTCAGTATGGGCTCCCCAGTCTGGGCCACCAGGCCCGCATAGCCTTCGCCCGGGCTGAGGCGGGTTACCCCGGTGAAGGGTTCGCCGTCCTTGCCGTGGTGATGGCCCAGGGCCAGGTTGCCTTCCCTGGCATCCACCAGCCACACCTCCGCTTCTTCCGCCGATGTGGTGCCGATCACCGCCTCCAGCGCCGACCCCAGCACTGCATCCAGGTCCTGGTACTTCGAGGCGGCCCGCTCCACCCGGAGCAGGGCCTCCATTTCCTTGGTGCGCTGGGCCAGTCGCAGGTTCTGTTCCAAGATGTGCTGCTCGATCCGGCGGAAAACCCTGAACACCAAGAAAGAAAAGGGGACTATGCCCCCCACCATCACCAGGGCCAGGAGTACGTGCTCTTGCTTGTGGGTGAGCACTCCCGCCTGGTGGGGGAAGTAGCTCAATACGACCAGCCCCGCCACAAACGCGGAAGGCACCAGGATTGTTACGGCGAGCAATCGCCTCAGGTCCATACCGCGCATCCCTCACTCGCCATTCATCATAGCATAGGCGATGACTGCGACTAGGAAACGCAGGCCCCCCCAGGGGCTAAGCGCGCCTAGGGACAACACGGCTGAAGCCTCGGGCGAGATGCCCAGGGTCTCGGCAAAGGGCGCTGAAAGCGCCCTAGGTCGCAGCGTTTGTCAATCTCATCGCCGTCGTGTAGAATACGAACATACTTCCTAACCTAGCTCGAGGAGGAGTTGCCCATGCCCGAACAGCCTACTACTGGGGCCAGCCCACCTGCCAAGAAGGGCTGGGGGGTGGAGAACCTGCCCTACCCCACAGGATTCGCCTACATCCAGCCCCGTTGGGACCTGTGCATTGGCTGCGGCATCTGTGAGGCCGCCTGCGCCATGCATCACCATGGGGTCATCAACCGGGAGCTCTCCCGCATCCGCATCTTCCGCTATATGACCCCAGTGCCCAAGTCCGTCCAGAACGTGTGCGCCCAGTGCCGCAAAGAGGAGCGGGAGTGCCAGAAGGCCTGCCCCCTGCCTCAGTCGGCCATCTACTACGACGAGAAGAAGATGCACATGGTGGTAAACACCGAAACGTGCCTGGGCTACAAGTGCGGCCGCTGCGCCGAGGCCTGCCCGGGCGCCGTCCCACGCTTCTACCCACCCTCGCACAACCTCGCCATGGTGTGCGACCTTTGCGAGGTCAATGGAGAGTGTCACCCCCAGTGCGCGGAAATGTGCCCCGCCGGCGCCCTGGAGTACCTTGGCCCACAGTTCCCCCAGCACATGGAGCGGGTGCACCCCGACGACAAGGCCGCGGACATGGCCCGGAGGCTCTACCCGCTGCCGCCGGACCAGGTGCACCGGCCACCCGAGGAGATCTGGGAGGACTACCGTGGCTGAGATAAAGTTCAAGCTGCTGGAGATTAACCTCACTACCGGTCGCAAAGAGGTCCACGATGTGACTCAAGATGTGCGCCGGTTCATCGGCGGGCGTGGCCTGGGCGCCAAGATACTGTGGGACCGGGTGCCCCAGGGGGCAGACCCCCTCAGCCCGGAGAACGTGCTCTACCTGGGCATCGGCCCGCTGACCGGCGTCTTCGGCTCCGTGGTCAATGTCTCGGCCAAGTCCCCGCTGACCATGCTGCGCGGCCAGAGCAACATGAACGGGCACTTCGGCGTGGAGATGGTCTACGCCGGGTACAACGCCGGCATCCTGCTCACCGGCAAGGCGCCCAAGCCGAGCTATGTCTACATCAAGGATGACGAGGTAGAGATCCGGGATGCCCGCCACCTGTGGGGCAGGCTGAACGTTGAGGCCCAGCAGGCGCTGCGCGCAGACCTGCGCCAGGGCACCCGCGATACCCTGGACGACCAGAACTTCCGGGTCATCTCCATCGGTCCGGCGGGCGAGAACCTGGTCCGCAACGCTGACATCGCCCACGACTTCTACCACCACGCCGCCCGCCTGGGCATGGGAACAGTCATGGGCTCCAAGAACGTGAAGGCGGTGGCCATCCGCGGGACCAAGGGGACCAACTACGCGGACCCTCGCAAGGTCTACGAGATCATGCTCCGCTACTACAAGAGCGACGAGGCCCGCCGCTACAAGGCGGAGGAGCGGCGCTGGGGCCACTATGTGTCCATGCCCAGCCGCTACTACGCCACGACTGAAGGCATCAAGAACAAGCAGCTTGGCTGGGACGACATCTGCGACCTGTCCAACCCCGTCCGTTTCGAGCAGCAGTACAAGCTGTGGAGCGACGGCTGCACCCTGTGTCACACCGGCTGCAAGGTGCCCTACATGCGCCGGGACGCACCCCTCGGTCCCGTGGTGGGGGAGTTCCGCCACGACAGCGCCGGTGGCTGGAATGCCAACGTCATGCTCCCCGGCTACGATCCGCAGACGTACCTCACTCCCTTTGTGGACAACCTGGGCATGGACAACGAGGACGTCTCCGGCGTAGTGGCCTGGGTCATGGAGTGCTACGACCGTGGCCTCATCACCAAGGAGGACCTGGGCGGCATTGACCTCAAGTGGGGCGACCTCAAGGCGATGTGCCAGCTCGTGGAGAAGATCGCCAGACGAGAGGGCATTGGTGACATCCTGGCCGACGGCCTCAAGTTTGCTCCCGCCCGGCTGGGCAAGGGGACCGAGAAGTATGCCATGCACGGCAAGGGGGTGGCCATCACCTCCTACGAGCCTCGGGGGAGCATCCAGGACGCCCTGGGCCTGGTGGCCCCCGCGGTGGGCGCTATCCATGGCGCGGGCGTTGCTGGCGGGCGGGCTGCGCCGAGCCGCGTGCTCTTCGATTCCACCACCACCTGCACCTTCCTGCTGCCTACCATGGACAAGGTCTTCGGCAGCATCAACACCTTCACCCGGGACATGCTCAAGGCCATTTGTGACTGGGACGTCAGCCCGCAGGAGTTCGACGACACCCTCGCCCGGCTTACCCTCATGGAGCGGCTCTATTCCATCCGCGAGGGGCACGTCCCCTCCCGGGATGACGTGCTGCCCGACCGCTTCTTCGAGGAGACCATCTACTCCAAGTACGGCGATCCCAAGATACTGGACCGGGCCAAGTTCATGGACCTGCGGGAGAAGTTCTACCTGAGCCTGGGTCTGGACAAGGACGGCTTCGCTCCACCAGAGCTGCTCAAGAAGCTGGGGCTGGACTTCGCCATCCCAGCTATGGAGAAGGCGCGGAAAGCCGCGCGGTAGTTTGTCCTTCCTCTCCCTCTGGGCCTGTCCTGAGCGCAGCCGAAGGAAGAGGATTGAGGTGAGGGCAACCGCTGTAGGGGCGCCCCGATGCATCGGGGCGCCCCTACGTTTGTCCATGTCCGCGCGCGAGGCGGTCCCTCGCCGTATGGTTGGGCGGCGCAGGGGGGTGACACCGTAGGGGCGAAGCATCCGGAGCAGGGCGCTCTCGTGGTTCTTGGCGCAGCCGGATGCTTCGCCCCTACGTTTTGCCCGCCACCCCCTATTGTCCCCAAGGGGGACAATAGGGGGTACTTACGGCCAGTAGCGGTCGTAGAAAAGGGTGTCGTAGAGGAGCTTGCCCAGGTAGGTCACGAGCAGGAAGACAACCACGCCGTTCTTGACCAGCTCCGCACGGGGATGCGCCGGCAGAGGCAGCGGCAGCAGCATGAGGAGAATACCAACCAACAGGGCAGCCACGGCCCTCCACAAGAAGGCCCTCACACGCTCCATGCTGGCCCCCAGCTCAGCGGGCGGCGCCCCGGCGCCTGGAGCGCAATCCCAGGAGAAACAGCGGCCCAGCCGCCGCCATCAGGGCGAGGGCAACCCACAGGCTGATGGTGTAGGCGGCGGTCGAGTCAAACACGAACCCCGCAAAGGGTGAACCCACGGCGGCGCCCAGCCGCCAGCCGATGACTACGGCCCCCATGATGGCGCCCAGCGCCGCCGTCCCGAATAGCTCCGGGGACTCCCGCGTGATCACCGTGTCGCCCCCCGAGGCCCCCAGGCCCAATAGGGCCGCCGCCACATAGAAGTGGGCCAACCCGCCGCCAAACAGGAGGCCCAGCAGGGCAGCTATCTGAAGCACGACGCAAAGGGCGAAGATGGGCTTGGCACCATAGCGGTCCGCCAGCCCGCCAAAGGCAGAGCGGGCCACCGTCGTGGCAACCCCGTAGGTCGTGAACAGGCTGGCCGCGCGGGCCAGGGAGATACCCTGGTCGGTGGCAAAAGGCACCAGGTGCGTGGTCACCGCCATGACCGCAAACCCCTGTAGCCCCCAAACAGCAAACACCACCCAAAAGGCCGAGCCGCGCAATGCTTCCCGCAGGGAAGGCCCATCCTGTCGGGCGCCGGAGGACTTCCCTGTGGAGGCCCCCGCCGCAGGCCAGCGAAACAAGGGGACCATGGAGAGCGCCAACAATAGGGCACTGGCCCCCAAGACGACGTACGCTGTCCGCCACCCCACGGCGCCAATCAGATAGCCCGCCCAGGGTGGCCCCACCATATAGCTGACCCCGATGGAGGTGAAGGCCAAGCCCAGGGCCAGCCCTCGCTGCGTCTGGAACCACCGAGAGATGACAACGGTAGGCACGATGAAGCCCCCGGCCATGCCCATTCCACTCAGCACGCCCAGAGTCAGATAAAGCTGCCAGAGGTGACTGGCCCGCGAGGCCAGCAGGAACCCCGACCCGATGAATACCCCACACAGGGCCGCCGCCAGCTTCGGTCCCCTGCGGTCGGCCACCGTCCCCATGACCACACCTACCCCAGCGGAAGCGGCGAGATTGAAGGTGTAGGCCAGGGACACCATGCCCCGGCTCCCCCCAAAGGCCTCCGACAATGGCCCAATGAACACGCTGAAGCTAGCCTGGGCGCTCCAGAATGCAAACATGAACACGAAGGACGCCGCCACCAGCACCCAGCGGTACACGCCGAAATGCCTCTGAGTTATACTACCCGCTGGCTGACGTGTGGCGGGTTGAGCCTTAGGAGTCCGCATGCTCAGCCTGGACCACTAGGTTGCCACCGCGCTGACCATGGCCGCCGCGAGGCCGCCTTCTGCGCTCTCATGCCTCATGGTAACCGCTCTCGCCGTGCAGCGAGCCTTCCGTTGCCTGCCGGGGCGACCTGATGCGCAGGAACAACAGCCCGGCAGCCAGTCCTATCAGCGCCATGGGTAGGAAGGCCATCAGGTAACCACCGCTGGCATCGAAAACGAAGCCGGCGATGGCGGGGCCTGCCGCTGCCCCAGCGCGCCAGCCCAAGGACAGTATGCCAATGAAGGCGCCTACGGCTGCCGTGCCGAAGAGATCGGGCGTCGTCTTTATAGCTACAGTGTCCGCTCCCGCTGCTCCCAGCCCGAACAGCGCCGTCATGGCATAGAAAGCGGGCAAGGTGCTTGCGCCTAGAACGCCGATAATCCCAACCGTCTGTAGCACAACGCATAGCGCGTAGGCAGGTTTAGCGCCGACCCTATCCACCAGGACCCCAAAGGACACCCGCCCCGCGATGTTGCTTACGCCATAGATGGTGAGAGCAGTGGAAGCCGCGGTCAGAGGTATGCCGCGGTCAGTCGCATGGGGCACCAGATGCACCACCACAGCCATCAAGGAAAGCCCCAAGGTGGTCCACACCGCAAACATGGCCCAGAAGGCAGAGGTGCCCAGGGCCTGCCGCACGGTAGTGCTGGTGGCTTTCCCTGTGGCCGCCTCATCCCTCGCGGGTGGACGCCTCAAGGTCAAGGCGAGGGGTACGGCCCCCAGGCCGATAATTACAGCCAGCACCCGGTAGGCGAAGCGCCACCCGTGGCTCTCGATGAGGCTCGCGGTGAAGGGTGGCCCGACCATGTACGCCGCCCCAATACCAGTGAGCACGATGCCCAGGGCCAACCCTCGCCGCTTGTGGAACCAGCGGGACACAGTGGCCGTGGGCACAATATAGGCGCAAGAAATCCCCAGGCCCGCCAGAAAGCCGATGGACAGATAGAGCTGCCAAAGATGAGATGTCCAGGACATCAGCAGGAAACCCGCCACCAGAGCCAGGGCTGCCACTGTCATTAGCGCTCGGGGCCCGTATCTATCGGTTAGGGTCCCGATCCCCAAGCCCAGGACTCCGCCAATCATCAGATTGATGGTCAGGGCTGTGGAGACCAGCCCCCGGCTCCAGCCAAACTCGCGGGAGAGTGGTCCCAGGAAGACCCCGAAGCTGGAGTAGCCTCCCCAGAAGAGGAAGACCAGCAGGAAAAGGGTCGCCACCGCAACCCAAGGATAGACTCCATCGCCCTCGTGGTCCGGGGCAATCGCTGGATGGGCACCCCGCGCCAACGCTACAGGCCTAGTGGACCACGATGTTGACCAGGCGGCCCGGCACGTACACTACCTTCTCCACCGCCTTGCCGTCAATGTAAGGCCGTACTTTGTCAAGGGATAGCGCCAACTCCTTGGCCCGTTCCTCGGTGATGGACACGGGCACGATAGCACGGTCCCGCAGCTTGCCATTTACCTGGACCACAAGGGTGATCTGCTCCTCGGCTGCCATGGATTCGTCCCAGGTGGGGAAAGGTTGATTGTGGATGGAGTAGGTGTGCCCCGTACGCTCCCAGAGCTCCTCAGCCAGATGGGGAGTCGAGGGGGCCAGAAGCAGGAGCATGGTGTCCCGAGCCAGGTGCCACAGCTCCTTGTCCACAGACCTGTCCTGCCATACCTGGCCCAGGTAGTTGGTGTACTCCATGAGGCCCGCCACCATGGTGTTGAAATGGAAACTCTCCAGGTCCTGACTGACCCGACGGACGGTCTGGTGGACAACCCTGAGCAGGGATCGGCGGGCCTCCTCTGTGGGCTTCACGCCGTCCAGCGCCGAGCCATCCTCCAGGGCCAGCCGCCACACTCGGTTGAGCCAGCGCACCACCCCGTTCAGCCCGGCGTCGTTCCACTCGCCGCCTTGCTCCCACGGCCCCAGGAACATGAGGTAGGTACGGACGGCATCGGCGCCGTGCTCGCCTACATACACGTCGGGGGTCACTACGTTGCCCCGAGACTTGCTCATCTTGTGATGTCCCAGCACGATGGTCCCCTGGTTGAACAACCTGAGAAAAGGCTCGTCGAAGGACACCAGCCCCAGGTCCCGCAGGGCCTTAGTGAAGAACCGGGCATAGAGCAGGTGCATGGTAGCGTGCTCGGCGCCACCGGTATACTGGTCCACGGGCATCCAATGGCGCATGCGCTCGGGGTCCCAGGCCCCCTGGTGGTAGCCGGGGCTGGAGTACCGCAGGAAATACCACGACGAGCAAATGAAGGTGTCCATGGTGTCCGTCTCTCTCTGGGCGGGACGTCCACACTGGGGACACTTGGTGCTGACGAAGCTCTCCACGTACTTCAGGGGAGATTCGCCGGTAGGTTTGAACTCCGCTTCCTCGGGCAGGAGCACGGGCAGGTCCTTCTCGGGCACGGGCACGGCGCCGCATTGGGGGCAATAGACGATGGGGATGGGCGCTCCCCAGTAGCGCTGCCTTGAGATGAGCCAGTCGCGCAGTCGGTAGCTGACCTTGGGCCCGCCCCAGCCCTTGCTCTGGGCGAACTCGGCCACGGCCACCTTGCCGAGCTCACATGGCGTCCCGTTGAAATGCCCGGAGTTGACCATGGCGCCCTCGCCCACGTAGGCTGCGGTCAGGTCCTCACCATGCCATTCCGGTGGGGCAATGACCACTGGGATGGGCAAGCCCTGCTTCTGGGCAAAGTCGAAGTCCCGCTGGTCGTGGGCGGGCACGCCCATGACCACGCCCGTGCCATAGCCCAGCACTACGTAGTCGGCCACGTACAGCGGGACCCTGCGCCCGTTGAACGGGACCACAGCCTCGGTGCCCAAGCGCACGCCGGTCTTCTCGCGCTCGGTGGACAGGCGCTGGATCTCGGTCTGACGACGGGCCGCCTCGACGTAGGCCTCTACCTCGGCCCGGCGCTCGGGTGCAGTCAGAGCGGGCACCAAGGGGTGCTCAGGGGCAATCACCATGAAGGTCACGCCGTAGACGGTATCAGGACGGGTAGTAAACACCCGCAGGTCTTTTTGCTCCAGCCGCAGGTGGGAGATGTCAAAGGACAGCTCCGCCCCCTCGCTGCGCCCAATCCAGTTGCGCTGCATGGTCTTGATACGCTCCGGCCACTCAATGCCGTCGTGGCGGAGCAGCTCTTCGGCATACCTGGTGATGCGGAAGAACCACTGCTCCAGGTCGCGGTGGGTCACCGCCGTGTCACAGCGCTCACAGAGGCCGTTCACGACCTGCTCGTTGGCGAGTACGGTCTGGCACGACGGGCACCAGTTGGCCGGGGCCTTGGCCCGGTAGGCCAGGCCACCCTTGTAGAGTTGGAGGAAGAGCCACTCGGTCCAACGGTAGTACTCGGGAAGGCAGGTAATCGCCTCACGGCGCCAGTCGTACACGGCGCCGATGGTCTTGAGCTGCCGGCGCATGTTCTCAATGTTGTCCATGGTCCACTTGTGGGGCTGTATGCTGCGCTTGATAGCCGCATTCTCCGCCGGCAGGCCAAAGGAGTCGAAGCCCATGGGGTGCATCACCTTGTAGCCCTGCATGCGCTTGAAGCGGGCCGCGACGTCGGCGGGGGCCATGGCATACCAGTGGCCGATATGCAGGTCGCCGGAGGTGTAGGGGAACATGGTAAGGGCATACCACTTGGGCCGTGGGTCAGCCTCGTCCACCTCGTAGAGATGGTCGTCCGCCCACCGCTGCCGCCACTTCTTCTCTATCTCTGCGGGACTGTATTCAGGGGGCATGGGTCTCCGTCTCCAAGCCAAAGTAAGCGCCTTCACCAGGGAAGAAGGCGCTTTGCTGTGGATTATACCGCCAATCTAAGCTGAGGGGCAATTGGCAGCAGGTCGGTTGTACCTCAAACGTAGGGGCGAAGCATCGGGCGCGGCAGCCTGGCACCCCATCAAGGCGATCTCGATGCTTCGTCCCTACGGATTGATTGCGATGCTATAATGGCCTCGAATGATAGTGGACTTCCACACCCATATCTTTCCCCCGGAGATCGTACAGCACCGGGAGAGCTTCCTGCACCAGGACCCCTTCTTCAGCATGCTCTACTCGCGTCCCAAGAGCCGGCTGGCTACGGCGGAAGACCTGATTGCCAGCATGGACGAGGCGGGAGTGGACGTATCTGTGGCCCTGAACATCGGCTGGGCACGGCCCGAGCTATGTCGTCGCAACAACGACTACATCATGGAGGCGCAGGCCCGCTACCCCCAGCGCATTGTCGGTTTCGGCAATCTCCCACCAGGCAGTCTGGACGATAGCGTGCTGGAGGCTGAGCGCTGTGCGACAGGGGGACTGCGCGGCCTGGGGGAGCTGCGCCCGGACCTCCTGACCTGGGACTGGTGCAACGCAGCGACAGTAGCCCCCCTTATGGAGACGATACGACAGCACCAGCTCGTCCTCATGTTTCACACCTCAGAGCCGGTGGGGCACGCCTACCCCGGCAAAGGGCTGGCCACCCCCGGAGTGCTCTACCCTTTCATCGCCGCCCACCCGGATGTGACCCTGGTCCTGGCCCATTGGGGCGCCGGCATACCCTTCTACTCCCTCATGCCGGAGGTGGGCCGCGCGCTGGGCAACACCTTCTTTGACACGGCGGCCACGCCCTTCCTGTACCGCTCCCGAATATACGCTACAGTACGCGGCCTGGTCGGAGACCACCATGTCCTCTTCGGCTCCGACTACCCGCTTCTCTCCCAGCAACGCATGCTCCGCGAGATCGGCAAGGCCCTGCGCGCCCCGGACGGCAGGGAGAAGGTCCTCGGGGGCAATGCCGCCCGCATTCTCGGCCTGGACGGAGCACTATGACAGCCAACCGAGCGCCAGAGCCCATGCCTCATCTGGTCCGGACATTCGTGGCCATAGAGCTACCCGGCGAGGTACACCTCGCCCTGGCCAGGGTGATTGCAGACCTGCGGCCCGCCGCAGGCGTTGCCGTCCGCTGGGTCAATCCCGAGGGGGTCCACCTGACCCTCAAGTTCTTGGGCGAGATCGAGGCGGCCCGTGTCAGCGAGACCACGCGGGTATTGGACATCGCCTGTGCCCCAGTGGCCAAGTTCAACCTGGGACTGGGCGCCCCCGGCGCCTTCCCTAACCCCAATGCACCACGCGTGCTCTGGATTGGGATCACCGGCAACCTGAACACCCTCGTCGCCCTTCAAAGGCGGGTGGATGACGGCCTGCACTACCTGGGTTTCGCCAAGGAGGACCGGGCCTTCTCTCCACACCTCACTCTGGGCCGGGTGAGAGAGGGGGTGGCCCCGGGGCAGCGACGCGCGCTGGGCGAGGCCCTGGCCAACTGCCAGGTGCCCCCACTCGACAGCTTTCCTGTAGATGGGGTGGCCCTGATGAGGAGCCAACTCACGCCCCAGGGCCCTATCTACACACGCCTGCACCGCGCACCCCTGGGCGGCTAGCCTTTCTAGGCCGGCACCGTGCGCTGGGGACCAAAACTCGGGGCACCCAAGGTGGGAGATCCACGAACAAAAACCCTTGACAGCTTATGCCCGGTCATGCCATAGTGGCGCCGTTCCATAGGCACAGCGAGGTCCGTCAGCTTTGAAAACGCGAGCCACGGCACTGCAAAGGATTGGGGACTACTTCCGGGAGATCCGCCTTACCACCGATCTCCTGATGCTCCCAGAGGAACGTTCGTGGCTGGCCCGACCTCCCCACAATCCCCAGCCCACAAAGCTGGTCCTCCATCTGGGCTGCAACGTGCTGCGCACGCCCCACATGGTCCAGACAGTGTCTGGGGTTTTCCAGAAGCTACGTCTCGGCTTTGTGGCCGTGGGTGGCCCCACGTACTGCTGCGGCGCTCCCTTCCTCCAGGATGCACCCGAAGAGGCACAAGCTGTGGCCCAACGTTCTGCCGAGTACATGGCAGAGTTCCAGCCCGAGCGAGTGGTCATGTGGTGCCCCGGTTGCCTGTCCTACTTCCCGCGCATCGCGGGTCGAGAGCTTCCCTTCAAATTGCAGCACGTGACCGAGTTCCTGGTGGAGCACCTGGAGAGACTGCCCCTCCAGCGGCCCGTCTCCCGACGAGTCGCACTTCACTACCACAACGGCAACCCGGTGGCGCTCAGGCAGGCGGCGCATGCCCGCTTCCTACTCAAGGCGGTGCCAGAGTTGGAAGTGGTGGATATTCCGTCAGACCCGCGCCTGGGTCTCCAGTGCACGGCGGCGTCCCGCCGGTCGCTGGGCGCAGTTTGGGATAGCATCCTTGCCGCGCAGCTCGACCAGGCCGTGGACATGGGAGCGGAGGTGCTGACCCCCATCCACCATAGCTGCCATCGAATGCTGGTCCACTTCCAAGAGAAGTACCCTATCCAGATTGAGCACTACCTCTCTCTGGTGGGGAACTCCTTGGGTCTGGAGATAGAGGACAGCTATCGTAAGTACCTACTGCTGGCAGATGCCGTCAACATCCTCACTGCCGCGCGCCCTTGCCTGCTGGCCAACAACGTGGATGTCGAAAGTGCGCGCGCCTTGGTCCAGAAGATCTTCGTAGAAAGGACACCATCATGATAGACCTGCCAGAGCTGCCGGTTTTCAGTCGTGGCGCTCTGCCGCCGTTTGATCCCCAGACCTGGCGCCTGCGGGTCCACGGCCTGGTGGTCAACCCCTTGGCCCTGAGCTACACTGAGTTGCTCTCTATGCCGAGCGTAGATGACAGCAGCCCCTTTGAGTGCGTGGACGGCTGGCGGGTGCCGGAGAACCACTGGCGGGGGCTGTCGGTGGGCACTCTGGTCGCCCGTGCCCGCGTGCTGCCCAACGCCCACTTCGTTTCCTTCTATTCAGGGGACTTCGCCATGAGCTTGACTCTGGAGGAAGCCCAGGGTCCTGGGGTACTGCTGGCCCACAGCCTGAACGGCAAGCCGCTGACCCCTGAGCATGGCGCCCCACTCCGTCTGGTGGTGCCGGGAAAGGACTGCTACTACGGGGTGAAGTGGGTAGAGCGTATCGAGCTGTCCCAAGGGCCAGTGGAGACGGGCAAGTCAATCGCCCTCGGGCGCATCCAGCGCCGCCAGCAGTCTGCCGGTCTGTGATGTACCAGTTCTGCCCCTTCTGCACCCGGCCTCTGGTGCCCGCAGAGGTAGCGGGGCAGGTCCGCCCCGCCTGCCTGGCCTGTGGCTTTGCCCAGTTTCCCGACCCGAAGGTTGTGGTGGGAGTGGTGGCCAGCCAGGACGGCAAGGTGCTCCTCCAGCAACGGAAGCACAGCCCTGGGAAAGGGCTATGGTCATTTCCTTCAGGTTACGTGGATGCGGGAGAGAAGGTTGAGGATGCGGCCCTCCGCGAGGTGCAGGAAGAGGTCCAGGTGCAGGTACAGTTGGATGGGCTGGTAGGCGTGTACTCTGAACCGGGGAACCCGGTCATCTTCATCGCCTACCGGGGGAGCATCGTGTCGGGCGAGCCTGCCCCCGGGCACGAGAGCCTGAATGTGGGCCTCTTCCCCCTCGACGAGCTGCCACCCCTGGCCTTCCCCCACGACACAGATGTTATGGAGGACTGGAAGAAGGCCACCCAACCGTAGGGGCGCCCCGATCTATCGGGGCGCCCCTACTGCCTCCTCTCCCTTTGGGAGAGGACTGAGGTGAGGCCCCCGCCAAGAGGAGGTATCTTATGCCAAGGCAAGTCGTCAATTCCCCCAAGGTCAGCCGGCCAGCGGTCTATTCCCAGGCCATTCGGGCAGGCAACATGCTGTTCATCGCCGGGCAGACGGCAGTGGACGCCAAAGGCAACCCCGTGGGCATCGGCGACCCCGCAGCCCAGGCCAAGCAGGTGTTCGACAACATTACCGCCCTGTTGGAGGCTGCCGGCGCCACCTGGGACAACGTGGTGAAGATAAACTCGTACGTGACCGACATGCGCTACTCCGACGCCATCCGGGAGGTGCGCCAGCGCTACCTGAAGGAGCCTTTCCCGGCTTCCACCTCAGTCCAGGTTGTAGCGCTGGCCCGCCCCCAGTACCTGTTGGAGGTCGAGGCCGTCGCCGTGCTGGGCTAGGGGCGCGGCATGGCCCCTACCTGGCTATCCAAGCGGTCTCCAACTGCGCACTGCGGTCCTGGGTGCTCCTGTCGCCGGTAAGGCGGACGTTGGGGGACAGGACCAGTAGCTCGAAGGGGAAGGGCAAGACCACCCGGTAGGCCTGGTCTACGTGCCGGATCTGGAGTTGCCGCGCTAGTTCGAGCCGCCTGTTCTCGTCAGTGGCACCCATGAACTGCTCCAACGTCTTCTCATAATCTGGGTCGTTGACCCTGCTGCGGTTGGTCGTCCCACCGTACTTGAAGCTAGGATTAGCTAGGGAGTGACCTTCTTCGGGCGTCCTCTGTCCCACGGGGCCACCAGCCATTTGACCCACAGGGTACTCGGCGGCCAGGACCGTGGCCGTATATCTGCCATACTCCATGAACTCCAGCTTGGCCTTGATGCCGACCTGAGTCAGCATCTCCCCTACCGCCTCCCACACCGCCTGGTCGTTCTGCTGTCGGTATATTCGGATATTGAGTACGGTATCTATTCCGTTGGGATAGCCCGCCTGAGCCAGGAGTTGCCGGGAGCGATCAGGGTGGTATTCCAGGTACTGGCGCACCTCGGGGGCAAAGTCTTGCACGGTCATGGCGTAAGGTATCCCGGGGCGCAGCACCGGTGCGATGATGGCTTTGCCTTGGTGGGGCACATTCACTATGGTCTGCCGGTCAATGGCCATGGACACCGCCCGGCGCACCCGCAAGTCGTTGAAGGGCGGCCCTTCGGTGTTCATGAAGATGGCGCCGGGGGTATTGGAGCTGGCCGGGCAACGCAGCACCTGGATTCCCGGCAGCGCCCTCTTGATGTCCTCCGTCTGGATCTCTCCCCAGCCCCTTGCCAGGTTGATCTTTCCCGCCCGCATCGCCGCCATCTGGGTGGAGATGTCCGGCATGACCCAGTATTCTATGCCATCCAGCAGGGGCCGGCCCGCTTTCCAGTAATCGGGATTACGTGCCATCGTCCACTTGACCCCCGGCTGCCATTCCTGGAAAACGAAAGCCCCAGTGCCAATCCAGGCCGTCTTTGGGTCGCCCCACGACCTCCCCCCAGTCCCGGCGGTCTCGGGAGCCATCACCATCGGCCCGTAGTCGTGGCCCAGCGTCTCCAGGACCATGCCACCCCAGGGGAAAGAAGCCTTCAGCCTGAAGGTGTACTTGTCCACCGCCTCCCACTGCACCAGCTTCAGCTTGGGGCCTACCAGGCCTTCCCGTACCCACTCGTTCAGGGTGAATATGACGTCCTGGGCAACAGCCTCCCGGCCATTGACCGGGGGCTTGTTGTGGAACTTGACTCCTTGCCGGATGGTGAACTCGGCAGTCCTGTCGTCCACCCACCGCCACCTTTCGACCAACCAGGGAGTCAATTCAGAATTACACTGGCCGGCCGGGTCAGGCCAAAGGGTGAACAGACGGCTGAACACGTTGCCCTTGCTCCTGATGCTCGGCTCCAGCCGGCTCACGGGGTCCCACGTCTGGGGGTCGGCCTCCCAGGCGTATTTAATGAGGCCGCCCCGGGTAGGCCCGGCCGTGGCCGCAGGCTTGGGTGACGTGGGCGTTGCCACCGACTGGGGTGTGGCCGTGGCCACGGAAGCAGGAACACCGCCGGGTGTCGCCGTGGCCCTAGGTGTTGTGGTGAGCGCTGGTGTTGCAGTGGCAGCCGGGCCACAGGCGGCAAGGACAAAGACTACCGCCGCCACCGCCAGTGCCACTCGCTTCTGCGTCATGGTGCCCTCCCTTGCCACGCCATAATGTCGTAGGGCCACACGCCCCTAGCGGGAAATCCAGGCCGTCTCGAACACCGGGAACATCTCCTGGCCGTGGGCCATATAGCCGGTGACGTGCAGCTCCGGTGTCGTCACCAGTAAGTCACTGGCCATGGGCATGACTACACGGTATGCCTGGTCTATCTGGCGGAGCTGGAGCTGTCGGGCAATCTCAGTGCGCTTGGCCTCGTCATTGCTGGACATAAACTGCTCGAAGAGGCGATCGTACTCCGGGTCATTCACCTTGCTGCGGTTGACCACTCCGGCATACTTGCTGGCATTGGCCAGGGCCAAGCTGTCCTCAGGGGTAAGCTGCAAGTTGGGGCTCATCCCGAACTCGCCGATGGGGTACTTGGCCTGGAGAACGGTGGCAGAGAACTGGCCATACTCCATGAAGTTGAGCTTGGCGTCAATCCCCACCCGGCCCAGCATCTCTGCTGTAGCTTCCCACACCGCCCGGTAGTTGTGTTGGACATACCGGGTCGTGCCATTCATGACCGTCTTGAAGCCTTTGGGGTAACCAGCCTCCGCCAATAGCTGCTTCGCCCGGTCAGGGTGGTACTCCAGATACTGCCTGCTCTCGGGGGGCATCTGGTCCAGGGTCACGGCGTAGGGCACGCCCGGCCGCAGGATCCCTGTCACAGTGGCCTTGCCCAGGTGGGGGCCAGTCACCAGGGCCTGCCGGTCAATGGCCATGGACACCGCCCGGCGCACCCGCACGTCATTGAAGGGCGGCCCCTCCGTGTTCATGAACAGGTTGCCCGGGAAGGTGCTGGCTGAGGGACAGCGGATGACCTGAAGGCCAGGGATGGTCCGCACCACATCCTCGACCTGTAGGTCCTGCCAGGCATGGGCCATGTTGATCTTGCCCGAGCGCATGGCGGCCATCTGCGTAGATAGCTCCGGTATCACCACGAACTCCAGGCCATCAATCAGAGGCCGCCCCATGCGCCAGTAGGTGGGGTTCTTGGCGAGGACCCACCTCACGCCGGGTATCCACTTCTCGAAGGTGAACGGGCCGCTGCCCACCCACGACTTCTCCGGGTTCTCCCACAGGTCGCCTTTAGGCCCCCCGTCCTCGGCAGGAGTCGCCATCGGGCCGTAGGGATGTGCTACCAACTCGATGACCATGCCGCCCCAGGGTATGCTGGACGTCATGCGGAAGGTGTACTTGTCCACCGCCTCGACCGATTTGACTAGCTCGAACTTGCTCTTAAGGTAGTCCTGGTTCCGCCAGCGCTCGAAGCTAAAGACGATGTCCTGCGCTGTTACTTCACGACCATTCAGGGGCGGCTTGTTCTGGTACTTGATCCCTTGCAGTATAGTGAACTCAGCGGTGCGGTCGTCCACGTAGCGCCAGTCCTTGACGAGCACCTTGCCCACGGCGGACTCACAGCCGGGTTTGGGCGGGTCCGGCCACAGAGTCATGAGGTAGCTGAACACGTTCCCTTTGGTCATGAGTGTCGGGTTGAGACGGTTGACCGGGTCCCAACTGGTGGGCTCGCCAGTAAGCGGGATCTTCAGTACACCCCCTGGGGTCGGCCCCGTAGTCGGGGTGGGCTTGGCTACTGTCGGTGCTACTGTGGGCCTGGCTGTGGCCGTAGCCGTCGGCAAGGGTGCACCGCCAGGTGTCGCCGTGGCCCGGGGTGTGGCGCTGGGTGCCGGTGTTGCAGTGGCAGCCGGGCCACACGCTGCCAATAGCATAGCCAGGATGCCTAGCCAGGGAAGGGCATGTCTCCTCATTGCCAAGTCCTCCGCCGCTGTAGTCATTCAGTCCGGGGTAGATAGTGCGATACTAAGGCGGGCACAGGGGGTTGTCAAGGCCCTGCGCAGCGTCAATCGTCTGCCTCTGTCCAAAAAGCAACCGGCCTGGTCCCCATAGCGGCCAGGCCGGTCGGCGCTTCGCTAGATAGCTATTTGTCGAACCACAGACGCTCGATGTATGTGGTGGCGAGGTACTGGTGGCCTCCGTTGAACCCTTTGACGTACTTCTGAAAGCCGTTGAACTCCAGCGGAAAAACGCCCGGGTTGGGCTCCCAGGCCTGGTCAATGAGTCGCGTCTCCATCTTCTTGAAGAGCGCGGTCATCTTGTCCATGTCCGTCTCCACCAGGAGTTGGTCCAGCATCTTGTCCAACTCCGGGTCATTGATGCGGCTCCGGTTCGACAACACGGGCCCCTTGCTGCTCCACGCGGAGAACTGGCTCGTGGGTGCAGGCAACGACGCGATTTGACCGAAGGCCAACTGGTCGTCACCGATGTCGCCACTATTAGAGTAGGCAGCCCACTCGACAGCAGTCACGAAGTGGGGTTTGACGGTGATCCCCACCTCTTTGAGGAAACCCACGGTAGCCTCGGAAAGCTCTCTATAGGGCGACGCGTAGCCGGTGCTCAGCTTGAGGCCAATCGTCAGCCCGTTGGCGTAGCCTGCCTCCGCCACAAGCTGCTTGGCCCGTTGGGGGTCGTATTTCACCCACTGTAGGGTCTCGGGGGGTAGCTCTTCCCAGGACACGTAGATCTTGTTGACCGCATTGGGATAGTGGGGTGCGGTGACCCCCTGTCCCTGGAGAATAGACTTCACCAGACCTTCCCGATCGAAGGCCATCTGGATGGCCCGCCGCATCCTCACGTCGTTGAACGGCGGCTGGTCGGTGCGGAAGTAGAACCGACCGGAGATGGTGGATAGCTGGGGGCAGCCGTTGACCACGACATTGGCCACCTGCTTGAGAGGCGTGGCCATGGGCGCCGGTATCGGCCCATAGACCATGTCCAGTGCCCCAGACCTGAGGGAGGCGACCTGAGTGCTCATCTCAGGCACGATCAGGTAGTCCACCTCATCGAAATAGGGCAGGCCCTTCTTGAAATAGTCCTGGTGCTTCAGAAACACGGTGCGGACGCCAGGCACATGCTCCTTGAAGGTGAACGGCCCCGTCCCTATGTAGGACTTGTAGGGGTCTCCCCACCTGCCCTTGTCATCCGTTGCATCCTTGGGGACGATCAGTGCGCCATACTCGCTAACCAGGGCTTCCGTGAGGAAGGGCGGCAGAGGGCCGTCGAGTTGGATGCGGACGGTGTAACGGTCGGTAGCCTCTATCTTCTTCACATGGGGAGCATACGGCTCCATGCCGCGAATGACGTTGTCCTTGAGGAACTGGGTGGCCGCCCACACCACGTCATCAGAGGTCATCTCCCGCCCGTTCACCGGCGGCTTGTTGTGGAACTTCACCCCCTGCCTGAGCTTGACCTCCAGGAGCTCGGGGCTGAGCCACTTCCAGGTCTCCGCCAACTCCGGCCTGAATACCAACTGACAGGGAACAGCGGGATCCGTGGCAAGGGTAAAGAGCTGGCTGAAGTTCAGGTTGGCGCGCACCCGAAGGTCTCGGGCGCCGTCCTTCCAGGACCAGGCATCCCAGCCGCGGGGCTCCCGGTTGTCATTAGCTATGCGCAGCACACCACCTGACTTCGCGGTCACCGCAGGCGCCGCGGTGGGTTGTGGCTTGGGAGTAGCCGTAGGAGCGGCTGTCCCACCACCCGAGGGTGCAGTTGTAGGCTTGGGCGCGGCCTGCTGAGTCGGGGTGGCCTGAGGCTGAGGTGTAGCCGTAGCCGCGGGGCCACAGGCAGCGAGGACCAGTAGCAGGACAGCCAGCGCAGGCAACATCCGCTTCCACATAGTCAATACCCTCCTTCCTGAACGCTGAACAGACTTCGGGGACAGCAATAGCACAGTATACGCCCCAATTGTAACCCCCTGGGCATGGCTGTCAACCCGGCCGCCTTCCGCCGGGGCAGCACCAATGGCCGTTGGCTGTCTCTCCCCTATGTATTTGCGCCCCTTTTCACACATACCCCTGATTCCCCGATGACATCGCGCTTTATTGACATGTTCGCACGGATATGCTAGCCTACACGCTATCTTGTCGCCGCCCCGAGGCGGCGTGTCTTTGGAGAGCAATACGGCCCGTTTTCAGCGGACCTTCATAAGGGAGGACTGAACCGAATGTCCCAACGCGGGTTCTTTTTTGACCAGAGCCGGTGCACCGGCTGTCACGCCTGCACCATATCCTGCAAGTCCTGGAACGGGATAGACCCAGGCCCGGTGAAGTGGATGCGTGTGTACCAGTGGGAGAAGGGCGCCTACCCGAACCTCCGGCTGGGCCTCATGGCCGTCCCCTGCTACCACTGCGAGAAGCCGGCCTGCATGTCAGCCTGTAAGGCAGGGGCGATCCTCAAGGAGCCTGAGTTCGGGGCCATGCTGGTGGACACCGAGCGCTGCCAGGCGGCCCACGCCAAGGCCGATTGCCGGGCGTGCTGGGAGGCCTGCCCCTATGGCGCTCCCCAGTTCCCCGACGACAATCCCCGCTCCACCATGTCCATGTGCACCATGTGCATTGACCGGCTCAAGCAGGGCACGACCCCTATCTGTGTGCTGTCATGCTCCCTACGAGCACTGGACTTCGACACCATGGACAACCTCAAGGCCCACTACGGTAGCCTCCAGACGCTGGACGAGATGCCCAACCCCGAGGTTACCCGGCCCTCTGTCGTGTTCAAGCCCGCCGATCCCAAGAAGTTGCTCGTCCCGTGGGACGGGCAGCGCGCCCTGGAGCTGTGGAAGGGCCGGGGCCCCTTCGCCCCACCAGACCTACCTCCGGTGCTCAAGGACGCCTCTGACATGACCGAGGTGCCGCCGGGCATCATTGGGCGGGACAGGCTAGTCCTCAAACCCAAGACCCGCCAGGAGCTGATGTACTTCACGGCCGACGACGAATAAGCCGTCACCGCGGCCAGACGCCAAGCTCCACCCCAGAGGGGAATCCAGAGCCAGTATCCACCGTTGGCTACCATAGCGCCCCGATAGCATCGGGACATGTGGGGATGACCTACAGATTCGGGCGGTATTGAACCCAGACCCTGCTGGGGAAGTGCTCAGCCTGCTACGGAGTCGGCGTGGGCGTGGGCGTGGGCTCGGGCCTGGGCGTCGGGGTCGGGGTCGCCGGCGGAGCCAGGGTCTTGGCCGGGCTTACCGCAAACCAGCCCTTCCCTCTCGTGGACCAGTTAACGCCGTAGGCCAACAGGGGTCTGGCGTCATCAGCCCGGAGGGCGTAGACCAACCAGGCATCCATCGTGCTTCCCGGGAGAAAGTCGAAGGCCAGCAGAGGGTCCGGGGGCGTGACCGAGAAGGCCGGCGTGTAGGTGAACCCCTGGCTGGAGAACAGATCGAAGTACACCCAAGAGACACGGACCGTTTCGTCTTCGGGGCCCTGGACGTACTTGACCTTCATCTTGAGCACCAGGTAGTCCTCGCCAGGCGCCGGAGGGATCACGAAACTGCTGTACTCCTGAAGCTTGGCCATGGCAGCATCGCCCCGCAGCACTTCAAGGACCGTCATCTCATGTAGAGTAGTACCACCACCTATCGAGAAACCGTTCACGTTGACGGTGCGGCCAATAGGTGCTGGGTTCTGTCTGGAGGCGCCCGCCTGCGGGGGGGGAGTAGACAGGAAAAGCTCCCCAGCCATCAATCGCGGGATGATGGTTGCCACTGAGTCCAACGCGACAGCTAGCCCCCCGCTGTTAGCCACGGACAGGCGCTGCACCGACATGCCTATGACCTGTCCTTTGGGAGTGAACAGGGGACCGCCGCTGAAGCCCGGAATAAGCAGGGCATCTGTTTGGATGAAGGTGAGCCCACCCAAGACAACCCTGTCGGAGACAATCCCCCGGGTCACCACCAGGCTATCGCCGGTATAGCCCATGGCCAGCACTTGGTCTCCCGCAAACAATGCGGCGGAATCGCCTATAGGCGCAGCCAGCAAGTCCTCCCTGCCGCTGATCTTGACTACGGCCAGGTCGCGGAACTCGTCCCGCCCCAGGATCAGCCCTGTCTCCTTCCGGCCATCGCCGAAGATGACGGTGACCTGTGTCGAACCACTGATGACGTGGTTGGCGGTGAGCACAAAACCCCGCGGGTCTATGACTACGCCGGAGCCTTGCCCGACAGGGGTAACCAGCCTAACCACCGTCTCTCTGAGGCGCGCCACAACCTCCGCGTCTGACGGCGTAGGCTTTGGTATGGGCGTAGGCTTTGGCGTGGGTGTCGGTGTCGGCGCCGCCGTCGGAGTCGCGGCTGGCGTGGGACTGGGCGACGGTGTCACGGGGGGGCGGGGAGTGGGTGAAGCCGGGACAACAGTGCCCGCCGGGGTGGGCGCGGGGGACGCCGGTGTAGGCGACGACGTTACGGTCGGGGAGGGCGTAGGCTCGACCGCTGGGGCGCTACAAGCCACAGACACCAATAACGCCAACAGCAAAGGCCAGACCACACGCGCCACGTTCACACCACCCTTTCCGGACACCGGCAGTAGCCAAGTAACACCCTGCAAGGTAGTGCCCTGCTCATCCTAGGGCCTGAGCCTGCTGGAGCGCGGCGTCCATCCGGGCGACCACTACCAGAAACACCGCGTCCACGAAATCACTGGCGACGGCCTGCAACAGATACGCGCCTGTAAGGAAGAAGGCGTTGTTGCGCTCCCCTTCGCTGACGTATGCCGCGTCCTGCCAGTCAAAGAACGTGCGCGCGGCCCTGATCACCTGGTCCACCTTGGGAGACAGACGAGGGTCGGACTGGGCAGCCAGCCGTTTGATGTTCTCCCAGTAGCGGACCGCCTCTTCACGGGTCTCTGGGGATGGCTTGCGGAGCTCGCCGAGTAGCTCTCGGTCATTGCGCATCTGGTCAACCACTTGCCGGAGCACCTCCCACTCCTGCTCCCGCCCCAATAGCGTCGTCAGTTGTAGCTCTCTCACGTCCAAGCGGACCATGGTGGTCCCCAGGTCTCCCGCCAGACTGTCCGCCTGGGACTGAGTGCTACCGAGCTGGGCGCGGACCTGGTCCAGGTCCAGCGCCGTCCGGTGAGCGTCATCCTGGATCTGCCGGAGCTGGGAGGTCGCCTGGTCCACTTTGGCCAGGGCCTGAGAGAGGTTAGCTTTGGTGTCGGCTAGCTCAGTCTGCGCGTCCTTGAACTGTTCATCAAGAGACAACACCCTAGGCTGGTAGTGCGAGAAGCCCATGCCGTAGCCGAGGATGCCCCCCGCTGAGACCAGCACCACCACGAGCGCCAAAGCTATGAAACTGCGCCATACAGTGATCACGTATCACCTCTTCCCATTCTAGCGAAAGATTATCAGTTTCGATAGCCTACCATTTGTCACCCAGCGTCCCAGCTACTCGTACCTGTGGCAAGCCACGAAGTGCCCAGGCCGCACCTCCCGTAGCTCCGGGTCGGTAGTCTCGCTCTTGCCGTGAACGGGGACCGGGCATCGGGGGTGAAAGCGGCAGCCCGAGGGGATATGGCTCGGGTCGGGTGGCTCGCCTGAGATGGCAGGCCGCATGCGCAAGCGGTTCGCCGGGTCTGGCTCTGGCACCGCAGCAATGAGGGCCTGGGTATACGGGTGGAGGGGGTTGTTCACCACCTCGGCACTGGCAGCCATCTCTATTATCCGTCCTAGGTACATGACGGCGATGCGCTGGGAGAAGTGCCGGGCGGTGGCGATATCGTGTGTTATGTAAAGGAAGGCTATTTCGTAGCGCTCCTGTAGCTCCCGCAACAGATACAGGATCTCAGCGCGGCTGGAGGCATCAACCATTGACACCGGCTCATCGGCCACGATGTAGCGGGGGCGCAGGACCAGCGCCCGGGCCATGCCTATGCGCTGCCGTTGCCCGCCGGACATGGCGTGAGTGAACTTGGGCAAGTAGTCGCCAGGCGGTGTCAGGCGGACCTGTTCCAGTGCCGACGACACCGGGTCTCGCCACTCCGCACGGCTGATGCCGTGAATAGCCAGGGGCTCCTCCAGTATCTGCTGAACGGTCATGTAGGGGTCGAGGCTGGAGAAGGGGTCCTGGAAGATTCCCTGGGCCTGCCGGCGAAACGGCTTGAGCCGAGGCTCATCCAGGTCCGTGACATCCTTTCCATCAAACCGCACCCTTCCCGCAGTGGGCCGCAGCAGGCGCAGGGAGACCCGGCCCAGGGTGGTCTTGCCACTGCCCGACTCCCCCAGCAGCGCGACCGTCTCCCCGGGGGCAATGCTCAGAGACACGCCGTCCACCGCCACTACCGGCTGGGTGCGGAACAGGCCCGCTCGGGACTGGAACACCACACGGATGCCCTCCAGGTCCAGCAGAGGCTTCGTCTGTCCAGCCGCTCCCATCGGGACCCTCACCCTACCCTCTCCCAGAGGGAGAGGGGGTACGACTCTGGCGCCCTTCTCGTGTGGCAAGCAGCCAGTAGGGTGGGTGTAGCGCAGCGGAACCCACCGCCACTCATCGAACGTACGCGCCTCGCGCTCTCCCAAAGGTGGGACAGCTTTGGCAACATGTATGGTGCCATCAATGCCTAACGAGGCCCTTTCTCCCGCAGCCAGCAGCGAGCATAGTGCCCCTTGCCCACCACAAAGGGCGGCGGGACCTTCACCGGGCACGGCTCGAAAGCATAAGGGCAACGGGGGTGGAACCGGCACCCAGAGGGCGGGTGGGCGAGGTCCGGGGGCGCCCCTCGAATGAACTCAGGCGGGGTGTCCGACCGCAGCCGGGGGATGGATGCCAGCAGCAGCTCAGTGTAGGGGAGCTGCGGGGAGAGGAGCACTTCGTCGGCAGGCCCATACTCCGCCAGCTCGCCCGCATACATCACAGCGATGGTGTCACACAGATCGCTGGCCAGGGCAATATCGTGAGTGATGAACAAGGTGGCCAGGCCGCGACTGGCCTTGAGCCCCTTGAGGATGTCCATGATCTGGGCCTGCACGCTCACGTCCAGCGCCGAGGTAGGCTCGTCCAAAACGAGCACTGGCGGGTCCATGATCAGGGCCATGGCAATGAGCGCCCGCTGCTTCATGCCGCCGCTGAGCTCGTGGGGATAGCGGTCGTAGACATCCGCCGCCAATCCCAGCTCCACCAGTCGCGCGCGGGCACGGGTCTCTGCCTCCTTATGGGAAATGGCGCCGTCCTGGAGCAATGGCTCTACCACCTGCCGCCCCACCTTCAGCACCGGGTTGAACGCCTCCAGGGCGCCCTGAAAGACCATAGCGATATGCCGCCACCGCACCCTACGGCGGAACTCAGCCATTTCCAAGGACAGGACATCTTCTCCATCGAGATAGACCTGGCCGCCAAAGGCGCCTACGTTGCTGGGCAGCAGACGTAGCAGCGCCAGCGCCAGGCTGCTCTTGCCAGACCCGGACTCGCCCACCAGCCCCAGGGCCTCACCCGCCTCCAGGGAGAACGAGACCCCATCCACCGCCCTCACCAGCCCCCGCTCCGAGCGATAGTGGACAACCAGGTCCTCCACGCGGAGCCGCGCCGTCATGGCGGAGACCCTCCTCCTGGGTAAAGGTGGGCCGCCACTACCGGACCGACCTCAGGCGGGGGTTGACCACAGGCTCCAGGCCCAGGGTAAGCAGCACAAAGGTCAGTGCCGTAGCCACGATAAGCAGGCCCGGGGGCAGCACCCACCACCAGTAGCCCAAGTAGACGGCGCCGGTCTGGAAGCCTTGCTCCAGTATCTGGCCCCACGTCGGGATGGACACATCCCCCAAGCCCAAGAAACTAAGGCCGGCCTCGGCCAGGATGGCCGCCGGCGTGAAGAAGATCATCTGGGCCAGCACGAAGGGCGCAATTTGGAACAGGATATGACGAAACATGATACGCCATTTGGAGGCCCCCAGGGAACGCGTGGACTCCACAAGCTGTCCACCTCGTATTTGAAGCACCATGGACCGGGTCACAATGGTCAGCCCCGGCCAGCCGAAAAATGCCAGGATGGCCACTACCAGCCACAGCCGCTGGCCGAGGATGAAGATGAGGAAGATCAGTATGGGAAGCAGCGGGATGTTGTTCAGCACATCGCAACTGCGCTGTATGAGGGTATCGGTCCGGCCACCCGTGTAGCCACTGACAATACCCAGGAAGGTGCCAATGACAGTGGAGACCAGCGCCGTAATGATGCCGATGGCCAGGGCTACCGGAAAGCCAAAGAGCAGGCCGCTGGCCAAGTCCCGCCCCATGGCGTCGGTGCCCATGAGACCGTGGGTGGACCCTCCCAGCACCAGCTTCACCTGGCCCACGCTGTCGCCCGCATCCTGGGCCAGCACCCTCACGGAAAACGTGTAGCCGCCGGGCAAGGGCTGGAACTCACTGCCCTCCTCAGGCGTGCCGAACAGCGCCGCCGCCTGCCTGCCTCTCAGCCGTTGTGGCGTCACCTCCAGGCCAAACTCCTGGCGCATGAAGGAGGCAACATTGTCCGCCACTGCCGGGTCCTCGCTGAGCAGAGCACGGAAGGACGTCTCGGCATAACGAGTGTAGGGCCCCGTTTCGCCGGGCCGTGGCCCGGGGACTATGTGGCGATACAGCAGTGCACTTCGCCCGTCCGGCCGGTCCACCACCACCGTGATTACCAGGGGCAGCTCCCGGTAGCGGACTTCGCCCAAGCCAAAAGAGATAAACGTAGGAGGGCGCACGCCGGAGTACTCGTACGAGAAGGTGGTCAATGTTGCCTCTTGCCCGGTAACGGCCACCGGTCCGGGAGCCGCCTCCAGCAACCGATGGGGCACGCCCTTCGCCCCTAGCAGCCGGGTCCAGGCGGGCGGGGCGCTCTTGGGATTGTCCGCCCAGTATGCCGGATTGTTCCACCGATGCAACCCGAAGTCCCGAGGATAGGTGAACAACACAAACAGAGAGACGGCAACCAGGACACCAAGGAAGACCACTCCGGCCTTGCCGGTGCCGCTGCCCCACAGAACGCGCCAGACGTCCTTGGGACGCATCAGCTATACCGGACCCGCGGGTCCAGGGTCACGTAGAACACCTCGAGGAGGAAGCGCGCCCCTACGTATAGCAGCGTGAACAGGAATGTCAGAGCAATGATGACCCCCTCATCGGCGGAGCGGATCGCATCATAGTACAGACGGCCCATGCCCGGCCAGTTGAAGACGGTCTCGGTGAGTATGGCGCCGCCGATGGACCCGGTAAGCGCCAGCACGAGGTTGGTCAGTATGGGCGGCGCAGCCACCCGCAGGATGTAGCGGCGCATCACCGTACCTTCCGGCAGGCCCTTGGCCCGGGCCACGGTAACAAAGAACTCCTGGGCCGTATTGAGCACCATGGTGCGCACTACGTAGACCCAGGCGCCCAGCGTGACCAGGACCAGGGTGATCACGGGGAGCAGAGCGTGCCAGGCAAAGTCCAAGGCCCGGCGCAGGCCGCCGACGGGGGGCGGCGCGCTGAACATGCCGCCGCTGGGAAAGACCCTCATATAGAAGGCTAACACCAGTATGAGCAGGATGCCCATCCACCAGGCAGGCACAGCGTAGGAGACCGCCGACAAGTAGGACACCAGTCGGTCCAACCGGCTGCCCACCCTGGTGGCCAGCTTGACCCCTAGCCACAGGCCAAGGACGGCAGTGATGATGGTCGCCGTGGTGACCAGCACCAAGGTCCTGGGAATGCGCTCCAGAATGATGTCGCTGACCCGGGCGCTGCCGCTGGCGCTGCGCAGGGTACGGGCCTCCCCCAGATCGAGGGTAAGCACACGCCTGGCCGCGTCCGGCAGGCGATAGTACCAGGGACGGTCCAGCCCGTGCTGGCGCTCCAGCGTCTGCTTTCGCACGGCCACCACCTGCTCCAACTGGTCGGGGTCACGAATGGTGCGGGCCAGGACTTCCCGCTCGGTCCGCAACTGCTCCCGGATCACAGCATTGAGCACCCTGTCGGAGAAGCCGGTGGCGCCCAAGCTCACCACCACCAAGGCAAGCACTGCCAGCAAGACCCCAAGCAGGGTCAGTCCCCGGAGCGCCAGGGTCAAAGCCAGGGACATGGCGCTAGCTTGCGGGCTTGCCGCCTCGACGCAGGACCAGGAAGAGCACGACCGCCACCACCATCAACGCCCCTGCAACAACCACAGCCACGATGCCTAGGGGGAATCCACCCCCGCTCTGCACCGCAGGGGTCGGTGATGCCGCGGGCTTGGGTGTCCCTGGGGGAGCCGTCACGGTGGGCGTGGCCTGGGGCGCGGTGGCAAGCACCTGGATGTCCACCCGGCGCTCTGTGGGCGAGGCCAACTGCTGGCTGAAGGCCGTGAGGAAAAGCTGGTACGGTCCAGGCTTGAGGGACGAGGTCTGCTGGGCAGGCAGCTCCACCCGGAACTGGCCGGGCGGGCCCGGCGCGGCCTCGCCGGGGGCGGGCACC
>ORMF011393939.1_pt1 | contig 38621 bp, 38 predicted proteins | sample 1779871 | NCBI WGS metagenome assembly ORMF01 (sample SAMEA104232316, study PRJEB22302) | groundwater metagenome | biome: forest; feature: aquifer; material: groundwater | place: USA | collected 2011-08-07 | depth 5.4 m
AAATATATGGGGTACTACCCATGCAGTAGGTGCAACTCGTCAAGGTAATCTTGAAATCATAAATCTCGCCAACAAAAATCTTTCTTTATGGACGAATTCAGCTGAGCGGTTAACTGTGCAAAACAACGGCAACGTCGGCATCGGGACGACGGCGCCGGGCGATCAGTTGCACGTCAGCGGCGCTGGAACGACGACTCCCGCGATGGTCACTTCCACCAGCATGGGCGGCACGCTCCTCCTCACCGACACGGGCGGCGCGCCCGGCAACGGCGGCGCGATAGTCTTCGGTGCACAAGGCGGGTCGTGGAATTTTGCATCCATCAAAGGAATGGTCACAAATGGCGGTGGCAATTCGCAGGGTGACATCGTTTTCTCCACGCGACCGACCGCCGCCAACGGCACGCTTACGGAGGCGATGCGTGTCATGGCAAGCGGCAACGTCGGCATCGGGACGACGGGGCCGGGGGCGAAATTGACTGTCTTGGGTGGAGAAGGATCATACAATGCTCCCAATTTTGGCAGTTCAAATCTCGGTGCTATCAACATACCATTTGTAACATCCAATACTCAAAACGGCATCACATTCAGTTCCGCTGGAGCGAGTAATGCTCAAGCCGGTATTTATGTTCATCAGGATAACAGTGCTGGCACTCATATGTATTTTGCAACTACAGATAGTTATGTCACTGGCCCACAGGCAAGAATGACTATCTTAAATAATGGCAACGTCGGCATCGGGACGACGAGTCCTGACCTGTTGCTTTCCGTTGGGAGCGCGACGCCCGTAGGAAGCGTCGCGCACTTCGAGAATTCGACCGGTTCCTGCTACATCAACCCGACTACCACCGCGCTCGTGTGTACCTCTGACGCGCGGCTGAAGACGAACGTGAATCCGCTCGCCGACACCTCCGGCCTCGACGCGCTCTCGCAGCTCAACCCGGTCACCTACAACTGGATTAAGGGCGAGGCGACCGGCTCGCCGACCCATGCCGGCTTCATCGCCCAGCAGGTACAGCAGGTGATGCCCGACCTCATTATGCAGGCGCCTGACGGCTACCTGACGATGAACTATGCCGGTCTCACGCCATATCTCGTGAAGGGTCTTCAACAGCTTAATGCCAAGGTGGACGGCCTCTCTTCTGCGCTCGCGTCGAGTACGCGCGCGGTGTACGGCGACGCTACTTCGACCGTGGCATCCGTGCTGGGCAGCCTCAACAACGCCAGCGAGTCGTTTAGCGCGGCGTTAGCCTCATCGCTGAGTGCGGCCGGCAGCCTGGCACAAACCGGCGTGCGCCGGCTCGGCGAGGCCGTATACGCCAAAATAGGCATATTTGCGGAGCTTTTTGCGACCCACGTGCACGCGCAGGTGGTGACAACCGAGAGTTTGTGCCTCACCGGCGCGGGCGGCGAGACCTGCATCAACAAGGCGCAGCTAGACCAGTTGTTAGCCAATAGCCAATCGGGTATAGGGAGCTCGAGCCCTAGTGGCCAAACCCTAGTGGCTAGTGGCTCGTCGGCAGACACCACGCCGCCGACGATTACGCTGAACGGCAACAATCCGGCATCGGTCGCCATCGGCGCCGTGTACAGCGACCTCGGCGCCGTCATCACCGACAATGTCAGCACCAACGTCGGCTACACCGTCTCGCTTGACAACGCCACCTCCACCGACCTCTCCAACCTGCGTTTGGACACCGGCGCCGGCGGCACGCACTACATTGTCTTTACCGCCGCCGACCAAGCCGGCAACGTCAGCCACGCCACCCGCACGGTCATAGTAGGGGATGGCACAACGGTCGTCATAACTCCGCCGGTTACCACCACTGCCACAAGTACTCCGGTCATAACTCCGGTTGTCATCACCACTGCAACCTCCACGGTTTCGACAAGCTCACCGCAAGCCGCCACCTCGACAACACCGTAAAGCCGCCTGTAGACATGGAATGTCTACACCTTTTTCATATCACGGATAGCCGTGCGGATGCCGGAAAACGCGGAAACTCATGCGTTTTGGAGCGGTTAAGCCCGTGATATGAGATGATATGCTAGTAAGAGCCCATGCAGAAAAAAGAAAACAACTACGCGTTTATAGATAGCCAAAACTTGAATCTGAGTATTCAGAAACTCGGATGGAAGTTGGATTATCGCAGATTCAGAGTGTATCTCGCCGAAAAATACGCTGTTCAAAAGGCGTACGTGTTTATAGGTTTTGTCGCCCTTAATCAATCTCTCTACGACAATTTGCAGGAAGCAGGATTTATTCTGAAATTCAAACCCACTATTCCCGATGCAGACGGAAAGATTAAAGGAAATGTCGATGCCGACCTGGTGTTATGGGCAGTGCTTGAGATAGGCGAGTATGACAAAGCTGTTATAGTTTCAAGCGATGGGGATTTTTATTCCTTGGTACAACATCTGTACGAAAGGAAGAAACTTGAAATTGTTCTAAGTCCTGACGAAAAACACTGTTCATCATTGCTTAAGCAAACCGCTAAAGAAAAGATTTGGTTTATGAACAATCTGCGTGCGCTCCTGGAGTATAAAAGAAAAGCGCCGCCGGGGGACGGAACCCGCGGAAGCGCTTCTCTATAGAGATACATTCCCATAGTATCAAGTTCGTCTAAAAAGTCAATGAAGAAAAAGAGGATATATGGACAACTTTTTTAAGAGGTGGTTTCTTGCCGCTGCCGAAGTTGTCGGTGATAAAGCGGGTCCTGATGGGACTTCGGCCCAAGGCGAAGTCAAAATCGGCACAGGGGCGGTCAATTCCGGGATTGGAACTTCACGCGCCGCGGAGGCGTGTCCGTATTGTGAATCAAAAAACTTCGTCAAGCGCGGCACCCGCAAAAATGTCCACCAAGTCGTCCAGCTTTATTTGTGCCGCAACCCCGAGTGCGGCAAAACCTTTACCGCGCAGGACGTCAAAGGCAAGCACTTTCCGCTCAATGTGGTTATCGAGGGCATGAGTTACTACAACTTAGGATTTAGTTTGGAACAAACATGCCAAATATTGGAGAAAAAGTTTTTTAGTCCCAAAGAGGGATCGGCTCAACGCGAAGGCAATATCGGCACGGGGGCGCCGCAGCCGGCGACCTTGTCGGCATGGGTCGAGGAATACAAAAGTCTCTGCCGCTTTGAGCGCCTGCGCCCGTACGCGACCAAGATGTACAAGCCCAAGGACATGGTCGAGGTCGTTTCGATGGCGCACCGCCAGCTCTACCGCTTCCGCTATCATCGCGCCAAAACGCGCCTCATGTTGGAGGAGTTCGGCAATCGCAATTTAAAGCGGCTCAAGGAATATTTGGATGCCGTGTCGTCGGAAACGCCGCACCAATATTTTCAAGACGGCGGGCGCATGAGCGATGTCCGGAGCAAGTTTGACACCGCCGACATGATAGTCAAAAGCAAAACAAATTACGCCAACCGCCTCGCGGCGTTCGTCTTGCAGGCAACGCCCGACAACAAGGCGCGGCACGAGGCGGTTCAAAGATTCTTTCTCGCCAATGACTCCGTGACGGTTGCGACCGAAGTGCCCGTGTATATCAGGCGGGAGGATGTTGCACATATGGAGAGCGTCCTCGATTTTAAAATATCAGACAGCGGCTTGGTGCGGTTCAAGGGCGGGAAGCAGGAAGAACAGTTACCGCGGTTGCTGACAGGGCATATCGATTTAGTTCAAATAAGAAACGGCCAAGTGTATATTCTCGACTACAAACCCGGCGCGTCCAAAGAGCGCCCGATAGAACAGCTTACCTGGTACGCCCTCGCGCTGTCGCGGCTCACCGGCCTGCGACTCTTTGAGTTTACCTGCGCGTGGTTCGACGAAAAGGATTACTATCAGTTCTATCCTCTGCATGTCGTCAAAAAATTGCAGAGCAGGAGTAAAGACGGCAAGTTAAAACGCAAACGCATCGTGCGGTTTAAAGACGGAACAAAAGCGGTCGTGCCGCGCGAAGCGCCGGAGAAAGTGGTTATTATTTAGCGTCCCCGTGCCGGAGTTGCCGTGCGTGTTGAGCCGAAATTATTATGACCTACTACAAAAAACCATTTACACCGCGCAAACCGGTTAAGACCTTCCGCGACTTGGATGTATATCAAAAGCCGCTTGAGTGCGCGGTTTTAATCTCCAAAGACATCGCGCCGCAACTGGTAAAAAATAAATACCCGTACGCCGAGCGGATGACCGACTGCGCGATGGCGGTGCCGCTCTTGGTCGCCGAGGCGCACTCTCTGCGCTTTGCCGACTTCGCGCTCGGCGTGGGGTATTTGGAAAAGGCGATGTCCGCGTCCAACAAAATGGTCGTCTATCTCGAGCATGCCAAGGGCCTGTGCGGCGGCAAGTTCGACACCGGCCTCATCGACGATCTCATCCTGCGCTACACGCTCATCCGCACCAAAATGTTCCATCTGGAAAAGTCGTGGAAGAAATTTCGAACCGAGTACGACGACGACAAAACCGGCAAAGGCAAAGGCGATTTTAAATATTAAGCGTCCCCGTGCCGATGTTGCCGATGCTGTTGAGCCCGTGTCCGATGGGACAAAGGGAAATGCCGAGCAAACGACCGGCAACGTGTCCTCCCTACCACCGCCACCTCCACCACTCCGTAACAGGTGCCTGTAGACATGGAATGTCTACAACAAATAAAATATCCACAGAATTTGGTCATAAGCCTGTAGACATTCCATGTCTACAGGCTGTACGCTTGTTGTATGCGCGAGATTGCTATTGATACTTACGTGCACGCGCTTAATCGCGGTGCAAAAAAACTTCCTATTTACCGGCAAAAGAGCGACCTGTGGCGGCTGTTGTTTAATTTGTTTTATCTCAACAGTGAGCATGTTCCAGAAAATTGGGCGCGGGAACTTGAGAGCCGCGACGCACTAAAAAATCTTACCTGGCCTGACGATTGGGGAGAAAAGATTCCGTTAGTTTCGGTACTTGCTTTTACTATCATGCCAAACCATTTTCATTTCATACTGAAAGGGCTCTCGGATGGAGGCATAAGCAAATTTATGCAAAAGGTGTCCATGGCGTATTCAAAATATATTAATGCTAAATACGAAGAATCCGGAAGCCTTTTCCAGGGTATTTATAAGTCGGTTACCATAAGAAGTGACGAACAGCTCAGGTATCTGGCGGTCTACGTGATGGTTAAGAATACATTTGAGCTGTATCCTAACGGAGGGTTTGCCGGAGCGGTAAAGGATTTTGACGCCGCGTACGAATGGGCTATAGAGTACCCGTTTACCAGTTTGGGAGATTACGCAGGCGCACGGCGATCACCAATCGTTGATAGAGATATTTTTGGAGAAATGTTTTCACAGCCTACCGAGTTTAAAGCATTTGCGCGAGACTTCGTGCTTGGCAAAAATATCGAGGAGCAAGCAGGACAAATCTTTCTTGAATAGGCGTGTAGACATGGAATGTCTACAGATAAGCTTAAATTAAAAGTTAATATCAGGGTTATACTATATATATGGTGGTACGCGTAGCTATTAATGGTTTCGGGAGGATAGGCCGCGCGCTCCTGCGCGCGGCCGTACACGAGCCCGATGTGGACATTGTCGCCATCAACGACCTCGGCGACCTGGGCAATCTTGCCTACCTTTTGGCGCACGACTCGGTGTACGGAGCTTTTCCCGGGCAGGTATCGGCCGGTACGGGCGAGCTTATCGTCGGCGCCAAGCATATAAAGGTATTGACCGAAAAGGACCCCGCCAAACTGCCGTGGAAGGATATTGGCATTGATGTGGCGGTCGAGTCGACCGGCGTTTTTGACAGTTTTGAAAAAGCGCGCGCGCATATCACCGCCGGCGCGCGCAAGGTCGTGATAACCGCGCCGGTCAAAGACGTCGCTCCCAACTGCGCGACCGTGCTGATGGGCGTCAATGAGGAAAAACTGCAGACCTGCGATGTCACCTCCAACGCGTCGTGCACCACCAACTCCGCCTCGCCGATTATCGCGATTTTGGACAAGGCGCTGGGGATTGATAAAGCTCTGCTCAACACGGTGCACGCGTACACAGCGACACAGTCGCTGGTCGACTCGCCGGTGCGCGGGAGCGACCTGCGCCGCGGCCGCGCCGCCGCGATAAACATCACGCCGTCATCAACCGGCGCGGCTATTGCTGTTACCAAAGCTTATCCGGATTTGGCGGGGAAGTTTGACGGCATCGCTCTGCGCGTACCGGTGGTCGCCGGCTCTTTAGTCGACCTCACTTTTATCGCCCGCCGCGAAACGACCGCCGAGGAAGTAAATAAAATACTTACCAATGCCGCCGCAAGCCAGCGGTGGCAGGGGATTTTTGCCGTGAGCAACGAGCAGCTCGTGTCGTCGGATATTATAGGCAACCCGTACGCGAGCATCGTCGACCTGCATATGACCCGCGTGGTCGGCACCTTGGTCAAGGTACTGGCGTGGTACGACAACGAGATGGGGTATGCGCACACGCTGCTGCGGCACGTTAAAGCTACCGCCAAAAATCTGTAGACATGGAATGTCTACAAACAGTATGAAAATATATTTAGCTTCCGACCACGCCGGATTTGAACTCAAAAATATCCTTGTTGATTTTCTGCGCGCGCAAAAGCACGAGGTCGAGGACATGGGCCCGAGCGCGCTCCAGCCGGGCGATGATTACCCCGATTTTATCAAGCCGCTTGCTCAAAAAGTGGCTCAAAATAAGGGTAGTTTCGGTATCGCGCTCGGGGGCTCCGGCGAGGGCGAGTCTATAGCCGCCAATCGCGTTGAGGGCGCGCGGGCCGCCGAGTATTACGGCGGCAACCTGCAGGTAGTGCGGCTCGCGCGCGAGCACAACGACGCCAATATGTTGTCGCTCGGCGCGCGGTTTATCAACACCGAGCACGCCAAAGAGGCGGTGGAGCTTTTTTTGGCGACGCCGTTTTCCGGCGATGAGCGCCACGCGCGGAGGATAAAAAAACTGGATGACTAAGACAAAGATACAAATAATTCCGGCGGTACTGCCGCAATCTTTTAAAGACCTGGAGGAGCATCTTGCGCCGCTTAAGGATGTCATCAAACTTGCGCAGGTGGATGTCGTCGACGGGCAGTATGCCAAAGGCAAAACATGGCCGTATCGCGACACCGCCACGTTTGAAAAGATATCAAAGGAGGAGCGCGGTTTGCCGTTTTGGGACAAAATAGATTTTCAGTTTGACCTGATGATCCAAAACCCCGACCTGGTTTTAAAGGAGTACCTGCAAGCCGGCGCGTCGCAGGTGGTTTTGCACGTAAAAAGCACCGGTGTGGAAAAGGCGCTGCAACTCATTGTCGATATGCGCACGGAAGAGATAGGCAGTTTTTCCGTCCACGGCGGGATAGCGCTCGGACCGCAAGACCAACCCGACCTGCTCCAGCCGTTTGAGGCGCAGTTCGACTTTGTGCAGGTGATGGGGATAGGCCGCGAGGGCAGGCAGGGCGAGCCGTTTGATAAAAAAGCGCTATATTTAGTTGAGCGTCTGCGCTCGCGCTACCCGAAATTGCCTATACAAGTAGACGGCGGCGTCAGCAAAGAGAACGGGGGCGGGCTTGTTGGGGGGGGCGCGAGCCGGCTTGTGGTGGGCTCGGCGATCTTCAAAGCGGAAGACCCGCTTGCCGCGTATCAAGAGTTTGTCGCCCTCGTCAACCAAAACTTGGTCATCCGATGACCAAGTTTTAAAACAAACATGATTACCGACTCCAAAATTAAAGAGATAGAGCTCAAGGCGGAGGCCATACGCGAGACCATTGTCGAGATGCTGGTTGCGGCAGGCTCCGGCCATACCGCCGGGCCGCTCGGCATGGCGGACATCTTTGCCGCGTTCTACTTTTATATCCTCAAACACGACCCTAAAAATCCGGCGATGGAGGACCGCGACCGCCTGATACTCTCCAACGGGCACATTGTACCTGTGCGCTACGCCGCGATGGCGCACGCTGGCTACTTTCCGGTCGCAGAGTGCTTAACTTTGCGCAAGTTTGGCTCGCGCCTGCAGGGGCATCCGGAGCGCCTGCGCATGCCCGGGATGGAGACAACCTCCGGCCCGCTCGGCAGCGGGTTAGGGCAGGCGTCCGGCTATGCGTACGGCGCGCGGATGGATTCCAAAAAATTCCGCGTCTATTGTTTTATGTCCGACGGCGAGCAGGATGCGGGTAACACGTGGGAGACGGCGATGTTTGCGGGCGCGAACAAACTCTCCAACCTTACCGCGCTCATCGACCGCAACAACATACAAATAAACGGCATGACAGAAGACGTGATGCCGCTTGAGAACTTGCGCGCCAAGTACGAGGCGTTCGGCTGGCACGTGCTTGAGGCGGACGGACACAATATCAACGCGATTATCAGCGCGGTAGAACAGGCAAAAGCGATTTATGAAAAGCCGACGCTGATTTTGGCGCACACAATACCGGGTAAGGGAGTTAAGGAGATAGAATTTGATTATCACTGGCACGGCAAAACACCGAACAAAGACGAAGCGGCGAAGTTTCTTGCCGAACTGCGCACGATGAAGGGTAAAATAAAAAGCGAACATGAGTGATATACCAAAAATGGCGCATACGCGCGACGGGTTTGGACGGGCTCTGCTTGAGCTTGGAGAAAGCAACCCACGTGTGGTGGCGCTATGCGCCGACTTGGCGGAGAGCACGCGCATGCTGGCTTTTAAGGAAAAGTATCCCGAGCGGTATATCGAAATGGGCGTCGCGGAGCAAAACATGGCGACCGTGGCGAGCGGGCTTGCCAACTACGGCAAGATTCCGTTTATGGCGTCGTACGCGACGTTTAGCCCCGGCCGCAACAACGAGCAGATACGCACGACCATTTCTTTAAACAATCTCGGCGTCAAAATTGTCGGCAGTCACGCCGGGCTGTCGGTGGGCCCCGACGGAGCGACGCATCAGGCGCTGGAGGATATCGCGCTCATGCGTGTACAACCGAACATGACCGTACTCTCGCCGTGCGACGAGCAGGAAGCGTACAAGGCGACACTCGCCGCCGCCGCGCACCCGGGGCCCGTGTATATACGGTTGGCGCGCGAAAAGACGCCGGTCATGACCGGCGCAGAAACGCCGTTTGATATAGGAAAGGCGAACATTGTGTGGGAGGCGGACCACGCGCCGGAGGTGGTTGTGTTTGCCACCGGGCCACTGCTGTACAACGCGTTGTGCGCCGCCAAAGAGCTGGAGCACGCAGTCCCCGCGATTGTTATAAATGTTCACACCATAAAGCCATTGGATAAAGAGGCGATTATCTCCGCCGCGTGCGCCGCCGGAGCGGTGGTGACGGTAGAGGAGCATCAAGTTGCCGGCGGGTTTGGCAGTGCTATTGCCGAGGTGCTTGCCGCGGAGTATCCCGTACCCATGGAGTTTGTCGGCGTGCGCGACCAGGTTGGCCAGTCGGGTACGCCAGGGGAAATGATACAGCACTACGGCCTTGATACCGCGGACATCGCCGAGGCTATCAGAAAGGTTCGACAACGAAAGGGCTAGGCGGGCTTGCGAGATTTTTCTCCAATTGCTCGCGGCCGAGCAAGCCCTCCTGCGCGCCGATTTTTTGCAATACCGCCGAGGCGTTGACTGAGCCGGAGCGCAGAGCTTCGCTTAGATCTTTGCCGAGAGAGAGCGCGGCGACCGTGGTTGAGGCGAGCGCGTCGCCGGCGCCGGTTATCTCGTAGGGCGCGCGCGTGTCCGGGTAGCGCGGGCAATGTATCGCGGCACCTGACTCGTCCATGGCATAGCATCCGCGCTTGTCGTCGGTGATGACGGCAGTGCGCGGTCCGAGCGCGCGGATGCTGTTGAGGAGATTTTTAATATCCTGACCGGCAGGCAGTCCCAGTATTTTTTCCGCCTCTTCTTTGTTGCAAAAAAATATGTCCGCGCGCGCGTATACCGCCGCCAGAGCCTCCTTGCCCATTTTTATCTGGAACGTCCCGGGCTGGAAGGCGAGCTTTGCCTCCGGATATTTTTTTAACAGTTCGAGCAGAGCGTTGTGATACGGCAAAGAATTTTCGCCCAGCGACGAGAGGTACACCCACTGTGGAGCGGCCGCAAGCGTCGGTACGGAGTAATCAAACTTTTCGTGCTTGACCAAAATAGTGCGTTGCGACTCGTACCACAAAACGTAATGGTAGTTCGTAAATTTTCCGTCTTGCGTGACCATGTACTCGGTATCAACGCCCTCGTTGTGGAGTACTTCGAGGCATTGCGCGCCGTGCGCGTCGCGCCCCACATAGGCGCGCAGGGCGGAGGGTATACCGAGCCGCGCCGCCGCGACGGCGGCGTTGCTGGCGTTGCCGACGGCGGGCACAATCTGATGGAACTCGTACGGTATCTTGTCGCCCCAGCGCATGCATATCTCGCACTCCTCGTTGTTTATATTGCAATGAACGGAGGCATCTTTGAGCCGCAGAAAGTCGTCCGTCACTATGTCACCCACGGCGAGGAACTCCATAAACATATTATATACTAAGGTTGAGTAACCTATATGAAATCTCTGCGTGAAGTTGTGCAGGAATATAAAAAAGCGGGCAAAGCGGTGGGACATTTTAACGTCTCCGACTCCAACCAGCTCAAAGCACTGGCGGACGCCGCCAAAGAAACCGGCCTGCCGGTCATCGCCGGATTGTCCGAAGGGGAGCGCGAGTTCTTTCCGCTTGCCCACGCCCGCGCGCTTATCGACCTCTACGCCAGCCAAGGCGTGCAGATGTATTTAAACGCCGACCACACCTACGGTTTGGATAAAGCCAAACAGGCGATAGACGACGGCGTAAACTCCATAGTAATAGACGGCGCCAAGCTTAGTATGGAAGAAAATATTTTGTTGGTTAAACAGGTGGTCAGCTACGCGCGCGGCTCCAAACGCGACATAGTGGTGGAGGGCGAGCTCGGCTACATCGGCACCTCGAGCAAACAGCTCGACAGCGTGCCGGAGGGCGTGACGCCGGGCAATCTGACTACTCCGGAAGACGCGCGCGAGTTTGTGACCAACACCGGCGTAGACTGCTTTGCGCCGGCGGTGGGGAACATTCACGGCATGCTCAAAAACGCCGCCGAGCCTAGATTGCATCCGGAGCGGGTCAAAGCGATAGCCGACGCGGTCGGCATACCGCTAGTGCTCCACGGAGCTTCGGGCAACACGGAAGCGGATATAAAGGCGTGCATTGCCGCGGGCGTCGCGATTGTCCATATCAATACAGAACTGCGCCTCATGTATCGCGACCGCCTGTACGACTTTATCCGCTCAAACCCGGGCGAGTCGGCGCCGTACAAATTTCTTACCCCGGCGGTCACTAAAATGAAGGAGTACGTGGCAGGGAAGTTGAAACTATTTGCAGGTGTATAATTTTTGTATGCATCATCCGACAAAGCAAAAAATCCGCGCGACGGTAGGGCTCCTTGCAGGGCTTCTGTTGCTTACAGGTATGACAGCGTATCTTGGTATGGCTCCGTCGCAAAAACTAACCAAGACACTTAGCGAGTCGCAATCAGCCGCCGTGTGGTGGTCAACATATACTTCGTACTTTGGATGGCCTTTATCTCACACTGCCTCCGGCCACAACAGTACCCTAGGGGCATGGTGCAATCCTGGTGTTTACTACTGTCCATTACCCTCTTACGCCGATGTCTATGTGACCAGCAACCCTGCACAGGCGATAGTCGGCAAGATGAATCTCAGTACCGCCGACCATTATGGTTCCAACCCAGGTCCTTATTGGGCAGCGTACACTGCAACCTATAGTGGTTCCATCCCAACTGTTCCGGCGGGAACCTCGATAACACTTGACTGGGCGTGCCAGGATTGGTAAGGAATTAGCTACGCCTATGGCGGTTCTTGTAGCTCTTATGACGCGTTTGGCAATTGCAATGGGTATGGCAGTGGTGGTACTGGAATTGAGTATTATTATGATTATTCAGGTGCTTCCGTGAACGGCACTCTCAAACCGAATGTCGGAAGTATGACGGTTACTCCAACACAGCCGACGACCTATCAGATTTATTGCAAGTCGGCTAACTTCAGATTAGCCAATCCAACATATTACATTTCAGACAGCGAGAACCCCGGATTGTCCTTTACCATCAATGTCTCTGCCGCACCACCACCTCCGGTTCCGTCACTTTCTCTTACTCCTACGGCAAGCGCAATTCCGTACAACAGCACGCAAACGTTTGCCTACTTGGCGACAGGCGGAGGCGGATACGACGCCTGCTACTTGGCCGGCGGGCAGTGGGGCGGCAACCCGGGGACGCCCGTCGGCACGTCAGGAAGCGCGACCACCAACGGACTAACCTCCAGCACACAATACTCGTACACCTGCCACGATACCTACTACAGTTGGCAAGGTCCGGTGTATGCAAACGTAACTATCGGCGCGCAGGCTCCGACGGTTTCGCTGGTGCCGTCCTCTCAAACAATACTCGTCGGACAGAATGCAAACTTTACCTACACGCTCGGCGGCGGCGCTCCCACTACCGTCACCTACCGGGTAAACGGCGGCCCGGCGGTGCCGGCAAGCGGCGGGGGCTTCAGTGTCGGCAATCTTGGTGTCGGCTCGCACACTGTAGTAATGACCGTCAGCAACGCCGGAGGGGCCAACACTTCCAACGCCGCGTCGGTTGCGGTCAATGCCGCCTGCCCCGCCAATTGCCCAGGTCCCGCCGCTCCAAACTGCACCGCCAACAGCGGATACACGTACAACCCCGGCAGTAACACCTGCACTTTCAACGACATATGCACCGACATACCGGGCAGCCAATCCGTTGTGCCAGCGGGATGTGTGATGCCGAACCCAAGCCCGGGCGCGTGCATACCGGGCGGATACTTCTACGACTCCGCTTTGAACCAATGCGTTGCACCGGCGCTTTCGCTCACCGCGGCGCCGGCGCGCGTGCAAAAAGGCAACAGCACGACGCTTACATGGGCCGCGCAAAACATCACCGCCGGCTCGTGCTCGCTTAAAGACTCTTCCGGCGCGACGCTCTCATCGGCGCCAAGCGGGTCACTGCCGACCACGGTAAACAGCAAAACTATCTACACGCTTTCATGCGGGTCTCCGGTCGGAACAAAAACAAAGTCCGTGACCGTTAACCTTGTTCCGAGCTTTAAGGAGATATAGTTTTTCTTGCATTCGCGGGTCTTTTTAGGTATATTGTGCGGGCAATGGAACTTGCCGTTACCAAACGCGACATAAACAAAAAACCTAAATCTCTCCGCGAGGAGGGCTTTTTGCCTGCGGTTGTCTACGGCCGCTCCGAGGAGTCGACGCCTATTTCTGTAGACAGCAAGGCGTTCGAAAAGGTATACAAAGCCGCCGGCGCGTCGAGCGTTGTCACGCTGACAGGCCTCGACTCCGCCAAGAGCACCCTCATACAGCAGGTTGATGTACACCCGGTTTCCGGCGCGCTCCTGCACGCCGACTTTTACGCTATCGAAAAGGGCCAAAAGGTTACCGTGTCGGTTCCGCTCCAGTTCGACGGCGTTTCTCCGGCGGTCAAGGAGCTCGGCGGCATTTTGACCAAGGTCATGCACCAAATTGAGATTGAGTGCGAGCCCGCCGAACTCCCGCACGCCATCACCGTGGATGTTTCTAAACTGGTGACGCTCGAGGACCAGATAAAAGTGTCCGACCTCGTATTCCCGAAGTCTGCAAAAATTTCCGTCGACGGCGACGAGGTGGTTGCCATGATTTCCGTCGCCAAAGAAGAGCCGGTAGAAGCGCCAGTGATGGATATCTCGGCGATAGAAACATCAGTCGAGCGCGGCAAGAAGGAGGAGGAGGTGGAGCCTGCCGACGCGGGAGGCAAAGCAGCCGAAGAAAAAGAGTAAGCGTTTTAACCCGTCTGTTATACTTGAAGAGAGTATGAATGTACGGGTTTTTTTAATGTCTATCATTCTGTTTGGTATGGCAGGAGGAGTCGTTCATGCCCAAACATTGATGCCGGAAGAGCGGACAAAACTGCAGGCGGAGTACGACCAACTCCAGCAGGAGATAGTGGGCTGGCAAAAGGTTTTGGACGACACGCGCGCTAAAAAGAACACGCTTACCGGCGACGTGACCGCGCTCAATGCGCAGATTGCAAAAGCGCAAAAGGAAATCAGCCAGCGCAACATCACTATCACGACGCTCGGGAGCGAGATAAGCCAAAAGACCGACACGATACGCTCACTCGAAGAAAGACTGTCCGCCGGCAAGGAGTCCTTGTCAAAATTGATGCGGCAAAAAAACGAGACCGAACAGCAGTCGCTGGTGGTGCTCGCGCTCTCGTCCGACGACCTGTCGGGCTTCTTCGGCGATGTGCAGGCGATAGATACGATAAACGGCAAACTCCAGGATTTGTTTAACGAACTGCGCGGGGTAAAAAAGCAGACCGAGGCGGAGAAGGCCGCGCTGGACGAAAAAAAGAACGCCGAGCTGGATGCGCGCCACGAGGTGCAGGTTAAACAAGTACAGATAAAAGAAAATAAGGTTGAAAAACAACAGCTGCTCGATATAACCAAAAAAGACGAACAGTCCTATCAGGTGGTGCTCGCGGACCGGCAAAAGCGCGCCCAGGAGATACGCAACGCGCTGTTCGAGCTGCGCGACAGCGCCGGGATATCCTTCCAGTCGGCGATGGAATATGCGGTGCAGGCGCAGACCGCTACCGGCGTGCGCGCGGCGTTTATCCTCGGCATTTTGCGGCAGGAATCCAACCTCGGCACCAATGTCGGGCAGTGCCTGCTGGTTGATGCAAGCACCGGCGCCGGCAAAGGCAAAAACAGCGGCGATTCCATACAAAAAGTGATGAAGCCCGACCGCGATGTACAGCCGTTTCTTGACCTGATGGACCGGCTTAATATCAATCCGTACTCTCAGCCGGTGTCATGTCCGCAGTCGGTCGGCTACGGCGGCGCCATGGGCCCGTCGCAGTTTATACCGTCCACCTGGAAGATGTACGAAAAGCGGCTTGCATCGGCGCTCGGCGTCACAACTCCAGACCCGTGGAATGCACGCACGGCGGTGATGGCCATGGCGCTTTATTTGGAGGACCTCAAAGCCGACGGCGGCACGTACAGCGCCGAGCGCAAAGCCGCGGCCAGCTACTACGCGGGCGGCAACTGGCAGACTCGGAGCGCGCTCAACTACGCCGCAAGCGTGCTTGCCTTTGCCGACAAATATCAAAAGGATATAGACTTTCTTAAGGAGAACTGATATTTGCCGTTACCTGTTGCAGTTTGTTACCGTCTGTCACTGAACACCGAAATCTAAACCTTACGAGTAGCTATAGCTACACACATGGTACAATCAAATAATGGTACTACAGATTGAACAGGCAACGGCAGAAAAAACACGCCGCACGAAGATTCAACAAGAGCTAACACTCGCCCTTTTTCGCATGACCAGCTACAGCTCGCTCGCGTTCGCGCCGGAGCCATATCTTCGTAAACGGCTAGGACTTCCGGATGCTGGCAAGTCTTCAGTTTCGCGCAGGATGCGACAAGCACTTATTAGGCTCGAGCGACGCGGACTGGTTGAACGTGGCGATAAAGGATGGAATTTTCGCCTTACCGTTAATGGTAAAAAGTTTGCTGGGAAGGTCGAGGCAACCGAAAAGTTACGAATTCGAAAACCTAAAAAGTGGGACGAAAAATGGCGGGTAGTTATTTTTGACATACCGGAAAAATACAGAAGCTCGCGGGAGCGGTTTCGAAGGATACTGAAAAAAGCAGGATTTCTACGGCTACAGGACAGTGTTTGGATACATCCGTACGATTGCGAAGAGTTAGTTGCTTTTATGCGGAAAGAGTTGAGGCTCGGTGGCAGTGTTCTGTATTTAATAGTAGAAGGTCTTGAAGGAGAGTCTAGAGTTCGCGATTATTTCAAACTGTAACCATAAGGTAAGCTATAGCTACTGACATGGTTAATGAGCGGTAGACTTTCTTAAGGAGAACTGATATAGTTCCATCCATGAAAACCGAGACACACCCGACCTATTTTCCGGAGGTTAAAGCCACCTGCGCGTGCGGGCGCGCCTTTGTCGTGGGATCAACTAAAGAGAAGCTCGATGTCGAAATCTGCTCGGCGTGCCACCCGTTTTACACCGGCAACGACAAGATACTCGACGCCGCCGGCCGCGTAGAGAAGTTTAAGGCCCGCAGCTCCAAAGCAACCGCAAAGAAGTCGAAGTAGATGGATCTCAGCAAATACAAAGATAATCCGAAGACCGCCTACCTCGCCAAGGCGGTAGAGATGATGGACGGCGACGAGGAGCAACAGAACATGCTCATCGCCGAAATGGATAAAATACTCGCCGCGCAGGCGCAGAGCGAGGAGTTTCCCAACGAGGTGGTGCTCGAGGTGCGCGCCGGCGTCGGCGGGGAGGAAGCCGCTTTGTTTGCCGAGGAATTGGCAAATATGTACAAGGGGTACGCCGTGGCGATGGGCTGGCACGTGAGCGCATTATCCCTCAGCAAGACCGATTTAGGCGGTTACAAAGAAGCGGTGTTCGAGCTCCGCGGTCTTGGCGTATACGAAAACCTGCGTTTTGAAACCGGCGTGCACCGCATCCAGCGCATCCCCGCAACGGAAAAGTCCGGTCGCGTGCACACGTCGACCGCCTCCGTGGCGATTTTGCCGATACGCAAAAAGCATAAGTTTGAGGTTAATCCGGGTGATATCGAAATGGAGTTCTCGCGCGCCGGAGGCGCCGGCGGGCAGAACGTCAACAAGGTGGAGACCGCCGTGCGCCTGGTGCACAAGCCGACCGGGCTGGAGGCGCGCTCGCAGTCGCAGCGCAGCCAGATGGCAAACCGCGAGCAGGCGATGGCCGTGCTGTTGGCAAAACTCGACGTCTTCCAAGAGCAACTCGAGGCCGCAAAGCACGCCGCGACCCGCAAAGAGCAGATAGGCACCGCCGACCGCTCGGAAAAGATACGCACGTACAACATTTTGCAGGACCGCGTCACCGACCACCGGATAAAAGAGGACTGGCACAACCTGCCGAAGATATTCGCCGGCGGCTTGCAGCCGATTGTCGACGCTCTGCTTGCGGCGCAACAGGAGAAATGAAAAAATTGCTGGCCGGCGGCGGATTTTTTATCATCGCCGCCGGCATTGCATACTCGTCGCCGGCACCGGCATACGCGCCGACGCATAAGCCGGAGGAGATACCGGTCCGCGTGCTTTTTGTCGGCGATATCATGCTTGACCGCAATGTCGGCACAACCGCCGATACGGATGGTGTTGCGTCATTGTTCTCGACCAGCACGAGGGGCCTGTTTGCGGACGCGGACGCGCGCGTCGCCAACCTTGAGGGCGCGGTCACAACTAATCCGTCAATCGCGCGCGTCAATAACAACATTTTACATTTTACATTCGACCCGGGTGTCACCAAACAAACGCTCGACCTTTTGCATATTTCGGCGGTGTCTCTTGCCAATAATCACACCTTCGACTTTGGATCACGCGGATATACCGAGACGCAGGGCAGAGTAGAGGCTTCCGGAGTGGCGGTGTTCGGTCATCCGTACAACGCGACCGGCAGTATTTCGACGGTACTTACCGTTAATAACAAAACACTGTGTCTGGTCGGGTTTCATTCTTTGTACGACGCCGACACTGCGCCGGTTGTCGGCGAAATTACGACGCTCCGTCCGTATTGCTGGCGCATAGTCGTGTTTGCGCACTGGGGCGACGAGTATCAGGAGCACTCAAACGCGGCACAGCAATCGGCGGCTCACGAATGTATCGATGCCGGAGCCGACCTGGTGGTTGGTGCTCATCCGCATGTGGTGCAGGAGTATGAGGTATACAAACACAAGGCCATTTTTTACTCGCTGGGCAATTTTATGTTCGACCAAAACTTTTCCTGGGGGACGACGCACGGGCTGGCGGTGCGGGCCGACTTTTATGAAGACAAAACAGGTTTTATACTGACCCCGGTGACCATAGAACAACAGCATTCCTCGGTTGACGCATCTGAGGTTGCGGAGTTTACGTTGCCGTGATAATCTCTTTGTACTAAAGGCGCGGAGCCTTTTTTGGTATGGCAGAAACTAATCCTATAATCGACAAACTGTTCGGCGCCGGAGCCCACTTCGGCTATGCGCCTTCGCGCCGCCACCCGTCTACCTCCGGGTATATTTTTGGCGTCAAAGGCGGGGTAGAGCTTTTTGACCTCGAGCAGACGGCCGGCCTTCTTGAGGCCGCCAAGGATTTTGTAAAATCACTCGCCGCGGAGCGCAAGACGATACTTTTTGTCGGAGGCAAGGCCGAGGCGCGCGAGGCGGTACGCCGCACCGCGGAGCGGCTGGCCCAGCCGTATTGCGCCGGCCGCTGGATAGGCGGTTCGCTGACCAACTTTTCTGAAATCAAAAAGCGCCTCAATCGCCTTGAGGAACTCTCCGGCATGCGCGAAAAGGGCGAGCTGGCGAAGTTTACCAAGCTCGAGCGCCTGCTTATCGACCGGGAGATTACCGATCTTGAAAATACGTTCGGTGGTCTGCGCGGCATGCACAAGCTCCCCGACGCCGTTTTTATCGTAGACCCGCGCAAGGAGTCTATCGCGGCGGCCGAGGCGGCTCAGCTGCGTATTCCGGTTGTCGCTCTGATGAACTCCGACTGCTCGGCGCAGGGCATCGCGTATCCTATACCTGCCAATGACGCGTCGCGCGACACGCTCTCTATCGTGCTGGACGAAATTTCTAAAACGTACGCGGACAATCTTGCTCCGGTTACTCCTGTGGCAACAGCCCCGACGTCTTAGTCGGGGTCCCGACTGAAACGTCGGGACATAATTTTATGGACATCACCAGCGAACAGGTAAAAGAGTTGAGGGAAAAGACGGGTGTCTCCGTCATGGAGTGCAAGAAGGCGCTCGTAGAGGCGCAAGGCGACATGGCTAAAGCTATAGAGGTGCTCGGCGCGCGCGCCGCGGCCGCGGTCGGCAAAAAGGCCGACAGGACGCTTGGCGCAGGCACGGTGGCGTCGTATACGCACACTACCGGCCAGGTCGGGTCGTTGGTGCTGTTGTCGTCCGAAACGGATTTTGTTTCTAAAAATGAGGAGTTTGTGGCGTTGGCGCGCGACATCGCGATGCACACGGCGGCCATGCGCCCGTCCGGCATTGATGACCTTTTGGGCCAGCAGTTCATCAAAGACCCGTCTAAAACCATTGCCGACCTTATATCGGCCGCTACGCAAAAGTTCGGCGAGCGCATCGAGATAACGGAGCTCGGTTGTTTCTGCGTTAAGTAAGGTTATACTTACCCTATGTCAGTCTTCTTTATCGTGCTTTTGTGCGTGTCCGTCGTCGGCATCATTGCCGTTCTCTCTGTCAAACAGTGGGAGACATCTCACGACAAGCTCATCCTCAGCCGCGTGCGGTTAATGGCCGGAGAGGCGCTCGGCGTAGGCCTCAATTTTGTCGAGAAGCGGGCTCCGGCACTAGTGCGCACTAAGACCAGTCGCGGGTATGCCGCCGCGCTCGTGCTCCTACATAGGGGCGTAGCGTGGACGGTGCTTTTTGCGGAGAATATGCTCGAAAAGACCCTGCACACATTGCGGCACACCACGCAGCAGCGCGGCGACGGAAAAGTGTCCGAGTTTTTGCGCGAGGTAGCGGAGCACAAGAAGTTGCTCCAAGACAGTTCGTCCGACAAAAAACCTAACGCGATTTACGAGGAGTAAATATGATATAATGCAAATATGAGCAATAAACTCAAAGAGTTGCTTGAACGAGCCGAGCTGTGGTCAGAAGCAGATGTTGCAGAGCTTGACGAAGTCGCGCGCGAAATTGAGTCGCGCCATACCGGCGTCTATCGCCTGAGTGAGGACGAGCGACAAGGTATAGAGCGAGGTCTTGCGTCAGCCCGAGCAGGACAGTTTGCCACTGATAAAGAAATTAACGCGATATTTCGGAAAGCGCGTCGGGTAGCGTAATGAAAGTTCGATATACCGAGCCTGCAGCAGAGGAAGTTGACGCGAGTGTTTTGTATTTGCTTGACCATGCTCCGGTAGTTGCTAAAGATTTTGCAGATAGTATTGAGCGGGCAGTAGCGGTACTCGTTGCTAACCCATATTCCGCGCAGGAAACAGAGATGCCCGGCGTACGCCGTTGTCATGTCCGCCGGTTCCGGCATTCGATTTTTTATACAATTGAAGGTGATGAGTTGCTGATTCTCCATATCCAGCACACATCGCGCGACCTCTGGAAAAATAAGTAAAAAAGTGCGAGTATGCATATACGCCGGAGTAGCTTAGTTGGTAAAGCACCTCTTTTGTAAAGAGACGACCGTCGGTTCGAGTCCGACCTCCGGCTCCATATTTTTCAAAAAAAGAAAAGGCATACACACAGTATGCCTTTTTGAGTACACGAGCTTTATGGACGCATTCTCCCTGAACAACGTGCTCCCACCCGGTACTCTTTCCTTTCCTTCGGTTTACGTCCAGGAGGGCACTTTTTTATCTTTATTCCGTTGGCGATAGCTTCGTCAATTAACAGACGATTTTCGTCCCGATCCGGTTTGTAAGGAGCGTCTCTGACGCATTTGCCAATGACGGCATCAACAAAAGCCATGCCCCGTTTCCGCCATCTTTTACCGGGTATTCCTTTGAACGTCTCACCCATTGCGGCCTCCAATTACAAACGTACAAAAACTATTCAACATTGTAACATCTTTATCGATACTATGCTAGTCGTTGGCGTTTAATTTTTTTTATTGTGCCGTAGTGGAAGTGGCGAGGGATTTCAGCTCCGGAATAAGTTTTTGTATTTCCTGCAGAGTTTTAAAGCCGTAGACGGTCGGGCGGTTGTTGACCGCAAACGCCGGCAGGCCTTTGCTTTCGCTTATTGTGCGCAGGGCGATAAGCGTGCGGAGCGCCGAGAGGTCGAGGTGGTAGTCAAACGAGTATACGCGCAAGCCGGGGTAGGTTTGTCGCAGGTAGGTAAAGACATCGCCTGTTTTGCTGCAATCGGCGCAGTCGCCGGCGTTGGAGTAAAAGTAGAGTATGTAGATGGGCTTAAACTTGGCGCACTTGTCGCTTATCTCCTGCATCAGCAGATAGTCTTTGATCTCGAGCAGAGAGTACTGTTTTTTTAACGATATGACTTCCGCGTTATCGTGCCCGAGGTTCTCCTCCGCGACAGAGAGGCGCGCGGCGAGCGTGTTGAGCTCGTCGGAGAGTACGGGGTTGTCCGAAATGGTCGAGCACGAAAGGCTGCCAAGCAGGTCGAACTGGGTTTCGAGCGAGAGGATATTTATCGACACGGCTTCCTGTGTGGCGCGTATGTCGGCGACCCTCTGCGCGTCAAACTTATTGGCAATAAAAAAGGCGGTAGCAAATATAGCCGCTGTTATAACGAAGGTGAGTATGTATTTTTGTGATTGCATATAATGAGTTCCCTACACTATCTCCAAGCGCTCTCGCGCGCAAGTGCCGCGCCCCACGCCGCGCGTATGAGCCACAGCGGCGCGAGCAGTCCAAAAAAAGCAAAGTACGCAAAAAATGCTTTGGGGCTAAGGCGCGTCTTTGCTATGACACTGCCTATCCAGATGGCGACGAGTGTCAGGGCTATCACTGCGGCGATGACAAACGACATCATGCCGGTATTAAGGAAAAACCAGTCTATCTTTGCGAGATGTGGCAGGACAATGGGAACGCCGGTCGTAAAGCGGTCGGCGATGCTCTCCACGCCGAGCGATAAAAACCGGTACCCTACATACAGCGCCGCATAGATACCGGATACAAAAGCACTGAGCGCAAACGGCAGCACCAGCATCCCGAAGTTGCCGTACTTGCGCTTAAAGAACATAAACTTGTAGTCGCGCGCGTTCTGCAGGAATCCTTGCGACCATCGCGTGCGCTGCTTAAGCAGGCTTCTTACGGTGTTCGGCACCGTGGTATACACGTACGCCGTGTGCGCGTTGACGATGCGGAGGTTGTTGGCGTGCATACGGAACGCTATTTCCATGTCCTCGGTATTGTGCGCGTGCTTAAACATTCCTATTGTTTCGAACACCTCGCGCTTGTACATCGAGAACGGCCCGGGCAGGACGTTGATGGCGGAGAGGTTGTCGAACATTTTTTTATAAAAGATGCCGAATGTGTATTCGACCGATTGCATGAGCTCCAGCATTTTGCGCGGTTTGTAGACCTGCATCGCCGGAGTGATAGCCATTGCTGTAGGGTCGCTCCCGAACATTTTTACCGCCTCCATAAGCGCGTCCGGCGCGGCAAATGAGTCCGCGTCGAGGCATCCTATTATTTCTCCGCGAGAATGTTCTATACCGAGATTGAGCGCGGTGTACTTACCGCCGTTCTTTTTTTGGAGGAAGCTGATTTGGGCGGGATATTTTTGCGCGTATTCCCGCGCAATGCTTGCGGTATTGTCGCGCGAGCCGTCGTCTATCACTACTATCTCAATCTTGTCTTTAGGGTAGTGCATCGCCAACAGCGACTCTATCGTGCCCGCGAGCGTCTTTTCCTCGTTAAAACACGGCACCAGCATCGAAACAACGGGGTAGCGTTCCGGCAGAGAAGAGTCTTTTTTTGACGGCCGCTTCTCGAAAAACGATATCATCAAAAAAACCTCAAAGTAGAGGGCGATGAACAAGCATACATAAAGGCCGAGCGCCCCCGCATCCATACCGCGCAAGTATAGCATTTTGATGCTTTTTGAGCGATACTTTAATTCGATGGGCAGTATTCATCCGATATCATCTCTTATACGCGAGGCGAACAGGATATTTTTTGATATGGGCTTTACGTTCGCCGAGGGGCCGCTTTTGGAGAGCGAGTGGTACAACTTTGACGCGCTTAATGTGCCGAAGGACCATCCGAGCCGCGATATGCAGGACACGTTCTTCATTAAAGACATGCCGGAGCATGTGTTGCGCACGCATACCTCTCCCGTGCAGGTACGCTATATGGAGTCGCAGATAAAAAAGGGCGTTCTGCCGCCGTACCGCGTGATTGTCCCGGGTAAAGTCTTCCGCAACGAGGCGACCGATATGACGCATGAGGCGGAGTTTACCCAGATAGAAGGCTTAGTGGTCGGGGAAGATATTTCTCTCGCGCATTTAAAAGGTACACTCGAATCTTTTTTAAAAAATATGTTTAAGGGCGCGCAGGTCGAAATACGCTTTCGTCCGAGCTTCTTTCCTTTTGTCGAGCCGGGCGTCGAGGTGGATATGCGGCTGGTGGGAGATACGGTTCCGGAAAAACTGAAAGACAAATGGATAGAAATGATGGGTGCGGGCATGGTGCACCCGCAGGTGCTTAAAAATGTCGGTGTCGACCCAAAAAAATATCAGGGATTTGCGTTCGGTATGGGGCTGGACCGCTTGGCGATGCTCAAGTGGGGGATAGACGATGTCCGGTACATGCACTCGGCCGACCTGCGGTTCATCAATCAATTTTAATTTGTATGAAAGTAAGTAAACTTTGGCTGGATAAGTTTTTCCCGACGCTCTCTGAAGGAGGGGTCGGGACCCCGACCCTTGCAGGCGTCGGGGTTGACGAAATTGCAGATGCATTGACATTCCATGCTTTTGAAATCGACGGTATAGAAAAAGTAGGCGATGACGACGTGCTGGATGTCAAAGTGACGCCAAACCGCGGACACGATTGCCTGAGTCATCGCGGCATCGCCAAAGAGTTGTCGGCTATTTTAAAAATTCCTCTCACACACGATCCGTTTTCCAGTAAGTCTGACTTACTGCCCAAAACCACGGAGATTACAGTGGATATACAGAGAACTGTTCTCTGTAAGCGCTATATTGCCGGGCATATCAAGGGGGTAAAAGTCGGGCCGTCGCCGGAGTGGCTCAAACAGCGCTTGGCGGCAATAGGCCAGCGCTCCATCAATAATGTTGTAGACGCAACCAACTTTGTGATGTTTAACCTCGGCCAACCTCTGCATGCGTTTGACGCCCACAGGCTTTGGGAGAGTCTGACTCTCCCATCTACTGGGAGAGTCAGACTCTCCCAGACTATAGGTGTACGTATGGCTAAAGACGGCGAGGTAATGATCGCGCTCGACAAAAAGAGCTATACGCTCAACAGCTCGATGCTCGTTATCACTGCCGGCGATGCGCCGGTGGGCATTGCCGGCGTTAAGGGCGGCATGCCGGCGGCAATCGACGAGTCGACCAAAGATATTGTTATTGAGTCCGCTAACTTTGACGGCGTGTCGGTGCGCAAAACCGCCGCCGCTCTCAAGTTGCGCACCGACGCATCGACACGCTTCGAGCAGGTTATATCTCCGGAGCTCGCCGGATACGGCATGCAGTCGGTGGTCGAGCTTATACAAAAACTCGCCGGCGGCGAAGTGGCGGGATTTGCCGATGTATACCCCGAGCCGCAGAAACCGATGTACGCCAACGTCACCGTTGAAAAGGTAAACCACATATTGGGTGCACATCTGACGGGTGCGGATGTCGCCGATGTGTTTGTGCGGCTCGGTTTGCCGTACAAAGAGCAAGACGGCGTGTTCGAAGTGACGGTGCCGTTTGAGCGGCTCGATCTGGTGATTGCCGAGGATTTGGTCGAGGAGGTCGCGCGCATCGTCGGCTACGACAAAATCCCCGCCGCGCCTCTGCCTGCTTGTAGACATGGAATGTCTACAGAAATAAACAAGAATTTTGCCGCCGCCGAAATGGCGCGCGAGGAGTTGGTACAGCAGGGCTATTCGGAAGTGTTTACGAGTGTCTTTGCGGACAAAGGCGAGAGGATGGTGCTTAACAAAGTCGACTCGGTGAGGCCATACTTGCGCGACAGTCTTGCACCTGGACTCCAAGACTCTTTATTGCGAAATATCGTTAATAAAGATCTTTTGGGGCTCAAGACCGTAAAAATATTTGAAATAGGTACTATATGGAAAGATGGTAAAGAAATTACGATGATTGGTACTGCAGAGGGAGACAAAATAGAAAACACAATAGCGTCGCAGGTGTGGCATGTTAATGAAAAAACACTCGAGCCGCTCGACGTAGAAAAGTACGAAGCTCTGCCGTTATCGACAGCAACGCGTTTCGAACACTTTTCGAAATATCCGTACATCGTGCGCGATATTGCTATGTGGGCGGCGGGGGACACTGATGCCGGAAATAGTATACGGGCAGAGGCCGGTCCCTTGGCGGTTAAAATCTCGTTGTTTGATAGATTTGAGAAAGAGGGCAGAGTGTCGCTCGCGTACCGCATCATCTTTCAGTCGTTTGACCGCACGCTCACCGAAGCGGAGGCGAACATAATTATGGAAAAAGTCTCCGCCGCGCTGAAAGCGAAAGGATTCGAAATAAGATAAACCCACACACCAAAAGTTGGTGTGTGGGTAAAGAAAAAGCCGCGCGTGAGCGCGGCGGTTGCTTCAGTAGAGTCCGTGAGCAGAAAACTTTCTGGCCGGTCGTGTACGTGGTGGGCACGGTGACCAGATGGTCATAGCTACGTTGACGGGCATCGTAATAAAACTCCCGTCTTTTGGCAGACCGCCTTCCTTTTGAATCCACTCCTCAACAGCGGGCGAGTAGTGGATGTCAATAAGTTTCTTATACTGGAAAGAAAATATGCCAACCGATGCAAAAGGCGGACGGCTTCCACGATGAAACTCAAGTTTCGCCCAGGCAGTAAGACACACCTTGTCTTTAATCCTGTCGATAAGGACAGTGCATGCTGAAGCACACTCGCCGTCAATGATAACCAACTTACGGTCGCCGAAAGCGATTGCATTTGCCGCATCAACGAACTTTCCGATATTGCCGCCAAGATTTATCCTCACGACGCACGGGTCGCCTTTGCACCCGAGTACCTCCTCAACGATATCGGCTTTGGCGTGCGCCGACAGTAGAATCAGGGCGGCCAAGGCCGCCACGAGTGTTCGCATTCCGGCCTCCCTTGTGTACAAAAAAGCTCTATACCAACCATACCACTTTAGCCTTATTTGGCAAGCCCTTCCTATCCACATGTGGATAGGAAAAATAAAACAGGTACCCACTTTTTGGGCTTCCAAAATAGCCTCATATTTGGTAGAATAAAGGTGTAAGCCTTGAGGGGCTTTCTGTATTTAAATGGCCACAAACAAGGCAAAAAAAGAAGTTAAAAAGTCTTCCTACGGCGCGTCTGACATTACCGTATTGGAGGGTCTGGAAGCGGTGCGCCGCCGCCCGGGTATGTACATCGGCACCACGGGCCCCGACGGTCTGCACCATTTGGTGTGGGAGGTTTTTGACAACTCACGCGACGAGGCGATGGGCGGATTTTCCAACGATATCGAAGTTGTCTTGCTTCCGGGTAACATGGTGCGCGTCGCGGACAACGGCCGCGGCATTCCGGTTGAGGTGCACAAACAAACCAAAGTCTCGACGCTCGAGACGGTGATGACGATACTCCACGCGGGAGGCAAGTTCGGCGGCGAGGGATACAAGGTCTCCGGCGGTCTCCACGGCGTCGGCATCTCCGTGGTCAACGCGCTCTCGACAAAACTGGTCGCCGAGGTGCACCGCGACGGCGCCGTGCACGCGCAGGAGTACTCCATAGGCAAGCGCAAGTCGGCTATAAAAAAGATAGGCTCGTCCAAACTCCACGGCACCGTTATATCGTTTATTCCGGACCCGTTGATTTTTACCGGCGGCATCGAGTTTGATTTTGATAAAATCGTGGCGCACCTGCGCGAGCAGGCGTATCTTGTCAAAGGTTTGCGTATCACCGTCATCGACGCGCGAAAGAGCACAGCTGCGATGCCGGGCGTAGGCGAGGAGCTGTATATCAGAAACCTTTTGCGCGACTGCCCGTCGCAGAGCTTTTATTTTGAGGGCGGCCTGCGCTCGCTGATTGCGTTTACCAACCGCTCGCACAAGCCCGTCCACAAAAACATTTTTTATGTGGAAAAGGAGCAGGACGGCGTCATGGTGGAAATCGCTCTGCAGTACGTCGACGACCTCTCCGCGCGCGTGCTCCCATTTGCAAACAACATTTACACCGCCGAGGGCGGTACGCATGTCACCGGCTTTAAGGGGGCGCTCACGCGCTCGCTCAATGCGTACGCGCGCAAAGGCAACGCGCTGCGTGAGAGCGAGGAGAACTTTACCGGCGAGGACGTACTCGAGGGCCTTGCTGCCGTAGTCTCCGTTAAACTGCGCGAGATACAATTTGAGGGTCAGACAAAAGCCAAGCTCGGGAGCATGGAGGCGCGCGGCGCCGTGGATACTGTTTTTAGCGAGGCGTTCGGGCACTTTCTCGAGGAGAGTCCGGATGACGCGCGCTCAATCATAGGCAAAGCGGTGCTCGCGCTCAAAGCGCGCAAGGCCGCCAAGGCCGCCAAGGACTCTGTGTTGCGCAAGGGCGCGATGGAAGGCTTTGGCCTCCCCGGCAAGCTCGCCGACTGCCAGAGCAAAGACCCGGCGGAGTCGGAGCTGTTTATTGTAGAAGGAGACTCCGCAGGCGGCTCGGCCAAACAGGGAAGGGACCGCCGCATCCAGGCGATACTCCCGTTGCGCGGCAAGATACTCAACGTCGAGCGCGCGCGCCTCGACAAAATGCTCGGGAGCCAGTCGATTAAAGATCTGATACTGGGCTTGGGTACCGCCATAGGCGACATCTTCGACATCACCAAACTGCGCTATCACAAAATAATAGTCGCGACCGATGCCGACGTAGACGGCGCGCACATCCGCACGCTCCTGCTTACGCTTTTCTTCCGCCACTTCCGGCCTATTATCGAGGGCGGATACTTGTTTATCGCACAGCCGCCGCTGTATAAAATAAAAAGAGGAAAAGAGATTTTGTACGCATACAGCGATGAGGAAAAGAATAAAATAGTGGGGAAGGATACTGTCGTTGAGGAAACACAAGATGAGGGTGATGACTCCACCCCGACGCCCGAAGGGGTCGGGGTCCCGACCGCTGGCAAAAGCCAGCGCGTCGGGATTCAGCGCTATAAAGGTCTCGGCGAGATGAATCCCGACGAGCTGTGGGAGACGACGATGAACCCGGCTAACCGCGTGCTCAAACTGGTCAACATAGAAGACGCGCAGGATGCCGACAAAATCTTTGATATTTTGATGGGCGAGGATGTCTCGTCACGCAAGAGCTTTATCCAATCCAACGCCAAACTCGCAAACCTCGACATTTAAACGCCGCCTTAGCTTAAAAAACATTTAAACCTTAACTCTAACGGTCGTTAGACTTAAGGTTTTTTACCGGGACAATCGCCAGGACGGTCCTGGTTTTTTAGTATGTTTGGTAGGTGGCGCTTGCGGTGTTGTTTCCTTCGTTCAACTCCCAAATAAGATTGTACGGGTCGGCGTTTATGGAGACGGTCGACATTTGGCCGTAGGAATTTTGATTGTAAACATTTGCGGTCTGGCTGTACGGGTCAAGAGTGCCGTTCGGATAGCTCCAGCCTGTTTGGGCTGGGTAGTTTTGGTACTGGTACTGATACGGAGAGTTCTCAATAAACCCAAGCGTGTAAACAATTTTGTCGCCCGGGTACAGCGCCTGTTGAAGCGGCGATTGGTATGTGTACATTTGCGGGCCAGCCTGACTGACCGGCAGGTACGGGAGGCTCGCGGTAAAGAACCAGTTGGCAGGAACAATGTTGGTGCCGACGTTTTCGATAACAAATTGTACGGAGACCTGTCCGCCGCGCGCGACGCTCGGATTGCCGAGCATGCGTACCTGCAGGTCCGGATAGCCGGAGAGGGGAGTGCGTGGTTTGGTGCTGGCAACGTATGCCGCCGCCGCAGGTTTGGCGACCGGCTTTTTTATAACCGGCTTTTGAGCTTCCTGCACCGGAGCAACAACTGCCGGAGTTTGCGTAGTAGTTGCGATTTTAGACGTCTCGGTTTTTGGGGTTATAGAGCTACCGATATTGCCGAGGAAGGTAGGTATAAAAAAGGCGAGTTGGATAATGCCCCACGCGCCGAGCAATAGCACGGCAATAAGGCCGATAACGGCTATAATGCGCATGGCGTTCTCCTGGAATGTAATTTTGGCGGTCATATAATGCAGTTACGAGGGTAGCATCATGCCATTTATTTGTCAAGTATGCAAGTTGACAAAATACCAATATAGCGTGTATTATATAGGATATGGCTAAACAGTCTACGGCTTTTGCTTTTACCTTTGTGGCGCTTTTTGCGCTTTCTTTTGTGTTTCTGGCCGGGCTGGATATGCTGCCGGAACCGTTGAAAAATCAAAACAACATCGGGACATCGGATGTCCCTAGGACATCCGATGTCCAAGCGACGGAACTGCCGGTACGCATCGTCGCCAAATCTATCGGGCTTGATAAAACAGTCGCCAACCCCGACTCTATCGACGTTGATACGCTCGACAAGGCTTTGCAGGGCGGCACGGTGCGCTATCCGACATCGGCAAAACTCGGCGAGGAGGGCACCGTGCTTATCTTCGGACACTCAAGTTATTTGCCTATTGTGCGCAACCAAAATTACAAAGCCTTCAACGGCATACAAAAACTTAAGGAGGGGGAGACGGTGAGCGTCTATTCGGCAACGACCGAGTACCGCTACGCGGTCAAAAGCGTGCGCCTTACTAATGCGACCGAAGACGTGATAGAACTGCCGGCAACGGGTAAGTTTCTTACGCTGGTTACGTGCGACTCGTTCGGCAAAAAGACAGACCGTTTTGTGGTAACGGCGGAATTTCAGGCTGCCTACACCATTTAGAGGGTATATTTTGATCCCCGCCACGACCCTTGACAAATATTTAATAGAGTTATAGACTCGCCCCAGCTTCAAAGTTCACCAAACAACAGGAGGGTCTGATGACCCGTATCCGCACTACGCTGACTACCGCCCTGGCCGTCCTGGCCCTGGGCGCTCTGAACGCCGGCTGTGCCAGGGGCAATGCCGGTTTGTCTTTCGACCCCAACCGGCCGATGATGCAGACTGCCGGTTATGTTCCGGCTGAAGAGCCGGATGACGAAGTCGCGGATGTCCTGTGGGACAGCTGCGACGGCGAGTGCCGGTACCGCGAGTCTATGCGCATATGTTCGACCACTATCCAAGTGGCCGGCGCGCAACGTCAACACGCGCACGCCGCGTTCATGCAGTTCCGCGATCGCACGACCTTTCGGGCGCGCGTGATGCAGAGTTGCGCGGGCGGTCGCGTTCAGTACGCCGGTCATTCCCGCTCTGGCGTATCGCGCGGAACTCCAATCTGTCCAACCGGCCAGACGTTCAGGCCGCAATACGGCAAGTGCGTCGGCGGCGTGCTTCATGATGTTCCGCTCAGCGAAGAGCGGAGGCAGTACTACGTTGGTTGTCCGAAAATCGAGACCCGCCTTGTTGTGCGGGGCGGTCGGTTGGAAAAACAGCAGCGTTGCGCGCCTCAAGAAACTCGCGCCCGCAGCTGACAAAGACTTCGGCAGTGCGACACAGTATGTGTCGCACTGCCGGGGGTCTTTCTATCAATTTTCGTACTCTGAGCTCAATCTAATTATTTTGAGCCCGGAGTGTGGGTATTGAGATTATTAATGCAGGAAAAGAAAATTATATGAATACTATTATCAACAGCGCTTTTCGTACCGCCAGCATCGCTCTCGCGACGCTTCTTTTGGTTGCGGTATCGTTCGCTATAGCGCCTAAGGCGCACGCAACTGAGCTCGACGGCTGGGATACTGTCGGCTACTACGACATGTCCTCTCCGACTTATGACACTGGCTACGACAGCGGCTGGGATACTGTCGGCTACTACGACATGTCCTCTCCGACTTATGACTACGGCTACGATACCGGCTACTCCGGCATGGGTTCGTTTACCGGCGGCGGGTTTAGGGGCGGTTCGTCTTTGGGCGGCGGCTACTCATACTCCACCGTTTACGCTCCGACCAATACCAATACCTGCACTGCGGTCAACTCCTGCAACTCATACTGGGACGACCACTCAATCTTCAACGCTCCGACCACTATCGTGACCAACAATCCTGCTCCGCAGACGGTTGTCTACTCTCAGCCAACAAGCTATCCGGTATATCAGCCGGTCTACACCCAGCCGGCGCCGGTCTATACTCCGACTTACTACCCTGCGCAACGCCCGATTGCCTACAACAACACTCCGTACGTAACGCTCGCGGCGGTGCCGTACACCGGTCTTGAGCTTGGACCTCTCGGCACGGCGCTGTACTGGGGCTTCCTCGTACTGTGGTGCCTGTTTGCGGCCTACTTGATTGTGGTAAAGAAAGTGCACAACAAAATCGTCGCGTGGTTTACCGGCGGAACGGAGCCGAAAACTCTTGAGCAAAAGTCTGGCCTGCCGGCCTCTGCCGTCTTGGCCGAGACAGGATATCCGAGGACTTTTGAGAGAGAGTTTTCGGTGAAGTCTGCTCCCACGCTTCGATTTACCGGTATCGACCCGTTTGTCCTCGCCCAGATTAACCGCGCGAAGTAATTTCTCCACTGCGTAAAACAAAGTCCGCCGACAACAGGCGGACTTTGTTTATAAATCACGCTATCGCTGGAATTATGTACATTTATATTCTGTTAGAAATTTCTTCCTTTAGTTTAAAAACAATTTCAGCGATTGATAGCGCGCCCACTTTTCCTTTATCTCGAGACTCCAGTGTCGCGGTGCCGGCGGCAACTTCCGCGTCGCCTATCACCAACAGATAGGGAACTTTCATTTTTTTGGCATTGCGGATTTTTTTGCCCAAACTTTCGTTGCTGTCATCACACTCAACGCGGATGCCCGCGGCTTTTAGTTGCGCTGTAACCTCGCGTGCACACGCCTGATGCGCTTCGCCGATAGGGAGCACACGTGCCTGTACCGGCGCGAGCCAGGTGGGGAATGCGCCGTCATATTTTTCTATAAGAAAGGCCATGATGCGCTCGATAGCGCCTATTGATGAGCGGTGCACGACAAAGGCGCGCTTTTTGGTGCCGTCCTCGCCGATGTAACTCAAATCAAAACGGTCCGGCATGCAAAAGTCGTACTGACAGGTAAAGGCAGTGTCTTCTTTGCCGTTCACGTTCTTCATTTGTATATCAATTTTCGGACCGTAAAACGCCGCCTCATCTTTTGCCTCTTCAAAATCACAGCCGCGTTTCTGCATAACCTTGCGTAACAAATCCTCGCTCTTTTCCCACGCGGCGTCGTTTTTATAATACTTTTCGGTATTGGCGCGATCGCCGAGCGAAAGCCGGTACCAATAATCTTCGCCGAGTTTAAGCCCAAATACGCCCGCCATGTGTTCAATAAGGTCTAGTGCGCCGCTTATTTCGTCGGCGGCCTGCTGTTCGGACGCGCATATGATGTGCGCGTCGGCGAGACAGAAGGTGCGCAGGCGCTGTAATCCCATCAGCTCGCCGGATTGTTCGTAGCGGTACAGTTGAGCAAGCTCCGCTATGCGCATGGGGAGCTCGCGGTAGCTGTGCGGACTGGATAGGTACATTTGGAAGTGGTGCGGGCAGGTCATAGGCCGGAGCATAAACTTTTCGTCGTCTATCTCTATCGGCGCATACATAGAGTCTTTGAAGTGCGGATAATGTCCCGACTTTTCATACAGTTCTAGCCGCGCCAAGTCGGGCGTGTGCACGTGTTGATAACCGCGCTTCAGTTCCTCCTCAATAACAAAATTTTCAAGCTCACGCTTTACCGTCGCGCCTTTGGGCAAAAACATGGGGAGCCCTTTGCCGACGACCTGGTCTATATAAAAAAGTCCCAACTCTGGGCCCAGTTTCTTGTGGTCGCGCTCTTCCATTTATATTCATATCCTACCCCAAAAAGAAAAAACCTGCACCACGGTGGTGCAGGATGACTCGGCTACTTCTGATTGGTGGCGTTTGCCGGTAGCGGTCCGTCCGGCAGTCCTTCGGCCATCGCAACTGCGAGACCTTTCGGAAAATGGGTCGGCGGGCTTGGTGGGGCGTTTTGCGCCCGCTCCAAAGCCTCTCGTGCCTCCTCGTCGGTCTCAAGCAGCTTGAAACCTTTATATTTTCCACCTAGGTCACGCATGGTTTTCTCCCCCTGTTCAACTACCCCTATTTTACAACGCTTTGAGCGCTTCTGCAACCAAAGACAGCTCGCCTAACACTTATAAAACTTATCCACAGAACTTGTGTATGTTGTGTATTTGAAAGATTTTTATGTGTTAGTCTTAAAAAAGCTTAGAATTATTTGTTTCTAGCGTAGAATAAAGTTATGGAAATAAACTCACCTTTTAGATATCCGGGCGGGAAATTCTATGCTCGGAAACTAATACTCGAATTGATTCCGGCACACTCTACGTATATAGAACCTTTTGCTGGAGGTGGGTCCATATTTTTTGCAAAAGAAAAAGCGCAGAACAGTTGGCTTAACGACATAGATAAGGAATTAATCAATTGTCTGTTGACTATTCAGAAACGCCCACAAGAATTAATTAACGCACTCGCTGGTGAAGAGGCCGCAAAAGAGCGTCATGGGTATTATAAAAATATATATAGACCAAAAAACTCACTCGAGCGTGCCAAAAGATGGTTTTATTTAAACCGTACCTCTTACTCGGGAATCATGATGAAGCAAAATTGTTTCTGGGGGTACGGAGATAAATATAGTATGCGTCCCGAAAATTGGCCTCGGAATATTTTGCGTACATCAGAAAAATTAAAAAACGTAAAACTTACTTCTCTTACTTTTGAAGAGGTAATTACTCAAGCACCTGACAATTCTTTTCTCTTTATTGATCCTCCTTATTTTAATGCAGATCAAGATAAATTCTACACGCATTCATTTAAAGAAAACGACCATCAAAGATTAGGGAATCTACTTAAAGAGCATTCTCACAGACTTTCTTACCTTATTACTTATGATAATTCTCCTGAAGTTATAGAGATATACCCATGGGCAAGTACCATTTTGGAAAAAGAATGGAACTATACTATTAATCGCACCGATGATCAAAAAAATAAACTTAAACGTAAGGGGGCTCGGTCGAAAGGAAAAGAAATTTTTATTCTTAATTATCAACCTGAAGAGCAGCCTCAGGTAAAATTATTTGATGAAACCTTTCAATACGCTTGATATGTCAGTGGCGTGGTGCCAAGGAGAAATAGGTTCTAGAGTTTTTGGGTCAAATTTTATAACCGGATAGTTAGGAATAAATCCACAATGTGCTTTTCTCTTACATCCCCGACGACCGCACACGATTCCATTTTTTGAGACAGCCAAGGCCGAGGCTTTTGCAATATATAATTGATTGAAGGCAAAATCTTTTAAAGGTATTTTACTTAATACTCCATATTTGTCTCTTAATCTTTCCAAAAATATGGTGCCCTCATCAGAGGGTGCCCACACAAAAGAACCGGTTTCTGGGTCAGTTTTATAAAAAGCATTCCCGATAGAGGTTACGACTAAGTCAAAATCGACTGGTAGATATTGATCGTTGTGTACCAATAGCTGTTTAGGAGAGACTCCAAATCGGGGTGCAAGTTGGGCAACCATCGCTGCACCTAGAGTTCTTGAGCGCATACATTTTACACCTATGTAGACCGACCCATCAGAGAGGGCTTTAAAGCGCCCTTTTGCTGCAAGTTTACACTCTACACTAATTTGTTTTCCAGTCGGAAGGTGGGTAAGTTGTACATCTATATCGTGGGAGCCCTGTTGAGCGTTCATTGGAGTTTTACTGACTCCCCATGTTTTTTCTTTGAGAATTTCCTTAAAAGCAAGGACAACCGAAAACTCAAAAGCTTTACCACGTATCATAGGAACTACTTTTGGTTCGTCCAAAGTATTTGAAAGATACTCGATAGGGATGTTGTATTTTTTGCAGTAAGCTGCAATTTTAGTTTGCCAAGTCACGAGCTGAGCATGCCATTATTTATTATTTAAAACAAGAGAGCTTTGATACTCATAACGCTTTTAGGGCTTCTGCAACCAAAGAGAGTTCGCCGTTGCGGTTGGAGAGCCGGCCCTTAATGGCTATACAACTCTCGGGTTTTAAAATATTTTTAAATTCGACGAAACTTTTCGGGAAGACGACCGCCTCGATTGAGCCGGTTTCGTCCATCATTTTTATAAACGCCATCTGGTCGCCGCTTTTGGTGAGTATCACGCGCACGTCCTCCACCATGCCGGCGGCAACAGTGGTCGCGCCCGGCATTATTTTGGTTTTAATTTCGCTGATGCTCATGGAGCGTTTTTTCAGTTTATCTTTGTACTGGTCGAGCGGATGTCCCGATACATACAACCCGAGGAGCTCCTTTTCCCATTTTAATTTATCTGCGAGCGGCGCCTGCTGGGCCGCCGGCAAAACGATATCGCTTGAGCCTCCCAAGCTTGCAAACAAAGAGTCGCTCGACCCGCCTTTTTGTCCGCGATGATACTCGAGCAGGAGTTCGATAGAGGCGAGCATGGCTCCGCGCTCTCCGAGCGAGTCGAGCGCTCCGCACATAATCAGACTCTCCAGCCCTTTTTTGTTCAGGTTTTGGTCGGTAACGCGCCGCAGAAAGTCGGATAACGAAATGTACCGCCCGCCCTTTTTGCGCTCGGTAATTATCGCCTCCGCAACGCCGCGTCCGAAGTTTTTAATGGAGTTGAGCCCGAAGCGGATTGATTCACCAACGACGGTAAAGTCGCCGAAACTCTCGTTGACATCCGGCGGGAGGACCGGGATGCCGATGCGCTTGCATTCCTGCACCATGATGCCGACCGTATCCACATCGCCTGCCTCGGCCGTAAGCACCGCCGCCATGTACTCGACGGGGAAGTTGGCCTTCATGTACGCGGTTTGGTATGCAACCTTCCCGTAGCTGGCGGCGTGCGCTTTGTTAAACCCGTACGCGGCAAACGGTTCGATGAGCTTCCACAATTTTTCCGCCAGACTGAACGTAAGCCTGCCGTAATCGATGAAGCCTTTAATGAGCTTCTCCTTTTCGGCCTGCATAACCTTAGGGATTTTTTTGCCCATGGCTTTGCGCAACATGTCGGCCTGGAGCCAGCTGTATCCGGCGAGTTTAATAGCGGTCAGCAGGACATCGTCTTGGTAGACAATCACTCCATAGGAAAAGTCGAGATACTCCTTCATCCGCGGGTCGAGGTAGTGGATGAGCGCGGGATTGTGCTTGCGCTCGATGTACATGGGGATTGTCTCCATAGGGCCGGGACGGAAGAGCGCCACCATCGCGTTGATGTCGTGTATTGAGGTCGGTTTAAGCTCTTTGAGATAGCGCGTCATGCCGGCGCCGCCCAACTGGAAGGTGCCTTCCGTTTCGCCGCGCGCCAGCATCTCGAAGGTTTGTTTGTCGTCGACGGGCACGTTTTCTATATCCACTTTCATGCCGCTGGTCTTCTCCACAATCCGCACCGCGTCGGCCAAAATGGCGAGGTTGCGGATGCCGAGAAAGTCGAACTTAAGCAAGCCCGCGTCCTCTATCGAGTACATATCGTACTGGGTAATTATTTTTCCGCCCTTCGGGTCCAGCTGCATCGGCGAGTAGTCAACGAGCGGGGTGGGCGACATCACGACGCCCGCCGCGTGCACGCCGACGTGGCGCGCGCAGCCTTCTATTTTGCGGCCGAGGTCGATTATTTCTTTGGCATCCTCCTCGTTGTCGTAGATTTTTTTAAGCTCCGGATTTTCCTGGAGCGCGCGCTCCAGTGTCATGGGGAAGCCCTGCGAGCCGAACGGGATTGCTTTGGCTATTGCGTCGCCGATGCCGTAGGCGTAGCCCAACGCGCGCGCGACGTCGCGTACGACGCCGCGCGCCAGCATGGTACCGAAGGTTCCTATCTGCGCGACGTTGTCGGTGCCGTACTTTTTTTTGGCGTACTCGATAACCTCGTCGCGCCGGTTGTCGGCAAAGTCCATGTCGATATCCGGGGCGGAGGGGCGCTCGGGGTTGAGAAATCGCTCGAAGGGGAGTTTGTACTCGAGCGGGTTTACGTTTGTAATACCGGCAACGTAGGTGATGAGCGAGCCGGCAACCGAGCCGCGGATGGTGGTCAGTATGCCGTTTTGCCGTGCAAAAGCGAGCAGGTCGGCGACGACAAGAAAGTACGGCGCGTAGCCTTTGGCGGTGATGATGTTGTACTCATACTCGATACGCTCGCGCACTTCGGGAGTAGCGGCGATAAAACGCCTTTTTATGCCTTCTTCTATAAGTATGCGCAGTTCGTCGTTGTAGGTGGACCCGGCCGGAATGGGGAAGTTGGGGAACACCCATTTGCCCAACTCGAGCTCCAGGTTGCACTGTCCGGCGATTGCGGACGTTTTTTCTATCTGTTCTTGCGTGTATGTTTTGGTAATCGCGGCGGCAGTGGGGAAAAAGTATGCCTCATCCTCTTCGGCGACGTTACCGTCCTGCGGGCCGCGGTTTTCTATCGCGCGCATCACCTCCCATGCGCGGCGGTCGTCAGGCTCGAGATAATATATTTCCGGGAGCGCGATCGTAGGGTCTTTTGGGTCGACTATGACAAGCCCGAGCGAGTGCTCGTCCAGCATCGCTTGCGTGATGGGCGTACCTTGCGCATCCGTGAGGTGCGACTTGGTCACAAGCGCCAGAAGGTTTTTGTAGCCGCTCTGGTCGGCGGCGTACAGGAGTCTGCGCGCGCCGCCTTCCATTGTTGCATCCAATCCGATGATAGGTTTGATGCCGGCCGATTTGCACTCTTTATAAAATTCAATCGCGCCGTACAAATTATCGATGTCGGTCAGCGCCAGCGCGGTGCATCCCTGCGCCTTGGCTTTGGCAACGAGCTCCGGAATTTTAGGCAGAGCTTTAAGCAAAGAGTAGTGCGAATGTACGTGCAGGGGTACGAATTTCGCGGGCATGTTTTGAGTATACTCCGCCCTTGCTCCCTTGAGCGAATGGCGCTATTGTGGTGCTAGAAGCAACTACACAGGAGCGTGTCCAAATATTCAATACTTATAACGGTCGTGAATATGTTTGAATATTTACGATAGACCGAAAATCTCTTTTATTTTTTGGTCATTTTCTATTTTTTCTGCAACCATATAAAGAATGGCGTTTCCTATTTTTAGGTCGGCTTTGACCAGAGCCATAAAATCTTCGCAATCGTACGGATAGAGCCACACACTATCTTGTAAGCGATAAAAACCGGCGGTTCGCATGGTAAGCCGGAGTTTATCGCGCGTGCCTCGGCGGTATTCCGGTATATCAAAAATAACCACTCGCCAGCGCTTGTCCCATCGCTTCTTTTTATGTAATTGAAGAGCAGTCTTTTCTTCTTCGAGCGCGAGTACGCGCTTGCCCGCCGGCGTGATACGGGCTAACTTTCTGCCATTTTCTATAACGAAGATAACAGACCCTTTGCGGGCAAGACGCATGAGAGCATCGTTTACCTGATGTTTAAATCGATATGGATTTCGTTTTTTATTTCCTAACAACTTGAGAATGTTTATCCGCGGAGCAGCTCCGACCATTACCATTCCGCCGATTAGAAGGGTAGTAAGCAAGGCTTTTTGTATATTGTCCCGCCTCCTGATCTTTTTTGCTTCCGCTTCAACTATTCCCATATTCAAAGTTTATAACGGTCGTGAATATTATGGAATATGGTGAATGTGGACAGGAAATTTGGTAGACTCACCACATGGTGCGCGTCATTATAGGGGTTGATGAGGCGGGGCGGGGGCCTTTAGCCGGGCCGGGTGCGGTCGGGGTAGTGGGTGGGTCTCGAAGTGGTGAAC
>ORMF012609398.1_pt1 | contig 38538 bp, 35 predicted proteins | sample 1779871 | NCBI WGS metagenome assembly ORMF01 (sample SAMEA104232316, study PRJEB22302) | groundwater metagenome | biome: forest; feature: aquifer; material: groundwater | place: USA | collected 2011-08-07 | depth 5.4 m
ATGTTCCTCCTTCTCGAGGGCGGAGATTTCGGCTTCGACGTGACCTTCCAATGCCTCGAGGAGCTCGGGGTTTTTCTTGGCATCCGGCGCCATCTCCAATAGCGCCGCCGCATCGGACCAGATGAGCGTCCCCTCCCGGTTGTAGATTTTGACTCTCACGACCTCTGGAACCGAAAAAAGATCGGCTATTTGTTCCCGAAACAATTCCCCGTCCGCGCCTTTTTTGACACTTTGAAAATCCGTCTCCCTGAGTTTGTGAGCAAGAATGGCGTTAATGTACTTGGCGCGGGTCTCCTTTGTTTCGGTTACCAAATGGCCCTCGAGTAGTCGCATCCCGAGCTGAAACAGAATGATCGCGATGGCGACAAAACCAATAAGGCCGGCAACTGCAAATCGGCCGAATAGCCGAGTCGGGGAAATTACGGGTGGGAAATCGACCATAAATCAAATGGCCTTGGCGTCCCTACAGGGATTCGAACCCTGGTTTCCGTATCGAGCCCCCCTATTTCCGTTGCAAGCCTTCGACAAGAGGGATAACAGCGTCCTGGGCCGCTAGACGACAGGGACAACAGAACTAAGCAGCAAAACCAGTACCACTTCCAAACACAATGGGGATCGTCTTCCCTGAAAACACACCAAGACCAGAAAAGTTAAGCCCTAAAGGCATACCCATGGCACCCTCCGATACGCCCGCGGGGCGAAATCCAGAGCAAGAGACCCCGGCCAAAGCCGGGGCCTTGAGTCGAAAGTTGGAACAGGCTCATTTATCTTGTGCCTAAGAAAAATTCTGCGCATTTTTCTTATCGGCAGGAAAATCACGATCAAAAACTCGTTCACTCTACACGCACCAGAAGCGGGCAGCGGTCCTGGCGTAGAAATTGCTGAAGCCAGTTACAAATTCTTTGAAAGGATGGGAACTATGGATCTAAAGTTGATGGCTGGACAAATCGGCCGAACGCTAGTTGCGGTGTCTGGGGGATTACTTGCCCTCGGCGTATTTCAACCACTCTGGGCTCAATCCGGGAGCATTTCGGGGCGTGTGGTGATCGTCGGCGACGCGCCGCAAGCGAAGAAAGTTAAAGTGACAAAGGACAATGAGAAATGCGGTTCCGAGGTTTTGAACGAGGAATTGATCGTCTCGGCCGACCGCGGGATTAAGAATGCTGTCGTCAGCGTTGCTGGTGTGAAAGGAAAGCCTGCGGGAAGCCCCACCATAGATCAGAAGGGATGCTTCTTTGCTCCTCACGTGGTGATCGTGCCGACGGGAGGATCTCTAAACATTCTTAACAACGACGGTATCCTGCACAATTTCCACACCCACAGCAGCAAGAATGCGGCGATTAACAAGGCACAGCCCGGCTTTAAGAAAACAATGACGGAAACCTTTGCGCAGGCGGAGATAATAAAGGTTGTTTGTGACGCGCATTCCTGGATGTCCGCCTGGATTGTGGTTACCGATGACAAATCCGCGGTCACCGCGGATGGCGGCGCCTTTAAAATTGCCGATGTCCCGGCGGGAACACACAAGGTCGAAGTCTGGCATGAGACCTTGGGGAAGCTGACTAAAGAGGTTACCGTCAAGGCCGGTGAGGAAGCTAAGATCACCATCGAGTTGAGCAAGAAGTAACCACGCCCGGACTACGTCCGCGCGTTAATCTCTCTCCGAGCAGTTCAGAACAGAACGCCTCGCCCCGCGGCGAGGCGTTCTGCGTTCTGGCGCCGAGGTCGTGTCCCAAAGTAAGCGGCGGCTGCCCCCTTCCACTACGCCAGTCCGGTGAAATGAAATCCTTTGACTTGAGCTTCCGGCAAAAGCAAAGGCTCGGGTCGAAGGGCCGAAAAGATCCACTCCAAATAGACCCCTGTCATCGGTCCAGATTGGGAAATTTTAGCTAAGAATTCCTTCCAAAAAGAAAATTCTGCCTGGAACATACCCGTTCCATGCTAACCCATAGATCCACATGGCAGTAATAACCGAATGCGACCAGTAAAGATAAATCGATATGCTTTCAACATGTTATGTAGCGAGGTTCATTTACCACACACTCTCCAGCAGGCCGTTTTCCGCACATGTGCAACAATGGCACACGAATTGCCATAGTGCTTATGCGTGATTTCCGCGCATAAGCACTGGTCCCTAATCAATTCGCTTCAAAGTCGTCTTGCCCTACCCGAAGCGGCCGACTTCTATTTTCTCTTTCTTCGACTTCTTACCATCTTCGGTGGACTCGTCTGGTTCTTGGTTGCGCCTTACGACCCAAGCGAACGATGGATTCTGGCTTGGATGCTGGTTGCGTACATCGTTTATAGCTGTCTTCTGTATGCTGGGGTATTTTACTGGCCCAAGGCGATTCGCGCGTTCTATCTAACCACCCTCCTGGTTGACCTTATCTTTGTCTTTGCTCTGGTTCATTTTATCGGCAAACTGGCGGGCAGTTTTTTTATCGCTTTTTACCTGCTGGTCGCCATTCATTCATTTTATTTCGGCTTGCGCGTGGCTTTAGCCGCTGCCTTTGTTTCCTCTGCGCTTTACGGATGGATTTTTCTGGAGCGAAGCGGGTTTGCTCTGATTCCCTGGCCTGACTTCCTACTGCGCATCACGTTCTTATTCCTCATTGCCGTGTCCATGGCGCTGCTGGCCAACCGTGAAAAACGGTTAAGAAAAGAGGTCGAGGAGCTAAACCGCGATTTGAGCCGCAAAAACGCGATCCTGGAGCAGACCTATCGTCATCTCTCCATCGGCAAGCTGATCGGGGAAATCGCCGAGGGCATCAACAGCCCATGCGGAGTCATGGCCATTCGTTCTGAGCTGCTCATCGAGCAAGCCAAAGAGAACCGCTTTCCTGAGGAGTTTATCAAGGGCCTGGAAGTGATCAATCGGTCGAGCCATCAAGTGGCCAAGGTCATCAAGAGCCTACTGACCTTTTCCAAGCAAAAAAGCTTCGAGATGAAGCAGCTCGATCTGAACGAGCTGATTGAAGAGACCCTGCTGTTGATGGAAAACGAATTCAAGGAAAGAAACGTCAAGGCCGAGAAGCGACTCGATGCCGAGTTGCCACCGGTCCTTGGCGACGCCTACGAACTCCAAGGAGTTCTCATCAATCTGATCAATAATGGCCTCGACGCGATCGGCAATGGGGGCGGCGGAACCGTTCGCATCGCCACCGCCATCGCGCAGAGCGACGCCAAGGAGATCCTTTGCACGATCACCGACAGCGGAATGGGCATCCCTGAAAACAAGTTGGAGGAGATTTTCAATCCGTTCTTTACCACCAAACACAACGAGGATGGCATCGGGCTTGGGCTATCGACGAGCCTTGGCGTGATGAAAAAACACAACGGCTCGATCACGGTAACGAGTAAGCCTGGAGCGGGCTCGACGTTCTCGCTCTCATTTCCGTTTTCGCCGAATCAGAGAACGGTAGGCCAATGAAGGGAAAAGGCAGAATCCTCGTTCTCGAAAGCAAGGCCGACATGGCCGAGTCCATCGGTTTGATGCTGGCCCGCGCCGGCTACGAATGCACCACCAGTATCGATTCCATCAAGATCCAAGAGATTATCGCCGAGAAGCAACCGGATCTGATCGTCAGCGATCTAAAAATGGCCGGGCTCAACGGCATGGAGGTTCTCGAACTGGTCCGGAAGGATTATCCGACTCTCCCCGTCATCATCATGACCGCCTACGCCACCGTGGATGCGGCCGTGGAAGCGGTCAAGAAAGGCGCCGCGGATTTTGTCTCCAAGCCGTTTCACTCGGACGAGCTGGTCCTGAAAATCAAGAAAGCTCTGAGTCACATAAAACTCCTCAATGAGAATCTCTATCTTCGCCAGGAACTCCAGGCGAGCGATTCTTTTCCCGAGATCATCGGCCAAAGCGCGGCGATGAAAAAAGTATTCGAAACTCTCGAAAGGCTTAAGGACAGCCACTGCCGGGTGTTGTTGACCGGCGAGAGCGGCACCGGCAAGGAGGTCATCGCCCGGGCGATTCACCGAACCAGCCCCAGAAGAGAGGAAAAATTTTATGGCATCAACTGCGCGGCCTTGCCTGAAACGCTCTTGGAAAGCGAGCTTTTCGGACATGAGAAAGGCGCCTTCACCGGCGCCATCGCCACCAAACCGGGCCACTTCGAGCTAGCCGATCGCGGCACCCTTTATCTCGATGAAATCGGCGATACCAGCCCGGCCTTTCAAGCCAAGTTGCTGCGCGCCGTGGAAGAAAGCGAATTCCAGCGCGTCGGCGGCTCCAAAGTCCTCAAGACCGACGTGCGCATCGTCGCCGCAACCAACAAGAACCTCGAAAAAGAAATAGCCAAGGGGTCGTTTCGCGAGGACCTCTTTTATCGCCTTTGCGTCGTCCATCTTCATCTTCCGCCCTTGAGAGATCGCCGCGAAGACATCCCGGATTTGACCGATCATTTCCTTAAAAAACTGGCTCTCAAGATGACCAAAAAACTCGACGGTATAAGCAAGTCGGCGATGGAGAGCCTGCAAAGCTACCATTGGCCCGGAAATATCAGAGAGTTGGAAAACGCCCTGGAGAGAGGCGCGATTATGGCCGCCGGCAGCATTATTGCTCCTGACGATCTGCCATTGAAGAAACCCAATGGCGAGATCAAGTATGGCGTTACCACCCTGGAAGAGCTGGAGAAAGAGTTGATTACCAGGACTCTGGTTGAATGCAACTGGAACAAAAGCCTCGCGGCCAAAAGAATCGGCATCGGGCGTCGAACCCTATACGACAAAGCCGTGCGACTGGGCATACCGCTTAAATCGAACGGCGATTGATTATCGAAAAGGAGAAGTGGATATGAATCGTTTTAGAAACAGAGTGCTCTGGTGTCTTAGTATCGTCTTATTGACCGTTGGCTGTGCAACCCAAGCACCCGAAAAGAAAGAAGACTTGGTCTGGCCGCTTCCGCCAGAGCAGCCGAGAATCAGGTTTCTTCAAGTTTACTCTCACTTTGACCATTTTGGGAAGAGCGGCTCGGATGCCTGGCTCGAGGGTCTCTTCGGTACTCCCGGGAGCGTCAGTATGTCGAAGCCGTACGGCATCACCACAGATAAGGATGGGAGAATCTACGTCACGGATACGGGTCTTGGAGCTGTCTGGGTCTTCGATGGGAAGGCCAAGAAAGTCTCTTTCCTCGGAGCGGGGCAACTACGAACGCCCATCGGAGTGGCGGTCGATGGCAAGGGGACGGTCTTTGTTTCTGATTCGCGTGCCCAGCGAGTCTATGGTTACGACCAAACTGGGAAGCAGGTAATGGCTCTGGGGGGGAAAAATGAGTTGGCAAATCCCAGCGGTCTCGCTATCGATGTCGCGACGAACCGGCTTTACGTTGCCAACGCCAAACTCCACATCATCAAAGTCTACGATGTAAACAGCGGAAGTTTTCTTTTTGACATCGGAACCCGAGGGTCCGACAAGGGGCAGCTTAATTTTCCGACCAACATTACCGTGAAAAACGACAAGCTTTACGTAACCGATACGGGGAATTTTCGTATCCAGATGTTCGATCTTGACGGTAAGTTATTGAAGAACTTTGGCCAGGTCGGGGACCGCGTTGGCGAATTCGCGCGCCCCAAAGGGGTCGATGTCGATAGCGAGGGCCATATCTACGTGACTGATGCGGCCTTCGACAACTTCCAAGTCTTCAACGAGGAAGGGCAATTACTCCTGTTCGTTGGGGGTAAAGGGAGGGACCCAGGCTCTTTCTGGCTTCCGAGCGGGCTGCATATTGACGAGAAAGATCGCATATATGTCGCCGATCAATACAATGGACGTATTCAGGTGTTCCAATATCTGAGCGAGAAAGCGGCGGCTAAGGGAACCAAGACTCCCTAGACGCAATACGTTGTAGCTGTTCTTAGTTGCGTCGGGCGGCTAACTCGGAGCTGGCAAATTCACCCTCGCCCCCTGGTGTCATCCTGAGCCGAAACCTCGCGCAGGCGAAGAATCCAATAGCCCATTCGCTACCGCTCAGGCTGACACCAAGATTCCGCTGAAAAACCCCTTGGAATGCTTCGACAAGCTCAGCATGAACGGAAAATTCCTAACGTTATCATTCAATCCCCGTTCGCCCTGAGCCGTGTCGAAGGGTGAACGAGAGTTTTTCAGCATAATCCACCAACATGTGGAGCCCCATTACAGCTAGCTCTCTAGACTTTTGCACCTTCCATAAAAAACCCTTTTGACATGAACTGTTCCGTTGTAGTCCGAGCCTTGATTTTACCAGTGGATCGTTGGGTGTGCGCAATTCGCCGGGCTAGATCCGCACACTGCGCGGAAACAGCGCAGCGAATATGTGTATTGAGCCGTTATTCGTCTCTTCCCTTGAGAAATTACCAACGCAATAACAGTAGCTTGCGAGCTATTTCAACGCAAGATCCAAGCTGGCAAGCAACTTGCTTTCTAGAAATAGCAACTGTCGGAATCAACAATTACGATGAGAACAAAATTTGAAGGGAGGACGAGTAAGATGAAAAGAGTTAAGAGTATTTATATGTTAGTGGCCATTCTGGGCCTATTGGGTTTTGCATCAGCTACGCGGGCCGCAGGTATCGCGGACACAAAGCACAACCTGTCGACTAGCGGGACGGGAAGCATCCATCTATCCGCAGGCACGACCGAAATCTGCGTGTTCTGTCATACGCCACACGGCGCAGACACAGGGGTCGCAGCTCCTTTGTGGAACCGGGCACAGACCGTTGCCACGTTCTCTTTGTACAGCAGTTCGAGTCTAAGTTCCACCCCGACCCAGCCTACCGGCACCTCGTTGGCATGTCTCTCGTGCCATGACGGGACCGTCGCGTTCGACGCGCTAAGAAACCTTCCCGGGTCTGGCGGATATACCAATGCTCCAAGCACGGCTGGTACCTCGACATGGACCTTTACGGGAACAGGTGATAAGAAAATGCCGGCTGGGATCATTACCAACATCGGTACTGATCTGAGGAATGACCACCCGATCTCGATGGTCTACGCTGACGCCCGCGGCCCCAGCGCCACGAGCGCCATTCAAACAGCAGGTTTCCGCGCGATCGTAACCACCCTCAGTAAGAAGTGCGTTGGTGGCGCTGATTGCAACGATGCCGCCGCGCTGCCACTATCGAGCGCGACCATCGGTGGATCTGCAGATTACGTCCAGTGCACCTCGTGCCATGATCCCCACCGGTCGGACACGCCAACATTCCTACGGAAATTGAATGTCGGTTCCGCTCTCTGTCTGACCTGCCACGTAAAGGATGGATAGATCGACAACGGAATAAGAAAAAAAGGGGGAGGATTTACTCCCCCTTTTTTTTTGCCAAAACATCGCAGTCGACCTGGCCGGCACTTAGTGCGTGACGTGAATGGAAACTGTCCACTGACTAAGAGAGCGCGTGCCCATTGTGCTTTCATGGCGGAGTGGAATTTCACGTGTTTTTTTAAAAAAAAGCAGCTATATGAATTCTGATGGCAGAGCGCCCAGCAATCCCAGTTTGCCGCTTGAGAAAGAGTACGCTTGAAGTTTTACTTGTTCTCGCCTTATCGATTTTGCTTTTCTCGTCGCCGGCACAGGCGCAGCTTTCATCTGCTTACGGCACTATCGGTTTCGATTACGAGTACCAAAACCAGCAGTCCGAAAGCGCCAGCACGAGCCGGCAACTTTTTCTACAGCAGTACAACCTGGGTGTGGACGGGAGAATCCTAGATCCTCGCCTGGCCATCTTCTCCCTCTCGGGCGGTTTCAGTTCCAGTCTGCTCGGTGAACAGAACAGCAGAGCATCTTCTTTTTCGGGCACCCTTTCATTGCTTCAGGCGGCGCCCTATGGTCTGACACTGCGAGCGGGCAGGTCCTTCGGCAGCGGCGGGTCGGACACGGAAGGGAGCACGATCGGAGCCAATCTGCGCATTACCAATCCTGATTGGCCCCAGGGTTCTATCGACTTCGACCGCACCACTATTGAAAGTCGGGGCGACAGCCGCACCGACACATCGATTACAACCGGAGGGGCACGCTTTTCGCACCGCATTTGGAGCACAATGTTCGACGGTGAGCTTGGTTTCCAAAGCATTGCGGACCAGATCGCGGATACGTATCAGGACCGCTACTTCGGGCGGCTAAACGGCACCCTCGCCTGGAGTCCGACTACCACACTGCGATCCGTGAACAACTTTTTCTTGCAAGGCAATCAGCTTGGCATGGGTTCGTCATACTCTTTGGAGAACCGGCCGGATCCTACCCTCAGTCGAACGTTAGGGGCTTCATACCAGTCTAGCCGGGCGGGCGACGAAACCGACTACTCGCTCAACATGACCGGCGCGATTTCCAAGACTTTTGTTCCCTATGCATGGCTTCAGGCGAACACATTCACCTCTGCGGTCGCTCAGAAGAGCTTTGGCGCTGAGAACGATTCTGTGGGCTTTGCCTGGAGCGGAGGTAGCAGCACGGTCGTTTCTTATTTCCAGCCAGCCACCCTGCTCACAGACTATGCGCTCGCGGTGTCCTACCAGTCCGAAACCGGCAGGCCATCAACGACGCAACAGGCGCATTTCGGAGCTATAAGCCGCACCCTCGAGCCACTGCGGCTTTCCGGTGATTATTATTTCGGCTACCAGACCGGCTTGACCCGTGGCACTCGCCAATTCATTGCCGGCCGAGCTGAAACAACCCTAACGCCGGGGCTTTCTTTGCGTTCGTTTGCAGATTTCTTGACCGAAAATACTACCTCATCGGACTCCGATGGATCATCAAACGAAAACACAGTGGGAAATATCGGGGCGGGCGCGTCTTATCGCCCACTTTTCAACCTAAACCTCGATCTTGCAGGGAGCGTCCAGCATAACTTCAGTCGTGAAAACTCAGGAACTAATATGCGTTTGAACCTGCTTGTGGGCTATCTCATTCCCATTTCGGGCAGGCCGACGCTCGATATCAACGGCACATGGGAGCGCAGCACGGTCGCCGACGACAGCAGGCTTGAGGTTAGAAGCCGTCTACAATACCGTCTTGGCCAAGCTACTATGGCTCTCGAGTACCGTTTTGAAAGGAGAACGACACTCAATTCGTCTGGGCTAACCAACGTGATTCGCCTCACCTTTACCAGACCTTTTAGAATCGGTTTTTACTAATGGCACACAAGATGCTAAACTAGCGTGATTCCGCAAGTATTTGAGAAATCGCAATGGCTACGTTACACATGTATAGATCCCTACCGCAACGGACGTTGTGTCTGAAGATGCTCCAGCTTATTCCGACATGTTTGCTGCTGGCATTGGTGCTGGGTTGTGCCGGCTCGCAGGGCATTCCCAAAGAATTGAGCGCAGCCGGTCCAATTTTGGTTTGGCCCCTTCCGCCCGAGGACCCCAGGATTCAGTACGTCAGTAGCGTCGCCAGTCCGGAAGATTTGGGGATATCCAAGGGTTTTTTTAGGAAAGTTTTTGAGTTCTTCTTCGGCAAGACGGACGAGCGAATCCAGCAACCCTATGGGGTGACAGCGGATAGCGACGGCAGGATCTACATCGCCGATTCCGCGCTTCGGGTTGTCCATGTCTTCGACATGCCGGAGCAAAAGTATTGGTCGATCCGCGGGACTAACCGGGAAGAATTTCAGTTTCCGCTGGGTGTGACTGTCGATCGGGAGCGCAGGCTTTACGTCTCCGATGCCGAGCGCAAAGCCGTGATTGGATTTGACCGCGGCGGAACTGCTTTTATGACGATCACGGAGGGTCTTCAGCGGCCCGCAGGTTTGGCGTTCAATGCAATGAACAACCTCCTTTACGTAGTCGACGTGGTTAGACACGAAGTCCTGGCCTATGACTTGAAAGGCAAGCTCATGTTTACCTTCGGCGGACGCGGCACGGAGAAGGCTCGCTTGAACTTTCCCACCAACATCGCAATCGATCGGGAAGGCCGCGTTTACATCAGCGACGCGATGAATTTCAGGGTGCAGATTTTCCAGTCAGACGGGACTTTCATCTCTAACTTCGGCAGACTCGGCGATGCGGTGGGCGACCTTGCCCGTCCAAAAGGAATTGGTATCGATTCAGACGGCCATATTTATCTTGTAGAAGGGCTTTATGACGTGGTCAATATCTTTGACCGGGAAGGCCAGCTTATGCTGACTTTCGGCAACGCCGGGGTCGGGCGTGGAGAGTTCTGGTTGGCCACCGGCATTTTTGTCGATGCCAAAGATCGCATTTATGTTGCCGACTCCTATAATAGTCGTGTGCAGATTTTTCAGTATTTGCGTAATGGGGGATGATTCAGTGTTTCAGGGGCGGATTAGGCGACTCTTGTCTCAGAATTGTTGGACAAAACGACTCCAACGAAATTTATTGCGCCAAGCATCTCGTGAGCCAAGTCGAAGGGACGCCGAGCATGCAATGAAAGAATACTACTTATTTCTCCGAACCTTTGCGCCTTTGCGCCTTTGCGGGAGGCATGGTTTTCGCGATCGATTCTTCGTTACCGAATTGCAAATAATTTTGGCTAGTCTTCTGATCCTTTTTTCGGGTCTGTTCATCCTTTCCGGGAAGGCGTACGGTCAGGCAGGTATGCTGGGAACCAAGCACAACCTATCGGTGACAGGACCAGGCACGGTTAAAGCAACTACAGAGACCGAGGTCTGTGTTTTCTGCCACACGCCTCACTACGCCAATCTGGCTTCGCCACCCCTATGGAACCGTGAGCTTTCTTCAGCTAGCTACGTCCCCTATGACAGCCCTTCTCTCCAGTCAGCCGTTGGCCAACCGAACGGTTACTCCAAACTCTGTCTCTCGTGCCACGACGGCACCATTGCCCTTGGCGCAGTGCGGAACATAAGAGGTCAATCAGCGACCATTCAGTTGACCGGCACGGGAGCCGGCGGTGTAATGCCGACGGGCTCGACTCTGATCGGCACCAGTCTTTTGAACGATCATCCTATTTCCATGGTGTTCGATCAGGCCGTTAGATCCGCCGATGGAGAGCTGGTAGATCCCACGACGCTCACCGGCGCGATTAAGCTCTATCCAGGCACCAACCCCGCAGTCCGCGATTCGGTTCAGTGCACGTCATGCCACGACCCCCACTCCGTAGTGTTTGCAAAATTCCTAAAGAAGAACCCCAAAGGGCAGGCTGACAATCTTTGCCTTACCTGCCATCAGAAACCAGGGTGGCTGGGGAGCACGCATGAATCGGACACTATCTTTTGGCCCAAAGGGCAGGTCACCGAGCAGGTGCGGGACCATTCGTGCTTCGCCTGCCACACGCCTCATACGGTCACCGGCGCGGAGCGGCTCCTCCGCAATGCGGCGATAAGCGGGCAATCCGCCATCGAAGAAACCTGCTACCTGTGTCATCAATCCGCTGCGACCGGAGGGATCGCTCCCGATATCAAGACCGAATTTAACAAGTTCTCGAAAATGCCCATAGCCACCTATAGCGGCCACCGGCCGGTTTTCATCACGACGCCGCCGACGGGGCTTCCAGAGGGTGTCCTACTGAAGCCTGGACAAGCTGCGCCGGACCCCCGATTCACCGACACCAAGCATGTGGAGTGCGTGGACTGCCATAATCCGCACAAGGTTAAGAGGACAAACCGCACGGAGGGAATGCGCGGCATCGATCTTAGCGGAAACATCGTCGAGAACGTCATCAACGATCCAGCGCCGGCCGATGGCGCGCCGAGCACACGGCAATATCCTATTTGCTTGCGCTGCCACGGCGACAGCTATGCCACAGCCATCGGCGTCGGCACGTTGCCGAGCGGCGCCGTGCCGAGCAATAAAAGAACCGAATTCCAAACCACCAACAGCGCTTTTCATCCGATTGGCGGACCGGGCCGCAACACTTCGGCGAATCTCAACGCTCAGCTCACCCCCAACGGGCTGAGCACAAACTCAGTCATCAAGTGCACCGATTGCCACAACAGCAACGCTTACGAAAACACGTCGGGCCGGGTAACAAGTTACGGGACGGGAGCTTCAACGCCGGTGGGCCCGCATGGTTCAACTTACGGGAGCATTCGCCGCGCTAACTTCCAAAACACTCTTCCGGGACCGTCTAGCTGGAGCTCCAACAACTTCAATCTCTGTTTTCGATGTCATAACGTAACGGCGCTCACGGCCCGACGAACCGGCGACGGGGCGAGGACAAACTTTTATGACTCGATCAACGGGAAAGATAACCTCCACTGGGTTCATCTGATCGACCGAATCGATAAAGCGCGCGCGACCTGCAAGAGCTGTCACTACAATATCCATAGCAACCAGGAACAGACAAACACGCAGTACAGAATCAATCTCATCGCGACCTGCGAGATTGCCTCCGGCACGCCATGCGCCCCACCTGCGACAACCCCAACACGCCTGGTTAATTTCCATCCCAACGTCCGGGGGATCGGCGGTAGGCCCAGGCCGGAGTGGTGGTTCAACACGGTAACGAAGGAGAGGCGCTGCTACCTTCAGTGTCACAGCACGAGTGGTGGTGTGGGAGGAGGAGAAACGATGAACGGGTTTCAATATCGGCCCTCGTCAGGAGATTTACCGTAAGAGGAGAGACAATGGAGTCCTATCGGAATAAGATCTATTTCTTGGCCGCGTGGATCGTTGTTTGCGCGGGGCTATTTGTGAACCCGTCTCAAGCGGCAGAGGGAGAGGCTTCGCTCCGCGGCATTCTCTACGTGAGCTATCCCGGGGATCTCTCCTACGACGTCATGTTCGGAAAGGACGTCGAAATTTTGTTATTGCCGGGGGAAAAAAACGTGGAGAATGAGGTGGCGAGTCTGAAAGCGAAACGTCTGCCGGAAATTCGCAACCAGGAGGCAATCGCGCTTAAGGCTTATGGCGCCGTTCAAAGAATTTCGAGCAAAGATATGCCGAAGCTAAAAGAGATGCGCGGGACTCTGGAGCGGGAAAGCGCGAAACTCACTAAACTTCGGTCCGATTACGAAAAAGAGTTTGTTGCGACACTCGACAAGAACGCGATTCAGAGAACAAGAACCAATAGCGAGGGGAAATTCAGTTTTAGCCAGCTTTCTCCGGGAAGGTACCTTCTCCACGCGCGATATGAAATTCCAGGCACAGTGAACCGCTATTTCTGGCTCCATCCTGCCCAAGCAAAGGAAAAAGAAGAAGCCGAGGTCCACCTTAACAAGAACGCGACAACTTTTCTCTACGAAGAAAAGTAGAGTGCTATTTTCAAAGGAGGCCATGATCATGCGCCGTTTAATATTACCCGTGATTTTTTTTATTGTCGTTACCGCCGTGAACACCTGGGGAGCCGAGCGCAGGCCGCTAACTCCGCCGCTGATGCCGCCCGAGTTTCCCCAATCTCCTTTTGGTTTTTCAAAAGGAGACCAGAAGCGCGGGGAAACAATCTACCAGCGGAATGCTTGCCCCTCTTGCCACCTCATCGAAGGAAAAGGAGCGAAAGTCGGACCGGATCTCTCAAGAGTGGGTGAGAAGGGGACGCTTCCGGAATGGTACCGCCAGCAGTTGGTCAACACGCATAAGCCGCCGGTAGTTCTCATCCAGCAAGACATGGATGATCTGATCGCTTATCTTCAGAGTCTCAAGCTTTTGCGATAAGGAGTTCGAAACAAAACCACTAACAGGCTGCTGAAAAAGACTCATATGCTTCGTTGCGCTCAATCGCCTCGCTACAACGTACTCGCTAAGTACGCCTCCGCTCGTCGATTTTTCGCGCGCCTCGCCTCTGAGATCTTTTTGAGCAGCCTGCAACAGAGTTTTTCAGCAACCTGCTAATTCTACTGGCACGCATCGGGCAGCCGCCGGGGTTTGGGGATCGGCGTTGATTGGTATGGCGACAGCGAGAGGAAGCTAGATGTTCATCCTTCGGCTAGTTCTGCTACCCTCTCTTCTTGTGCTTTGGCCATTGGTTTCAGTGGCCTTTGAGCCGCAAGCGAGCACTCAATTTACGTTGAGCCAGGCAACCTTCTATTGCTTGAGTTGTCATGACGGTGTATTGGCCACCGAGATCCATCGAGGCCATCCCGTAGATATCAATTACCTGTTTGCCCAGATGAAAAGCGGGGGTAAACTCAAGCCGCCGGCGGCCTTAGATCCGGCCATCTATCTTAAGGACGGCCAGACTGCTTGCGTGAGCTGCCACCATCCAGAGTCGCAGAATGGAGCGAAGCTGGTCCTAACCAACGACGGGTCCAGGCTCTGCCTGGCGTGCCATAATCTGTAAATAAACCTACGTCCGACCTGGAACTCACGTCAGGTTCCACAGCCGTGGAGCCTCACGGGCAAGCCCGTGGCAACTTCCATTACGCCCGTGGCGGAATCCTGAGCGAGAGCCCCCGGCCCAAGGCCGGGGGTCGAGTCGAAGGGTCGAACAGCGTCATTCTCGATTTTCGTTTAGTAAGTATCGTCCCGATAAAATCCAGTTGGGTCGGCGCTCATTGGCCCGAAAAAGAAAAAGAGCGAAGGAGGAGTCCGCAAGACTTGCGCGACGCCATTCTGATACTGCGCCGGCAGTGTACGAACAAATTGGAGCGCATCAACTAACGCTTGCTCGGTGATTTTACCTTGCCATGTCGGCATCACGCCATGCCCTCTGGTCATAGTACGAAAAAGCTCGGCATCGCTCTTTTCCATGCGTTCGGCGAGCGCAAACGAAGGCGCGCCCACGTAAGCGGCAACGCCGTTCAGCCCGTGACAACCGGCGCAAAAGGTCGCGTAAGTTAATTCGCCGGCATTTTGGGAATTTTCCGGTCGCATCGAAGCACGCTCTGCCAGTTCGGCAAGGCTCTCGGGTATCTGGAGTCGTGGCGCGGAATTGCTAGTCAAAGAGTTGTTATCTTTGGCCAGCCGAAAGAACCACTGTGCCTCTTCAAGATCCTGAGGAACTCCCTCCCCCAAATAGTGCATAATGGCAAGATTAAGCTCGGCATTCACATTGCCATTGTCTGCCGCGCGATGAAACCAGCGATGAGCCAGGTAACGATCCTTCGGCGCGCCTTCGCCGAAGTAGTGCATGAATCCAACTAGATTCTGGCTTTTCGCGTCCTCGGCCTCGGCCAACTTAAGAAACTTCGCGAAAGTCGATCTGGGCAAGGGATCGCGTTGAGCCTCCTCGCGTCGCTCTATAGGGAGACACGCCGTGAGAAGGACCAGTAAGCTAATGACACCGTAAAATGAACGCATTCAATAACTCAGACCAGGCGAAAAGTCACCTATCGCTCAGAAGACGACCAAAAGCTACTGTCCCTAATTTCGACACCAAAGCCCATAGAACACCCTATTCTTACCGCCGGCATAAACTCTGCGTAGTCACCGGCCTAGCAAGCTTAAGACTGTAAATCGCAATGCCATTTTCCCCTTAAGGGGCCCCGCTTGTGGCAGATCGGCTTCTGAAGCTCTTCCACCCGCGGCCCCAATAGCGCTTTCTCTCCGCCTGACTCGTTGCGACCTTCAAAGACTAACACTGCATTGCCCCCTTCGAAAAACTGCTCCCTCCACTACGGATTCCCGCAGCCAAGGCTGATCATGTGGTTACGGGCTTCGGCCCAGCCGTGACTGTCGCGCTCGACGGCCAGATACCTGCGCCAATCATCGCAAGCGAAACGCGGGCCAATAGCGCGCTCGCGCGCCAGCGCTACGTTAAAAAGTCTGGAGGGAACATCCGGGTCAAGCCGCTGTGCTTCAAGGAAATAGGCAAGGGCTTGCGCCGCGTTTCCCTTTTTTAACGCGATTTCGCCGAGCGTGTTGTGGGCGGCGCCGTGCTTCGCGTCCACCGCCACCGCGCGCGCCGCCGCGCTTGCCGATTCGTCGAGTGCCCCCTTATCCATCAGGCAGATTGCGAGATTGTTAAGCAGGTCTGGGTCCATAGGGAAAAGCGCCAGCGCCTGCCGGAAAACTGCGATCGCCTCATCGAGGCGGCCAAGCTCGAATAATGATACGCCGAGGTTGCGTAGAGTCTGGCTGCGGACCAGGCTGCGATCCCCGAGAGCGAGCGCAGCGCGGTACTCGCGGACCGCCTCCTCTCTGCGACCCTCCAACGAGAGGGCAAAGCCGAGGTTCATGTGGCTGCGAGCCCTATTCGGGGACTTGGCGACTACATCTCGCCACAGAGTTTCCTTAGTGCGCCAGACCTTGTTGCGCTCCCAAGTCAGGCCGGTGAGCACTGCCCAGGCGAACAAAGTAACAGCGACTCCCACGACCACCGCGCGAGCGGGCGTGAGACGGTGAAGGGCAGCGGCCACCCAAGCGCAAACCCCTACGAGGATACCCCAAGAAGCGAGGTAGAGGCGGTGCTCCACTATTACGTCGGCGACGGGAATGAAGCTCGACGTGGGGCTGAGCACCAGGAAAAACCAGAACAACCCGAAGGAAGACAACCGGGCCGCGGCCGCGGCCTCTCCTTTGACGATCCTTTTGCTCCACCACGCGAGGCCGCCGGCAACTCCGAGAATCATTACGACCAGTAAGAGAGCGCCCAGCGTGTCCAACTCGGCGATTGCCCTGCTCAAGCGGAAATCGTAGTCCAGGTTTTGCCCAGCGGGCCAGAACAGAAGGCGTAAATAAGTGAGCACCACTCGTGGCTGGGTGAGAAAATAACTGAAGACGTCGACGCCGGGAACTGAAAAGCCTACTGAGGGAAAGTCACGCATCCCGACGAACGTCACGAAAGAAAAAGCCAAGCCTGCGGCCGCGAATGGGGCCAGCGCCACAAGCCGCTGGAACAGCGACCAACCGCGCGGATCATTTAGCTGACCATGCCTTCGCGGAAACCAAAGCTGATATAAAAGGTAGGCGGCAGGCATCGTGATCACGATAATCTTAGTGCCGAGGCCAAGCAGGAAGGCAACAAGCGCGCCGCCGTAGGCGGCCGCTCTGGTTAGTCCGCGGCGCTCTTCGGCTTTGAGGAGCAGGAGAAACGCCAGCAGATATAGGAGCGAGGCCAGGCACTCGGCGCGCTGGACTATGTAGGTCACCGCCTGGGTCTGCAGGGGGTGCAACGCGAACAGGCCGGCAACAGCCACGGCAATTGCTTCGGGAGCTGCGGAACCGGCGTCGCGAGCGGCCCGGCGAGTGACAAAATACACGAGCAAGGCCGTCGCAAGGTGCAGAACAAGATTGGTCACGTGATACCAGAACGGCTCCAATCGAGCGGTCCGGTAGTTGAGAGCGAAGGTCAGATCGGTAATCGGGCGCTGAGCCGTGAGGTACATGTCGGCAATATCGGCTTGCAAGAAACTCCGCAGGTTCTTGATGCGCGTGTTCGTGACGATCGCGTGCTCGTCATCGAACTGAAACTGGCTGTGTAGCGTGTCCGCATAGGCGAGCCAGGCGAGCGCACACGCAAACAATAGCCCGCCGATCAAAGCGAAACGGTACCAGCGCGTGTCGAGGGACATTTCCGGCTGGCTGGAAGAGTTAATCACGGGCGCTCCCGTTTGACACAGGTCAGAAGTCGGAAGTTGAGGTCAGCAATTGCTCGTCGTGTGCCACTTGTGCTCACTTTGAAGAAGACCTCCGCCTGTGCAGCATCAACCAAAAATCTGCGATTAGTATTCGAGCAAGATTGAGATCGCTTGGAGTTATTTCTCGAAGGCCTATCAGCAAGAGTACATAGATTGCGACGAAGACGGTGTACTGCCCAATCAGCCAAACGCCTTCCACATACCAGGCCGTTGCCAGAGCGTATAGACAGGCTGAGGCCATCGCAACGCGACCCATCGTGGAAAACGACAAGAGTTTTCCAAAGCGCCAGCCAACGTAGATGGTCAGGAATAACGCAGCACCGGCGCCTGTCAGTGTGGTCGCCCAAGCCGCGCCGGCGACTCCGTACGCCGGTACCAATCCTCCACATAGGACAAGCGCGGTGACGCTTAAAACGGATGCGAAAACGGTATTGAATACAAATCTCCCGTCCGCAATGAGGACGGTTTGGAGCGTTCCCACGATCGAAAAGAACGAAAGACCGATCGTCAGCACAGCCATCGTGGACGCCGCACGACCAAATTCTTCAGAGAAAAGCAGACGTGCGAGCGGAGAAGCGGTCGGCAAGACGATGGCACATAGGGGAACAAGACAGACTACCAGTACTCTTACCGCCTCTCGCGTCAATGATAGCGCCTGGTTGCGATCACCCTTTCCCAGCTCACGGCAGAGTGCGGGAAACAAAGCCAGATTCAACCCGGTGGCCAGCATGTAAGGTATGAAGGCAAAGAAGCGTCCGGCGGCGTAGTGGCCTACGACTTCGGGGTCGGCTACAAGCCGCTTTACGGTCCAGAGGTCGATCGTCAAAGCAAACTGGGTAAGCAAAACCAGGACAAGTGTGGGTACCCCGGATCGCAGTACGGTAGTTCCCAAGGTGCCATCGGAAAAGGAAGGTGGCACCGACTGAGTGTGATGGAAAATACTGGAGCGGAGCAGTATGACCGCGATTACTGCGGCAAGAAGCGCTGCCAGAGCGTTGCCGGCGAGCGCTCCGGCAGCCGATTGAGTTATGGCCGCGACTATGATGATGCCTAATGCTCGCAGCAGCGCATAGACGGATATAACACTAGCTTGCCGTCCAGGCTCCCCTATGCCCATGAGCAGCTCCCGTGATGCGGCAAACACAGCAATTGACGGCAGCTCCAGGCCTGCCACGAGTAGCAGCATCGCGAGCCGGGAGTCTACAAGCCCAGAGGCGATCAGGTTCGAGGCAGCCGAATAGACTAGCCAAACAACGAGAGAATAGGGCACAAATATTCGCTTGACCCAACGCACGGCGTCAGTAAGATTTCGCGGATCTGCGCTTACCGCCTGCGCCAGCGCAATCGTAAGTCCGCCGCTGACAAGAGGCTCAACCCATGCGAGAACAGACAAGGCAACCGCAAAAGATCCGTAGGCCGCGGGCAGCAGGATACGGGCAACAGCGATCTGAGCAATGAAGCCGGCAGCCATGGCGACCACCTGGCTGGCGGTCAGAAGGATGGCGCTACGAGAGGTGGGAAAGAGGTCGGTCACAGGGCCTTCTCTCAGCTGGCTGAGTAGGATGCTCGATTACAAGTGTGCGATTGCAACGCTTGCACCAGGCGATGTCCTTCACGGTTGGAGCGTTTTGACAGCTGGTTTGAATAGATAGTTGTCGGCATACAACCTAGATCCGTGATGCGTTGGTGGGACAGGTCGGGTCACAGGTCGAATCTCCCCTCTTGTCATCAGGAAGGCCGCGTACCCATAGCTAACTATGTCATCAAAGATCTCCTCTGCAGAACTTCCGGCTGGCTGAAGAGCTGGCGGCAAGATTTCAAACATAAGAAGAGGCTTTTCAGAAGAAAGAAGGAGCCGCTGCATGCCCCGTACGATACGCATCTCCGCCCCTTCTGCATCAACTTTTACGGCATCAACTTTCCGAATCTCTTTGCGCCGCAGGAATGAGTCAAGGGTTTCCGTGTTCACCCTAATGCTCCGGGAGGTTTCCTGCCTGAACAGAGAACCCGAACTTCCCGTCCTTCCCAGGAAGAAGGTGCCTGTACCGTTTGTGTCAGATATCGCAATGCGTTGCGGTAGTATGTTTGTCAATCCGTTCAGCGAGATGTGCCTTCCAAGCCTCTCGAAAATCTCCGGTACAGGTTCGAACGCGATTACTCTCCCTGTCGAACCCACCGTCTTCCCAGCGAGTAGTGAATAGAGACCAATGTTTGCCCCGATATCGATCACCGTCATGCCCGGCTTCAGATAGGATAGGAAGATTTGCGCTTCATCGTCCTTCTCGTATGTGCCCGTCAGATGCTCGATTTCATCACCGCGATCGAGACGTATCCAGAGTCGCACACTCGGAGCGATCTCTACGGGAATCTCCTCCGGGTAGATTTTCCAGGCGAGCGTTCCTAAGAGACCTCTGCCGGGGTGGGGTCGCGTGTGGCGCATGTACTCGACGACCCCGTTAAAGATCTTCCTTCTCAGACCAGCACTGAGCATATTCACTCTCTGTCAACCTGCAGTTCAGATAACTGAAATGTCTCCCCCGAAAATAGTTTTTCCACAGCTTCCTTCAGCTCATCTACTGTGATCTGTGTAATGCAATGAGGACATTTAGCGCTGCATTCAGCCGAACACGGTGGAATGGGCGTCTCGGGTTGTATGATGATACGACGGGCAACCCATGGCCCCAGTCTTCCCGGCGCATTAACACTGCCGGCTACGCCCGATTTGGGATGGCATGAGATTTCAATAACCGGTATCCCAGCGGCGGCTGCCATATGCATCGGACCGGTATCCCCTCCTACGTACAGGTGAGCCCGCTTTAACAGAGAGTAGGTTTGGCGAAGAGTTGCTCTACCTGTCACGTCGGTGATGCCGTCCCCGATCTTTAAATACAACTCCCGGCCGAGATTTCGATCATTGGGTCCGCCTATGACCACAATATGTGCGTTATATCGCTTCTGGAGCCAGCGACCTAACTCGAAGAATCCAGAGACCGGCCACGTGCGTTTTAAAGCGGCCGCGCCGGGACAGAACGCAATCAGGGTTTTCCCGGGTTCGACGCTTGCTTCCCTTAGGGTTTTCTCAGCGAACTCATTGTCCCGTTCCGTATCCCAGAGCTCAAGCGCGGCTTCTTCTACTTTTCCGCCCAAGAATTTGAGGATGTCCAAATTATGTTCCAACTCATGCTTTACCGATGTGTCAACTATAGCATGGGTCAACAAACGATCATGGCCCTTATTATGCCACGATTTTCGCGGATTGACCTTTTCAGAGTAGCCAAGACGCAATGGTGCACCGCTGAAATACCCGGTGAATGTAGCTTGGTGAACATCTTCATCCCACCGGGGTATGATTGCCAAATCGAACCGTCGGCTCCAGAGACGCTGCGCCGCTACCCTGAGACTCCTGATCGGAACCTTTATCACATGGATCCCGCCGACGGCCACTGGGCCACTGTTCAGAATCTCATCAACGTAAGGACAGTGCTCCACTAAGTTGTAGGTAACAGAGTTCACAAGTAGTGAAATCCTAGCCTTCGGCAGATTCCTTCGAAGTTCCCGTAAGAGAGGGGTGCTTATCACCACATCACCAATTTCATCCAAACGGATAACCAAGACTCGCTCGACCTGGGCTAGATTGATCTTGGTTACTTTTTTTCGTCTTCCAAAAAGACGGAACCAGGGCTCTCCCAAGATATAAGCGGCATAAGAGTACAGCAAAGAAAATATCAGCGCTGTCGCTGATTTCATTGCCTGAGTGATCCTAACGGACATTTGTCGGGCGAGAATAAAGCATCTCCTCGATGCTGCTTGTTTGGTACTCCTAAGCACGGCGATCGCGTCTGCGCCAGAGTGAACTTAGATAAGGACGTAATTGGATCTGTCAATTATGACAAGGATTCGCCCATATGGTCCGACGAGGACTTGGGCTTTGCCAAGATCAATAACTCCGACCCTTTCGAAGGATTCGATTCAACGCCTAACGCCCAGTGCTTAAAACCTCCAATGACATAACATATTAGACGCAACGCTTCGGCCAAGTAGAAGTTAATTCGGCTGCCCGGTTTACCTGTGCCCTGGTCCATCGCTTGTCTTCTGTGCCGGAAGGCTCCAAGCCAATTCGTTAACTGAATATCAAAAAGGCGATTAGCGTCCCACGTGTCGCGGGACCATATAGAAACGGTTTCAAGGCCCACCTTTTCGACCACGCTACGTAAAGCCTCGGGGCTGAAATGAGCGGTATGTATGTAGGGGGCCTGACACCAAACCCACTCTTCACGTCGGCGTTGCATTCCTGGGCAAAGAGCGTTTGGAACCGCTACCAGTACCTGACCAGTAGGTGTGAGTAGTTTCGAAGCATGCGCCATGAAAGCAACAGGATCGCTGGCATGTTCCAGAACATGCCACATGGTTATCAAATCGAACTGGCCGATACTTTTTTCCGAAATATTTAAGAGGTCACCGTCAGATTCTACGATGTTCAAGCCAAGTTCATTTTTCGCATAATCGGTTGCGCTAGATGCGTAATCGATCCCAATGGCATCCCATCGTAGTTGCTTTGGCCAGAGCAAAAACAATCCATGCCCGCATCCGATATCCAATAGCCGCTTGCGGCCGTGAAAGCTATTCTCGACGAGCCGACGGACGCGTTGCCAACGATGCCACGCCTGAACTTTCTTCAACAATAGCCGCTCACGATACCAGTTAAAATCAAAATATGTTTCGTAAAAGACCTTCAGTTGCGCCGCATCCGGCCGTGGCCAGGAGAATATAACATCGCACCTGTCGCACTTCGCAAGCCGAAACTCGGCTCCCGAGAAAGGGAGATGCCAGACCTTTTGTGACCAGAGCCTGTCGCATTTTCCCTGACATAGCGGACAGATTATAAGCGATAAAGACATCGCGTCACTCACCTCAGCACCTCAAGCAACACTGAACGTGATTCGGCCAGCTTTGGCAAAACTAACGCGGCCTCTTAGGTCGAGGTCAAGACGAATTCGAAAACCTCGCCGGCCTTGCGCTCCCAATCCTGCGTTCTTGCCCACTCAATCGCTTCGGCGCTCAATCGCGTATGCGTATTCTCGTCGTTCAAGATATGAAGCACCGCATCAGCGAAACTCTGGGTGTCGTTGCGCCGCGCCCGGAGGCAACCCTGGGGATACGCAATGCGGAGGGGAGGAAGATCATAAATGACCGACGGCACACCTGCCGCCATCGCCTCGCAGGCGGCCATGCCATAGTTATCGTAAACCGAGGTATGCAAGAACACCCGGCTGGATTTGTAAATCCTGTGCTTTTCGGCCCCATCCATAAATCCCAGCAGGTCGATGTTTTTGCTAAGGCCGCGGTCAGTAATTTTCCTCCTGAGTTGTGCCTCGAAGGGGCGGTGTCCTGATCCAATCAAAGCCAGGCGGGCGTCTGGCTTGCGTTCACAAACTTTCGCCCAAATCTGGACAAGGTCGAGTACGCCCTTCTGGGGGCTAATACGTCCGACAAAGCAGCCGTCGTACTTCTTTGCTTGTTCTGGGGTTGAGTTGATCTCTTTGAAATGCACGCCACCGTAAATGGGCCATACCCTCGACGCTGCAATCCCCTTCTTTGTGAAATGAATCTTGTCGACTTCGTTTGTGATAATAAAGAGATCGGCACGGCGGAGGATATGGGCGAAGACAACTTTCTGGTAAGCGCTGGCCGCAAGCAGCTTGACGTCCGGTATTCGAATGCCGGGATCATAGGAGTGCTTCCAGCCTTTGAAAGGATGAGGAACGAACAAAAACCGAGTGGCCACCCATGGAGTAGCCGGTCTCAGCTGTTTGAGTCGATAGGCCGGTAACACGTCGGTCAGAAAATCAGTCGCGCTGTAAATGATTGTTCCGCAATTATCGATTTCCTGTGCAAGCTGTTTTGCGAGTCGGCGGAAATGTATCGCGCTTTGAACGTGGCCTCCCAGCGACCACACCCCGGGGGCATCCGGCCACAAGCGGTATTCGAAACCGTCTGTCAGTCCATAATCATGGCAGGTTTTCCGGCACTCATTAGAGGTAATGATTAGCGGACGTACGACTCCCGACATCGTCCACTTTTTGAACAACTCCAGAAAAATACGAGTGTCACCGCCCAAATTGCCTGGTTTGCTTATTCCATTTGCGAAGACAATGATGCGCAGCGGTGTATCCACTATAATCGCTCCGGTCGCAATATCCCAGACAGTTCTCTCGCGCGGTGGCGGTAAGTATGGGCGCTGAGCACTCTGCGACGGGCAGCCTCGCCTAGGGAATGCCGCTCCTTCACGCGCGTAAGGCACTGCGTGTAGAGTGCGGGGTAGCTCGTGTTTGCCGACGCTATAACGACCTCGGCACCCGGCTCGAACCACTCGTGTAGCCCTTCAACCGGGTTGGTGACGATGCAGCAACCCATCGCGGCGAGTTCGAAGAGACGCATGCACGAGGAGGCGTAAAAAGTGGCGTGCGGAGCTCGGGCGATGTTGACATTGATCTTCGCGCGCGCTGCGTAGCGACGGATCTCGGAGGGCATGACTGGCCCGATAAACTCTGCCCGTCCCAGATCGACGTTGAGGCGCGATCCTCCGACCACAAATCGGGCGTCAGGCAGCTCGCGAGAGGGTTCTGCGATCATCCTGCGAATTTCGTCTTCTCGCTGCTCGGAACCGTAGGCATAGAAGAAAACATCTATGTCCTGTTTCTCTGCTTCCACGGGAGAGAACACATCCGGATCGGCGGCAAAATAAAGCGTCCGGGCAACGCCAGCGCCTAATTTCTTCAGTTCTTCCTCGGCCGCCTTGGAATTGCTGATGACAGCGTCATACTCGGATAAATCCGCACCGTCATAACCGCGCACACCGGATGCGTAACCGCCGAACACTGGCAGGCTCATCGGCATGTCGCCGTCAAGGTAAAACACGGGCAAACGGAAACGCTCCCGGATATAGGAAGGAATGCCTGTGAAGTGGTTCATCGGAACATTGATCACGAGTACGGCCGTAATGCCGGCTTCCCGTTCGAGAATTTTCGTGATCTGTTCCCGCCATTTTGGCCGGATCCGGTGACGCACCAGTGCCTGGACCAACTTTCCCGACCCACCACCAGGCTGCGGACCAAGTACGCGGTTGACAACTCGTTTGGCCGCGAGGAATACTTGGCTCTCGGCGAGGCAGGGATTGGGGTAGGACCGCCACCACGGACTTTCCACTGCCTCGCCTGCATACGGAGTTGCCACAATGTCGACCCCGATCTCGTACAGTCCCTTAAAGAGCTGCCACCATGCGCTGGTCGCTCCGAAGCTTAGCCTAAGGTCCAAGGCAGAAGTGACGGCGAGAATTTTCATTCCGGATTTTTTAATAGCATGACAATACCCAAGAGACTTTTGGATGGACTGAAGTTGACTCCCCGCATCCCGAACGACAAGAATTAGTTTTATCTTACAACGCATTTCTGGCATAATCCACGGTAAAATTGATTTCAATGTCTTCTAAGTGCCTGGGCGAAGCCTTGGGTCGCGGAAAGAAGGGCATCGGGTGAGAGCGCTGGTTATTATTCCCGTCTTCAACGAAGCTGCTAACTTGGGCAAGGTTCTTGCGCGAATTCGGCTCGCCCACCCAGAGCTTCCGATTGTTGTCATTGATGATGGGTCGAGTGACGAAACGAGCAAGGTTGCGCGGGAGGCGGGAGCCCGTGTGCTACGGCTGCCCTTTAACATGGGTTATGGGGTTGCGTTGCAGACAGGCTACAAATATGCGGTGCGCGAAGGATTTGATTGTGTGGTTCAACTCGACGGGGATGGCCAGCACGAGCCCGCCGATGTTTCCGTGCTTCTCGATGCTATCCAGCGCGGAGATACCGATGTGGCGCTAGGCTCGCGCTTTCTGGGTGGCGGCACCTATCAAGCTGTTATGGCCCGGCGACTTGGGATGCGCCTTTTCTGTCTCTTAGCGTATGCGCTTACGGGGACCAAATTTTCCGACGTTACGTCAGGCTTCCAGGCACTGAACGCGGATGTCCTGCATTTTTTCACAGCGGAACGCTACCCGGTAGATTATCCCGATGCGGACGTTTTGATCATGCTTCAGCGGGCGGGATTCAAGATAAAGGAGGTCCCGGTGCGCATGTACCCACGGACAGGCGGTGGCTCCATGCATTCCGGGCTTCGGCCGCTCTACTACATATTTAAAATGTTGTTGTCAGTCCTGCTTACGCCTTTGAGACGCGAAACGCCCAAAAGAAAGGGAGCATGAGATGGAGATAATAATCACTCCACATCAACAAGTTTTTGCCATACTAACCGGGATCGCCGTATTCCTGATGATTGTTGAGCTGGTGAGACGGAGACGGCTACGCGAGGAGTACTCCTGGCTGTGGTTGTTGACGGGAGCCGGGATGATCCTGCTTGTCGTGTGGTACAGGCTGCTGCTCTATATCACTCGGGTCATCGGCGCGGGGACCCCGGTGACGACGCTTTTTCTCTTTTCAACACTTTTTCTTCTTATTATTGCGGTACATTTCTCGGTGATCATCTCGAAGCTGACCGTACAGATAAAGAATCTCACGCAAGAGATGGCGCTGTTAAGAAGCAAAGTCGAGGAAACTGATGAAAGGCAGCAGTAAGACCGACAGTGCCGCGCAAGGAATTTCCGCGGCCTTCGGCATAGCCGGTTTTTGCGCCAAGCCATGCTCTAACGTAAAATCTACCGTTACGAAGGTCAAAGGGTAGCATATCTCACTTGGCATTGGATCTTTAGGAGGATCGAGGCAAACATATCGTCCGCAGTGCCTGATCACAAAACTCAGGCTTCAGGATCTCACTAAGGAGTTCTCTCAATCGTAGTATTATTGATCCGCTCGAGCTTCCGCTTGATCTCTAGCATCTTGCTTTCGTATGCCGTCGGCGCGAGGAATAAAAATGTTTCGTAGTGCGGTATCGCCGCCTTCAGGTTCCCCTGCTTTTCCAAAGCCATGGCCAAATTGTAGTGAGCTTCTGCATTGAGAGGCATGCTTTCCACCGCGGCCCCGTATCTTGCGGCTGCTTCGCGAAAGTCGCCTCGCAGTAGGTAAGCATTGCCGAGATTATTGTTTGCCTCCGAATGAAGTGGTTTGAGAATTATTGCCTGTCGCCATTGTAAAATCGCCTCCTCCATATTACCCATTTGCATGTAAACGACACCCAGCCCGTAGTACCCATCAGCAAAGCGTGGGTTTGTGGTTATTGCTCTTCGATATTGAGCGATCGCTTCGCGGTGTAAACCCAACTGAAGGTATATGTATCCCAAGTTAACGAGCACGTCGGAATATTTAGGATTAAGCTCAAGTGCTCTCTCGAAGAGCGGCACTGCTTGATTATAGTTCGTCCTATCCACGTAGGCGAGTCCCAGATTGTTATATCCTCTGGCTTTTTTTGGTGACTTGTTGACCACATCACTCCAGAGAGTGATTGCATCCGCCCATACCATGTTACGCTTGTACGTCATACCCGCCGATATAGCCACTGCGACAATCAAGCTGGCAGTGATGGCTTTCCCCGCCCAGCTCCATCGGTCGTTGACGGTCCTTGCGACAAAATATGCGGTCGTGGTTATTGCCGCAAAAAAGCCTATCGACGGAAGGTATACTCGATGCTCAAAAATGACATCTACTATGGGAAGAAAACTGGATTCGACAAGGAGCGTGATAAAAAACCAAAAGATTCCAAAAGCAGTTAATCTAAGGCTCAAGTTCGAGGACTCGGAGCGAAAATAAAGATAAACTGCTGTGCACAGGAGAAGAAAGAGAACGAGCGCGGATAGAACTACTTGAGCGTTAAACATTGAATTAAAAACAGGGTAGTCATAATCAAGATTTTGATTTACGGGGAAAAACAGGAGCCTGAGGTACGTCACGATTACCCTTAGTTGGGTGAAAAAGTAATCAAGTCTTGATAACGTTGTTTGCATCCGTGAAGCTTCCGAAAGGTCGCGCAACAATTCTTCTATGGGTTTTCCTGTTCTTACCAGGTTGAGTGGGATAATAAGCATCGTAAGAAGAAGCGGGACTAGATACGAGATCCTTCGTACAACGGCTCCTTTGAAAAACAGTAGTTCATAAAGAGCGATGACAACCGGAAGCGTCCAAGCTATTTCCTTGGTGGTCATGGCCAACAGGGCGAAAGTGAGAGCGATTGCATAGGAGAGGACCTTCAAGGGAATTCGACTTTTAGGATGATCGCCAGATGCGGCCGTTTTAATAGGGAGCCTAGCCTGGACGTATGCAACAAGCGAGATCAGAAAAAAGAGGGTTGCCAGTGATGCAAAACGCTGAACGATATATGTAACCGCCTGGGTCTCAATCGGATGTGCGACAAACAACAGGGCGGTGAATAAAGCCGTGAGTTCATTGTGGTTATTAGCTGCCACATCAAAGCAGCGTTTGCTTGAGAAAAAAGGTGTCTGGAACGTGAGGATGACGAGCCAGTAAACGAACAGCGCATTCAAAATATGCACTGAAAGATTGACAACGTGATAACCCCTGACATCAAGACCATGGAGTTTATAATTCACGGCAAACGTCAAATACCCCGTAAGTCTGTTTCTGCTCATAAAAGCAGTTGGGGCGGAAGAATCGGAAGTTAAAAAGTCCGTGAGAGGAGCGCGCTGCCTGAGCCAGGGGTTATTGACAATATTTGGGATGTCATCAAAGAGAAATGGTACGTTGAACGTGTTGGCGTAAGCAAGAATGCCAAGAAGAATAATGCAGCCCAAGAAAAGGCGAGAAGGAGGCGTACGCAGAGAAAGCTGTTCCATAACGGTTCAAGAAAAAACTTGGCGCGTCAGCGAATGCCCAGGTCGAGAGCTCAACATCGATCCCGGCGCCGAGCGGATGTTTTGAAAACGGTGCCGGGATGAAATGATACGCTCGTTTGCCGCACAAACCATCGAACTGAACCGCGTGAAGCGACAAACCGTGAAAGCTCGGAAGGCTGGGATCATTCCACTCACATGCACTACCCTACCGCGCCCGTTGCAGCAAAACTGTTCGGATTTTCTGCTTCGAAGATCGCCCCTGCTCTGGCCATTGCCGAATCTTAGTATCGACTTTGCGTCGGCGAAGCCGACGGAAAGTGGACTAGCCGCGTAAAAACACTCCCGCGACATCCAAGAAAGGCAACCGTCATGCCTACAATGGCAAGACCCGGGCTCTCATCCGGAGCACCGCAAAAACTACGCTCCAGGGACCGCCTTAAAGAAGCCTACATAGCAAAGGATGGGCCTCCACTACAATGAGATAAATCCTCCGATTAAAGAGATTCTGGGGTACAGCCGATTCCTCAACCTAAGCCACGCGATATGAATTTTGGACGTTTCGGCATTTGCGCCTCGGTGATGGTCCTGCGAATTACGGTTATTTGCTTCGCATTCTTGCTCTGCGCCCACGGTTTCGCCTTTGATGTGGCAGACAACGTGCCTCTGTCGCTGCGCTTGGGCTCACACTATTGCGAAGGCTGTCACGACGGCGTAATCGCAATCGCAGCCGAGCGGCGGCATCCTATCGAAATGGACTACCTCTTTGCGCAACTCAAAAGCCGCGGTAAATTGAAAAACGTCTCTCAGCTAGGAGCCTCGATCCAACTCGAAGACGGTCGTGTGAGCTGCCTGAGCTGCCATAGCCAAACATCACAGATCCAGGCTAAGCTGGTGACCAGCAATGACGGTTCGCGGCTCTGTTTCTCGTGTCACAACCTATAGCTCAGTTCCACCCAGCATTCGCTTAAGTTACCACACAGATTTACAAGCTCCTGCTTTGCCCGCTCATCACGAGCATACGTAAATTTGCCTAATCGGCCTCACTTGTTATGGCAGGTCTGGCACAGTTCAAAATATGACTTCACGTTGAAGTTCCAAAGCTTCGGCATATTCGAGGCGTGCGGATTGTGGCAGCTTCTACAACTGAACTCTCTTTCAGGCTTCATCGGATCGGGCCGCCCTCGCGTTGGATGGGTATTTCCACTGGGTCCCCAGGCAATCACGTGCCGGCCGGTTGCTTTCTCCGTGTGGCAAGTCGTACAAAGCTCCCAGGGCGGTTTTTTTAGCCAATATTCGTTGTTACTGCCATGAGGGTTGTGGCAGATGGTACACATCCCCGTGGCCGTCGGACCATGCTGATATGGACTGGAGAAGAAATAGTCCTTCGCGTCTATGTGGCAGGCATAGCAGAGATCCCACACCGGAACCGGAGTCGCGTACTTCGCCGGGGCAGAAGTGGGATTGTGGCACGCCAGACACATCCACAGGGCGGCCGGCCCATGCACGTTCTTGACCCTGGTCAAATCCTGGTGGCAACTATAGCAAGATGATGCGGCGGGCGACGCGGGCGACAGATCGCCCTTCGGGGACTCCAGGACGTGGCAGGCGGCACACTTCTCCGGCGCCCCGCCCGGGCGGTGAAATGGATTGGCGGCAAAACCCTCGGGCAATATCTGTTGTTCCCCCGAGATCGGAGAAAAGAAAAACAGTTCGCGTTTGTCGCGCGCCACAACCCGGTCTCCTTCGAGCGCTTCCACTTCCACTCTGTTGGTGCCGAAGTCAAGCCGGAGGAGATAATGGCGAACCTTGTCTATTAGCTTCGACGGGTCCACAGGTCGCCCGTTAAGTTTGACCAATACCTTCACGGCGGGAGCGATCTCAAGAACCAGGTGGGCGAATCCCGCGCCGATGACGACCGACCGGTCCGGGGGATAAAGCACCGCCAGGGTCGGCGCGCTTGCGGCCGTCACATGTCCCCGCAAAAAAGCGCAGCAAAGGAGGGCGAAAAAAAAATGGGTTGGCTTTGCCAAATTTACCTGTCCTGCGTGATCAGGTTGGGATAGATGACGATTTTGAGAATGCGCCCGTTCGTTAGCCTGTCAATCTGCTCGCCTAGATCGTTGGGGCGCAATATTTCATAGTCCTTTCCCAGAATGGCTTTGGTCGCGTGACCGTTTTCCGTCTCGATCGTGAACTCCAATTCCCGAGCAATCCTCGAGGCCTTGAGTTCTTGTCCGCGAAACTTGATTTCCAATAGCGTCAACGGATAGTAGGTCTTGCTTACCTGGCTGACGCCAGGATGATACTCTGCCACGATCTCCTCGATCGCCCAGATAGGGACTTCTTGCTGGCCTTCGAGACCTAATAGATCCGTGCGTAGATCGGCCTTTATCTTGCCGGTCAAAATCTTGCCGCCCCTGAGCAAGATAAAGCTTTTGTACTCTATGTTATGCAGCCTCGCTTGCTCCGCCTTGGCACGCGAGGCCGGGGTCCCTCTTCCCTTTTCGGTGAGAAGCTTCCAGTACTCCCTGGCGTAATCGAGCCGGCCTTTCTTCAGCCAATCCGAGGCCTCGCGCAGAACCTCATCCGCCCCCTTTGCGGTCAAAGCCCCGTCGATGATCTCGACCTCGTTCCCCGATCTGAGACGCACCGTCTCCGCGGCCAGCGGAGAGAACTGGAGGAAAAGGAAAACCGCGGAGAGTAATCCGACTTGCGAGGGCTTCATGGGCCGGCTCTATCGCCTGCCCTGCAAGAGTTTTCGCACCGCCCACTTATACGCATGCATGGCGTCTTTGAGGTTCCCTTTCTTTTCGTAGGCCCTGCCCAACTCGTAGTAACCCTGCACCGGATCGGGGTTGATCTGCACCGCCGCTTTGAGAATCTCTATTCCCCGGTCCAAGTCCCCCAGGCGCACGGCCGCAATTCCCAAGCCCAATTTCGCCCCCGGCGATGCGGTATTCTGTTTGAGGACTAACTCAAATTCCCGCTGCGCCGTATTGGGATCTTCGGAATCCAGATAAGCGTAGCCCAGGGCCAGATGAGCGTCAAAGAGCGCCGGGTCGAGGGATAACGCCTGCTTTAACTCCGACACGGCATCCTTGGATTTTCCCTGACGGGACAGGCGCAAGCCGGTCTTGAAATGGTCTTCGGCTCTGATCCGTTCGCTCCCCAGCTCTTCTCCGATCTGCTTCATTTGCAGGTTGAATTCCTTTTCGCTCATCAGGCCGAGTTCCAACCTGAGCCGCGCCTGGATGATCTGGCGGTAATTGCTGTTTCGGCTCGGCAAGTAGAACTTAAGCTCCCCCCCCGGCCCAACAATACCGGTGCTGGGAAAGACGATGACGCCGATTTTCTCTTCGACCTTGTGTTCGGCGTCCAGGTATACCGGATAGGAAAGGCCGAGATTCTTGATCGCCCCTTGCACTACGGGCGTGGCCATTCCACCCTCCGCAACAGCGAAAATCTCCACCCCGCGCGGCGAGAATTCTTTCTTGATCTGCTCCAGATCCTTCAGCGCCTCTTGACTGAATGCCTGATTGGCGCGCCAAAAAAACAGCACCACGGCGCGCCCGCTGAAAGTAAGATTGACGTCCCGGCCGCTTAAGTCTTTGACGGTCGCGGCGGGAACCCTGCTTCCCACCGCAACCGAGCGAAACGCCAGCGCGGGCTTGACGGAGAGCAACGAGGCGAGCAAAACACACAGAGCGATCAAAGAGCGAAGCATACAAACTCCTCAATAAAACAGAACGAGCTGTACTAGATAGTTGCCCGAGACGACATCCTGACGCTGGTAGAGCAAGAGGACCCGCTGCTGCGGGAAAACCTCGCAAGGGGCATCGAGATCGACATAGTGCAGTTTCTCATCAGGCCTGGTGCCGGCGCCGATTTTGATCTCTCCCATCGTCGCGAGAAATTTTCTATAAGTCATTCTCTTGCCCTTACCGAAAAAGGGTCTCAAGTCCAGATCCGTGGTTCCCCACTCGGGCGAGAGGAAAATCGAGTCCATGGTCCCTTTCACCCCGATGTTGAGAATGACCGTATTGAGCCGCACGTTCTGGCCGTTGGCGTCGGCGGGATCGAATACCTGATTCTCGTAAAGCAGCTGCTCGCGGTACTCCCGCGCCGGCGTTCCCAACGCTTTTTTCACATCTTCGACCGTCGACTTGTGGAGTTGAATGCCGCGCCAGTTGTAGGACTCTGGCGCGCGGGGGGCCGCTCCCATGAGCATGAAACAGCTCAACAGTAAGACCGCGGCTTTCACTTTGCTCCTTTCGCTCCCTCGAATTTCAATCGCTGAGCATTGGCTTGATACCACTTGGACCATTCGTCATATTCCGCGGGGGTGTCACCGGTCAGTTTATCCTTGGTCATTTCGACCAGAAAATTCTGCGCGATCCGCTGAATGAATCCCTGCTCGTCTTTCAGCAGTCCGATGAGCGCAGGGATCGCTCGCTGATCGCCAATCGTGAACAGCGCCACCGCCGCCGAGCGGCGCAAAAAAGGGTTCGGACTCTCGAGCACGAGGATCAACGGCTCGACCGCTTGGGGATCTTTTAGCGAGGCCAGAGCGTTCATCGTCACCACCTTGCCCCACTCGTAAGCTTCGCCCTTCTCCAGATAATCGATAAGAGCCGGCACCGCCTTCTTATCGCCCATTTCCCACAGCGCTTCCGCGGCCGTCCAGCGGATTGCCTTGTCGCTGTCCTTGAGGGCTTCAGTGAGAAATTGAAGGTACTTTGGATTTTTCGCCTGACCGAGCTTTATGGCCGCCTCCATGCGCGTATTGGTGTCCTTCTGCGCGTCGGCCAGGACCTTGGCCAGATCGTCAAGATTAGCTCCCTCCGCGCCCAAAGACGCAGAGAACGACGCCGCGAGCGCAACCAAGAGGAGCGCCGCCACAGCCGATAGCAAATTTAAAACATGTCGGCTTGAAGCCGACCGGAAAATGGCCCCGACCGTCATTCCCGCCCGCCTGCCAGATCGCGGGCAGGCGAAAGCGGGAATCCAGTTCTTCCCAGTCCAGCCTGGATGCCCGCCTGCGCGGGCATGACGAACTGGGTTGCCCTTGTCGCTGCGTACGGTGCTCATGTTCACTTGGCTCACATTTCCCCGAATCTTGCTTCGCCTAAAGGCAAGGGATTCCAACCATCCCCGAAAGAGAAATCAATTTTTTTCTTAACGCCCATAGGAAAGGGGAAAAAGCTCTCTTTCTTTATAGAGCAATTCATAGACTTTCTTGTAAAAATCCACAGCGTTCTTCTCCATGCCTCTCTCTTCGTAGGCCCTGGCCATCGCCAGGTAGCCTTGATGGTCCAAAGGATTGAGCTGGACCGCCTTGCGAAACTCCGCCTCGCCCTCTTTGGTTTTTCCCTCCCGCACGAGCAGCGAAGCCAATAAAAACTGCGCCGGCGTGTAGGCCGAGTCCAATTTGATCGCCTCCAAAAGCCTCTCTTTCGCCGCGTCTCTCTTGCCGGTCGCGATACGAACCATAGCATCTTCCATGAGGACCGCGGCATTCGAAGGCCCGATCTTCAGCGCCTTTTCGACAAGTTGAGCCGCGTCTTTCAGATACTTTTCTCTTTCCGCTTTGAAAGTCGCGGTGACGACGGCCGCGCCGCGAAACTCGATCGCTTCCTCGGTCTCCGCCCGCTCGCGGTAAAGCTTAGCCAGAAGCAGCAACGGCAGGACGAACTTGGGATCGGTGGCGATCGATCGTTTGAGATTATCGTCCTCGGCGTCGGACAGTCCGCGGCTGACCATGGCGCGGGCCAGGTTGTAATAGCGCACGGCCCGAGGCTCGGGCTGATAACCCGTCTGGACCTGGCGCTTGGCTACTTCTCGCTTCTCGGCGACGGCCTCGATGAGGTCGAACAGATCTTCCCGCAGTGCGATGGGGAATGACGCCATCTCGCCGCGAATCGTGCCCTCCTTATCGACCACGACAGTCGAGGGGACCGCCACCACGCCGAACTCGCGGAAGGTTTTGAGCCCCTCATCCAAGAGCACGGTGATGGTAAGTCCCAGGCGCGCGACAGTCTTTTTAATCTCCGCCATATCCTGGGCGTCGCGCTGCTGCTTTTCGACATTCACCGCCAGCACGCGCAACTTGTCTCTTTTGTGCTTGCGGTAAAGCTGCTCTAAACGCTCCAGCATCGGCGCCGAATTGTCGCTCCAGGTCGCCCAGAAAACGATGACCACGGCGTTGGCATCTCTCTGGTCCGCCAGCGCCACTTCCTTACCCTGGAGATCCTTAAGCTTGACCAGCGGCGCTTTCATACCGACCTGCAGCCCATCGAGAGCTGCGGCCGGCGCAGCGAAGCACAAAATGGCCAGCGACAATACCAGAGCCCACTCAGTTTTTTTGATCGGCATTAAATTTTTCATAGTCGATGGGGTTTTGAACCTTTCCTGCCCGGCTATATCCCCGCGGGACATGGCACCCGGGAGAACATTTTCCGCCGATTCGATACTTCACGTAATTGGTCGGGAGATTCCAGGCTCCGTACGGAACGGAATCGCGGATATGTTTGGGATTGTTGCTCGCATGGACCTCGTGGCAGGCCCGGCAAGTTCTTCCTTTGACGGTCTGGTTGACATGGCGAAAATGAAGATTCTCATCGCCGTTGCGGAAATTGGTGAGCGTCGTGGTGAAGCGATCGAGGACCAGGGTCCGCTCATGGCAGCTAAAACAGAGAGCGTATTGTTCTTGACTGAACGGCGTATAAAAGTCTCTGGGATAAGGACGCTTCAACAAACGGAAATTGTCCGTGCCATGCGGATTGTGACAGGCCGGGCAATCTTTCTGTCGGATCGGCCCATGCCAGTCATTATTCCCGTCCAGCCATTTCTTCATGTTCATGATCTTCCCCGTCGGCGTCTCCAGTTCTTTGTTATGGCAAGAGAGACAGAGATCCGCCGGCGCCGCTTTCAACTGCTTGGGAAAGTTCGTGTAGTGGGGATCGTGGCAATTCAAACATTTTTTCTCGATTTTGTAGGCGGAGTGCTGTGTCTTCGCCTTGGCAATGTGATCCTTCTTCTCTGGATGGCAGCCGAAACAGAGCGCCGGCACGGAATTGTTCAGCCGCAGTGGGTTGGGAGAGGTGTGGGGATCGTGACAGTTCGAGCAGTTAAGCGCCGCCGGAGGGTGGCCGAATCTCTTGGACAGAAACTCTTCTTTCTTTTCCGTGTGGCAGATGAAACAGAGATCCTGCCCCTCGGCAATCAAACGATACTGATACGGTGAGCTATGGGGATCATGGCAGGCGACGCAATCGCCCACGGCCACCGGGCCGTGCACCTCCTTGTTGATCGTTTTATCGTTGACGTGGCACTGGTAGCAGAGCTTGCTCGGCGGGTTGGCTTTCAGCCGATAGCGGTAGGGCGACTGATGCGGATCGTGGCAGGCGGTGCATAGGCCGAATCGCACCGGACCGTGCACGACTTTCTGCGCGTCGAGCCGGCGCTCATGGCAAAGATAGCAAAGCTCTCGTTCTTCCCGCGCCAGCTTGAAACTATGCTTTCTCGCGTCATACATGTTCTCTTTGTCGACCGGCTCATGGCAGCGCACGCACTCACCGGTGGCCACCGGGCCGTGAACATAACGCTGCTTGGCGAGATCGGCATGGCAAGACAAGCATGTTTTCTCCGCCGCGGCAGCCGCTTCAACCCGTCGGTCGGATACCGCGAGCCAAAGAGTAAAGCCAAGAACGACGATAAAGCAGTTTTTCATTTCGGTTCCATGGTTCTAATTCTTAGGGCCCAGAACATAGGCGGCCAACGCCCTGGCTTCCTCGGGCGAGACTTTGAGATTGGGCATCCGCGTGGTGAGGTAATGCTCGGGTTTCTGAATAAAACTGATGACCCAACCGGGTCGCAACCTTTTTTCCGCCTCGGTAAGTTCAGGTCCAATGCCCGCCGGGCTGGAGCCGATCCGATGGCAGTTATCGCAGGTCTTGTCGCGAAAAAGCTTTCTTCCCTGCTTGGCCGACGCCGGATCTATCGGCCCGTTCTGGTCGGCCTGTTTGTCGACCAGGACTTCGGTTATGTATTCGACCACCGCCTTGAGTTCTTCATCGGTGAATTTAAACGTCGGCATACGGGTAGGACTCCCCATTAGCCCGTATTCGGGTTTGATAGTGTAAGGCGAGCGTAAAAAATCGACCAGCCAATCCTTGCGCACCCGGCTACCTTGGAAGGTAAGATTGGGACCGACCAGTCTCCCTTCCGGTAGAACCGCCATTTCATGGCATCCCGTGCAATTGAGGCTCTTCAACAATCCTCGGCCCTCCGTCAGCGTCACATCTGGATTCTTGGCTCTGGCTTGGCTGTAAGCGGTAAATTTCTCCGCTTTCCCGACGCTCATCAGATAGTCGCGCATAGCGGCCGCCTGCTTCGACTCGTCGCCGCCGAGAATATCGTCCGGACCCGAATCCTTGTCGGGAAGAAAGGCGGGCATCTTTGTTCCGGGACGAAATTTGTCCGGCGTTTTGAACCATTTGAAGAAAAAATCAGGATTGATCCGGTTCCTGACTCTGCTGAGATCCGGCGCCCATTCCTCAGGTTTGCCCTTAGGGGTTTGGTCGCCGAAGACATGGCAATTGAAGCAATCGAAAAAGTCCTTGGACGTGAGCTTCTTGGCGGCCTCCATCTCCTGCTGCGCGAATTTTGGCGGATTTTGCCGCGCCTGTAACAGCAAGTCGTTCGGCTCTTGGTCCGTCAGACTGCCAAGGTATTCGGTGATTGCCAGAGCTTCTCGATCGCTAAGCCTGAAGTCGGGCATGCGAGCTTTTATGGCCGGCCTGATTCCATGCGGCTTTCTGAGGAAGTCGAAGAGCCAATCCCGTCGCACGATCTCCCCTTGGTAAGTGAGATTGGGCGCTTCCGCTCTTACGTCGCTGCTATGATCCTTGATCTCGTGACAGGAGACACAGCCCAGTTCGCGGACAAGGGCCTTGCCTTTTTCCACCAGTGCCGCATTCGCCTTCGCCGCCACGCTGTCCTTCGTGACCGACATGGCGATAAGAATGATGCCAACGAACATCCAGAGCCGGGAAACCCCCAGTCGGGGGCTCCGAGTCGACATCCTGAAAGCCCTTTTTGCAGAGAACATACGTGCGTAAAAACGCGCAAGTCCTGTGCCAAAGATCACCGGCTTTGGGCTTCGGAATTGATTGAAAATTATGGAATTTTACAAGGAAAGGGAGACAAAATTTCCAAAAATAAGAAAGGGCAATTTGTTTTCCTAGAATATAGAAAAGCAGCCTTATAGCAACTGTCTATCCGGGAAAGAAGTAGTGTCGCCAGAGGCAAGATTACGAACCTAGGAGGCGCTGCCACCGATCGTTGCTAACCAATGGCTCAGCATATCTCCGGGCGACTCTTGCCTCTGCCTCACACGACCTATTTCCCCTTCCACACCGGGGCGCGTTTTTCGGCGAAGGCGCGCGGGCCTTCTTTGCTGTCTTCCGTCGTTGCGATCATGGCGGATAAATCCGACTCTAGACGAAAGCCTTCATCCAAAGATAATTCCACCCCTTTCTTGATCGCTTCCTTGATAAACAATACAGACATCGGCGCGCCCTTGAGGATTCTCACCGCCAAGTCCTCGGCGGCTTTCATGACATCGCCGGCGGGCACGGCGATATTGATCAAACCCAGACGCTGCGCTTCGGCGCCGGTGACGTTGTCGCCGGTAAGACACATCTCCAATGCCTTCGCGACTCCTACCGTGCGCGGCAACCTTTGCGTGCCTCCTGAACCGGGGATGATCCCGCGCTTCACTTCCGCGAGTCCGAGCTTCGCGTCTTCCGCGGCTACGCGCATGTCACAGGCCAGAGCGAACTCCAGCCCGCCGCCGACGCAGTAGCCACGAATTGCAGCGATCGTAGGCTTGGTGACCGCCGCCACCGCCCGCGTCTGCGTATTGATGGTCGCTGAGAGTTTCTGCGCGCGCCGTTCGATAGGCGAGAAAGAGGTCTCGGCGCGTTCTTTCAAATCCATGCCGGCGGAAAATGCTTTTTCACCCGCGCCGGTAAAGATCGCGACGCGAATGCCGGCGTCCTCTTCGACCTGACGGCAAGCGTCGACCAGCTCTTTCATCATCTGCCGGTTCATCGCGTTCATCGAATCGGGACGGTTGAACGTCACGAACGCGATCTGATTACGCACTTCGAACAGTAAGGTTTGATAGTCCATGTTCCTCTTTGCCTTTCTAGCTCAGCAGCGACAGGGGTAAAGAGTGGGGGTTCTCATTGCTCCTTGCTCCTTGCTCGTTGCTCCTTGCTCCTTTCTCCTTGCTCCTTGCTCCCGTCCCCTGCTTTTTCGTTCTTCCTGAAGCC
>ORMF010944395.1_pt1 | contig 38524 bp, 42 predicted proteins | sample 1779871 | NCBI WGS metagenome assembly ORMF01 (sample SAMEA104232316, study PRJEB22302) | groundwater metagenome | biome: forest; feature: aquifer; material: groundwater | place: USA | collected 2011-08-07 | depth 5.4 m
AGACAAGGCGTTGACGTCTTGCCTTGCGTTACGTATTGCGCCGCGAACCGAGCCAGGCCGGAAGGAGCAACTCTAAGCAGAACAACGCGTGCTCGCAAGATCCAAGGCTGAGCCGGACTTCGGATCACCCAATCGTAAACCATCACTCCACCGCTGGCACGCCCGTTGCACTTTTCATCGATTCGTCAGCCAGATAAAAACCGCCAACGAATCCAACAAGGGTTGCCGCCTGGCCACGCAAGAAAAAGCCAAGCCGTTTGCCTCTCCCGCTGTCTTGCATCTTTCTTTTTTCCCAGTGCTCTTGTTTCGTTTTTTTCACGCGGCATCCACCTTTTTTTTTCCCCATCTACCGCGTTTTTGTCCATGCCCGTCGTGCAAGTGGCGTTTTTAACGTCGTTCTCCGTATTGCTTGCTATGCGCCGCATGTTCATCGGAGTGCTTTTAGTCGCCACCATGACGGCGTTCTTTTTAGGCTTGTCGTCCAACTTGTCTATCCAATCGGCCGGCCCGCAAGACCCGTTGCCTCCGATCCAAGCCTTTGAAACCGCTTCGCCTGCTTTCGGTCCATCCGTTTTTCCAACGGCTGGTGCCCCATTGCCCTCCGGAAATAAAGTCCTCATCCGCCTGCCTGCCGTGGACAAGGAAGGACTCGGTGCGTTGGCCGATTTGACGGTCGAATCCGTGCCTGGCAAAGGTCGCGTGTTCATCGGCTTCGACGCAAGCCCCCTAGTCAATTCCGACACGCAAAGCAGCTTGCGCATCGCGCTGGACGTGGCTAAACGTTTGGCGCAGCATGACGGGTCGACTTTCGACGTGTTCTACACGTTTTCCACGCAGTCCGACGTGGTGGGTGGAAAATCCGCCGGCGCCGCGGCCGCGGTGGCCACTGTGGCCGTTTTGTCCGGTTCCCGCCTCCGTAACGACGTTTTGTTGACCGGGACGGTCGAACCGGACGGCACCATCGGCCCGGTGGGCAAGATCCTCGAAAAAGCCAAAGCCGTGCGCGCCGCCGGCTACCGCACGTTTTTGGTGCCGGTGGGCGAATCGGTGCAGACCGTCGTGGTGGAAGAATGCAGGCAAAAGCAGACGGCCAATTCAGTTGCGCGGGAATGCTCGTCCACCACGCAATCCGTCGACATCGCTTCGAAAGTGCCGGGCTTGTCCATCGTGGAAGTCAAGGACATCTTGGAAGCGTACCGCTTGATCAAAGCGGGTTAGGCGCTTGGATCGGCTTATTCCATTTTTATTTTCAGCACATGTTGCGCGAGCTCAGATGCCCATTTTTTTTCTTTGCTCCCTTTCGGGTCGCGTTCCAAAAAAAAAACCGGGTTCGCTTTCCGTCTCTTTGAAATCCTCGGGGCGGAATCCTTTTTCCTGCAGCAATTCTTTGGCGCGTCGCAGCGCCTGTGTGCCGTTTTTTCCCATCGGAGCAAAAACCAGTTTGTCCACGCCGAACCACGTGTGCAAGTCCGGATGCAAGGCAATCAATTTTCGGGCCGTCCTTTCCATACGCTCGTTTAGGGCGTGCAATCTTTTAAAACGTCTTCGTCCCAGAACAATGCGGCTGCAATTAGAGCCCGGTCCAGTGAGGGCAACGATTGTTTCAAGTGCGGGGGTCGCCTAGTGGCCAGGGCGGCAGGTTGCTAACCTGTTTCCGGGAAACCGGTCCGTGGGTTCGAAAAGCTTCTGGATTCAATCCAATCCAAAGCCCGAAATTCCCATCCCTCGCGCTTTTTTTTTTCTTTTGCTGAATCAATTTTCAACAAATCTGGACAAAAAACGAAGGTCTTAAGAGTCCTCCGCGGGTACTGGTTGCCATGAACCGCGTTGCCGTTCTTTTGTTCATCGCATTCGCGTCTTTTCTTGCCGCCGAATCCCGCCTTGTCCTGGATTGCCCCTTGCCTCAACTGGGACAAAACAATACGCACGCTGCCGCTTTCCTCTACGTTGACGGGCAACCCGCTACCAACGCGACCATGACGCTCACGTACGTGCTCAACGAAACCTTCGGTTTTGAAACGATTCCGGTGTCAGTTGATGCCATCAACGGCCGCCACGACTTCGTCCTGGATATCCGATTCGGCGGTTCTTACAACCTTTCCACCCAATCCGGAACCCTGTCCAGCAACCCCTGCCGCCTCGACGTGTTCGAGCAACAAGCTAATCAAATCCCCGAACTCCACGAGTGGCTCATTCTGTTCGTCGTTCTTGCCGCCGGATTCGTCGCGTACTCCCGTCGCCCACGTGCTTCACGTCACGGTTGAGCCCGTTTTTTTTTGCTTTTCCGACGCCCCCGCGCCAACGGTTCGCTTTCTTTTCCCCTTTAGCCGCCGTCGGTCAAACCGCCTTCAAACCGCCTTGAAAAGCTTTATTAACGCCTTTTGCGTTTTTTGCCCTAAGGTGGTTTCAATGGCGTTGGTAGTCAAATCCGTCGTGGGAGAAAAAGCCAAGAAAGCCGGCGTCCGTGTCTCGGCCGACTTCTACGATGAAATCGACAAGAAGATCGAATGGATGCTCGGTGAGGCCGTCAAGCGCTGCAAAGCCAACAAACGCCAGACGCTCTACCCTTCCGACTTGTAAAACCGTTTCCAAAAATCCCAAAAGGCCAAATTCCGGATTTGAAAAAAACCCGGTGGCCTTTCCCTTTTTTTTTCATTTTTTTCTTTTTCCTTCCACTCGCGGCTGCCCTTTTTTTCCGTTTTTTTCCTTTCCCCCTTTTGCGTTGTTTTTTTTGTTGTTGTACTTTTCCGTCCGTTTTTCAAAAAGACTTAAATTCGGCCCATACGTCAGCAATGCGTTATGGCTCGCGCTTCAAAACGTCTGACCAAACCCGTTTCCCCTTCTGCCAAGAAAAACGACTGGGCGCACTGGGCCGGCTGGATTGCCATCGTCTCTGTCATCGCTTTTGCGGCTTTAGTCAACCTCGCCATCCAAAATTATCCCGATTACTCGTTCACGTCGAATTTCCTCAGCGACTTGGGTGTTTTTCCGGCGTCCGCTGATTTCTTCAACTCGGCCGTCATTCTGACGGGTTTGGGCGTGGCTTTTTTCGCCGTCGCCATCCACCACTCCTACCGCTACCCTGTCACGCCAGCCGCCCTGTTGTCGTTGGCGATTGCGGGATTCAGTTTGGCCGGCGTCGGCGTATTCACAAAGGCCGCGTCCCTGCAACACTTTTTGACATCCGGCGGCTTCTTCCTCTTCACTGCTTTGGCCGTCCTGCTCACTGGCTACCACTGGGTGCGCAACCAACTCATTTTGGGATGGCTCGGCCTTGCCGGTGGCCTTCTTTTGCTGGGCTTCGTGCTCATCGCCGCCTTGTCGCCCCAGCCCTTGCTACAGAAAATTGCGGTCGGCGCCGTGGTGACGGGCTACTTCGTTTTAGGCTTGGGCATCGTGCACGACCACATGAAAAAGAAGTAATCTGCCGTTCACTTCGGCGGCATGAAATACATCGGAACCGTGTTGCGACCGGCGATATCCGTAAAGACCGACTTGAAACCCCGTTTCGCATACCATTCGACGCGTTCCGGAACCGCATCCAAAATGACGTAACGCGTGCCCACTTCTTTTTGAAGCAGTCGGAAAATGTTGTTTGTTGCATCCAGTGCCAACGTTCCGAATCCTTTGCCTTGGACGCCCACATCCGTTCCAAGGCGTGCGATGCGCACGGCAGGAAGTTGTCCGGGTTTGTCCAAATCGCCTAAACTCAATGCAAGATCCGCGTCCTTGATTTTTAACACGCCCATGGTCAGTGTGATGAAGCCGTAGATTTTACCCTCCCGATTGCGTATCAGGTACGTTTTGCCTAGGTTTTCCCTATCATAAACCGCAGCCGATTCCCGGATAAACTCATTCGTTTCAAGGTGACCTCAGTCAAATTCTTGGATTCGGCTTAAGTGGCTTGCATTTAGTTTTTCCAAAAAAATGCCTGGCTGAAGCTGGAGCATTTCAAATCACGTCGTTCCTGCGACCTATTTCAGGTCAGCGAGGGTAAAATTCAGTTTTTTGGCCCGCTCCCACGCCGCGATGGCGGCCGGATTGGGGGTGGGGTCCATCAATTCCTTGACTAGCCGCTTGGCGTCCTCGCCGGAGACTTCGGTAATCAACTCGATTGCCGGAATGCGTTTTCCCATCATTACCCCTTACTTTTTGCGGTTTAAGAGCGTTGAGTAGAACGGAAATCAACTGCAACGAGCACGAAAAATCAACCCAACAATTGGTCCAGCGCCACCGTGGCATAACTTCCAGAAGGCAAGCTGAAACGCACCACGGCCGCCTTTGAGCCGTCTTCCAACGTCTTGTCTTCCGCCGAAAAATCCTTCAAAGGCGCGTGCGTCGCCCGGAACGTGCCTTTCACGCTCAGATTCGGCATGGATTTGACCTTGAACAATTCGGGTTTCACGCCTTTCCTTTCCAAAAATGACGCTTCGCTTTCCGACATGGCCGTATCATACCCGATGATGTGGCAACAGGGCCAACGGATTTCCCCCATGCTGCCGGACCCGTTTTCTTCGCCCGCGACTTTTTTTCCCCCGTTGCCCAATTCCGTTTTTTCGGTCCCTGCGTTTTTCAACCCGGCTTTTTCCGTTTCCGGAAAACCCAATGCATCCGCCGGACAGGAATAGTCGCCGCCGTTTTCCGCGATGAATTCATTGAACAGTTGCGATTGGTACGCGTGCACCAACATCAACTGCAGATTCGGCGGCAATTTACGTAGTGCGCCCACGAAGTCGCTCGGATGGTCCGCCAAATGGGCCAGCATCGTCTTTTCATACTTCAGCGGACCCGGAAAATAGATTTTCGCCGAGGCAAAGTCTTTTTCTTCCCGAAGTTTGGCCCGCGCTTGCGCAAACGACTCCGGCTCCGGGCCCTCTCCGGCAATGTACTCCCACGCCGCACCTTCGAAGTCGCCGGACAACATCTTGGCCCCCACTTTGGCCGTGTTTTGCCGCAAGCTTCCAAACCGCTGCCGGCCGAATAAGTTCTTCATCTTGAAACCCATGGATTCGGCTTTTGCTTGCAGGCTTTCCGCAGTGACAACTTTTCCGCAATTGGCTTCCGTCAACGTGATGGTAAAGCGGTTTCCCGCCAAATGGCCCAACTTGACTTTGTCTTTCGCCTTCCACGCGCCCAAAATGACGATATCCTTGATTTTAGCCGGCAGGATGCGCGAGGGCGCCATGGCAAACGCCGAACATCGCTGCACCGTCACCGCGTTTTTGTCCTTCGTGCCGGCAAAGTTGAAGCGCCCCGGCTTGACATGCATCTGAAAGGCAAGAGCGTCAAGGGCCTGCATCGTGTTCCAATCGGTTTTCTGCAAGACAAAATGCGTGAAGTAGTCGCGTTCCATCGCTTGGTCTTCAGGCGCGCCCATCTCGACCACGCTTTCGGCATGAACCTCGTTCACCCCGTGGCCATTGCCCTCCGCTTGTTTCGGCCCATAGCGTTTGCCCACTTCGAGGACCGTGCCGTCGGGCAATATTTCTTCGACGATGAACTCGGAAGGCGATTGGGCGGAAAACATGGTCAGCACTCGGCGCTTGCAAACCTGGTCTTGCCGCCTTGGGCATAAAAAGACCGCCTCAGCGCAAAAACTTTCTCCAAACGGGCATTGTTGAAACTCTTGGAAGTGGAAAAAAATGTGAGGACCTGGAAAAAAAACCTTAAACCACGGGGCAAACGCATTGCAAAACGTCGCCTTTTTATTTTTTTTGCTTGCCTTGTCATGGGTTTGCCTTTTCAAATTGACTTTCTCAACAGGGCCCTCCAAACGTCTCCCTATTAATTTGTCCAAACGCCTAAAACCTACCATGGCAAAAAAGAACTCTTTTCTTTCCCGCGCTGCCGGCTTTGCCTTCGGCCTCCTCAAATGGCTTGTCCTGCACGTCTACGCCTTGCTTAAATGGTTCGTCTTTTCCTCCTGGCAGGTCTTGAAATGGCTCTACCAACAAATACGCCGAGGCGCGGCCGCGGCCAAAAAAGCGCACGCCGAAAACGACCGCCCCGATTTCCAGGCGTCCTTCCAACCGTTGTCCAACGTCCAGTCCCTCCAAGGCGTCTTGTCGGCGTTTGAATCCGGCCTTTACCAACGCAAAAGCGCCATCGGCTTGATCCTCGGCGCGCGCGGCACCGGCAAAAGCGCGCTTGGCATGCGCATCTTGGAAAACGTCGCCGCAAAGACGGGGCGGTCCGTGTACGCCATGGGGTTTGACCGCTTGACGCTTCCGAAGTGGATGACTTCCGCCGAATCGCTTGAAAGCGTCAAAAATGGTGCATTCTTGTTGGTCGACGAAGGCGGCATCACGTTTTCCTCGCGCAGCTCCATGTCCACTGCCAACAAACTACTCAGCGAACTGCTCCTCATCAGCCGGCACAAGGACATTTCCGTGTTGTTCATCAGCCAAAACTCGTCCAACCTGGAAGTCAACGCCATCCGACAAGCCGACTACCTCCTCCTCAAGCCGCCTTCCTTGCTCCAACTGGGGTTTGAGCGCAAAGCCATACGCGATATCTATATGGAAGCAAAAGAAGACTTCGCGGCCCTTACCAAAAGCCACCGCGGCTTATTCTACGTATACGCCGATTCCTATCGCGGCTATGCGGAAAACGGCCTGCCCAGCTTCTGGTCGGAGCGCGTCAGCAAGGCGTTCAAGAACCGGAAATGACATTGTCTTTCGGGCGGTCCACCGGCCAGCAACTCCCGTTCAATTTTTAAATGCTTTACGGGAGCGTTAGGCTTATGGCCGGGTTTCCTCCGTTGTTCCAGAGTTACGCGTTATCTTGCAAACTCCAAGTCGAGGCCGTCAAATCCGGAAAAACAACCCTGCCCTCTTCCAAGATAATCTTTCCATCCACCATCCTGCCCCTTGTCAATTCGGGCCTTCTGACTCGCGGTCCTGGCGTGTTTGGCCCGACCTGGATTGAGTTGCCCAAAGATCCAGCGCAACGTAGCAATCGGTTACGTGAATATTCCGATTCAACTGATTTGAGCCAAGTCTGCGGAGGTCCGGATGTTTTCAACTACCTCTTGAATGAAATCGTGGACAACATTTACCAGCACTCCGAATTTACCCGTGCGATGGTCTTGGCCAAGCGGTTCAATGAAGAAAAATTCACCGAATTGGCATTCCTTGACGATGGCTTGACCATTCCGAAAGTTTTGCAAAAGCACGGGAGGCATTTGAATCAAGCCCGTGCGCTACAAGCCGCTGCAAGCGGTACTTCCACGAAAGGCCCGGAACGCGGATATGGCTTAAGCACTTCAATCCGGCTCGTTCGGGAAGGATTCAAAGGCGATTTCCTGCTGGTTTCAGGAGGAGCTGCCTTGTCCGCAAATCGCGAAAAAACCGAGGAATATGTCTTGGATGGTTCATTGGCGTTGGAAGGGACTCTCGTCGCATTACGAATCCCATTTATGAAGAAAGTCGAGCGGTTTTACGAGTACATAAGTTAAAATGGCAACTTCGTGAAACTGTATTCATGAAGGTCTTAATCACGCAAAAAGTGTCGGATAACCTGGCTTTTCGCGACTCAGCCGAGGCTTTCTTCCATGAGATTGAGACGCTTCCGGATCAATCCATTACCATTGACTTTTCCGGGGTGAAGTTCATCAGCCGCTCGTTCGCCCACGAATACCTGGCCCGCAAGAAACAATCCTCCAAAACACTCAAGGAAACCCACGTTCCGGAATCCGTCCGCAAGATGTTTCACGTCGTCCTGCACCCTTCGAAGAAATTCGAGCTGCCCAAACCGACCGTCCGCAGGATTGACCGCATCGACGCCGTATTCACCTGATCGTATCGGGTAAGTCCTATGTCCAACAGAACTGGAATCAGCAAAACATCGTTGCCATCCGGACAACGTGATGGACTACTCAACACGTTGAAAGCCCGTTTCGAGAAAAACCGCACGCGCCATGGCGGTCTTGATTGGGCCAAAGTTCACGCAAAGTTGGAAGCGAATTCTGGAAAACTGACCTCACTTGACGAAATGGAGCGAACCGGCGGCGAGCCGGACGTCATTGGTTTTGACAAAAAGACGGGCGAATACGTTTTTTATGACTGCTCGGCCGAAAGTCCTGCAGGCCGCCGGAGTCTTTGTTACGACCGTGAAGCGCTGGAGTCCCGCAAAGAGCATAAGCCCAAGAACAATGCCTTGGATGTGGCGGCGGCCATGGGCATCGAGATGTTGACGGAAGAACAATACCGGGAATTGCAGGAACTTGGAGATTTCGATTTGAAGACGTCCAGCTGGATCAAAACGCCTTCCGGAATCCGCAAACGCGGCGGCGCCCTATTCATGGACCGCCGCTACGACCATGTCTTTTTGTACCACGATGGCGCGGAATCGTATTATGCCGTCCGGGGATTCCGCGGCTGCCTTCGCGTCTGAATTTTGCAAAGGCCGTTGAGTGCCATGTGTTTTTGGGCCGCTTCAACTTTTCAATCCCGTCTTTTCCGGCTGCTAATCTGCTCCACGAATTCGTGCGCATCCGCCAATATCTCCTCGGTCAGCGCATGGAAAACCTGCCGGTCATCCACCCTGCCGTACTCGTGGGCGATGATGTTGCGCATTCCTTTGGCATCCTTCAACCGGCCTTCCAAGTGTGGTGTGATGATTTTGGCTTTGCACAACGAATCAAACGCTTCCTTGTCGTCTTCCGGCATCTTCAATCCGGCGTCCTTGATGACTAAGTATGCCAAATCAACGACGGCTTCGACAATCTTCTCAAAATAGCGCTCGCACGCCGCACGCTTTTCAAAATTTTTCTCATATTCCTCGAACTCTTCGGGAATGATTTGCTTCAGCTCGTCGCAGAACGTCTCGATTTGCGCTGTCTTATCATCAATTCTCGCGTTCATGCAGTATCCGTCCCTGTCCGCGCACTTCCGCCTGTACGTTTTCCGGCAGCACGTTGAGCACCTGCACGTCCACGCGCTCGTCGAAGTTCCCGAGGATGCGCCGGCGGAATGCCAGCGCTTGATTGGGCGTGATTTCATCGAATTCAACGGCGATGTCGACGTCCGAGTGTGTTAGGGACCGCGTCTTCTGTACGGTCGAGCCGAAAAGCCAGATCCGCCGGATTTTCGTTGCCATCGCGTCCTGATTGATCGCATCGACCACTTCGATGGCTCGCTCTTTGACGCTGGCACCTTTCTTAAGCTTGAACGCATCTGAAAAACGCGCAAGCTTGGCGATAAAGTCCAGTTTGCGCCGGATGTCCCGGGACAACCGGTTCTTTTCCGATTGCGTCAGTTCCACGGCCCACGCCTGCTTTTCAATGATTTTCAATTCGCGCATTCCGAAGACCTTTCGCGCATCCGGATTGCCATCCAAGAACTTGAGTAAATCGACCGTGTTTTGCATAAAAATAACCTCCATTAAGGTTATTATAACCTTTATTTAGGTTATATTTATTGGTGTCAGCTCGCTCGCCGCCACAAAACCCATCCCAGTCTTTGGAGTCGAAACGCTGCCGTTCATGAACTTGACCACGCGTTCGTCTACCATGGCATGGCGCTTTTCCACCGGTTTGGCTAAGCTGAGCCCTTCCAAACTCCGGCACCGGCTCAACGCCACGTACAATTGTCCCGGCGCAAACGTCCCTTGGGTCAAATCCAGTCTGACTTTGTCGAACGTCTTGCCTTGGCTCTTGTGAATCGTCAACGCCCACGCCAACCGCATGGGAAACTGCATGCACGAGCCGATTGATTTTGCCTTCAACGTGTTGGATTTGGGGTCCAACACTTGTTTCGATACGTCCCAGCGAAACGGCGAGACGTCTACCTCGTCACCGCTTTCCAGCCGCACCTCGACCACGTTCTTTCCTTCGTCGTAAAACCCGAAACCCGTGACAATGCCCATGCTTCCGTTGACCCAACGGCCTTTCGGGTCGTTATTCAGCATCATGACTTGCGCCCCAGTTTTGAGCCTTAACATCTCCGGAGCGGGGTGTTGGTCCCGATTCAGGCGCCCCTGCACGCGGGCCGCGAATTGCATCGGACTACCGTTCAACGCGTCCAAATTGCGCTGGTTGATCTCATCCGCCACGCGGTTTACCGTAGTTAACGTGACGTCCATCCGCCTTCGTACTTCTTGTCCGCTTCCATCCACGCCGACGTATTGGCGGTTCAGCAATTCCAATTGCGCGTCGGTCACGGAATTGTGCCGGATTGCGTTGAGGATGTCTAAGAAAACGGCGTCTTTCTGCCGGTACACCTTTTCCAACTCCACTTTTTCAAAACCCGCTTGCTTGAACGCCTCGGAATCGAAGAAAAACTCGCTGGCATACTTCGTCCGGAACATTTCCTTTTCCTGGTGGACCACGACGGGCGGCAACTGGTACAAATCGCCGACGAGAATCATCTGGACTCCGCCGAACGGCTTCGAAGAATCGCGGCCATTCAACCGCAGGAACCGTTCGACGCAATCAAACAAATCCGCCCGCACCATGGACGCCTCGTCAATCACTACTGCATCCAACACCGAATACTCTTTCCGCCTCTTGGCCGAAACCCGCTTGATCCGTTCCAAGGAAACATCCGGCTTGAACTTGAAGAACGAATGAATCGTCTCTCCCCTTACATTCAACGCGGCAATCCCGGTGGGCGCCAACACCACCACTTTCTTTCTGGTAGATGAGCGAAACCGCCCCAGGAGCGTCGACTTTCCTGTGCCCGCCTTTCCCGTCAACAACACGTGCCCAACGCCTGCCTCCATCTTGTCCAAAGCAAAGACGAACTCGGGGGTGAGGACGATGCCGTCGGAAGAAACGGCTGAAGTTGATGAAATGGCTGCAATTATTGAATTGGATGAAGCCGGAATTGCCAAAACTATCTCTGGCATTTTTGCCGCGACGTCCGTCGTGTTCACTACTTCGTTCGGCTTGAATTGGGTTGGATTAGAGACAAGCGCAGATGCAGGCACACATGTATTTTCGGAGGCGATTGGCACGCCTGGTACGGACATCGTTTGGATGATTGGCATAGCTATGCTCGGCAAAGACTCAAATAAAAACGAAAGCACGAGCTGGCCGGTGACGATGCGATTTGCAGAAATACCGTCAGTCCCTCGGCCAGGTTGAGCAATAGCGTGAAAGCCCGATCTCACCGGCCAGCAACCCTCCCCCCGTATATAATCCTTTAAAGCTGGAGAATTGGCTATGAAGGTTTACCCGGATGCGAACGTATTCGTTGCCTTGCTCATTGACGAACCGCATGGTCCAGCGGCGGAACTGTTTTTCAAGAAAAGCGCGGATTGCCTGTTTGATATCGTCGTATCCAAGACGACGTTGGGCGAAGTGAGCCAACGGCTCGAAAATAAGGGGACTCTCTGGCTGCAGAACTTCATCGACGAGTTCAAGGATGCGAAAAAACTTGAAATCGTGCAGAAAAGCGAGAAAGAAACGTCGGAGGCCATCCGGCTGAATCAAACGACGGGCGGTCAGTTCGGGGTAAACGATTTCATCCACGCGCTATTGGTCCAACGCCATGCGGACGTGTTCGTAACCAATGACTTGAAATTTTTCAGGACCGCGTCCCGGATGGTCGAAACGCTCACGCTTGAACAATTTCTCGCGATCCTAAAGCCGAAGCCCGGTTAGGGCCCGTTTTTCCTTTTCGTCCAATAACGCCGCCGCTTTCCGCGGGTCACCGCCCGCCTCCTTGATCGCGGCTTTCCATTCGTTTCGTCTCCAATCCCCATGCGGGCGATCCAATGGCTTCACTTTGCCTTTCAGCGCGCCCCGCATTCCTTCAACCGTTTTGTAAAGCTGGGCGCGCAACAACTCCCGGAAAACTTCGGTTTTTGTCGCGTAACCGTTATCCCGCATGTATTCTTCCAAGTCGTCGTTCAGCTTCTTGGGAATCTTCAATGAAACGTTGACCAATTCGACCATAATTGCGTCACCTTGCATTTACTATTAAGTAATACGAAGTAATGCGAATATATACCTCGCTTTTCCGGCCATTTTTCACCGGCCAGCACGTCTCCTCGTGTTTATTAAATCACTTTTCGTGCTTGAAGCATCGCTGTTGAAGGTAAGGCCAACAGCTCAAAAGGTGAGCGAATGCACCCGTTGTTGGCCGTATTAGAAAAGATGGGCGTCGATTTCGACAGCAAAGAACACAAAAGCTACCGGTTCAAATCCGACGGAATGATGGACTTGGTGGTCGAAACCTGGCTTCAAAACGACGGCCTCCATTTATCCGTGGCCCACTACGGGGAGCAAAACGGGGACTTGATGGCGGATCCGGAGATGGAGTTTATTGTCTGCCAAGACATTCTGGCGCCGATTAGTTACCGTAACGACTATTTGTCCACAAATCAAATCGCTCGGTATCGGAACGAAGACGGGAAAGAAATGATTCGGCCAGGGTTGATTAAAGAATTAAATTCGTTTGCTGGACAGTGGGCGTCCAATATCCGTGCTCAAGGTTACTCGAAAAATCTCGAACTCAAGCTAAGCGAGTAAGGGCTCGATTTCTTTCTTAGTTTTCCCACAATTGGAACACGTTTCGCTCAAAACGTTCAATTGAGGGTTTTTGACAACGGGTTTACTAGCGGATTGGCCCGCACGTCGACGACTTCCTGGATTTGGTTTTGGATCAATACGTCAAGAAATGCGTCCGAGTCCTTCCCCTGGTATCCAATTGAGAAAATGCCTGGTCCGGCGTTGTATGGCGTGGCGTGGGGCAGCTGGCTTTTCACGGTGTATTCGGGATACTGCGCGTAGACGTAGTCGACCACTTGCTGCTGGTTTTTGAACCGTTTGCTTAAGTCTTCCCCGATTGCTTTGTCTTTTTTCCTTACCGTTTTTACGACGACTACTCCGATCGGTGTGACGTCGAAGCCGCGTAAGTAGCCATTGCGATTCAATTGTTCAAAATCGGCGTAATACGAATCGGAAAACGGGCCAAAGTGGTGGGGGTAAAAATTGTAGAACGGCTTTTCATTCAAAGCCGTTTCTTTGGCGGCAACGATAAGAAGCTTGTCCAAAAAGGTCTTCGTTATTTTTTTGCCTTCGTCGTTAAGGGCATCGACCAAATACAATAGCACTTTTTGACGGTATTTCACAAAAACATCCCGACGCGATACTGATTTTCGGCATTTAAACGCTCGGAGACCTTCTGGCCGGTGGAACCAAATCGTTTTTCTTAGGGTTACTTGTAACGTAAGAACGCCCCCAATCCTCTGAAGGTGGCGTAGAATTGGGCGCCTTCGGCGGTGTCTTTTGAGATGTATTCGACGGGGACGCTTTGCTGTTCGGCCAAGGCGAGCAAGTCAGCTGTGACGTCTTCTTCGCCTTCCTTTGAGCCGGCTCCGCCTTTGATTTCGAACTTGCCGCCGCAACTGCAGTCCTGCGGGGAGTAGGATTCGCCGTACGTGATTTTTTCTTTCTTGCACTGGCTGCAGACGACCGTGAACTTTTTCAGTTCGAGTCCTTCCGTGACCAAGAGTTGGCTGATTTGCTTGGTGGCAAGGCGGGCTTGGATGTCCGTCAGGCCGTACGCCGCCAAGCCGCTGGTGGAAACTTCCCGCATGAAGCGGTCCATGAGTTTTTTCTCTAAAACCGCTTCCTGGCCCGCGATGATCTCATCCGACTTTTCGAGCGTTTCGCGGATGCCGTATTCGTCGGTGTAACCCGTGTCCACCACGCCTAGGATTTTCAATTGGTAATTCTGGGGGGACTGTTTGACGAAATCGTGCTTTGCGGGCCCGGGGCCACCGACGATGACGCCTTTGAAGTTCTTGATGCCGACAAAGGCGTCCATGGCCGAGCCAATGCGGGTGTAGTAGTATTCCACGGCTTCGGTGTGCAAACGCGAATAACGAGCGGCGGAATTGTGGACAATCAATCCATTGGCGGCAAAGTTGCCGAAACCGGGGATGTTCAGGTCGTAAAAGTCCTGGGCGGCGACGTTACGGTTTTTGATGGCGTGGATGCGGGCCATGCGCAAATCGCCGCTGACCAGGCGTTCCAATGCATTGAGGGCCACTTGGGCGTCTGGTGATGCTTTGTCGCCGTTTTGGGTGAGTAGCTTCTTGGCGCGGTTCACGATTTGCGTCTGGAAGACGCTTCGGCTCATGGTGCGTTTGCCGTTGAGAAACATAACTGCGCTTGGGAATTGGCCGGTTTTCAGGCCGGCTTTTTGGATGAGCGTCCGGGCGTATTTTCCGTGGATGGCTGTAGTATCCGTGTAGTTGGTGTGGCTTTTTCCGGCAATGATGCGCTGTAAGGCTTGGATTTTCTTTGGACTGGAAAAGCCGATGTGCGTTTGGAATGCCTGCAAGGAGGTATGGTCGTTGATGTCTACGGCGTATTGTGGGCTGAACTGGGCCTTTTTGGCGTAAACCGAGGAGACGATGCCGTAGCGCAGCAAAACCAGCTGCAGTTGCCGGACCATCATCTGGCTGGTCATGGCCAAACTCACACGGCCGCTGGAGGCAGAGGCTTCGGCGTCGTACAGGCCCCGGACGAACGCCGCAAGGTTGTGCGGCCCGCTGGACAGGATGCGTTGCGGAATCCGACGGTTTTCAGACGAGGCAATCAGTTCCGGAAAGACGTCGCGCACGACGGTGGCCAGGGTCTTGTTGTGCACGCGGAGTTCGTGGCATGAACTGGTCAGTTCGGGGTTCGCGGCCGATTTGGCGTTTTGGAATCCGTATTTCTTGGTGCGCTGCTTGATGATGCAATCCAATGCAAATGCGGTCTTGACCAAGTCGGCATACGTTTCAAGGTTGGCCCGGTCGCCGTCGTACAGCTTCAACCGGTTGTTGTCCAGGCTTCCGTCGCCCGCCAAGTAGCCGAGGAATTGGGCGAATTCGGGCGTCAGGCGTTCCGGAATTTTCAGCGAAGCGATGGGCGTGGTGTGCTCTTGGTAGAATTCGGCGTGGTTGAGCATGTATCGCGAGAGCAGCTGGTCCAAACGCTGGATGCTGTCGTATTCGCCCGTCTCTAGGTCAGAAATGGACATCTGGCTCGTTCCGGCGTTGAAAGCGGCTTGGCGTTGATTCAGGCCCATTTGCAGTCGGCGTTGGCGGAGCAATTCACGACCGCTTTGCGTCACGTGCGTGCGGCGTTCGACCCATGCGTCCAAATCGCTGATGTCATCGGAGTAATGAGTCGGGCTGGGCAAGCGGGCCGAATACACCAGGAAGTCGCCGACGTTCAGTTCGTGCGCCTGTTTTTCGACGACCCCGTTCTGGGTGGCAACGAAATAGCGGTGCTCGGCCGTGGACGTGAGGCTCAGTATGGGGTTTTTCGTCGTGACTTCGATGGCGTTGGTCGTGCGTTTTGTGAAAACAAGGGGCACTTCGGCGTTCTTGACGTTGGAATCGGCAAAGTCGGCGGCAGCGATTTTCTCCCCGGCATGCAGGTCCTTGATTTCAAGGATGCGACCGTCTTCCATGCTGACGAGCGTGTCGGCGTGTACGCACTGTCCTCCTTTCGAAACTTTCTGGTGCGCCGTGGAGTTCAGCTGCTTGATGATCTTGATTTTTTTGCCTTGCAGCAGGGCGACGGTGGCTTCCTTGCCGTCCATGACGACGAGGCCGTACGTGTCGGTGCTGTCGGCCAATTCTTCCAACGGTTCGGTGACGAAGACGCTTTCGCAGCGGTAGAACTGCGTGTTCAGCGGCATGGGCGGTTCCAGCGTGAAAAGTTGCACGTCGGTGCGGCCTTCGACAACCGATATGTTGCCCGCGAAAATCGCCATGCCGTTTTCCGGCGTCTTTTTGTACAGCTTCAAATGGTTCAGGATGCGCTCAAGAGCCGCTTGGACGTTTTTCTGGGTGGTCTTGCTTTTGATGTTGGCGGCTTGTCCGTATTCGTCGCGGAGTTTGCCGGCGATTTCGTGCAACGGGTACCCGGGCGTGATGTAGACGGTGACCAATTCGGTGCCGCGTCCGCGGAATTTCTTGAGCGTCTCAATCTGCTTCTTGAAGTCGTAGAGGGCTTTGCTGATGTCGGCCATGTTGAACACTGAGGGATTTGGATGGGATAAATGTGGCTGCGGCCGTTTTTAATGGCTTTTTTTCGTTGGCCGTTGGACATTCCAGGTGGGCGTTTTGCAGCGTACCGGCTAGTCTGTGTGGAAAAAAAAAGTCGGAATGCTTTTTACTGATGTAGGGGGCGTTTTCGGGCTTTCGGCGTTTATCCGCTGGCGTTGGACGCGTTGCCTGACGTGCCCGAGTTGTTGCCGATGGCGCTTGCGATTTCGGGCGGCAGCGTTGGCGTCGGAGTGGGCAGGCTTCCGCACAGTTCGGGCCGCAGTTGGCAGATGGCTTCCTGCAGCTTGTCGGACTCACGGACTTTCGTGAGGTATTGGCAGTCGATGACGAACGTGGGTGCGCCGGGCACGCCGTACGTGTCGGCGACGGCCTGGTTTTCGTCGTACGCTTGGGGGCCGACTTCCTCGATGCAGAGGGCTTCATCCGATTGGGTCAGGTTGAGGACTTGCTTGTTTTCGTCCAATGCGTGTACGCCGATGCAGCGCTGCGTCAGTTCAAGCTTGGATCCGAAGTGTCGGCTGACGTTTTGCGCGGTGTCGCCGCTGAGTTCGGAAAAACGCACGTCTGTCGTACCGTTGTTGTAGCGCGTGCCGTTGCCGTAGAAGACGGGCCGGCAGAACGGGCAGGTCGGCGAGTAGAATTCTTCCAGTTGGACTTTTCCGGGAATTTGGCAGCTGGTGTTCTGGATGATTTTGGCCGTGGTGGGCGGAAACGCGGTGAGTCCTTGGTCGGATTCCTGGAGCGCGAACTGGATTTGTGGCAGGGAAGTGAAAAAGTCGATGAGGCGCGGGTTGGCTGAGAGGTCGGACGTTCCGGCGAAAAACACGGGGACGTTGCGTACGCCGGCGGCCAGAGCCGAGCGGGGGTCGTCCTTGACGTCGACGATGGCCAAGCCGATGCTTTCTTGGGCCAGGATCGAGCGCGTCTGTTCAAGGTTGTTAAGCATGAAGTTGTTATTGCAGAACGTGCAGGACGAGTCGTAGAAAAGCACGAGTTTGGCCGTCACGCCCAATTCCTGGATTTTCTTCTCCAGCGAGGCCACACGCGAGGTCAAGACGGTGATGAGGGCGGCGTTGGTGCCGCCGCTTTGGCTTTGCAGTTCCGCCACTTTGGCGTTCAACGTGTTGAGTTGGGAAAACGTGTAGAACGACGATCCCAAGACGACCAGGAGGATGACGGCCAGTGCCGCGTAAACAATCGTATGTTGATTTTCCGTCATAACCCATCACCACAAAAGAAAATTGATTAAACCGGTTTACTGCGGGCCACTATATTTAATGGTTGTTTTCACGCGCGGTGGGGGGGCCATGCAAATGGTTATTAGCGCCGGCGCGCCCAATGGCAAAAGTCAGAGGACTGTGTTATGAAGTGGAAATGTGGCGTGTGCGGATACATTCATGAAGGTGCCCAGCCTCCGGAACAATGCCCGGTTTGCGGCTCGCCGAAGGAACAATTCAGCCGGATGGATTGAACGTTGCGGCCCATTTGCGGATTGCGATTCGAGGCCAGATGCCGTTGTTTGACAAGGTGCACCGCTTTCTTCAGACACATGCCCAGCTGGGTCCGGTTTTTCGTGGCAGCCGGTTCTCCGTCCGTCAATTTGATTCCCGGGGCGGTGCCAGCCAAGGTTTTGCCCACGTTTTCGCGTTGAAGCTTCCTTTTTGGAAGCAGAGCCGCCAACGGCTGGGCCGCCTTATTCGGGAGGTCGTCGCCGAACAGTTCCACGGCGCGTTCCAGGCGGAATTGGTTTCCGATGGAAGGGGGAACGTGCTTCGGATTTCGTACCATGAACGGGACGCCCAGGCTTTGGCGGATGGGTTGAAACGCCGGCATGCCTCGCTTTCGGGAATCATCCGGGCGATGAAAGACTATTCGTTTCCGTAATGCGGTTGGGCGTTGCGGCCGTCGGGTTTTAAAGCCCACTTCGCCAACTATTTATCAAGAGCCCCGTCGTCTAGTGGTCAAGGATAGCAGCCTCTGGAGCTGTGGACAGCGGTTCGAATTGTAATCCCCGGGTGGACCCAGGTCCCCCCTGGAGATTACTCCTCCTCGCCCCCTCCTGCGAAATAGGGTTTTGATGGGTGAGTTGAAGTAATCTCGATTCAGGGATTGCACGAAAATCCGCTCGGGGCTATATTTCCAGGAATAATTCACAGGTGATTTTGTGGGACGCATCAAGGGAAAACACATCAAGAACGCCGCGCACGCGTTGGTCAAGCATTATGAGGCCCGGTTGTCGGCCGATTTCGAGAAGAATAAACTCGTTGTCAAACAGTTGAACCTGCTGCCGGCAAGCAAGAAGGAACGCATGAAGCTGGCCGGCCAAGTCACGTCGTTGATGGCCCGCCGCGCGCCCAAGCCCGCTTCGGCTCCGGTGGCCAAAAACCCGCCACAGGCAAACGGTTAATAAAAACGCGTTCGTTTTTGTATTTGTTGGGGGGGGAAACGGCTGCAAAGGCGTTTTCAGCTTCCGCTTTGGACCCGCGTGGGTCTTCGCAATCGGAGATGTTTTTGGCGCATGGACTTGGTTACTACCCGCACGCTGTCCAAAGCCTTCATCGAGGACATACTCGCGAAGGCGCAAGGCTATGAAAAAGCCGCCCGCGAAAAGAAAAACTTGTCCGTCCTGAAGGGCAAGACCTTGGCCACCTTGTTTTTCGAGCCGTCCACCCGCACGCAGATGTCGTTCCAAGCCGCCATGCTGCGCCTGGGCGGCAACTTCGTGGGCTTTACCGACCCCAAGTCGACTTCCGCTTCCAAAGGCGAGACGTTGGCCGACACCATCCGCGTGGTGGAAGGCTACGCGCATGCCATCGTCATGCGCCACGCCGTGGAAGGTGCGCCCGCCCGAGCTGCCGAATTGACGGATTTGCCGGTCATCAATGCCGGTGACGGGTCCAACCAGCACCCCAGCCAGGCGTTGTTGGATTTGTATACCATCCGCCAGGAAAAGAAAACCATCGACGGCCTGACTATCCTGCTAGCCGGCGACCTCAAGTACGGCCGCACCGTGCACTCGCTCATGTACGCTTTGGCGCATTACGACGTGGACATCCAGCTGTTTTCTCCGCCCAGCCTTAAGATGCCGGAGTCCATCGTGGCCGACGTGCGCAACCGCGTGTCGGTCAAGGAAGTCACCGATTTCGGAGACGCCGACGTGGTGTACGCCACGCGCGTGCAGCGCGAACGCTTCGCCGACGCCGAGGAGTACCAACGCAGCCTGTACACCATCGACGAGGATTTGTTGGCGAAAATCAAGTCGGACGCCATCATCTTGCACCCGTTGCCGCGCGTGAATGAAATCGCGCCGGAAGTCGACGCCGACCCGCGAGCCAAATATTTCCAGCAAAGTTTTTACGGCGTCCCCACGCGCATGGCCATTTTGGAAACCCTCATTGGAAGTGCCGAAAATGATTGAGTCATTGATGGAAGGTTGCTTAACGTGATTGATCCGAAAGAAAGCGCGTATTTGAAGGCCAAGAAGTTCCAGACGAACCTTTTCTTTTCGAAAGAAAAGCTTCACCAAAAGAAAACGACGAATTGGTGTTTTGAATGATTGACCCCAAGGAATCCCTACTTGAAGGCCAAAAAGTTCCAGACGAACCTTTTCTTTACGAAGAAAAGCTTCACCAAAAGAAAAATGGAATCCAATTGTTTTGGTGCTTCCCATGATTGACCCTAAAGAAAGCGCATACCTCAAGGCCAAGAAAATCGAGACGGGCACCGTCATCGACCACGTGCCCAAAGGCATTGCGCTTAAGGTGTTGCGCGTGTTGGGCATCGAAGGCGACTTTCCCGGCACCGTCACCGTATTGATGAACGTGCCGTCGTCGCACTACGGCTCGAAAGACATCATCAAGATCGAAGGCCTCATCCTGCAGAAAAAAGAAATCGCCAAGATGGCGCTTTTGGCGCCGTCGGCCACGGTCAACACCATCCAGAACTTCGCCGTCGTCGACAAGTACGTCGTCCAAGTGCCTTCGGTGCTGGAAGGCGTGGTGGCCTGTCCCAATCCGACGTGCATCACGCGCCTGGAAGGCACTTCCCGCCTGCTGGTGGAGAACGCTTCGCCGGTTTGCTTGCGTTGCGCGTATTGCGAGAAAGTCTACGGCGAATCCGACATCACGTATTGATTTTTGAGGAAAACGGTTTTCCACTATGTTCCGCGACCGATTGGAAAAAGAAGCCCGATTGCGAGGCAGCCGCCTCATCTTGGCGTTGGACGAACCCGATTACAAAAAAGCGTTCAGCGTCTTGAAAAAAAGTGCGAAGTACCTGTTGGCCGTCAAGCTGCACCTCGAAATGCCGGCTATTTGGGGCAAGAAACCCGCCGCGGTGGTGGCCAAATTCCATCAACTCGTTCCCTTCGTCATTCTCGATGCGAAACTGGCCGACATCGGCTCCAGCAACGCCTTCAAATCCGAATTCCATTTCCAGCAAGGGTACGACGCCATCATCTGCCACGGATTTCCAGGCAAAGAAAGCGTGCAGGCGGTCCAGACCGTGGCCCAATCGCCTTTGCTTGCCGTCAACGGCCCGCGCGGCGTCTTTTTATTGGCCGCCATGACCTCGCCGGGCCACTTGTTCAGTGAAGCGATGGCCCAAAAATTGGCGCAGATGGCGCAAGAGCTTAACGTCGACGGCATCGTGGCGCCCGGAAACCAGTACGACTTGCTGGCGAAGATCCATTCGTTCGCGCCCCTTATCCCCATTCTTTCACCGGGCATCGGCACGCAAGGCGGGGATGCGAAACTGGCGGCACAAAACGGCACGAAATACGCTATCGTGGGCCGCTCAATCCTGAATGCCGAAAAACCGGGCCTTGAAGCGCGCCGTACGTGCCAGCAGATCAACGAGGTTCTTTCCACATGAACGCGACGAAAACCAAGACGGCAATGAAGCCGTACCAGGAAAAACTCGTCCAATTCCTGCTGGCGCAAGGCGTGCTGCAGTTCGGCGAGTTCAAACTCAAATCCGGACGGATGAGTCCGTATTACTACAACGCGCGCAACCTCAACACGGGCGAAGCTCTTTCCCGTATCGGCCAAGTCTATGCGGAAAAGATTGCCAACGAATTGAAGCAAACCGATGTCATTTTCGGACCCGCGTATGCCGGCATCCCCCTGGTTGCGGCCACGGGTGTTCAACTGGCTCAGATGGGCAAGAATGTGCGCGTGGCGTACGACCGCAAAGAAGCCAAAGCCTATGGAGATGCTAAGACGGGTTCAGTCATCATGGGCGACGTGAAAGCCGGAGACCACGTCTTGCTGGTGGACGACATGGTGACGACCGGCGGCACCAAGTTGGAAGTCAAGGACAAGATTTTGCAAAACATTCCCGGCGTGAAATTCGTCGGCATCCTTGTCGTGTTTGACCGCAAGGAAAAAGACGATTCCGGCGTGTATTCCGGCGACGCGTTGAAAGCCGCCGGGTTGCCCCTCCACAGCATCCTCAACGCGCCCGACTTGTTCGAGTACCTGCACAACCGGGAAGTCGACGGCAAGGTCCACGTGTCTGACGCGCATTATGCCGCGTTCCAGGCGTACCGCAAGCAGTATGGAGTCTGACATGTTCGCCGATGTCCACATCATCACAAACCGTGGGCGAGACTACGAAAGTATTCCTCGCGAAAGTAAAGGCTCTTATCACGCCTTCAACAGTTCGAAAGCAATTCGTTCCCCCGTTCGCACAAAAAGCTATTTCGAGATCGTAAATGGCCCTCACGGGATTTATCTGGTTGCAACCAATCTGTCGAATCGCACGGATTTTGTATCCCGGCGAATCAGCACGTCCGCTATTTTGCGCGTAGATGACTTAAAGGCCGCTTTGCATATTTTTGATGCGCGGCACTCTATCCTTGAGTGGTCAGAAAATCGCTGGCAGGACAAACCCGGCGGCAGCGATGATGACCTACTGAAGATTCTGAAGAAAGTCAAACCCAAGACGACTGAGGAACATTTGTCTCAGTGGCAGGCCTCTGCACTTACTGAAACGCAGCAACCCCCCCGGTTGAGGGGTCTAGCTGCATTCAAGCATTTGCTGAAGGGCACTTCAGTTTCGCCGGTTGAAAAGCAAGTCGGAACATTACATTATCATGAGGAATAGTTCACAAGTAAGGCGGACCGCAAATATGGATGCCCATTCGTTCTTGATTACCAATGCCCGGATTGTGGAACGCGGCAACGACTTGCGTGACGCCGAAATCCTAGTCCTGGACGGAAAAATTGCCGAAGTCGGAAAGCCGGGCGAACTGCACGAGTTGCGCCGCCAGTTGGGCCACGACGTTGCCACGGTCGACGCCCACAATTCTCTGGTCCTGCCGGGTCTGATCGACCCCCATGTCCACCTGCGCGACTCCGGTGTTTTGAATGCCGAGGAGCGCCAAAAGGAAGACTTCGGAACCGGTTCGAAAGCTGCCGTGGCTGGGGGCGTCACGACCGTTTTCGACATGCCCAACACCATCCCGCCCACTACGTCGGTGGCAGCATGCAGGACCAAACGCGACCACGCCGCCAAATCCTCGTATTGCGACTTCGGCTTGTATGCGGGCGCGACTTCCGACAACGCCGCAACCGTGCACGAGGTCGTGACCGCGGGCGCTGTGGGGGTCAAGATGTACGTCGGCTCGTCCACAGGTTCCCTCCTGGTAAGTGAACCGACGGCGCAAGAAGCGCACTTCAAGGCCGCGGCTGAACACGACTATTTGTTGGCCATCCACGCCGAGCACGAAGGTTGCCTCGAGCGTCATGCCGCCATGTACGAAGGAAAAACCGGGCCGCATCACCATGAGGTCCGCCCGTCGGAGTGTGCTGAAATGGCGGTGCAGCATGCGTTGGAGCTGGGTGCGAAACACAAGACCCGGACGTATTTGTGCCACGTCTCCACTGGAGTTGAAGCCGCTCTCGTGCGGATGGCGAAACAATCGGGCCAATCCGTTTTCATGGAAGTTGCGCCCCACCATTTGTTCTTGGACGACTCCGAACAGGACCGCCAACACAACCGCGTGCGGATGAACCCCCCGCTTCGCTCCAGGGCCGACGTGCGGGCTTTGTGGACCGCGCTGAACGACGGCACCGCCGACACCATCGGCACTGACCACGCCCCTCACACGTTGGAGCAAAAACGCAAACCCTATTGGGAGGCGCCTTCGGGCGTGCCTGGCTTGGAAACGGTTTTGCCCTTGATGGTGTCTGCCGCGCTGCAAGAAAAAACGACCCTGGAGCGCGTCCAGCAGCTGTGTTGCCACAATCCCGCCCGCATCTTCAGCCTCCAGGGTAAAGGCCGCTTGGAGCCTGGCTTTGATGCCGATTTGGTCTTCGTGGATTTGGCATCCGAAAAACCGGTGGTCGAGTCCAAACTGTTCACGCGGTGCGGCTGGAGCCCGTATGCGGGAATGCGTTTAAGAGGGTGGCCCGTGAAAGCGTTTTTAAGAGGACAATTGGTCTTTGACAACGGCCGCCACTTCGGACCGTATGGAAACGAAATACGAAAACAGTTGGCATAAGGAAAAAAAGCCGCAAAAAGTGTGCATCGACATGGTTGACCTTTCCATCTCATTCCTGGGAAAAAAAGCCCCTAATCCGACTGTCCTTGCATCCGGATTCATGGGCGTCACCGGCTTGTCCCTCGCTTCGGCGGCTAAGCATGGTGCCGGAATGGTCACCATCAAAAGCCTCTCCTTGGAGCCGCGTAAAGGGCATAAGACGCCCGTCATCGTCGGATTCGAGGGCGGCATGCTCAACGCGGTAGGGCTTTCGAATCCCGGCGTGGTCAATGGAGTCGACGAGTTGAGGGTGGCCAAGAAGAAAGCCGGTGTGCCGGTGATTGCTTCTGTTTTTGCGGATTCTGTTGAAAACTTCGCCAAGGCCGCTGCCGCCGTCATGCCGGCTCAACCCGACTTTCTGGAATTGGACATTTCGTGCCCCAATGTGGATTCCGAATTCGGCATCCCGTTTGCCGCCGACGTAAAAGCCGCTGCGGACGTCACCCGTGCGTGCAAGAAAGTCATCGGGTCCGTGCCGCTCATCGTCAAGCTCTCTCCCAACGTCACGGCCATCGTTCCCATTGCCAAAGCGGTGGAATCCGCCGGAGCTGACGCGCTCAACTGCATCAACACGCTCAAAGGCATGGTCATTGACCCAGTCGCACGACAGCCCGTGCTGACGAACAAGTTCGGCGGCATCTCAGGTCCCGCCCTCAAACCGGTGGCGATTCGCTGTGTCTACGAGTGCTACAAAGCCGTCAAAATCCCCATCATCGGAACCGGCGGCGTCACCACTGGAAAAGATGCCGTGGAGATGATGATGGCCGGCGCATCCGCGGTGGGCGTGGGCTCGGCCATCTATTACCGGGGCCTGGACGCGTTCAAGCTCATCGCATCTGAGATGAAGGATTGGATGAAAAAAGAAGGGTTCGATTCGCCGAAAGACTTGGTGGGACTTGCCCATGGGTAATCTTTTGAAAATGAGGTGGTATCAATGGAAGAGCGTATTTTAGCAACGATAAGCGTTCGTAATCGTTTGCAACATTTTTTTGGAAAATCAATAACCCATGAGGTGGTCGCCCAAGATCAAAAAGACGGACTGAATTTTCTGCGAGTAAGGTTTATTGGCAGTTCTGGACAAACCAATACGCCCTCCAAATCAGAAATGAACCTACATCTTTATCGTATAGCTTCAAAAATACGAGAACTACATCCAACTATGGAAATTAAACTTGAAGGGACCCCTGAGACAAAAACATTGGATATTGAGGCTTGGATTGGTCATTCAAATCCCGTAACTCTTGACGAAATTAGGGAAACCCGTACTTCTTGATAACCAAATGTGAACAAATGATTCCTAACGCCGCCTTCACCATGGTGCCCATCGTGCGCATCCGCGAGGAGAATCCGCATGTCAAGACATTTTTTTTCAAGCACGCGTTGGGCGCGAAACCCGGGCAATTCGTCATGTTGTGGCAGCCTGGAATCGATGAGAAGCCCATGAGCGTCGCGTTTGACGATCCAACGGCCGGAGAATTCGGCTTGACCATTGCCAAAATCGGCCCCTCCACCGAGCACCTCTTCACGCTCAAAAAAGGCGACCGTTTGGGCGTGCGGGGGCCTTATGGGACGCATTATACGCTGCCGGGGTCGGCCGAAAATAAGGCCGGCATTAAGGCCAAGCACAAACGCATTGCCATGGTGGGCGGCGGGTTCGGCTCGGCTCCATTGCGCTTCCTGACTGAACAAGCGGTACCGTTAGGCTTCCATGTGGACTTCATCCAAGGCGCACGCTCCGAGGATCGCTTGATTTTGCAGAAAGACATTCAGTCCTTGGGCGCGCACCTGCATGTGGCGACGAACGACGGCACCGTCGGCATCAAGGGTTTGGTGACGGACGTGTTGGAAACCTTGCTTGCAAAGAACAAGTATGATGCCGTGTACACCTGCGGGCCGGAATTGATGATGCAGGCGGTGGGCAAGCTTTCTGAAGCGCACGGCGTGCCTTGCCAGGTGTCGGTCGAGCGGTACATGAAGTGCGGATTCGGCGTCTGCGGGCAGTGTGATTGCGGCGGCCTCCTGACGTGCGTAGATGGAACGATCGTGTCTTACGCGGACATTAAGAAGAACCCGGAATTCGGTAGTTTCCACCGTGATGGAGCCGGGTTGAAGCATTATTACAAATAACGCGCAATGCGACCTGGTTTGTTCATGGTACACCTTCGAGCCGCCGAGTTCCTCGTCCGTGCCGCAAGACGCGCGCGGATTACGCCGGAGGCCGTTTCCAAGGCGTGGCTTTCGATGCGCGGCGGCCATGTGACGGGCGTGGGGAATTACCCGATCGAAGGCTACTTGCAGTCCGTGGTCCAGGGTTTGAGGTTCCGAGTCGGGCATTCGGGAACGCTTCGTATGCAGCGTGCGCTCCAGAGGCTCAAGGAACGCATTGTGTCGGAATGCCCGGGCATCCGGGTGCATGAAGCGAAAGTCGTCGACAGGTCCAAGCGGCCCCGCGAGCGCCCAGGTGCCCGCTTCCTCATCCTGTTCTCTACCAAAGTCAAGGAAGTCGCGCGCGGCCAGGTCAAGTCCGCACGCGCATTAATCAAGTGATTCGCCCGCTTTGGCGATCTTTTTGCTTCAATCCATCTGGTTCCGATACCAATCTTCGTATTGCTTGTGGGTTCCGACGAAGTGGATGAATTTAACCCGGTAATCGCGGTCCTGCTCAAAAGCGATGCGATATTGCCCGCCTCTTCGACCAAATAATGGGACTCGTGAAGCCCGCGGCCCGATAAGGGTTGCTTCATTTGCTTTAGCTTCTTGAGGATTTGGATCCGGACGGAATTGTCGAACCCCTGGAAATGGACATCCCAGCCCGACTTGTATTCCAAACGCCAAGGGGCCAGGTCCATTCCGTCACCGATATTTCGCCAAGGCTTCTTCTTCCGAAAGGTATTTTTCGCCCTTGCGCTTCATCTCGGCTTTTTCCTGGAGGATTTTCCGCTTGACCAATTCCATCTCAAGCACCACGTCTTTCACCAAGTGGTATTCCTTGTTCAACGCGAAAACGCCCATCCGCAAGGCTTCCGTCTTACTCCGGGCCAATCCCAACTTCACGGCTTTTTCCAAAATCAATTCGGCCACTCCTTCAAACGCTACCGTCGTACGCATATGTGCATCACCAATGCATTATGATGCATCATTAGTGCATTTTTTTGTTTTTAATGGTTGCGGTTTCTGTGCGTCTTGACTGCAAGAACGCGAGGATTTAAGCCTTAAGTAGAACGGAACTCAACCCGAACCGGGGGGACACTACAGGCCCACCCGATAAAAACCTCGCCGTTCTCTTCCACTGTACGTAGATTAAAACGGATGGCTGATTTCGTTGCTCGAACCACTGCGCATTGCGTTGATTGAACACGAAGAGCCACGCCCGCGGACACAGCGGACCGTGGTTGAGCCGTGGGCCGAAAAACGCGGGCATTTGCTCAAGGTTTACTACGTCATCAACAATAAGATCCGGTTTCCACGCCCGGAATCTTTCGACATGCTCATTGTCTTGGGCGGCCGGGCGAATGTTCCCGAAACGAAAGACTACCCGTGGCTTTCGAACGAACGACGCCTCATCCGTGACGCGATCAAGGTTGGAAAACCGGTCTTGGGCGTCTGCCTGGGATCGCAACAGTTGGCCACTGAATTGGGTGGCGATGTGGTTAAAAAAGACGTCCGAATCACGCAGTGGCATCCGGCGAAATTGACTCTTGCCGGCCACCAAAGCGGCTTGTTCCCCCGCGGCATGGAGTCCATTGTCGGTTTTCATTCCCATTACTACGGTTTGGTTTTGCCTAAAACTGCCGAACTGCTTTTACACAGCAAGCACGGTCCGCAGGGTTTTTGGATTCCGGAATTGAAAGCCGTCGGTTTACTGACGCATTTTGAGATGCCACAAAGCCGTATTAAAACACCAACCCTTCCGCCCTCCGAACTTTTAACCCGGGGCCAAATGACGCGGGAGCAACTCAATCACGTGATGGGTCAACCCAAGGTCGCGGCGCGCGCCAACCGTTTCTTTCGTGGCTTTCTGGACCGCTTCGTGGCCACGTTCCTACCCGAACATGCGGCGCCAATGGCGCCATGAAGAAAAATCGGCCGCAAGCCATTGCCTTAAAATCCGCGATTTGCATTCCTATACATCGCACGCGTCGTGCATTCCCGTTTCAGATGGTCGTAGAGGTTGGTTTACATGCACGTTGGATTCGTCGGTTTAGGTAGGATGGGAAAACACATGGTATTGCGCGGTCGCCCCGGGGGAATGTGTTCCCCCTGGCCCGGCCTGGGCCTCGCCCCCTTCTTCAAGTTTGGAGCTGATTAACAATGCACGTTGGATTCGTCGGTTTGGGCCGAATGGGCAAGCACATGGTATTACGTTTGAAAGCGCACGGTTTTCGCGTGGCGGCCTTTAATCGGTCTCCCGAGAAAGTCAAGGACATCGAGAAAAACGGTGTCAGCGGCGCCTACAGCCTCAAAGAGCTTTGCCAGAAACTCGAATCGCCCCGAGTAGTGTGGATCATGGTGCCGGCTGGCCCCACAGTGGACGAGATGATTGAAGGCGTGCTGCCCCATTTGTCACCCGGCGACATCGTCGTCGACGGTGGCAACAGTTATTACAAGGACTCCATGCGTCGCGCGGCGCAACTTCGGGCCAAAGGCTTCCACTACTTGGACGTCGGCACCAGCGGAGGGTTGGGTGGCGAGCGTCACGGGTATTGCTTCATGGCCGGCGGCGATCCCAAAGCGTATGCGTCCGTCGAACCTGTGCTCAAAGTCTTGGCCGCTCCCGGTGGGTTCGGCCTCTTTGGTCCATCCGGAGCGGGTCACTTTGTCAAGATGGTGCACAACGGTGTCGAGTACGCCATGCTGCAAAGCTATGGCGAAGGTTTCGAGCTGTTGAAGAACGCGTCGGAGTTCAAGATTGATTTGCACAAATCAGCGCAGGTGTGGAACCGCGGCTCCGTCATCCGCTCATGGCTTTTGGAATTGGCCGAAGACGCGTTGCAGAAAGACGGCCATCTGGAGCGGATTGGCGATTCGATCGGCGGGGGCAGCACGGGCGAGTGGACTGTCAAGACGGGCATCGAGCAAAAGACGCCCACGCCCATGATTTCAACCGCGCTCAACGCGCGGTATGCCACTCGCCAGGCCGAAAGTTTTGCCGGAAAAGTGGTGGCGGCTTTGCGCCAAGGCTTTGGCGGACATGAGGTCGTTGAAAAAAGCGGCGCTTCCGTTGCCGCATCCCCGACGGCGAAAGGAAAGAAGAAGAATTCGTCTTAGCACTTCGATTTTTTTTTTCTCGGGCTTTCTTTACTTTTTTTCTGTGTCTTTGTTTTTTTTTCTTTACCGGTTTTTTTCTTACAGGGCTGCTTCTTCTTTTAAATCGGCAAATAGGCCCGGCCGAAATAGATTGCGGCCCACAGCACCAAGCCGATGATCATCGAAATGGCGCTTTTCTTGGCGTATTCGTGCCACAATCCTTTGCCTTGGTAGTCGTTGAGCAGGCCTTGGCCCAAATAAGTGGCAGAAAGGGCGATGAAGACCTGCGGGATGGCCAGCAGCAAGTACGTCCAGTGCACGGCTCCGGTGGAATATAGCGAGCCGAATTTGATGCCTTCGATGCCCAACGCCAACGGGGCGGCAAATCCGAAGAACAGGAGGCTGAACGCGAAGACGAATGTCAATGCGACCAGTTCGCTGAACACGTCGTCGGGAACAAATGCATACGGCGGCGTCAGCTCGATGGGCTCCGCTTGGGTGGTGTTGTACCCGTATATGGCGGCGAACGTGGCGACGAAGACGACGACCGAAAAGACCGCGATAAGTTTCATATAGTGTTTAACCGTTTGTCCGGAGGTTCAGACGTAGTAGATTTGGATGTGGGGAACGCCTTGGACTTTCTTGATTTGGTGGGCGTCCATTTTCAAGGTTTTCATGGCGCACGCGACGGATTTGCTGCCTACGATGTTGACGTTGCGCGCGGCCTGCAAAAGCGCGACGGCTTGAGCTTCGCTGACGCGATGGCCTTCGTAAAACGACCTGTACTTGGCCAAATCCAGCGTAACTTCGCCTTGCTTGAAAACTTTTCCCAACAATTCCTTGTCGCACAACGCCGTCACGTTCCACGTGCGGCCATCGCGGTCAATCCGGTGGTGCGCTTTGGCCATCATGTCGAGCGCCTCGCATTTGTTTTTCGCACTTTGCTAGCCGCGGGTTCGGATGCCCGCTTCGACGCGTTGGACCTTTTTCTCGGAGCTGGAATGGTCTTCGTCAATGCGTCTTTTTTCTTTCTTGCGTCGGATTCCTCTTTTTGCTCTTTGGGTTTGCCGCCGATGTCCACAAAGGCGTTGGCCATGAAATGGTATTGGAAGACATGCGTGAAAAAAACGCCGATGACGGCCACTATTCCGACGATGCCGAACGCAAGCAAAGTCGGCACACTCAACGTTTGGACCGTGGAGCGGGTGACCAAAAGGAGGCCGACGGCCACCAAGAGCAAAAAGACGATGATGACTAACAGCAAGATGAACGCCACCACGCTTGAAACCAGGAGTGCCAGGAAGACGTCCATCGGTTTTCTGGATGCCACGTCGATGCTGCGGCGCAGCGAGTCGTACACTCCGGTGCCGTCCAACACGGCCGCGTACTCGGCGAACGCCAAGAATAACGCCAACGCAAGCGAAACGGCGATGCTGAGGACGAAGAACACGCCGTACGCGGCCGGGACCATTTTCATCAAGGTTTCGAACAGCATGCTGGACGCGAAGCTGACGGCCATGGTGATAGCTACGATGCCCAACAAGGTTCCCAGCCGGGGTGTGAATTGTTTCCAGCTTTCCGAGAGGCTCTCAGCGTGGACGGCGTTACGGATGACGGTGCCGGTCAGCGCCAGGCCTCCGATGGCTAATGTGGCGATGGCAAACAATACGACCAAGATGGTCGGAGGACCTAATGCCGCTGGGTTTTTCAGCCAGTATAGTGGATTCGTAGAAAGACCCGAGGCCGGCAGCAATAACGCGGCCAAGACCAAGGCGATGGCTGAAACGGCGATGAAAAACGCGCTGAAAGCCAAAGTCGCTTTGGTATGCCGTGCGTACGAAAACGCGTCTGAAATGGCCTTGCCGTACTCCATGGAGGCCTTACGTGGACGAGGCTTTTAAACGGTGCGGGACTGGGGGGGGGTTCTGTTGGAAAAGTCCCAAAAAAACTTAAAACGCCAGCCAGGGAAAAACCGGAAAAAACGAAAACAAAGCCGTTTTGCACCTGCCGCAGTTCAAGCCACCGTTTTTTTTTGTTTCCGTAAAAACCGTTTTTTTCCAGCCGGTTACCCCCTTTCCGACATTCTCAACAAAGCCGGTCTGGGGGTTATCGAGTCCGTTCGAGTGCCCGGCGGCGGGCTTGCAAGCGGGCCAATACTTCGGGTTTCGGCGTGAAATGTGGGCCGTATTTCTGCATGTGGGTGGGCACGCCGGTGAATCCTTTTACGGCTGCTTGTTGATGGAATGCGACGCTCCGGGTGTTTTCCTTGCGCTTTTGCAGCCAAATCTTGTCGACGTGCTTCGGTTTTTCGTTGATCGCCGTCAAGAAATGTTGGGCCGGCGCGTTTTTGGGATTCGCTTTTTGTTGGGAAACGCGTTCGGCGTAGCGGCGCATGGTGCGTACCATCATCATGCCTTGCTGGGATTCGCCGTGGTTCTCGCTGAGCACCTTGTTCTTTACGTGCGCCAGCAGCATCTGTTTGTACGCTTCATCGGATAGTTGGTTCGGCGCTATCTTGAATTTGGGGTCGAACTGTTGGATGATGTGCGCGATTGTCAGGCTGTCGAAGACCAAGCTTGCCAGGGGGATGCTCGAGGCCAGGAACGTCAAGCCGCGGTGGGCTGTGAAGCTCAAGGGCGTTTCGGCGATGCTGCGGTTGCGGCTGGCCGCACTTTTGGACATGCCGGCGCTGATTTTTCCGAAGAATCCCGTTTTCCGGGTTGCCGGGAATGAACTGCGCCATCCCGTTTTCGGCTGTCTCCACATCGTGCTGTTGTTGGCGAATAATTTTTTCATGGGTTGGACCGAAATGCTACTGCATACGGTCAATTAAAAGCCGTGGGTCTGCTGCAATCGGACGTGGGCGTTCGCCCAAACGCGCTTTAGGTTTTTTCCCACATTTTCTTCGACTCCAGCACGCCTTGGATGCCGCCAGAATAGCACTCGATCGTCACTTCCGTCACTCCGGCTTTTTCCAGTTTTCTTTTGACTTGGGTCCAATCGATTTTTCCTTTTCCCAACGGCAGGTGTTGGTCTGCTTCGCCATCGTTGTCCGACGCGTGGACGTGTCGGACGAGGCTGGTTTTCAGGAAGTCTTCAAGCGGACTGCCGCCTTGGTGTTGTCCAACAGACACGTGGCCCACGTCGACGTTGAGTTGCACTTTTTTTTCAAGGTGGGTGGCTTGGATCAATTCCAACATTTTTTCCACGTGGGTGAAAGGGCCGTGCGGTAAATTTTCCAGGAGAAGCTGCGTGTGCCTGGCTTGTGAGGCCACGGCGTTGAGGCATCCTGCATTCCACGCCATCATCTCGTCCGGCACGAAGCCGTAATCGCCGTCGGGATGGAGCACGACTGTTTTAGCACCGAGGTTTTCCAAGAATCCGACCGCTTCGTTTGCAGCCCTTATCGCGGCGGGGCGGACGTCGGCGTACGGCGAGCCGAACGGCAAGTGGGCCGGCGTCTGGCCGTGCACGGGCAATCCGGTTTCTTTCAAGCAGTCGCGAAGCGAGTCAGTGTCCAATCTCGAAGGAACAGCGGGGTAATCCAGCGCCAAGTCGATGTAGTCGAAACCTGCGGAGGCGTACGCTTGAATCTGACGGGTGAGGCTTTCGGTCATTTGCGGGTTCAATGCGGCACCGAGGAGCATGTCGGATCACCGGTTGAGTTGTTGGGCCACGTCTTTGGCGACGATTTTTTCGGTTATCACTTCATCTTTTTTGGTCATGACGATGCGTTGCGGATAGTGTTTTCTGTAGATTTGCAGTATTCCCGTGGGTTTCAGGCCGCGCTTGACCCGGTTCAAATCGGTCTTGACTAATTTGACGAAGCGGTTGGCGACGGCGGGGTCGAAATGGGTGCCTGATTCGTGTCGGATGAACTCCAGGGCGCGTTCGACGGAAAATTGGGTGGTCATCTTGCGCCGGACCGAGTCGCCTTCGTCCACGTCGGCGCCTGGAATGGGTTTCGCGTATTTGCGTTTGGTGACCAACGCGTCGAAGACGTCCATCACGGAAACCAGGCGGGCAAACGGATGGATTTCGTCGCCTTGCAGGGGTCGGATGATGACATTTGCGCGGCCTTCTTCGAGCGCTTGTTTTTCTTGGGCGCTGAGGAAGCGGCCGTCGGGATGGCCTTCGGGTTGGATTTTTGCTGCATGGATTTTGCGTAAGACTGCCGAAGGGTCTTTTTTTTCCGTGACGTCAATCAGCTCGTCTTTGTTCAACTGGGCGAAGAGGCGGTGTTCCTTGCCGTCCGCCCCACGGTAAAACGGGTGCCAGGGATATGCGCGTGCGTTTCCATCGTGCCAGCTGTGGTGGTCGGTGATGGTGTGGGCGATGGGGTGGAATCCGGGGTAGTGCTTGGCTACCACGCCGCCGAGGATGGCGTGTGCACGCATTTCTTCGAACTCGTGGCGGCTCAATTGGTCCTGCTTGTTGAGCACGTCGTCGCGGATTAGGATTTTTCCGGAGTCGTGTAACTGCGCCCCTTCTTCCAATTGCGAAAAGTCGTAGTCGGTGAAGCCGAAGTGGACGGCCATCGCGCGGCCCAGCTGGAGCGCGCCTTCACGCACGCGGTCGGTGTGCCTGCGTGTGTAGGAGTCTTTTTCTTCGATGGCCGCGATGAGTTCTTTTTGGCGCTTGTTGGCCATGTGTTCCATTTCCGCGCGCAGCAGTCGGCGTTCGAGTACGTCTTCTAGTTCCGGATGGTTCAGCAAGCGTTGGGTGTAGGCCATCACGTCGGATGGGACGCGTCGCCTCGCGTACGCGGTGATGCCCATCATGGGAAGTTGGCGTGGCAGGTGGATCAAGGGCGCATCGTCCAGCAGTTCTTGAGAGGGGTGCAATGCCGGTACGAACATGGCCGAACGCAGGACCGCGGGGTTTTGTTTGGTGCCGATGACTTGTCCGACTTGCGGGTCGTGTGGAGTCTGGTGGTACCGTTGCAATAATACGGCCGTCGGTCTTCCAGTTTGTGGGTGTCTGTTTGGTTTGCCGTCCGGTTGGACGAATTCGCCGCGCATGGCCGTTGCCGTCATCCGTTCGCCGTAGAGAGGAAATACCCGGCTTTTGAGCCGTTCCACCAAATCCGCTCGCCGCCGCGTATGGTAATTGCGGCCGAAGACTTCGACGAGGCGGTAATGGTCCAAGTCGCGTTCAAATTCCGGATTTCGCGTCAAGTTCAGGTACGACATGGCGTCCCATTGGCAGGAGTGGTACAGGTCTTTGACGATGTTGTAGACGGCCCGGCCTGGGTTGCGTTCTTTTTTAGCTTCCCGGATTTTTTCATCAAGCTGTTTTTCGTTTAGCGGTTCCAGCGTGTGTTCGTCCACGATTTGTTGCGCCAAGGTGTCCAATTGCGGCAACGTCTGGCGTAGGTTGCCCGCATTGTCGATGGTCGCGTATTGTTGTCGGCGGGGCAGGGAAAAGGGGCGGTAGTATCCGCTTTGGTGGGTGTCTTCCAGGATGCCGGAGTCTACTGAAGAATCGTACGATTTGGGCCGTTTTTCTGCTGGTGCGTCTTCCGCTTTTTTTTGCCGGCTCATGCGGATCGGATGCGGCGTGTTGACTTTGACGTATTTGACGTCCACGCCGTGCCTTGCCGCGGCTTTTTCGATGGCGGCGCGGTATTGCGGCTTGTCGAATACGCCTTCCACGATGAGCGGCGCATGGTCGTCTTCTGAAAGGTGGGCTGACACGGCGTCTGTCAACCGTCCGTAACCTGCGGCCCTCCGCCTGTCGATGTCCAAGTCGGCGTCTTCCGGATTGCGGAATTGATCGGTGCGGAAAAGCGCGGGCCGGATGCCGGATTTCAACTGGATTTTTCGGACGAGTGATTCGCCGACGATGCTTTTGCCGGCTTTGGGTAATCCGCATACCACGAAGACGGACTGGGTGTGTAGGATGCGCCGGATCGAGGCCATGGGTTTAGGTAGGCATCCGGCGGTATAAAAATTCGCTCAGGTGTTGGTCGGAGCCGCCAATGGAAGGCGGATGCGGAAGGTGGTGCCTTGGCCGACTTGGCTCTGGACGGCGATGGTTCCGCCGTGGCTTTTGACGGTTTGCCAGACGTAGTCCAGTCCTCGTCCAGTGCCTTGCTCGCCCCGGGTTGTAAATCCTTTGTGGAAGATGAGCGGAGCCGTTTCAGCGGTGGCCGCTCCTTTGTGGGTTATGGCCACTGGTTGTAGCAAGTCGTTTGGTATGCCTTTGCCTTGGTCTGACACTTGCAGTTCGACCCAGTTTTTCCCATCTTCCTGGACCGTTTGCAGAGATAGTTTGGGCGTTGGTGGCACGCCGGGCCGCGGGTGTTGGGTGGCGTTGACTAACAAGTTGTCGATGGCGTCGAGCAGGACGCTGGGTTTGCCTAGGACCATGATGGGTTGGCGGGCTTGGATGTCAAGCGTAGTGGTTTTGGGGTTGACGAATTGTTTGACCAGTTCGCGCACGTCGAACACTTGGCGGTTCTCGTGCGGCTTGAGATAGTCCATGCGGTGTAACAATTGGCTGACGTGTTCGGAACTCAACGTGCTTTCAAGCAATTCCGCGTTTTCCAATTCTTTTCCGGTGATTCCGGTGGCTTGGATTACGGTCCGGTGTTCTTCTTTGAGTTGCCCGATTTTTTTCTGGATTTGCCTGACGATGGCCGGAATTCGTTGGCGAAGCACGCGCACCGTGGGTCCATCTAGGATTGCGGGCACGTTGCCGATTGACTTCAGGTTGTGGCCAAGTAAGCGCAGTTCTTGGAGGAGCGGCTGCATCCGTTTGAATTCCGGTTTGTTCCAAGCCAGGTGGTGGTTTTTAAACGTATCCAGGGCGGCAATGGGCAGGGTGGCGCGGTTGCCGATGATGTGTACCAGCTTTTCTTTGGTCTGCTGGTTTTCCTCGAGTTCCTCCGGGTCTAAGTCGTAAACCGGCAGGTTGGGAACTTCGGATTGGATATTTCCCATTTGCCGTATATTTCTTTTGATTTCATTGAGCTTGTCCGCGGTGGGCTCCAAGGTGCCTTGCCGTTCCATATGCTTGGCTTCTTGGATTAGGTAGGTGAACGGATGCACGACGAAGGAATCGTGGAGCCCCTGTTTTTGGCGCACTGACAGCGGGGTGTGACGCAAATCGATTAGGCCGTTGGCGATGCCGTGGAATTCGTGTTCCGTCATGGTTCCGATGTCGAGGCGGCCTTCACGCAGTTTGTCCATCTGGCCCGGATTGTTGTAAATCGTTTGGATATGTCGGCGCCACACGTCTTCCAGCTTTGTTCGGCCTGTCCAGACTGCATTTTTTTCTTTTTCGGTCAGTTCGCCGATGATTCCGAGGCTGTAGGCCCGCCAGCGGTTGTTTTGCGTGTCTTGCAACATGGCCGCCGGGGCCGTCGTGAGTTGTTGGTAGTCGTATACTGCCTTGGCAAGGGGGTGGTTGGGTTGGAAGTGGGGCAGCAATTGGTCAGGACTCATCGGACGTTCGGGGTCTTGTCCGAAGTATTTTCCAGCATCGTGCAGGTGGGCGGCGGCTTCCAGTTGGTCCAGCTGTTGCGGCGTGAATTGCCCCGTACTTTGTCCCAGTTGGCGCGCCAAGGAAGCAATCCGGAGGCTGTATCCGCGCCGATCCGGTAGATTCTGTTCGTTTTGGTCGACGTGTTGTATCAGGCTTGCCACGTGGCGGGAAGCGGGGTCATGGGTTTTCCAGTCTTCGGTCAGCCATTTTTGGACGTAACGCTCGCCTAGGCGCAGAAATCGGCCGACTTGGTGGTATGTCTCGGGATTCTTGGATTTTTCCGAGTATAATGCGACGATTCCCATGGGTTGCAGGGGCAGTTGGCCCATCGGATGGTCGGCTTGGGCCCGCTCGCGGCTGGGCGCGTGGATGGGAAAATACATGCCGTTGTCCTGGCGTGTCCGGGTCAGTTTCTCGATTCGTGAATCGTATTGTCTGTCGCGTTCGTGGGGCATGTAGCGCTGCTGGAAATAGTTTTGCCCGTCGCGCCACGTCGCGGCCGTCACGCTGAACGCTTTGATGGGTCCTTTGCGCAATTCGTGCACGATGTGCTCGCCTTGGCCCTTGTCTTCGTCATACGCGTGCCAGAATTGGAGGTTGGTGTGGTCGTAACGGCCGTTTTCCGACGGTTGCAATCCCAGGAACGACGCGCGGCCCTTTTCCTGGTAGCCGAATTCTTTCCTTAAAAACAACAGCATGTGTTTGACTTTTTCCCGCGCGTCTAGAGGTTTTGCGTCGAGAGTCCGGAAAAAGGATCGGACTTGCGTGTCGCGCAGCCGCGTCGTGCTGTGCCGATCCAGGATGGGGTTGAGAAAGCTGTCGAACTGCCGTCCGAGGTCGCTTCGGCGGATATCGGGTCCGTTGTCAATCACGGAATGGGTTTGGCTGATCGGCTCAAATTCTTCCAAGGCGGGGCGGTACTTGATCATGTTGCGCGAGGTCAGTCCCGAACCGTATCGCTTGGCTTTTGCGCCCCGTTTACGCGTGTTGCTTTCGTGGAGCCGTACGCGCTTGAGTCGGGTGGAAAACGGCCCAGTCAGGAGCGCCTGGTAGGCGTTGAGATTATTTTCTTGTGCTGCGTTCAGCACGATGTTTCGGAATTTCTGGAGGTTGAACGCGCCTTCCACGATGATGGGCCGATGGGGGTCGGTGTGTTTGGAGTCCAGCATGCGCCGGGCCACTTCTTGGTATCGTTCCTCTTTTTCCTCATCACTCACAAAGCGGTTGGCCGGATCGCCACCCGGATACGGGATGTCGTCCGTACGGAGCAGGATGGGCCGGATCTTGGTCTTCTTGAAGATGCGTTCTTGGGTATATTCTCCGCCCGTACTTTTGCCTACCCCGCCTTTTCCTTCCAAAATCAGCACGGGTGCGCTGTTAAAAAAACGGGCTGGTGCGCGGCTCATGGATTGCTTTGGCGCTCGTTTTTATATAATTCCGCCGTAAGCGCACTATGCCGTCCCCTTTCGTTTCCTTATGGTCCACGGGGTTGTTTTTGGTGTTGGCGGCTTTGGCGTACGGATTGGCGTTGGCCGCCGTGGCGTACCGCCGGAAATCCGATTTGCCGCACGGCATCTGGGTGTTGGTGTTGCTGGTGGCCGCATTGGGTTCATGGTGGGATTTGTTCGGTCAGCCGCTGGCCGTATGGATCCAGTCGTACGGGTTGATGTTGGCTTTCGTGCCGCTGATCGTGTTCCTCGCGTACTTCCGTTTTACCGACCGTTCGTTTTTCATGACGTCTTCCGGCGCGCCCTCCAACGATTTTTTCCGATATTACTTGAATCCCGACGTGATTTCGGAGATGAAGGAACTCGGCTACGTGCCCATAGGGGGCCAACTTCGTGACGTCACGGTACTGTTTACCGACGTGCGGAACTCGACGGGTTTATGCCTGCAATATCCGGCGGAAACCGTGGTGCGTTCGCTGAACCTTTACTATGAGGCGGTATGTGAATCGGTGATCGCGCACGGCGGAACCGTGGATAAATTCATGGGCGACGGCGTCATCGCTTTTTTCAATGCCCCCAAAAAATTAGCCGATCATCCCCAGGCGGCATATGACGCTTCCCGCAACATCTTGAAGCGCATGGTCGGCGTGAATGAAAAACTGGAGGGACGGGGGTTACCCCGGCTCGACGTGGGTATCGGCTTGGACACGGGCGTCGGCGTGGTGGGCAACGTGGGTTCCCGGCATTTGGTCAACTACACCGTGATTGGTGACGTGGCCAATAC
>ORMF010997868.1_pt1 | contig 38522 bp, 36 predicted proteins | sample 1779871 | NCBI WGS metagenome assembly ORMF01 (sample SAMEA104232316, study PRJEB22302) | groundwater metagenome | biome: forest; feature: aquifer; material: groundwater | place: USA | collected 2011-08-07 | depth 5.4 m
AGCAGTCACCATCTATGAAACGTTAGGCGACCGCGAGGTCGCACTCGATTTACTCCGCAAAGCTATGCGGCTAGGACTTTCGCGCGATCTGGTGGAAAGTTCGCCGAATCTCGCTAAGCTCCGCGCCGATCCCAGATTTCAGGGACTTTCCCGTCCTTGATTAGTAAAAGCTCATACCCGAAAGGAAAAACAAATGGCAGGAAAATTAGTAACAATAGAAATTAAGTCGGGCCCAACTCCTGACGATCGATGCGTTATTGATCCACGTCACTTTCACGCAGAAGGCAATAAAGGGGATGTCGTCGTATTTGACAATCAGACCCTGGGTGACGTGGACATTTTTTTCCCAGATTTCGCCGCGTTTTTTGAACCGTCAGACTGGGCCAGCGTTGTAAGGGTTCCAAGTGGCACCAAATCTCGAAGTGCAAGGATGCAAAAGCACGCGAATAGAGTTATAGCCAGATATGTAGTCTTTTGCTGGGTGAACAAACAGTTTGGCATTGGTCCTGGGAACGATGGTGATCCTGACGGTAGTGATCCGTAGCTTTGCATACAAAGAGTGCAGGCGTTTTCAAGCAGTCTGAAAACACGGCGAGATCGCGAATGTGTCTTCACCGAACGAATCCGGGCAACCCGAGGGCGGAAGTTCCTCGGGTTGCTCATATCGAGAAGTCAATAGATGGCAGCGAAGGGTACTCAAGATGCTCACCGGGCCTGCGCTACGACGGATTTGATCTCTGGCCCTGCCTTGTCCTTTGCCATTTTAATTTCCATTTTGATCTTGGTGAGCTGATAGCCGATGGTGCCGCTCGGGGGCGTCCAGAACTGCGCAAGGAAATGAGTGGTTTCATAGCGACGGAAGATGAGGGGCAATTGGTCGGCGGTCGCCGGGCCGTAGACCGAGTTGGTAAAAGCGAAGAGGATGGTTTGGCCGTCGGTGCTCTTGATTCTGAGCGCCGTTCCAAAAGGCTCCAGATTGTACTGACCAGCCGGAAGTGTCTTTCCGCTGACCACGAATTCGAACGGGATGCTCACAGCGACGCCAGCCGTGGATTGCGCGCCGAGCGGCGCCGCCAGAACCACGGAGAGGTTTCAAATCGCGAGGATACTCAGAATTTGCCTTTCCATAATGAACTTCTTTCTCAGTTATTTTGTAGAGCCAGATTGGAAGCGGCCCGGATGTCATCCTGTGTCTCGCCCCGGCGATTTCGCTGGTAAGCCCGGCTCACTTCCGTTCTGTCCCACCTATATAGGCGGGAAGTAAGATCAGAAACTGTAACGCCGGCGAATTATTTTGTCCGCGCCTCTGGAAATTGTAAAGACCGGGTAAGATGCGGCTAGTCGGCGGGGTCAATAAGCAGGATGCCATCAGGAGGAACTCGAAATGATAAGCAGGAAAAGTATACGGGAACAATATTCAGTGGTTCATGTGATGGTCTACGATCACACCGGCAAAAAACTCACAATTGCACAATTGACTTTAGAAAGGTGCGAATCGTCTAGTGAACAAAACTACGGATTTAAGCTGGACTCTCGTTATGGATACTATACGGCTAGGGACATTCCAACCGGCCGGTACCTGTTGTCCGCAAAAGCAGCGGGTTACCAGGACGATCAGCGCACTGTTCAGGTCGATCCGGCTGGGCTGAACACTGTTATGATCCTTGGCGCCGACGAATGGCCGTTTCTATATCGGGGCGAAGTCAAGACGCCCTTTCAGAACTTAAATATGGTTGCTGTTGTGCTATCTCCCGATGCCGGACACGATATAACCGCTATGGTGGTGACAACCGCCAACGAGACTGGTCTGACCGTGGAGAAATTGAAAGGCCCTGTTTCCAGCCATAACGTGCTCGTCTTCCGCTATCCGGAAGTCTTGGCTGACAACGTGCACGTGAAGATCAGCCAGAAACTGCACGGGGTCCCCGGCATCCGGGCGGTAGTTCCGCTCATTCGATTCACGGAAAACAGTTTGTCGATGCTAACTAACGAATTGGTCGTAAAGTTTCTGCCTTGCGTGACGATTGAGGAAATTTCTAAGATCGGAAACAAGTATGGCATGGAGCGGCTCAGGAGAGTACCGCAGGCCGGCAATGCATATCTTTTCCGCCTGCCGGGAGTAGTGACCTTCGAGATGCTAAAAGTTGCTCCCAAGCTCTTAGAGAGTGGCTTGGTGGAATACTCCGAGCCGAACCTGCTCTGCACCATGAAAGATCATGCTTTCAACAGTCCAACGGACTTTCTCTTTCCACTACAGTGGAACCTAAAGAAAATTCATTGTCTAGCTGCCTGGAAGGCGATAGACCGTTGGCAGAAGACGAAGAAGAAGAAATCGAGTAGCTCTAAACGACCTGATTTGACATTTGGCAGTCCCGAGATCCTCATTGCCGTCCTTGACGACGGCATCGACGTCAAGAACCCAGATTTCCGTGGCAAGGTATCCAATGGGACTAGGAAAGTTCGCAGGACCTACGATTTTGTGACTATGAAAAAGGGCGTCCAGAACCCTAGTAATGATCACGGTACGTGTTGCGCCGGTATCGCCACTGCCAAATCTAGCAATAACGATGGCATCGTGGGCGTGGCTGCTAACTGCCGCCTAATGGCTCTTCGAGCACCCTTTTCTGGTGGTGGCGGTACCAAAAACGCCTGTGTGACCGAGCTGGAATATTCCGATATTTATTATTGGATGGGTGGTTTTAACCCGGAAAGCAGAACACTAGGCTTTCCTGATCCCATCAGCCCCGGCGCCGACGTTATCAGTACCAGTTGGATGGGAATTAGTCAGGGCCTGCAGATATGTGGCCACATGAAGGACACCTTCAATAAGTTAACTACGCTTGGCCGTGGCGGCCGGGGAGTTCTGCTGTTTTTTTCAGTTGGAAACGACGGCGATGATTTTAGTCTAAGTAGTCCCTGGGCCGCCTCTGATAGAACGCTTGCCGTGGCGGCATCCAGCGTCAATGGCGGCCAGGAAACCCGCGCAGGATATAGTAACTGGGGTGGTGGCGGCGGCAAAATCCTCGACTTCTGCGCGCCCAGCAGCTTTACGAAAGATAACGACACGTTTAATCCATTGCCAGGCTCTGGCATTATCACCACGACGGCCCCCAACGCCCAAGATGACGTCCCCGACTTATTGTCCCGTGTGCACGCGAAAACTACTATTACAATCGCTCACTCGTCCACAGGCGCCAAGGAACTCTTTGTAAAAAGTGTCCGTGGTTTTCGACCCGGCCAGTTTGTTATCATCGGCACGCCGGGATCCCCTAACGTTGAGTCAAACATGGTTGACAAGGTTGACAGTAATCCTCCTCACCTAATTCTCAAGTCGGAGGTCACCGGGAATCACGGTCGGCACACCAGGGTATACGGAGGGATTTCGAAAGTGTACAGCCGCTTTGGCGGCACCTCCGCCGCCGCGCCGCTGGCTGCCGGGGTGGGCGCATTATTGCTCTCCGTCAACCCGGAACTGACTTGGGTCCAAGTGAGAGACTTTTTGCGCAGCACGGCTGATAAGATCAATCCCGAAGATACGACGGACGAAGGTCGATGGGAGGACAAGAGCGGAAAGCGCTTTGGAGAGCGTGGTTATGATGGCTCACCTTATTACAGCAGAGGTTACGGATATGGTCGCATCAACGCAGTGAGGGCGGTCCAGAAAGCAATCCGTTACGCCGACGCCAATCGTGTTTCGTGACAATCTGAATGCCGACGGAACCGTCCCCATCGGCCAAACGTGGAATCGATCCCAACCGAGCCCGGCTGGTGAAAGTCAGAATACAGGTTTTCACTGTTCAGGGTGGGCTCACGAGGATCGGCAGGGAAAAGGCAGGCAACCAGGGGACGTAACGTCGCCGGGTTGCCTTTGAGAACATCGGAAGCAGGGCCGAGGAAAGTCAGCTTCGGTAGAATCACCTCCCTTGGGCCAGCACCGACTCGATGTGAGGCTCCCGGCTGTCCTTCGCCACCTCGAGTTCGAGTTTGGATGGGATGATCTGGCGCCCCCAGGTTCTGTTGGCAGGCATCCAGACCTGGAAGAGAAAATTGGCATTCCCATAGCGGTGAAAGACCAGCCGAGGGGGAGTCGTGGTCTCCTGGCCGTGAACCGAGACGGTTTGAGCCAGCGTTGCGGCCTTGCCCGCCGCGCTCCGAACCTGTAGCACCCCGCTATAGGGTGCGATGCGGTATTCGCCGGCTGGCAGCATTTCTTTATTGACCACGAAGTCGAACGGAATTCGCACTGCCATAGAGGCTACCGATTGCGCATGCAGCGGCGACGCCAGCGTAACTGCTAGACTCCAGGCCGCGAAAAAACCGAGAGTTTTTCCTTTCATAGATACACCTCCGTTGATTGATGGTTGAGCCAGGACGGAGGCAGACCGAATGCCCCGTTTTCTCTGTGCCAAACTGAGCTTGTGGTCGGCGGCCTTAGTTCTGTCTCATCTGAATAGGCGGGAATGCTCGCTGAAAACTGCAACTGGCGAGAAATTATTTTCTCCCAATGATGTTTTGTCTATTCCAGAGGTTGTTGTTAGTCTTGGCTAGACCGGAACTGGCGGCAGACTGGGTCATGCCCCCGTCTTCGCCAGAATGCCCAAGCTTCATTTCCATACCCATGCAGCCTTGGCCGGACGATTAGATACTACACGGACTGGCTTTCCCCTCGGATTCTGGCACGGTCCAAGAAAGTTTCCTTGTAATGCCGCGGTAGAGTTTACTGATTAACTTCCTAATCGTCGCCATCTCGGGAATTGACTGTTCGGCCAGGAAAACTCCCCTGTAACGGCGCAGGGATTACTGATATGCATGCTCCCGCACTTTCGTAAGAACTTGAACTGGAAGAGTTGCCCGCTCCGGAATTGTAATTCTGGGAATCCTATTGAATCAACCTGCTTGCGGTGGGCATTTGCTGGAGCGACGGATTTTGGTTGGTTGGAGGCGCCTCGGTAGGCGGGACTTCAGGGGTGGGCTTCTGTTTTTCGTCGGAGGCTTTGCTTTGGCTTATTTTCGCCAGCCGGTCTTGAATAGCACGAGTTAACTGCTGCTGGCGCTCGATGTCCACGAACGTGTAGTCCGCCGTCATATCGACGTCGGCGTGGCCGGCGATCTTTGAAGCCTCAATTGCGCTACCGCCCACTTCCTGCCGCCAAGTGATATTGGCGCGGCGAAAGGAATGTGGCCCGAGTCCCTCGAAATCGCAGCCTTCGGCCACAGCCGCCTGATGCAGAGCATCGCGCACGCCGGAATCCCATAGTGGCTTGCTCGGGTCTCTATGCTGCGGGAACACCCAATCATCAGGTCCAGTGTTCTTATCGGCGGCCCTGGCGACGTAACGGTCGACCAGATGGCCCACGGCGAGCAGTCGTTTGCTGCCGTCGGTTTTGGGTTCATCAATGTCCTGGTGCCATTGGCGCTGCTCGATCCAAAGCGTGCCGGCTTTCAGGTCGATGTGCTTCCATTGCAGGCCCAGCACTTCGGAAATTCGTGCTCCAGTCGCAATGCAGGTCTCGATGACGAGCAGGATCGGGTCCTCCAAGCGCGAGAGCACCCGCATGGTCTGCTCCATCGACAGAATCTTTCGTGGCCTTTTGTACCACTTCTTGCCGATCTTTACCTTCTCGATTGGGCTGCGCTTTCCTTCTTCCCACAGACCCCACTCCTCCGCCTTTCGGTAGATTCGGGCCATGATAAAACGGATCGCGTGACGCATCCACCAGGAGTCGAATTTCTTGTAGAGCCAGTCCTCCACCTCTTTGGGCGAAATCTCGTTCAGGCGATGCTTGCCCCACCTGGGGATGATGTGAAGATCGAGATGACTTTCTTCCTTCATGCGAGTGGGCTTTGAAATCTGGTCATCGCGTGAGAGATAGCTCTCCTTATACATCTTTGCTACCTCGCCAAAAAGAGCGGGCCCTTTGGCTACGGCGTGCCGCAAGGTGGGCGTGTTCAGTTTCGCCAGGATTTTATCGCGCTCGACCTCAGCCGCTTTCTTCGTAAGGGAATTCTCGCCCCTACTCGGACCGATAGTGAAGAACTTCCGGACCGATTTCACCGAACCATCCGTTTGACTCTCGTCGACCCACGCCCGGAAAATCCAGCAATGGCTCTGGCGGTCCTTACGCTCGTGAATCTTTGGGTGCTGAACCCGCGTCTTCAATTTCAAACCTCCCATCACGGTCAGGAGGTTCGCTTCGTTTGGCGTCATAAAGCAAGGCAAATGTTTGCGGGTCATTGCACCGATAAGGGCCATTTGAGGTAACCCGTTCCCAGGCACGCCCGGCAATCTCCGGGGCACCGACTCAGAGTTGGACCCCGAGTCCCGCATGTCACACAGCGGCAGGTCTTTTGCGCGTGACAATGCCAGCACGCGTCAGTTGCTATTGCCTCAGCTTTTGCATTCTCGCTGCATAGCAGTCCAGTCCGCTTTGAGGCGCCGAGGAGAGCGATGATTTCGAACTTGTACCTCCCGATCGCCTGCCGTAACTCAGGGGTGATGCTGCCCTTTGGAGCCTGGTAACGAAGGGACCCGTGGTCTACCGCCAAACGAATCTGTCTCCGCTGAATTTCGGCCATCAACTCGCTTGCGTTCATAACGTGCCTTCTTCCCACTCGAGATCTCGGCGCTGTTGATCGGGGGGCAGGGGGAGATCAATCCCTCTTGTTTCGGGTGCAACACTGCAACAGCCCTCCAGCTCTTCCGGGTCGGGGAGGATTTTGCGATTCGCCGGTATGGGATCGCCTTGCACCAATTGGAAAGGCCGACCTTTGCGCTCCTCGAGATTTTTCAGATAGCCTTTCTCCATTGCGCTGTTCGCCCGACGGGACACGGCGCTCTTATCCAGCCCCAGTTTCTTCGCGAGTTGTGCAACGGAAACCCCCGCCTCACAGTTAAAGCTCACCACAGCTTCGACCGTTTCTCGAATCGGCTTTGAGACCGTGGTCGAAACTGCATCACCCATAACGTCAACTAGTAACTCGCGCACTACCGCGTAATCAGCGATTTCGGCAACAATCCGGTCCAGAGCATCCCGGTTCCTGGTTTGCTGGTGCAAGAGGGCGTGAGCGCGTATGAAGTCGAGAATAGTCTTGGAGTCTCGCCGAAGCCTTACCGCGACCGGCGGAATTCTTTGAGCGAGTTCCGTGGCGAATGGGATAAATACACGGTGCTCTGCTTTTTCTAGCCATTCCTGCAGAGCCTGCCATTCAGAGTAATCGGCTCGCGATGGCTCGGCATCCTGGGCCAATGAAAGTAAGATTTTGCGCGTCTGCTCGGGGCTGTCCGTTACCGTCACAGATAAAAAGCGGGTTTCGTTCTCCGGGTGGAGTGTGATCGCGGTTGTGGTACAGATCAGGCCGGTAGGGCCTTCCCGCTGGATCAGTCGCGGTTTCAGGCCTTCGGTTGTCCTTTCGACTGTCTCGTAAGCGATCCGTCCCTCACTCAGCAGTGATCGCACCAGATAACTGACAAAATCACCCTGGATGCCGGCAGCCTCGTAGATTACCAGTACGCGATGGGCCAACGGCTCCTCAGAGTACGCCAGTGCCCGCTCAGACATCGCACTGAGGGCGTAGTATGCTGACGGAGGAAACAAATCTAGAATGCGCTCGACCAAAAACGATTTACCGGCGCTCGACGGACCTTTTATCGCCAGGGAGACCGGTTTTTCCAGAAGCCGACTAGTGACTGCGAGATAGACGATTTTCGCAGCTTGGATTTCCCCGACGAAGCCGCGCTGAAGGATCGCTGCTACCATCAGATCCAGGATGTTCGTTGATGTGGCGAGCGAACTGCATTTTGTCCAAGCCTCCTGTTTTTCGAATTGTTGCTGTTTTTGCTGGAGACTGGTCCAAGAGATCGCGGCTTGCAGAGCTGCTTCCCAGTTGGTTTTGAAATTGTCCGGATCCGAGACGTATAGCTCGCTCGGGTCTTTGGCATCTTTAAGTTTTATGATTCGCACCCGGTCACGAATTTTGGAGGTAGCCAGCCACTTCAGGACTGCCTCGCCGCCTTTATCAGGTTCAACAAGCACGTAAATTATCGAAATGTCTGAAAGGTGCTTCGCATCGCGGTCTTCTTTCCAATTTGCAGCGCCCGGCACTCCTACCGCGGGAATTCTGTAATACCAGAGCGTATGGCAATCGGATTCACCTTCGACCAGAACGACATATTTTGCGTCGAGTGCCTCTTGGATTTTCCATAAGCCGTAGAGGCAGGGCTTGGCGCCCGCTTTCCAGCGGAACCGGTTATCTGCTGAAGGAGACTTTTCAAGTGCTACTCGGAACCTAACGGCTGTGGCCTGACCGTCGGCAGCGCGGTACGGAATCCTGATCGCGGGAGCTCCTTGATACGAAATATCTGAAAGGCCTAATTCTCGCAGGAATTCGACGGGTAGGCATTTCTTTGAGGCATATTCGGCCAGTTTGCAGCCGAGTGACTGTTGCGGTGTTGCATTCGTTTTGGTGGGGATACCGACCCCTACCCCCCTTGAGCTGTTTTCCACGAATAGGTCAGCCATGCTGAGTTTGAGTGCGGCCACAACCGCCTCTGGTGGGCACCCGGCAAAACAGTGCAGCAGTATCCGCCCGTCACCGCCTTTGCGAACGGAGAGGCTCCGCTCTCGGTCAGCATGACTGGGGCAATTTGCTGTAGCATGATCGCGACCGGGGCGGACATTTTCAAGGCGCGCAAGAAATGCTTCGTACATCATCGCTTCCGTCCTTCGCCTTTTCTGCTATTTCCTATCCGCACGGAAGATGGCACCGCGCCATCCGGTACGTCGATTCCGACGGCCCTCGCGACTGCGACGGTGATCACCGTCGCCTTGGATTTGCCCGAGGCGCTAGCAGTGTGGTCTCCCACTCGGACTCGGGCGGTAAAAGTGCCGCCCGGCGTAGTCGCCAACTTAAAGGTGCTGGCGGCCTTTTCGAGGAGCCGAAAGGCATCGTCAATCTTTTCGAGGGGATTGAACTTCCATTTTGGAATCCAAGAACCGCTCCCGGTAAGATAGCGATCCGGAGCTACTTTCCACCCCATAATGCTCTTGGCGAGCATTGCCGTTAGGCATTCTGGATTCATTTGAATCACTCCCCGCCGCGCGTGGGTCTGGATTGCAGCCACGCAGAAACGTCTTCCGGCTTGTAGCGGACCGCCGCGCCGATCTTGATGTACTTCGGGCCTTGCCGAAGAAGCCGCCAGCGCCTGACGCATGTCACCGAACGCCCGGTCAGGCGTGCTATGTCATAATCAGTGAGAAGTGGTTCGAGTGTATTTTTGCTCACTCCCATTTGTAATCCTCTGGTTGTTCCCGCTTGGGACAGTTTCAGAGTGGACTACTAACGGATGGAGAGTCACTTGGAGACTGTTGGAATCTGATTGGAGAGTATTGGAGAGTTTCGGACTCGTGCTTACTGCGGCAGTTCTTCAACAGGTACGCCTAACGCATTCGCCAGCTTCCTTCGAGTGGACCGGTATGGGTTGGTTTGCCCCTTCAGATAGTCGTCTGCGGTGTTGTAGTCCACTTTGGATTCGTTCGCCCAATCGAGAATGGACCACCCCTTCTTCTTCAGAATGGGTATTACGAAACCTGCACGCGTACTTGCCCCTACCTTTGTGGCTTCCGCGCCTATCGAATCCCGTGATGGAGCAGGTTCCGATTCCATCTCGCCCGGCGATTCTGCGTTTGTCAGTTGGCCTTCCGCTGCCCGCCTCAGTGCTTCGGCACGCCATCTGAGGGCTGCGTGCGAGAGAGCTTGGCCAGTTATAGCGCCAACGTGCCACACTTTATCCCGATCTTCTTCGGGAATTTTCGTCCAGATGTTCATGCGAAGACAGTAGAGGGCAAAGCCTGTCGACATCTCTTCTTTGAGAGGTTCGGCCAAGAAAGAGTATTGATCCAAGATATAGAGAACAAAGCGAGGAATCTCATTCATCAGTGCCGCTTCGTACTCTTCTACAGACTTGCAGACATTTAGAATTTCCAGCGCCGTCTGATTAAAGTGGTGTAGTGCTAAATCCTTGAATAGCTCCGCGTCTTTCCGTCCGTCCCGGTTTGCTTCCTTCTCGATTTGTGGAATGTATTCGGCCATAAAGGCCGCTCGTTCCGCTTCCATGCGGTTAAGGGCTTCGCGCGAGAGCCTGCCGACGAGCGGTTGCTGTTCTTCGCTATCTTGGGGTTCGTCTTCAGGAGTCAGATTGTTTCGGTTGGCCATCGATCCCTCAGCGATTCCCTGAATGCAGAAGCCGTTCCCGGGCAGAGTTCCCGGCTTGTCTCCTGGCCAAGGCTAGGCGCTACTCAAGTTCTACAATAGTTTGGCAGAAACGATTCTGCACCAGCAGATGCCGCCATGTCGATTGGTGAGACGGTTCTTCCGGTGCCGGGTGTCCGTTTTAGGATTTTGTTGGTCAGACTTTTAAGAGCATTTCTGGCTCGCTGATAACGCTCGGTCTCCGGTCTTCGCTCGGGCTTTCGCCTGCTGCGGCATTCTCGTCACTTCGATGCCGCCGCGGGTGTTTCCTCTAAGTGTTTGTATCTTTTGCTGCCGAATCCAATGGCATGTCGGTATAATCCTCTTTCTGCGAGGATGTGGGCCGACCTCCTCAAGCGCAGTGCGCTCATGCTGCCCAAGGAAGCCCTCTCCGGCGAACTGCTCATGGAGGACAAGCGGTGGCCTCCGGCGTGCCGCATGTGGATGAAGCCCAATTCGGCTTGTCGCAGCGCTCCCCAAGGACTGATCGAACATGTCCAACGAATTTTTTGAGAAGCCTATCCTGAATTCTCCCTATGCGTACCCAATGCGACATTGGGAGCTCGATAGTCAGGGCCAGCCGACTCAACAGATCATTGAAAGCCGTCGCCGGGTCGAACTCATCACGCCGATCCCTAAGCCCAGAAAGCGCAAGAGCGCAACCGAGCAGCAGGATATTGTTTTCAACGAGGGCAAAGGGCTTTCGACCCAGGAGCAACAGTACGACCCGACCCCCATCATCAATGAACTGCGCCGCTATGTAGACCAGTGGCGGATTCTGCCGAATCCCAACGATTGGCTGGTTACGCCGGAAACGATCCGGTTGCTACAGCATTGGCGGCATCACAGGTTCAGCAGCATCCGACCATTCTTCTGCCAAGTGGAAGCAGTGGAGGTCGCTATTTGGCTGATGGAAGTGGCGCCGAAAATCGGCAAGGCCGGGAATAAGTTTCTGGAGCACCTGGCCAATGCCAACAACGATGCCAATCCGGAATTGATGCGCTTGGCGCTGAAGCTAGCCACCGGCGCTGGCAAGACCACCGTAATGGCGATGCTAATTGCCTGGCAGACCATTAATGCGGTACGGAAACCCAACAGCAAGAAGTTTACGCGTGGATTTCTGGTCGTTGCACCGGGACTGACGATCCGCGATCGCTTGCGCGTACTCCAGCCCAACGATCCGGACACCTATTACCAGAGCCGGGAACTTGTCCCCAGTGACCTGCTCGCCGATCTTGAACGCGCCAAGATCGTCATCACCAACTACCACGCTTTTAAGCTCCGCGAGCGAATGGAACTGTCTAAGGGCGGGCGGTCACTCCTGCAAGGCAGGGGCGATGCGCTCAATACGGCGGAAACAGAGGGGCAAATGCTCCAGCGGGTCATGCCCGAGTTGATGGGCATAAAGAACCTCATGGTGATCAACGACGAGGCGCATCACTGCTATCGTGAAAAACCCACGCCCGAAGCCGAGGACGATCTGAAGGGCGACGACAAGAAAGAAGCCGAGCAAAACAATGAGGTCGCCCGTCTCTGGATCTCCGGTCTTGAAACCGTCAGCCGCAAGCTCGGCGTTGCACGCATCCTGGATTTGTCGGCAACACCATTTTTTCTACGTGGCTCGGGCTACGCTGAGGGCACACTGTTTCCGTGGACGATGAGCGACTTCTCGCTGATGGATGCTATTGAATGCGGGATCGTTAAACTTCCGCGAGTTCCTGTGGCCGACAACATACCCGGCGGAGACATGCCCAAGTTCCGCAATCTCTGGGAACACATCCGTTCGAAAATGCCCAAGAAGGGACGTGGGAAGAGTAAGAATCTGGACCCGCTTAGTATTCCCGTGGAACTCCAGACCGCGCTCGAAGCTCTCTACGGTCATTACGAAAAAACCTACAATCTGTGGCAACAACACGGCATCAAGGTTCCACCCTGTTTCATCGTTGTCTGCAACAACACCTCCACTTCAAAAATCGTCTATGACTACATCTCAGGTTTCCACCAAGAGAACGAGGACGGTTCTACCACTCTGGTAAACGGGCGCTTGGCCCTGTTCCGCAATTTCGACGAACACGGCAACCCGATTGCCCGCCCGCCAACGCTATTGATCGATAGCGAACAGCTCGAACGCGGCGAGGGCCTCGACGAGAACTTCCGCAGCATGGCCGCCGACGAGATCGACCGCTTCCGCCGCGAGATCATCGAACGCACCGGCGACCGCAGCCAGGCCGAGAACATCTCCGACCATGAGTTGCTGCGGGAGGTGATGAACACCGTCGGCAAGGAAGGTCGCCTCGGGGGTGCCATCCGATGCGTTGTCTCCGTAGCAATGCTCAGCGAAGGCTGGGACGCTAACACCGTTACGCACGTTCTCGGCGTGCGTGCTTTCGGCACACAGTTGCTCTGCGAGCAGGTCATTGGCCGTGCGTTACGCCGCCAGTCTTACGACCTTAACGAGGAGAACCTGTTCAACGTCGAATATGCCGACGTGCTGGGCATTCCCTTCGACTTTACTGCCAAGCCGGTGGTTGCGCCCCCCCAGCCTCCTCGCGAGACCATCCAAGTCAAAGCGGTCCGTCCCGAGCGCGATGCACTCGAAATACGATTTCCGCGTGTTCAGGGCTACCGCGTCGAGTTACCCGAGGAGCGGCTGACTGCTGAGTTCAATGACGATTCCGTGATGGAACTGACGCCGGATCTCATCGGCCCTTCCATCACCCGAAACTCTGGCATCATTGGCGAGGGAGTCGATCTCAATCTCATACACACGGGAGACTTGCGCCGGTCCACGCTTCTTTTCCACCTGACGCAGCGTCTGTTGTATACCAAGTGGCGCGATCCCGGCGAGCAGGCCAAGCTACATCTCTTCGGGCAACTCAAGCGGATCACCAAGCAATGGCTCGATACGTGCCTAGTCTGCAAAGGTGGAACCTATCCGGCACAGCTCATGTACCAAGCGCTTGCCGACATGGCCTGCGAGCGCATCACCGCCAGTATCACTCGCGCACTGATCGGTACTCGGCCGATCAAGGCTGTGCTGGATCCCTTCAACCCCACCGGCTCCACCATCCATGTGAACTTCAACACCTCCAAGACCAACCGCTGGGAAACCGATGCCCGCCGTTGTCACATCAATTGGATCATCATTGATAGCGATTGGGAGGCGGAATTCTGCCGCGTTGCGGAAGCCCATCCCCGCGTCAAGGCTTACGTCAAGAACCACAACCTCGGGCTGGAAGTTCCATATCGCTACGGCTCAGAGATGAGAACATATCGCCCCGACTTCATCGTGCTGGTGGACGATGGTCACGGCGCTGACGACCCGCTGCATCTGATTGTGGAGATCAAGGGCTATCGGCGCGAGGACGCAAAGGAAAAGAAGTCCACGATGGAGACTTACTGGGTGCCCGGCGTGAACAACTTGGGCACCTATGGTCGCTGGGCTTTTGCCGAGTTCACTGAGGTATACCAGATCGAGGCCGACTTTGCGGCGAAGGTCGAAGCCGAATTCAGCAAGCTGATAGAGTCTGTGACCACTGAACCAGCGGTGAAGGAAATTTAAGATGGCCAAGCAAACAGTTAAAACTAAGAAGAAGGTCGAGACTCTCAAGCACGCTGAGGCAACCCGCAAGAACATTCCCACCGCCGAGTACCAGTCGGTAATGGCCAAGAATGAACAGAGTCCCGTTCGCATAGCCTACGAACGCCGCAATCGAGACCTGGACCCTCAGTTGGTTTGGCGCGGCAAGGACGAGCAGGACTGGTCAGATCTGGTTGTTCATGCCCCGCCACTCTATATCCAGGAGAAGGTGCATCCCAAGGTGCTGATCGACGACCTGCTGCGGCGGTCCGAGGCGGATGGGAAATCCGCCGAAAGACAGATTGACCTGTTTGCAGACTTCAATGGCCTGCCGGACGACCACGCTAAGACCGAGTTCTACCAACACGATGCCAACTGGTCCAACCGGATGATCCTCGGCGACAGCCTGCAAGTTATGGCCTCGCTGGCCGAGCGAGAGGGTCTGCGGGGTAAGGTGCAGTGCATTTACATTGATCCGCCCTACGGCATCAAATTCAACTCCAATTTCCAGTGGTCAACCACCAGCCGCGATGTGAAAGATGGAAACGTTGAGCACATTACCCGCGAGCCCGAGCAGGTAAAGGCGTTTCGTGATACCTGGAGGGATGGAGTTCACTCCTATCTGACATATCTCCGGGATAGACTCACCGTCGCAAGGGATTTGCTTGCTGAAAGCGGCTCCATATTCGTCCAGATTGGCGATGAGAACATGCATCGAGTGCGGACTCTTTTAGACGAAGTGTTCGGCGATCAGAATCTCCTTGGTCTGATCACCTTCACTAAAACGGGTGGACAGACGGATAATCGCCTTGCCGGCGTGGCGGATTACATTCTTTGGTACTCGCGTCATGCTGAGGCAACAAAGTTCAGGCAGCTTTACAGATCCAAATTGGTGGGCGCGGATGGTGGAACAAAATACACTGAATTAGAGCTACCAAATGGTGAACGTATTTCGCTGAGCGGGTTTCTCAAAGAACATGATCAGCTTTTGCCGGGTTGCCGTGTATTTAGGATGGACACGATCACAAGTCAAAGCCCCGGTACTCGGTACGATGTCGCATACGACGGAAAGATCTATCGTCCAGAACCAGGCTATTGGAAGACTGACGAACAACGGATGGCGAATCTGTTGAAGGCGCGAAGAGTCGAGCCAACAGCGAGAAAACTGGCTTATGTGCGCTACTTCGATGATTTCCCAGTCTTCGCGATGAATAATGTTTGGACGGACTTGGGTGGCGTCCAAAGTCGAGCAGACCCGAAAGTCTACGTAGTTCAAACTGCAACCTCAGTCGTCGAACGCTGCCTACTAATGGCGACCGATCCCGGCGATTTGGTTCTCGATCCGACATGCGGGTCCGGCACAACCGTTTACGTCGCCGAACAATGGGGCCGACGCTGGATCACCATCGACACCTCACGCGTGGCACTGGCTCTCGCCCGCGCCCGCATTATGGGAGCCCGCTACCTCTATTACCTGCTGGCCGACTCGCCGAAGGGGCAGCGCAAGGAGGCCGAGGTTACACGCACCGGTCCATCGAGCCAGACCACCCACGGTGACATCCGCCAGGGCTTCGTGAACGAGCGAGTGCCTCACGTGACGCTGAAATCCATCGCTAACAACGCGGAGATTGACGTGATCTGGGAGAAGTACCAGCAAACGCTCGATCCGCTCCGTGAAAAGTTGAACAAAGCTCTTAGTAAAACGTGGCAAGAATGGGAAATCCTGCGCGACGCCGATGACAAATGGCCAGAGACTACGAAGAAACTACACGCACAATGGTGGGAGCAACGGATGGCGCGGCAGAGGGAGATTGACGCGTCTATTTCGGCCAAGGCTGAATTCGAGCACCTCTACGACAAACCTTACGAGGACAATAAGACTGTCCGCGTGGCCGGCCCTTTCACCGTCGAGAGTCTTTTACCTCATCGTGTATTGGGGGTGGACGAGAACGACGAGTTGATCGATTCCCTTGCTGATTCAAAGCTCGGCTACAGCGCAGCGCAAAATTTTGTCCAGATGATTTTGGAAAACCTGAAAACCGCAGGCGTGCAGCAAGCTCACAAAGAAGATAAGCTTAACTTTACCTCTCTCACTCCCTGGCCGGGCGATCTTGTCAGCGCCGAAGGCCGCTACATGGAAGGCGAAACGGATTCAGGTACGGAGAAACGGGCCGCGATCTTCATCGGGCCGGAGTTCGGCACCGTCTCGCGGCCCGATTTGGTAGCTGCCGCCCGCGAGGCCGGTGATGCAGGCTTTGACGTGCTGATCACGTGCGCATTCAACTACGACGCACACTCCGCAGAGTTCAACAAACTTGGCCGGATTCCCGTGCTGAAAGCCCGCATGAACGCCGATCTGCACATGGCTGCCGATCTGAAGAATACCGGCAAGGGCAATCTGTTCGTGATCTTCGGTGAGCCGGACATCGCAATTCTCGATGCGGGTAAAGACGGCAAGACCGGTCAGATCCGGGTTAAGGTTAACGGCGTGGATGTGTTCCACCCCAACACGGGCGAAGTCCGCAGCGACGGTGCCGACGGAATCGCCTGCTGGTTCATTGACACCGACTACAACGAAGAGAGCTTCTTCGTTCGCCATGCCTATTTCCTGGGCGCGAACGATCCCTACAAGGCTCTCAAGACAACCCTGAAGGCAGAAATCAATGAAGAAGCGTGGGAGACGCTGCACAACGACACCTCACGCCCCTTCGACAAACCCAAGAGCGGCCGCATCGCCGTGAAGGTCATCAATCACCTGGGCGACGAAGTGATGAAAGTGTTCAAGGTGGATTGATGGAATTCCGCATCGCCGACACCTTTACCGACAGCCTCGCTAAACTTACCGGCGAGGAGCAGAAGGTCGTGAAGACCACGGCCTTTGACCTGCAACTGAACCCGGCCAACCCAAGCATGCAGTTTCACAAACTCGACAAACCCAAGGACAAACGGTTTTGGTCGGTACGGGTAAGCGGTGATCTGCGGCTCATCGTGCACAAATTTGACACAAGCCTGCTCCTTTGTTACGTGGATCACCACGACAAAGCCTATGCGTGGGCGGAGCGTAGAAAACTGGAAGCCCATCCGAAAACCGGCGCGGCGCAGTTCGTTGAGATTCGGGAAACGGTCAAGGAAGTCACTGTTCCCAAATACGTGGAGGTCGAGCGGCCCGCGCCTGTTTAACCGCCATTATTCGCGCACGTCTCTGACGATGATCTACTCGGCTACGGGGTGCCCACTGAGTGGTTGGAAGATGTACGCCGCGCCAACGAAGACTCGGTTTTGGATCTGGCTGTCCACTTGCCCAGCGAGGCTGCGGAGGCGCTGCTCAATCTGGCCACCGGTGTGACGCCGCCTGTCCCGCAACCGGTCGCGGCTGGTGCCGACCCGTTCGAACATCCTGATGCACAGCGCCGATTCCGCGTGATGAGCAACGTGGAAGAGCTGGAGCGGGCTCTTGAATACCCTTGGGAGAAATGGACCATTTTCCTCCATCCGGCGCAGCGGCAACTGGTTGAAAGAGATTACGGCGGTCCTGCGCGGGTTTCGGGATCGGCTGGCACGGGCAAAACCATCGTCGCGCTGCACCGGGCCGTCTTCCTGGTCCGCACCAATCCCGATGCCAGAGTATTGCTGACCACTTTTTCTGACACCCTTGCGAATGCGTTACGCACGAAGCTGCGGCGGCTCATCAGTAACGAACCCCGTCTTGGCGAGCGACTGGAAGTGCATTCGATGAATGCGATTGGCCAGCGGCTATATGAGTTGAACGTCGAGCCGCTTAACCTCGCTTCAAGAGAAGTGCTGCAGCAGCTTCTCGAAGAAGCCGCTGGCAAGGTCGATGGTCACAAGTTCAGCCTGCATTATTTGTTGACCGAATGGGAACAGGTTGTGGATGCATGGCAATTAGAGACCTGGGAGGCATATCGGGATGTGGCGCGCTTGGGGCGGAAGACCCGTCTCGCGGAAAAGCAGCGGCTGGTGCTCTGGTCAATCTTTGATCAAGTTCGATCTAGCTTGAAAAGTCGCAACCTGATTACGTCAGCCGCGATGTTCAGCCGTCTGGCCTCAAGTCTTGTGATCAGCAAAAGCCCTCCGTTTGCTTTCACCGTCGTGGACGAGTCACAGGATGTCAGCGTGGCTCAATTGCGGTTTCTCGCTTCGATGGGAGGAGGGCGACCCAACAGCCTCTTCTTTGCTGGCGACCTCGGACAACGAATTTTTCAGCAACCTTATTCGTGGAAGTCCCTCGGTGTCGATATTCGCGGCCGCTCGACGACGCTTCATATCAATTACCGCACTTCGCACCAAATCCGAATGCAGGCCGACCGGCTACTGGCTCCCGAAGTGTCCGATGTTGACGGGAATAGGGAGGAACGGCGTGGCACCGTTTCGGTATTCAACGGCCCGCAGCCCAAAATCGTGGTTTTGGATACTTCACAAGACGAAATCGCATTTGTGGCCCGATGGCTTTCCAAACTAAAGACCGAGAACATTCAACCTCATGAAATCGGTGTGTTCGTTCGGTCGTCGGCTGAGTTGGTTAGAGCGCGCAAGGCAACCGAGAAAGCTGGCTTCGTCTTCAAGGTTCTTGATGAAAATGTCGAAACGGCGAGCGGCTACGTATCCATCAGCACGATGCAGCTTGCCAAAGGACTGGAATTCCGTGCGGTGGCTGTGATGGCCTGTGATGATGAGATTATCCCCTTGCAGGAGCGGATCGAAGCGGTAGGGGACGACGCGGATCTAGAAGAAGTCTACGACACCGAGCGCCATTTGCTGTATGTCGCCTGCACCCGAGCGCGCGACCATTTGCTGGTGACGAGCGGCGACAAGCCATCAGAGTTTCTCGACGATCTGCGCGCATAAGCTCCCGAAAATAAGCGTGGAAATTCCCACGCGCGGGGCGGTGCGGCCCACTGCGAAAGCGGGAGACGCTCGGGCGGGAGCCAGAGCTGCGACCAATCGGGGATGAGATCGGCGAGGGCGTTCATTTTGTCTCCGGCGGCCGGTATTCGGCCAGCTCGCGCAGGCTGCGGTGTATTTCGGCTGTGATCAGAGCCTCGCACTTGATGGCGTCCGACTCCTGGGCCAGACGGTCGCACAGCTCGGGGCCGATCCGCAGGAGAATATCGCGGGCCCGGATAATCATGCCGCTAACGTAGGCATTGATCTCCCCGATAGGGCGCAGCTCGCCGCGCTCGCGCTTGTATTCCAGTTCTGATAATTTTGCGAGGAATGTCTCGCGGATAGCTCGCGCGGCGGCATAGCTAACGGATACACGGGTGGTAGCATCTTCTGTGTTGATCTCCGTCCGATGCTGTTTTATATTTCCAGCGGGTGAACCGGTGCGCGCAATGGTTCCCCGTGCTCTAGGCCTCGGGGCCGTGTTCTGCTCCCATTCCGCGTCTACCCGAGCCGGTTCAATCATCCCGTCTGGAGTTGTGGTGATCCGCCCTGTCCGGATCGCCTTCTGCACGGCGATATGCGAAACGCCCCGGTGCTTCGCGTATGCCCGCTGGCTCATTGCGGATTGTGGTTCGGCCGTTATTTCGGACATAAGTCTTCGAGTTTCAGCCCGTGTGTAAAGACTAAATCCGCTAGGCAATCGATCTCACCGAGCGTCGCTTCGAACGGCGCGACCCTACGGGCTTCTTCCGATTGGGCGTAGCGCAGTGAGGCCAACGTGCGCTGTGCCTCCGCCGACATCGCCTTAGCATCGCCTCCATCGCCCATAAGGGTTTGAAAACGCGCCAGATTCAGATGCTCGAATAAAGCGTTATTCCCTTGCTTCGGGTTTGCAGCTGAGCGATTCATGTGATGCGCAACCAGCGCGACGAGGGAACCACACGGAATCGCGATGGTCGAATTTAGCAAAAACGAGCACGGCGTCTGGGAGGAGCACGGATCGTTGCCGCCCGGTTGCCACTTGGTCAACCTTCAATACCTGGTCGCTGGAAGCTGGGAACCACCTATCGGTTCGACGGCTGCCTTGCGACCTGCCCGGGTCCGCGAATTGATGAACGATCCAAGCGGCCCAAAACCCAAGGAATCGTACCGAATGATTCCCATAACCGTAAACATAGAGGAGACCGACATGAAAGCGAAAAAGACGAAAGCACCGAAAATTACCAAGGCTGGCCGCGAGCGCGGACTGGCTGCCGTTGCAAAAGAGAAGGCCGCCGCCAAGACGCCCAAGGCCGCCAATCCCGCCACGAGCGACACCCGCAAGGTCAAGAGCGCGGCGGAACCGAAGAGCAACAAGACCACACAGATGGTCGAGCTTCTGCGCCGCAACGGTGGCGCTACGCTCGATGAGTTGGTGGCATTCACCGGTTGGAAGGCCAACAGCGTGCGCGGGTTCCTGAGCGGGACCATCGGCAAGAAGATGGGCCTCAAACTGGAATCCACCAAGCGCGAGGACGGCCAGCGCTTGTACCAAATTGCGTCGTAACACTGGTGCGTTGGAGCCCCCAGGCCTCGAGGCTGGGGGCTTTTTTACTTTCAGGGAGCCGCCCGGATAGCCAGTTCCTGCGCCACGGTTCGCCCCCGTTGCGCCGATGACCCGGCTCTGGCATCGTTCATCCATTCTCCAACTCCGGCTGCAGGCCCATTTCGGACAACCGCTCCAATGCGACCGCCACAAATGGCGGCGAAAGTTCCATGGCGTAGCAGGCGCGCCCGAGGCTTTCCGCTGCGACCAGTTGGGTGCCGCTCCCCGAGAATGGCTCATAGCAGATATCGCCCTTCTTGGTGTGTTGGCGCATCGGGATTGCAAACAACTCCACGGGCTTTTGGGTGGGGTGATCGGTCGTTTCGCCCGGGGCCTGTGTTGGAAAGGACCAGACCGTCGGCGGGTAATCCTCAGCGACCCGCTTTGGCTTGTTCCCTTTGATCCAGCCGAAGAAACAGGGCTCGTGCTGCCACATGTACCAGCAACGCGTCAGGACGGGCCGGTCTTTCGCCCAGATAATCTGCTGATGAACAAAAGCTCCGTTCTTTTCCCACACCGCCTCGAGGAGCGATTGCTTCTTACTCGCGTGCCAGCAATACCAGGCGGCATGATCTGTAATGGCGTGTTCGATGGCCACCTTCACAAACGCATCGTAAAGCGCCTCTCCCTCGATAGGGCTATCCACGTCGGTGTACTTATCGCTCCAGTCTTTGTTCTTCCTGCGCTTGAGCTCTTCGGAGTCGTTCCACTTGTGCGGATGATTGGTTCCATCGTATGCGACGAGGTAGGGCGGATCTGTGGCGAAAAGGCAGGCCCGCTGACCGTTCATCAGCCGCAGCACGTCGTCGCGATTGGTGCTATCTCCGCAAAGCAACCGGTGCTTGCCGATCAGCCATAGCTGGCCGCGCTCGGTTCCCCACTTCTTCTGAAGCTCCGCCGCATTGTCCATCTGCGGCTCTGGCGTTGGCTCTGGTTCCATTGGGAGCAACTCCTCGATCTCCCGGTCGCTGAACCCGATCAGTTCGAGGTCGAATCCTTCTTGCTCCAACTGGGCGAGCTCCGCCGCCAGCAGATCATCATCCCAGCCGGCATTCATCGCCAATTTATTGTCCGCGATGATGTACGCCCGCTTCTGAGTCTCGCTCAGGTGGTCGAGAACGATCACCGGGACTTCCGCGAGGCCCAGCTTCCGGGCAGCCAGCAATCGCCCGTGGCCAGCGATGATACCGGCGTTCGTATCGACCAGCACGGGATTTGTAAAACCGAACTCAGCAATGCTCGCGGCAATCTGGATCACCTGCTCAGCGCTGTGCGTCCTGGGGTTCTTTTCATAGGGCACCAGACGATCAATCGGCCAGAGTTCGATCCGCTGCGCCATCGCCGGCGTGGTGGTAACCTGATCTGTATTTTTCATGTCCATTTTTACCCTTGCCTTTAATTGCCGCGGACTTGCGGGGTGGTAACCTGGTAACCTGGTAACCTCTTTTAGAGCCTGACGCTACCGGATTTGCGCAATCAATCCACCCGCCGCCAAACTTCGCCAGGAAGGACCCAAGAATCCAGGCCAGTCGCGTAAAAGCGCCGTGTTGGGCCGTGTTGCGTTTTCTCGGCACCGGCGAGGAATTACGCGCCCTTACTTTCCTGGGCCAACGTGGGCCGACTGTGCGCGTATTTGGATCGCAGCCGGGATTGCTCCCCTCACGACATAGCCGTTGCTAACAGACCGACGCCATTCGAAGGCCACGTTCTCGCCGCCGCGTTGGGCTGCTACCTCTCGCCAGTATTCATCCCGGGCGATCTCCGACCTGACTTGCCGCACCAGCACGACCTCAGCTTCATCCAGAAATCGGATCACCGTTTTCTCTCCGTCGGCCCACTTAGCCCGTCCACGGTCGATCGAGCGCTGCGCGGCATTCCTGTTCGTGAACGAACTACGCCCTGGAATCGGGTTTTCGATTCGGATTAGCCTGGATTGTTTGTGGCTCAATTGATTGCGTGGTGTGGGGACAACTCTGCCCTTGATTCTGTCCCGGTTTCTACGCGGGACGCTCGTCATGGCACTTTCGCCATGCCCGAAAGCGCCAGGCAGTTGCCCAGCTACTTCTATCCTTACACTTAGCAAAAGTCAGTCGTCAACAGAAAAGTGGGAATGCCAATACTATTGTCCAGCGCCAAGTCTCAGCTCAAATGATGGATTCCTAAAACGCCGTTTCGCGACAACCTCCCATCTTCCGAGGAGCTTGACGGGCTCACACCAAGTTCCTGCGCCAAGGCAATTCTGATCAAGTCTAGAAAATTCACTTCCGGTAAGCAGGATCGGTAAGAACGCCGTTTCTGGGGCGCCTTGCCACATTGCCCGTTCGAGCGAATTCCCAAACGCTTGGCGACTTTCGGCGATAAATCTCGCACTCGCGTAAGCAGATACTTTCAGAGACGGGCGCGGTCAGGCGCTGGGAATTTTTCCGGTGTTCTCGATAACCGCCTTGAGAAAAGCACGGGCCGCGGGGTTCGCAGGCTGGGCGCCCTGGTGTGCGACGGCCACGTCCCATGTCGGGACAGGCGGGCGGGGCCGCACGTAACAGACTTTCGCAGGATACGAAGTGACAGACGTAGGCACGAGCGCTATTCCCATCGCATGGGCAACCAGGTCGAGCAGAGTCCCTACGTCAGTGACCTCGCAGGTCGTCCTGCGATGAACCCCGGCCGCGGCGAAGGCGCGATCGGCGACGGTACGAAGGGACCGGTTGGGCCGGAAGTCTACGAAGTCCTGTTCCACGAGCGACGACAGGGCCACCTCCTTGCGCCGGGCCATCGGATGGGTTGGTGGGAAAGCGATCAGCAACGAGTCGCGTGCCAGCAACGTCGTGGTAACCCCCTCCGGCGGTCGCCCCACTTGCCCCAAGACCGCGAGATCCAGACGGCCCTCATGGACGTTGTCCATCAGTACCGACGAGCCACCCTGAAGCAGCTTGATTTGCACTCCCGGGTGTTCGGCGTGGAAGCGACCGAGGGTCGTCGGAAGGTCCACTTTCGAAACGACGAAGCGGTTCATGATACCGAGCGTGAGCGTACCCCGCAACAATCCTTCGACGGCCGTGACCGCTTCCCGCGCTGCGTGAGCGGCGGCCAGCGTCCGGCGCGCTTCGCCCTGCAAAGCCTTGCCGGGCTCGGTCAACCCCTCCACGCGACGTGTGTTGCGAACGAACAAGCTCGCCCCCAGTTCCCGCTCCAAAGCCTGAATGGACGTCGTGAGCGCCGATTGAACAATGTGCAGCCGATTCGCGGCCCGCGTAAAGCTGCGCTCCTCCGCCACCGCAAGGAATCGTTCCAGTTGTCGAAGTTCCATGGCTAGTTATCTCCATAACAGAATAGTCCAATACATATCTTCATAAGAGAATTATATTATCTTAACATTCTATTGGACAGAAGAATATTCCGCTCGTATTGTTGGTGCCGAACGATCAATACAAACCCCGAGAAAAGGAGATCTTCCATGCCAACGGCTACGGCGAAAGCAGTCCGAAGAAGGACCTTTGAGAGCATTCGAGACAATTTAGCGGCTTTGGATGAAAAGAACCTGGTGCGCAGAATCGACGTGCCCGTGGAGAAGGACCAGGAAGTCGGAGGCATCTGCCGCGAGAACTTCGACAAGTTTGGACCCGCGCTGATCTTCAATCGCGTGGGCAACTACAACACCCCGCTCTGCGTGGGAACTCTGGGCACGCGCGAGCGTTACGCCCTGGCGCTCGATATCGAGCCAACCACCGACGCAATCTCAAGCAAGTGGAAGCAGGCCTATGCTCACCCTATCAAGGCGCAAAGCGTTCCCCGCTCGGAAGCGCCCTGCAAGGAAGTCGTGATCGATGACCCGGACCTATTCAAAGATCCCTTCCCGGTGCCCAAGTGGCACGATCTGGATGCCGGCCCCGAGATCGGGACGCTGCATGGCGTGGTGACCATGGACCCGGACACCGGTTGGATCAACGTCGGGAACTATCGCAACCAGATCTTCGATTCCAAGACGATGGGCTGCTACGTCCTCGAGATTCCTTACCGTCACATCCATATGCACTGGGACAAGTGGAAGGCGCGCGGGAAAAATATGCCCGTGTGCGTGGTTCTTGGTCCGGACCCGTATACCAGCCTGACGAGCGTTTCCGCCGTCCCGGCCGGAGTGGATGAGTATGATGTAGCGGGCGGTCTCAAAGGAGCACCGATCGAGCTAGTCAAGGCGGAGCTTTCCGACCTCCTGGTGCCAGCAAGCTCGGAGATCGTCATCGAGGGCGAGATGCCCATCGATAAGTTCTGGCCGGTCGAAGGCCCCTTCGGCGAGTTTCCCGGCTACATGGGCCATCTGGTGCACAACAGCTTTTACATCGAGGTGAAAAAGGTCACTCATCGGAGGAACCCGATCTTCCACGGCACCTACGAAGGCCGTCCGCCGAACGAGAGCACCACGGTCCGCACGATGGGCCGTTCCGCAGCGGTATATGAACCCCTGCGGCGAGCCGGCCTGGTCGGAATCAAGGACGTTTGCGTCACCGAGGCGGGCTGCGCCGGCTTCCACGTCAACGTCTCCATCAAGAAGGCTTACCACGGCCACGTGCGCGACGTGATGTGCCACGTTTGGGGCCAGCCGATTCTGTTCTGCAAGCACGTGACCGTCGTGGACGACGACATCGACCCCTGGAATCCGTTCCTGGTCGAGTGGGCGATTGCCACGCGCGTTCAGGCGTGCAGAGACATCGTGATGATGGGCGGCGGGAAGTCGATTGCGCTCGATCCCTCGCAGGTGGTCTCCCGGCGCGGCGAGTCGGACCTGTTGGGAATCGACGCCACCAAGCCACTCGAAGAGTACGCTCGCGACGGCCACCCGTTCCCGGCCGCCACCGATCCTGCTCCGGAAACCATGCAACTGGTTCGCAAGCGCTGGAAGGAATACGGGTTTTAGAACTAAAAGCCGGTCAAAGAGACTACCAAGATTAGCGAAGGGAAACATTGCATTCTGGAATTCCGGTCGAGGCAAGGCTGAGGCCGGAATTCCAGCAAAGGAGGATTACGATGGCGTTCCTTAGTATGTTCTGTGATTCACTGATACTCCTTCTGGGCCGAAAGCTGGTAGGGAAAAATTTCACAATTGTGGGAGGTGAATCGGTCTTAGGCAACCACTTACCCAAGGACTACGTGCTCACGTGCAGAGAATGCGGCTGGGCACGGGGCATTCCGAGGACATACTCTGTCAGTCCCGACGAAGGCAGGATCGCCGGTGGTATGGGGGACTCTTGCCTTGAGGTGATCGAATTCTTCAGCATTACCGCTGTGCCGACCTCCGGTGAGCAAGTTCCTCGGAAATGGATAGGCCCAAACATGTGGGTGGACGGATGGGTGAAACTCTTGCACGTTCATATGTTGTCGCACTGTGATCCGCTATTCCAAATGCGTGCGGCTTCTGGCGGATTCAGGTACAAGAAACAACCGGAAGGGAATGATTATTGCAAGTTCTCGGGAGGCGGAAGGGAAGCCGCTGGAGATCTTGACATTGTTGGAGAGAGTCCGGGAATAGTCCTTATGTGCCTTTACGACTAAAGCTATCAAATCGGCATCGGTCCTTGCCCTTCTCTGGCGTTCGCTGGACCTGCAAGTTCAAAAAAGTTTCGGGACAAATATGCAGGAAAGTTTTGAAATCTTTCGCAAAGGAGCACTGAGATGCACAGGCTAATCGGACTGCTTGCTATGACTTTCCTCTTCACACCCCTCAGCTTTGCGCAGGAGGAAGCGGGAACAACGTGCCGTCTTCGTTTCGCCGTTACCGACTCCCTGAGCGAAGAGACCAAGTCAGGTGAGACTCCCGACGACATTAACTCCGGCACTACCGAGGGGGCGCGTCGAAGATTTGGCGCGCCCAGTGCGCCAGATTACCAGCGTCTTGAACGCTGGGAACCATGGCCGGAAGGCGCAAAGGAGTGGTGGGACAAGACCGGGAAGAAGAACTTCCCTGAGTTGTGCGAGGCAGATCGGAAAGAAGCTGATTTTGTAATTGCCTGGCAAAGGGACCGGACCACGCAGAAATCCATCCAAACGGTTAACGCCGGTTCCGAGGTGCGATGGATGGACCACATTGAATATAGAGAAGGTGCGGATTGCTACCCAGACCCCAACGGAATTGCGGTATTCGAATGCAAACCTGTCAGCTCCTTCACGTACTACGAAGTACAGGTGGTACGGGTGTCCCTCACCATCCATCGGGTGCAAGCGGACAAGCTGGTTCCTCTGAAAGCGGTTGTCAAGAGCGGGGACAAACCCGGGAAAGCCTCCTTTCAGAACGCGATTAAAGTCCTTCGAAAGGAGGCCAAGAGGGCTGCGGCCGCTAACACCAGGTAGTCTACGAAACGTCGGGGAAGGGAGAACTGAAATGAACAGTCTAATCGGACTGCTTGTAATGACTTTCCTTTTCACACCTTCCGGCTTTGCGAAGAAGCAAAAGGAAATCCCGTGTCGCTTTCGGTTCGCCGTGGTCGAAAAGACGGAATCCGGTTCTGAGAACTGGGCAGTCTGGCCGGAAGACGCCACACAATGGTGGAAGAAAGACGGCAAGAAATTTCCAGAGCTTTGCGAATCGACTCGGGAGAAAGCTGATTTTGTTCTCACTTGGGAGAAAAAGATGCACCACCAGGAAATATGCGATACTCCCCCAGTTTACCCTGATCCCCCGACCCGAGACTATTCACCGCCGGATTATGATTATGGCCCGCCGCCCCAGCCGGATTATCCGCAGCAAACTTATCCGGACTATTCGCAGCCGCCGTACTCGCCGCCGGCCTCTTCCCCGCCGAATTATTCACCGCCGGGTACGCTGCCACCGGGCGCAGGAATATTTTGCCCGGATTGCTATTCGCCGCCAGCAGGGCGGATAACAGTTGGGGGCATAGTGACGGTGACGAGTACGTTTCTCACCGTAGGAGGCCAGGATTCGGGAAGCACGGGCACAGGGCCAACGGGAATCGATCGCTTTCAGCCCGCCCAAGCCGTTGGCTACTCGATCTACGCGCCGGCGAATCGCACGCGACTGGTAAGTTCGAGTTCTTCGTCAGACTGCCGCGAGGTGGAGGAAGAGCGCGTGGCTGTCAATGTTTACGGCCCGGCAGCATTGGCTGGCATATTCGGGCCCTTCAAGCCCGTCCTAAAGAAGGAAGGTGGCGGGAGCAAACCCGGAAAAGCCGCCTTTCGGAAGGCGATGAAAACCCTCCGAAAAAAAGCCAAGAAGGCCCCGATCGCGCAGACGAAGCAGTCGTCTGCGGGACGGATCGGCAGAAAAGTTTTTATTCAAACCTTGGAAGGGAGAAACCTACTATGACAGACATAGAAAAGCGCAATAACGACGGAGTGGCAAAGCAGTCCTCCGTGAAAGTATCGGTGATCTTCATCCAGGACCGCTCCGGGTCGATGCAATCCGTCTGGGAAGAAACGCTCTCCGGGTTCAAGGCGTTCGTCAACCGGCTGCAACAGGAAGCTCCTGCTCGATGGTCCTTCCATATGTTATTGCTGGGCGCAGCCCTGACATGGTGTTGGACTATTCTTGGAGGACCCCGTTCCGCCTACGCTCAGGGATTCTCCAATTTTAAGCAGGCTGATGGCCGAGTGGTATTGAACATTCTTAAAGAGGATCTCGAGAAAAATTACTACGATCCCAGCTTCGGCGGCATGGATCTAACGGGTCAATTCAAGCAAGCGCAAGAAATGATCAATTCAACGACGTCCACGGGCGGAGTCTTCAGCGTGATCGCGCTGGCATTTCGCAAACTGAATGACTCACATACGTTCTTTCTTCCGCCCAGCCATGCCTCACGCGTCGAGTATGGATGGCAAGCGAAGGCAATTGGAGATTACTGCTACGTGGCCGCCGTCAAGCCGGGAAGTGACGCTGACGGAAAGGGACTTAAGGTTGGGGACCTGGTTCTTTCAGTGGATGGCCACGAGCTCACGCGAGAGAATATCCACGACATGCATTACGCCTACTACTCGTTATCGCCCCGGCTTGGCATGCAAGTAGTCGCTCGGAGTGCAGGTGGCCAGGAGCGCCAGCTGGATGCGGCGGCTCGGATCACCCAGGGCCAGCGGCGATATGATTTAACCGGCGATACGGAAGATGATATTTGGCAGCTGATCCGGGATGATGAAAGCGAGTCGCGCCTGTATCGAAACCGCTACCATGAAACCGGTCATGATTTGATCATCTGGAAGATGCCTCAGTTCGATATGAGCGTTTCCGAGGTGGACGACGCGATGAAAAGAGTCAGAAAGTTCAAGACTCTGATCTTAGACCTCCGGGGCAATGGCGGTGGGGCCGTCAAAACGCTGGAACGTCTGGCCGGCTATTTCTTCGATCGTGACGTGAAGATTGCCGATTTGAAAGGACGTAAAAATATGAAGCCCATGATGGCAAAATCGCAAGGCGGCGGAGGTTATAAGGGCCAACTCGTGGTAGTTGTCGACAGCGAGTCGGCGTCGGCTTCAGAGATTTTTGCACGTTTAATTCAGCTCGAGAAGCGCGGTGCTCTCGTCGGAGACCGAACAGCCGGCGCCGTTATGCAGGCGAGACATTTCGGTCACAGCCTGGGAGTCGATACGGTTATTTTCTACGGCGCAAGCATTACGACTGCGGACGTAATCATGAAAGACGGGAATAGCCTGGAGCACGTGGGGGTTACGCCCGACGAGTTCCTGTTGCCGACAATGGAGGACCTGGCTTCGGGACGCGACCCGGTGCTAGCGCGGGCGACCGCACTGGCAGGGAAAGGAATAGAGGCTCCGGAGGCTGGCGCTCTCTTCCCAATTGAATGGCGAAAGTAGCTCCGGGCAAGGAAGGTGGCAGCAGCAAACTCGGGAAAGCCACGGCCGCTAAGACCGCATCCGGTACAATGAACGGACTTGATATGAGCCAACAACAATCGCATGGCGCAAGAATTCCGCGCCAGGTTGCGGTCATCGCGGTTCGCCGCGATGGCGAGGGCGTGAAGGTGTGCCTCATTCGCAGGAAGGACTCCGAGAAGTGGGGAATTCCAAAGGGGTTCATTGATCGAGGCGATACTGCCGAACAGGCGGCGTTGAATGAAGCTTGCGAAGAAGCCGGGCTAAGAGGCCGGATCATGGGTGACTCTGTCGGAAGCTACGACTACGAGAAGTGGGACGCTGCTTTCACCGTGGCTGTCTATCTGATGGAGGTTCTCGAGGAGCAGACAGCCTGGCAAGAGATGAACATTCGAGAGAGGAGATGGTCCTCGCTAGCCGAGGCGGATTCGCTTCTCGCGCGCCATCCCGTTCGGCCGCTATTGGATTGCGTCAGGGCCAATCTTCCAGACGGAGGTATTAGAGATGCACAAGGAGTGCCTCGATGGCGATAGTATTTTCGCTATCCATGACTTCGTTACTCCTGAGGAGTGTGGCTTTTTTATTGCGAATAGTGAAGAAGCAGGGTACAACGAAGCCACCATCACGTCGCTCGCTGGCTTCGTCATGGATAAGGAGACACGCGACAACGCCAGATTCATCCTGGACGACGCCTCGCTGGCGGAAAGACTATGGCAGAGGGCGCGGCCGTTCCTGCCGTCGGCCATTCGTGATTGGAGAGTCGTCGGCCTCAACGAGCGATTCCGGTTTTACCGATATGATCCGGGGCAGAAGTTCGCGCCCCACTTCGATGGGTATTTCCGGAGGGACAACGGCGAGCAGAGCCAATTGACTTTCATGGTCTACCTGAATGCGGAATTCTCGGGCGGGGCGACAAGTTTTTACCTCGATAACGGCGTGCACCGCTTATGTGTCCGGCCGGAGCGTGGGGAAGCATTGGTATTTGTACACCGACAGCTCCACGAAGGGGCGACTGTTGTTCACGGACGGAAGTACATATTGCGAACAGACGTGATGTACAGCCTGCGCGCCGGTGGCAAGTAGCGATCAGCCAGCTACTTGAGTGAAAGAGGGCCAGAAACTTTTTTCTCAAAACTTTGGAAGGGAGAAACCTACTATGACAGACATAGAAAAGCGCAATAGCGACGGCGTGGCAAAGCCCACAACTGTGAAAGTGTCCGTGATCTTCATCCAGGACCGCTCCGGGTCGATGCAATCCGTCTGGGAAGAAACGCTCTCCGGGTTCAAGGCGTTCGTCAACCGCTTGCAGCAGGAAGGTCCCCGTGATGGAATCGAGTACACCTTCTCGCTGACCGCTTTCGATACTTTACTGGACCATCCTTACCGCGAGCATCAGATCCTCGAAGTCAACGCCCAACAATTGGAGAACTTCCCGCCTCGGGGGAGTACAGCACTATATGATGCGGTTGGGGAAACCATATCTAAGGTCAATTCAAAAGCGGACAAGTTCATGGCGGTGATTGTGACAGACGGCCATGAGAACTCGTCGCGAGAGTGGACGAAGGACAAAGTGCGGAAACTCATTGAAGACAAGCTGGCCCTTGGAAACTGGGCATTCCTTTACCTGGGAACTCAGCCGGAGACCTGGGACGACGCGGAGGCGATGGGAGTCGGACGCTCCTCCTCGGCTTCTTACACGCGGACGAGGGCTCGAGAGGCCTATAGGACGTCGGCGGATGCTGTTCATTCCCATTCTAGAGCTGCTCGCACGGGCAGCAGGGACTTCGTCGCCGATTACATGAAGAGTGACGATCTTCATAACTCTGGAATGACCGCAGATCCCGAATCGGGTGTGCCTGAGCCGAAAGCGATGGAGAACAAGGAACCGAAGGGACAAATGGGCGCTCAATAGACTGTCGTACGCAAGAGCTTCATCAGGGTAATCACCGAAAAATCCGCGCACCCAACATACGGCAGACCATGGAATGGGCGCTAGAGAGGGAGAACGCGAGAGATGGAACCGACTAAGCCAGTCAACGATGATGAGGGCCGAAGCCGCATTCCGAGCAGCCCGGAGCATGAGTTACTCAGTACAGCCAAATGGGTAAACGGCGCTGAAAGCCCGTTTGGCGTAGACATCCTGGACTGCCGACCCGTTGTACTTGGGCTGGCGAGTTTCACGGCAGATCCTGCGATTGCTTCTCGATTTACCGAGTTGCGGAGCTCATTGGGAGCAGAATTCCGAGGAAAGCGACCTAAAGACGCCAGGTCGGTCAGGTGCAATCTGAATTATCCTCGCCAATCGCGGTTCAAGGAAGGGCCGTTATCCAAGGCCCAGGTCATGGAAGATAGATGGGACATCTATATGTATGACGGCTGTTTGTATTTCGCGAGGAGTTGGTCAGGTGATTTGATCTTCCTGGCTACCATCAGTTTTGGGGAGCAATTAGCTCATATAGATGAAATCGAGACCGCGTCGAGTGATGAAGATGAGTTCGTTATCCGACAGGTTGACTTTCTGATTCAAAACCATATATTTGGACTCGAAATGCCTCACCCGTTGCCAAGTGGTCTGGGACGCGATCCACAAAGACTTGCGGTTTACTCATTTCAGCTTTACGGACGCAGAGGTTTTTGGGGTGCCATGTCTGACGCTTTTCATGAAAGGTAATTGATGATGGACCACAGAGATAGATTCCGTGGCTGTCTACTGGGTCTCGCTACCGGAGATGCAGTCGGAACCACTTTGGAGTTTCAACACCGAGGCAGTTTCGTACCCATCTCGGACATGATCGGCGGCGGTCCGTTTGCTCTTGCTCCGGGAGAGTGGACAGATGACACAGCGATGGCTCTCTGCCTTGCGACCAGTTTGGTGGAGACTGGCGGTTTCGAACCGGCAGACCAGATGTCTCGATATTGCCGATGGGAATGGACTGGTTACCTGAGCAGCAATGGATATTGTTTCGATATTGGAAACACAGTGGCGGCAGCGCTGCGGCGATACCGCAACGCCGGCGATCCGTTTGCTGGATTAACCGAACCATTGACGGCGGGCAACGGCTGCATCATGCGGCTCGCCCCCGTACCGATGTTTTATTATCCTGACGAACAAGCCGCGATGAAATACGCTGCGGAAAGTTCTCGCACGACGCATGGAGCGCAAGAGTGCCTTGATGCCTGCCGCTTGCTGGCGAGTATCCTGGTCCGAGCGCTCGCCGGATGCAGAAAAGAGGAGGTATTGTTCCAAACTGCGGCCCGTTTTACGGAATCTCCAAAGATCGCCTCCATAGCCGGCGGAGAGTATCTCCAGAAGCCAGCCAGTCAGATTCGCGGCTCGGGCTATGTTGTCGAAAGCCTTGAGGCTGCGCTGTGGTGCTTCCTGCGTACTGACAGCTTTGAGCAGGCCATCTTGGAGGCAGCCAACCTGGGAGATGACGCGGATACAACGGCGGCAGTCTGCGGCCAAGTGGCCGGGGCCTACTATGGCGCGTCCGGAATACCGCAGCGCTGGCTTCACCGACTGGCCATGCGAGAGAAAATTTGTACCCTGGCAGATCAGCTTCAAGCCTCGCGCCCAGGTGGGAGTATTCCGTGAAGAAAATCGCGCTTCGTGACGACTGGAAGACCACGCCGCTGCCGGCGCAGCGCAAGGTTCTTGCGCTCGATCGCTTATATACGCCCGAAGAGTTTAATCGCATCGCTGCTGGTGTTAGACCAGGGGGGATGGAGTGTAAATGGTTTATCTTCCATGAGGAACCTTGGCTATACCTACACCGCAGTTGGACTGGATTCTGCATTTATCAGGTGCGCTTCGAGCCGATGAATGGACAGTATCGCGTCGTTGAGGTGCTGGTGAGCCGAGATCCGACTCAATACGGGAGCACTAACGATCGCCGAGATATTTTGCTGTTGGCGATTCTGCTCGATCGACTCGCCGGACGTGATTGTGAGCCTCTGAAACGAGAATTCCATTTGATAAATCAGCAGCAAACGGCGGAAGTGCAACAAATCAATTGTGGGAAAAAGGCGTAAGTGGTCAATCACTGGCAGTTTGGGCAAAAGCCCGAGACAAGAGAGCAAATGGAAAGAGAGGAGACATGAGTACATTCACCCGGGTGGAGCCATCGGGGCATGGAAAACGAATCCTTGGTGCTTGTGTAGGCATCGGGCTGGGGGTATTGCTGCGCAGCCTACCGACACCCCGGGGCCTTACGAGCATTGGCCATTCCATTCTGGCAATTCTCGTCTTGACGGTGGTGTTTTGGGTCTTCGAGGTTCTAGGTAATGCTCCCACTTCCGTTCTGATGCTGGGCCTGCTGATCTGCGCGGGCGTCAAGCCTGCTCATGCGCTGAGCGCCTTTTCGGAGCTGGCCTACTGGATTCTGGTAGTGGTTCTATTTTATGGCTATGCGATGCAGTCCACCGGGCTCGCGAAACGATTGTCATACGTGATCCTGAACTGGTTCCCGGTGACATACGCGGGAATCCTCGGATCGTTGTTTGTGATTGGGTTGGTGCTGTCCTTTGGCGTTCCCTCTATGACCGTCCGGACCGCCATCCTGACGCCGATCGCGTGGGCTCTGGTGCAAGGCATTGGATTGCAGCCCCTCAGCCGCGAAGCCTCACTCATCATGCTCTCTACGGTCGAGATGGCCGTGATACCCGGATGCGCCACGCTTTATGGTTCGCTGTGGGGTCCGCTGATGGTGGGCCTGTTCAAGACCATTGGACTCGACTTACAGTGGACGCCATGGTTCCGCGCCATGGCGCTGCCGACTGTGATCTGGTCGCTACTGTTACTCGTGGGGAACTGGATCGCGCTGCGGCCTGAAAGGGAATTGACGGTTGGGAAGGGATTCGCGAAAACCGAACTCTCGAAGCTTGGCAACATGAGTACTCGGGAGAAGATCGTCGGCGCTGTCGTAATCCTGTCGATTGTTTACTGGGTGACGCAGGGGCGGTATCACAATCTCCCGACCTACGTAGTCGGCATGTTCGCGATGGCCGTTTTTGCGGGCTCCGGAATCCTGCAGGAAAGAGATTTTGGTGGCGCGGTCTCCTGATCGCTGCTGTTGTTCCTGGGCGCAGTGTTCTCCATGCCGACGGTAATCAAAGAGAATCACGTGACCGACTGGGTGGCAGGCCTGATCGTTCCAATTGTGCAGCATGTATCGGGAAGCGTGCTGGCACTGGCCCTCGTGATGTTCGTAGCCATGATCCTCCTGCGCTTCACTGATCCCACAGGGTTCCTCGTCATGACGGTTCTATTTCTTGCCGTTTCCTCGCTGCTGCTGGGGCATCCGGCCTTCCGGTCGGGCGAGCCGCAGTATTTTACGTTGCCGACTGGCATCATCGTGGGCCCGATTGTGCTTATTGCGGCGCTGCTGCTGGCGGGCCATCCGATGTGGGCGCTGTACGAAAACTTCTGGGTCGCGCTGGCCCACGGCATGTGTAACAATCAGGCCTTTTCGAATTCTCACCGCGTCCGCTTGGCTTATGTTTATGCGATTGTGTCTCTGTTCGCTTTGACCATCGCTGTGGGTTATTGGCGAATCATCGGGCTTTGGCGATGAGTCGCTTATGGATGTGGCTGTCTGTAATACGTAGTAAAAGGAAATAGATTGACCTTTCATTCCGCGAGAAGGTCGATCGTTCCCTCGCATCCAGTCGTAGGGTTATTAAACAACGTGCTCGCCCGAATGACAGAATGAAGAGTGTCGAGTTCTTTTAGGGCAGTTTGACTATTCTCATTGACCATCATTTCTGTCCTTAACCTCACTCTAACGGGAGGCTGTATGAAACTGAGAGCGGTAGTCTTTTACCTGTGTCTGGTTTTTGTAGCAACAGTGCTGATGCGAGTTCAAAAGCCAATCATGAATGACTCTGTTTCGAACAAGCTTGAGAACACGGGAATTCGGGAGTTGGCCAAACTGCGGGTAGTCGAAACCTACGGCAACCTTCCGTTAAGCTTTGAAGCGAACCAGGGACAAATCGACTCCGAGGTGAAATTTTTGTCGCGCGGCAGCGGCTACAGTCTTTTCCTAACATCAACCGAAGCGGTGTTGAGCTTGAAGAAACCTAGGAATCAGCACCATGACCGTAACCGAGCAGAGGCGCGACCGCTCGCTCACGCGCGCGGCCCGAATTGGCTTCCTGAGCCGTTCGTGAATTTCGCGGATAAGAAGCCAGAAAAGGGAGCGGTGCTGCGCATGAAGCTAGTCGGAGCGAATCCGTCGCCGCAAGTGAACGGAGTAAATGAACTCCCCGGCAACAGCAACTACTTCATCGGAAACGATCCGTCAAAGTGGCGGACGAATGTTCCCACGTTTGCCAAAGTCCGTTATGAGAACGTCTATTCCGGCATCGACCTGGTCTATTACGGCAATCGGCGGCAGTTGGAATACGATTTCGTAATTGCTCCGGGCGCGGACCCACGGGCCATTCGGCTGGCCATCGGAGAAGAGGAGAAACTGCGCGTCGACAGCCAGGGAGATTTAGTGCTCGGGGCCGATGAAAGCGAGCTACGCCTGCATCAACCCATCATCTATCAGGAAATCAGAGGAGCAAGGCAGAGAGTTGCCGGGAACTTCGTCATCCAAGGAAAGCGCGAGGTTGGCTTTGAGGTAGCCCGATATGATTCGAGCAAACCCCTCACCATTGATCCGGTGCTGGTTTACTCCACTTACCTGGGTGACAGCAGCGACGACTTCGCTGACGGAATTGCCGTGGACTCTTCCGGCAATGCCTACGTGGTGGGGTCCACTGGTTCCACTAATTTCCCTATCGCGAATGCATTCCAGCCGGCTCTTGGCAATGACGGCCCTTACAAAGGCACTGCCTTCATATCGAAGTTCAATCCCTCCGGTTCGGCGTTGGTATACTCCACCTATCTCGGCGGCAGCGGCAACGACTCCGGTACCGCGATTGCGGTAGATTCCGCAGGCAACGCTTACGTGACGGGGTGGACTCAATCATCCAATTTCCCCACAGCGAATGCTTTTCAACCAGCGCATGGAGGCGGATCCGATCCTAGCGACGCTTTCGTGACGAAGCTCGATGCCGCGGGATCGGGGCTGGTTTTCTCCACGTACCTCGGTGGCAGTGGTAATGACGAGGGTCGCGGAATTGCAGTGGACTCCTCCGGCAACGCCCATGTGACTGGGCGCACAACTTCGACGAACTTCCCAACAGCAAATGTATTCCAGGCAGCGATTGGCGGTGGCCCTGATGCATTTGTGACGAAGTTCGATGCCGCGGGATCGGGGCTGGTTTTTTCCACATATCTCGGTGGCAGTAGTAATGATGAGGGTCGCGGAATTGCCGTGGACTCTTCCGGCAATGCCTACGTGGCGGGGTCCACTGGTTCCACTAATTTCCCCACAGCGAATGCATTCCAGGCAGCGATTGGCGGTGGCCCTGATGCATTTGTGACGAAGTTCGATGCCGCGGGATCGGGGCTGGTTTTCTCCACGTACCTCGGTGGCAGTAGTAATGATGAGGGTCGCGGAATTGCCGTGGATTCATCTGGCAACGCCTACGTGACGGGGTTCACTGGTTCCACTAATTTCCCTACAGCGAATGCATTCCAGGCAGCGATTGGCGGTAGCGGTGATGCATTTGTGACGAAGCTTAATGCCGTCGGCTCGGAGCTGGAATATTCCACCTTCCTCGGCGGCAGTCGCGGTGACGGTGGTTCCGGGATTGCCGTGGACGTTTCTGGCAACGCCTACGTGGCGGTGTCCACTGGTTCAACTGATTTTCCCACAGCGAATGCATTCCAGGCAGCAAATGGCGGTAGCGCTAATGCAATTGTGACGAAGCTCAATCCCTCCGGTTCGGCGTTGGTATACTCCACCTATCTCGGTGGCAGCATCGGCGACACCAGTTCCGGAATTGCGGTAGACTCATCTGGCAACGCTTATGTGGTCGGGTTTACCCAATCCAGGAATTTCCCTACAGCAAATGCTATCCAGGCGGCGTATCGTGGCGGCGATTATCTCGGTGATGCGTTTGTGACGAAAATTTCTCAATTGGCAGATACTCCGCCCACGATTGGGCTTAGTCCGACATCCTTGAGCTTCACCGGAACGCAGGGTGGGGTCAGTCCCGGCTACCAGACTGTGAGCATCGCCAACACCGGCGGTGGAACGTTCGTCTGGACGGCGACGGCAAGCACAACTTCGGGAGCGACCTGGTTAATTCTTTCGCCCGCATCGGAAACCGTGCCTTCCACGCTAACCGCGCCTTCCACGTTGACGGTCTCGGCAAGCACGGCAGGCCTGGCCGTTGGGACATACAACGGGAGCATCGTTTTGGCGGCGACGGGCGCCAGCAACACGCCCCAAACCGTCGCGGTTACGCTCACTGTCAGCCCAACTCTTTCCGATCTTACCATCAGCATGACGGACAGCCCCGACCCGGTGCTGAGCGGCGAAGTTATTTCCTATGACATCGCGGTCAGCGAAATCGGCAGCGGTAGTGCCGAGAACGTTATGGTGACGGATAGTTTGCCGGCGGGGGTGACATTTGTTTCCTGCACGAATTCTTTCGGTGTCAGTTGTACCGAATCCGGGGGAACCGTGACCGCCTCGCTAGGCACGCTGGCAGCGGGCGCCAGCGCAGTAATTACCATCGCGGCGACGGCACCAACGGTTAGCGGCAGAACCTTCGTATCTAATACCGCAACGGTTTCGAAAATAAGTCCGGAGGGCACCATCCTTAACAATCAGGTTTCCGCGACCACCACAGTGTATTCGTCCGGTTTCATACCGCCGGGCGGTGGTCCATCTGGCGGCACAGTGCAGTCCATAGCGATCGACCCGCGCAGCCCCAACACGGTGTACGCTGGCGTCTTTTTCGGTACGATCGACAGCAGTCTCCGCGTCCTCAAGAGCACCAACGGAGGAGCAAGTTGGACAGTCACCAACTCCGGCCTCCCCGCCGCTGGTTCTTATGCCCTGACGATTGATCCCTCCACTCCCGCCACGCTCTATGCCGCGGGCGGCGGCGTCTTCAAGAGCAGCAACGGAGGAACCACATGGACCGCCACTGCGACTCTGAGTTGTAGTGCTCGTACGGTCGCCATAGATCCATCCAACCCCGCCACGCTCTATGCCAGTGGTGGCAGGGGAGTCTGCAAGAGCACCAATGGAGGAACAAGCTGGAACACAGTCAACTCCGGCCTCTCAAACACGAATGTTCTTGCGTTGACGATTGATCCATCCAATCCCTCGACGCTCTATGCCGGCATCGTTGGCGGCGTCTTTAAGAGCACCAACGGAGGAGCGAGTTGGACCGCCGTCAACTCGGGGCTCCCGAACGCTGACTCAGGTTTTACTTTGATTCAAGCCCTGGCGATTGATCCATCCACTCCCG
>ORMF011943163.1_pt1 | contig 38415 bp, 35 predicted proteins | sample 1779871 | NCBI WGS metagenome assembly ORMF01 (sample SAMEA104232316, study PRJEB22302) | groundwater metagenome | biome: forest; feature: aquifer; material: groundwater | place: USA | collected 2011-08-07 | depth 5.4 m
CCATAGCTGTCCATTCCGGCGCGCTATCGGGCGACTGCATCTCTTACACCGGAACGCATATCCGTCCGTATTGCCACGGTCTACCCAAAACTCAGAACGGGGCTTTGGTACCCCAAAGTCCGGGCAAGCTTGGTTTGTGCAAGGCTTCAGGGAAGTCGCGGGCTCGTAAACCGCCCGCCGCTTTGTCTCCTCACGCCGCCGCCGATCAGATTCGTTCTGACACTTCCGCCGATCTTCATGGCTCATACAGGTTCGCGCTGGTACCCCGGCAGCACGTCGATTTGCCATGGCGGTCCGTGCCAGACAATTCTTGCATCTCGGCTTAAAGTGCGATCTGTGATTGTCCCAGGTAAAGCACGCCGCCGTCATCTGCTTATCTGGGTCTTGGCAATCGGGATCAGTACATCTTTTCATCCTGTCCGGCTGATCGTGCTCACTTCCTTTGGCTTTTCTCATTGGTTCACTCCTTGACTCTATTGCAGTCCTTTGATAATATCTTTCGTTCGCAGATAACGCTTGATTGCGGATCATAGGCCGCTCACGCGGTTTCGCACATTCTTCGACGGATTGCGCGAAATTGACACCTGCTTCGGCGGGCCGGATACTGGCTCTTTCGATTTGTGCCCATGCGGCGGAACTGAATGTCGCGGTGTCGCTTCGCTGAAACCAGGTCGGCAACTCGCGGCGACGAGTTCCCTTGAAACTGCTTTTCCAAAATGCATCTCCTTATCACGTTGAAGTTTAATGTATAAAGTATAGCGTATTACACATTCAATGTCAATAGTGTAATGTGAAGAACTTTTGACATCGGCATGTCTGCCGTCTATAATGAAGCAATGGAGGACGCTAAGTGGACGAGCAGGCATATATAAGCGTTAAGGACGCGGCGGACCGAAAAGGCGTGTCTCAAACCGCTGTTTACAAAGCCATTCAGGAGGGCCGCCTCGTGGCGACGCGGTTCCTCGGCAGGTTGGCACTTCGGATTGTGGATGTGGATCGCTGCGAATTCGGCAGTTACGCGGGTATAGAGCGCGTGCGGAAGCCACGTCGAAAGAGCGCCCAGGGCGAAGCGAAGAGCACATCGTAGGCAATGTGTCCTGTCGATTGTTGCCCGTGCCGATTCCGCTTTGAACTCATGCTTGCGAGTTACTCAGTTCAGACATCCCACCGCGCCAGGATGACCGTTACTTCGCAGCGACTGGGGCTGACCCTTCAGCTCCACAAACAATGATTGCCGTGCTTCCAGGGCCCTAAAAATGAGCGACAATTTGCCGACCTCGGGCGGCGACCTTTTCATAGTTGACAATAGCGATAAGGACTGGAAGGTCTGCCAATACCTGCGTGAATGGGCGGAGATCGCTCGTTCGTTTGATATTGCGACCGGGTACTTTGAGATCGGGTCGCTGCTGGCGCTTGACGGGCAGTGGCAAAAGCTCGATCATATTCGCATTTTGATGGGTGATGAAGTGACGAGGCGGACGCGCGATACCCTGGTCAACGGGTTGAATTCGGTGATCGCCAAACTTGACGACAGCATCGAAAATGAGAAGGAGAAAAACGATTTCCTGAACGGGGTTCCCGCCATCGTAGAGGCGCTCAGGCAAAAGCGGATTGAGTGTAGAGTGTACAACAAAGCAAAGTTCCATGCGAAGGCTTATATCACACACGGCAAGCTCGCGGTTGTGGGGTCTACGGCCTTGGTCGGCTCAAGCAACTTCACGCTTCCGGGCCTCAAAGACAATGTTGAACTCAACATTCAGATTCGCCGCGAGGTCGATCTGCTTCAGCAATGGTACGAACAACACTGGTTGGAGGCGGAAGAGGTTACGGACGAGATATTTCGGGTCGTCGAACGACACACACGAGATTATCCTCCGTTCGACGTTTATGCCAAGGCTCTGCAGGAGCTTTTCCGTGTGCAGGAACTGACGGCGGGTGAATGGGAGAAAACCCAGTCCAAGATGTACCCGGTTCTCGACCAGTACCAAAAAGAAGGATATCAATCCCTTCTGCGGATCGCCGACCAATATAGCGGAGCTTTCCTATGCGACGGCGTTGGTCTTGGGAAGACGTTCGTAGGATTGATGCTGATCGAGCGACTTGTAATGTTCGAACGCAGGAATGTAGTCTTGCTGGTACCGAAGGCCGGTCGAAAACCTGTCTGGGAGCGCGCAATTCAAAGGTATCTTCCCCACATATCCAAGGGTGACTTCAGCAGGCTCGCAATATACAACCATACCGATCTCGGGCGTAAGGGTGACGTCGGAGCGCGCATTCGTGAATTGCGCGAAACGGCGGATGCGATCATCATCGATGAAGCGCACCACTTCAGGAATCCGGGAACGAAGGGAGAGGGTGAAAAGGATCCTTCACGCTATTGGAAACTGCATGACGTTGCCGAAAACAAGAAGCTATTTATGCTGACGGCTACGCCGGTTAATAACCGGCTGATCGACCTTCAGCACCTTATCGAATTGTTCTCGCGGCACCAAACAGATTATTTCCGGGGAGCACCTCTTGGCATTCATTCCTTGGCGGGCCACTTCCGTAAGATGGAGAACGACCTGGATGCGCTCTTGAAAAGCCAGGGACAGGGCTCTGCGGACGTGGAGACCGATGAGGTAGAAGCCGAACAGGTCTTGGTGAATGACAGCCTGTTCAAGGCGCTGGTGGTACAGCGAAGTCGTGCGTATGTAAAGGCGAGCCAGCAGCAGATCGGAGAAAACGAGGTCCTCTTCCCAGATCGGGAGCCGCCAAGAGTCGCAGGATACTCTTTAAAGAAAACGTACGGGCGGCTGTTAGAGATGGTCGAGGCTGCGTTTGCGAAGGACAAGCCGCTCTTCACCCTTGCGATTTATTACCCTCTGGCATATTACAAAGGTCCTGACACGAGTATCGATCCATTGCAAGAGGGACGCCAAAAGCAAGTTGTTGCTCTCATTCGCATTCAATTCCTCAAACGGCTGGAAAGTTCCGCGAAGGCATTTGAGTCTTCGTGCGAGATGTTGCTTCTGAAATTGCTTGCCTGGTCCAAGAAACATAGCCAGTCTGATTCGGAGAAGAAGCGACTAGCTCGATGGTTGGATCAAAACGCGGAACTCGTTGGATTTGTTCAACAACATCAATTGGCACTTGATGAGGACGACGAAGAAGAGAATAGCGATCTGATCACAGACGAGATGCTTGAGGCGGTGGAGGAGCTAAACCGAGAGGAACATGACATCTCCGAGATGCTCTCAGAGACGTTCCTAGACCTTGATCAGATCGCAAAATTCCTGGATGAGCTTAAGAAATTCGAAGCCAAACATGACGATAAGCTAAAGACGCTGATCAAGCTTCTAAAGAGTGATAAGGCGTTAGCCGATCAAAAGGTCCTGCTATTCTCAGAATATATGACCACCGCCAGGTATCTCAAGACCCAGTTGACCGCCGCAGGCATCGACGGAGTTGATCAGACCGACAGCGGGGACAAACGGGACCGCGCCACGGTAATTTGCCAATTCTCACCCTATTACAATGAATCGAGCAGCGGAGAGTTGGCTTCCAAAAACCTGAAAGAAACTCGGGTGCTTATAAGTACGGATGTGTTATCGGAAGGGTTGAACCTGCAGGACGCTGGGAGACTCATCAATTACGACATTCACTGGAATCCCGTTCGTCTTATGCAGCGAATAGGGCGCGTTGACCGCCGCACAAATCCGCAAATTGAGAACCGAATTGCCGCCGACCACCCCGAACTTGCGAAGTCGCGTGGAACGGTGATCTATTGGAATTTCCTGCCGCCGAATGAGTTGGAAAACATATTGAAGCTGTATGGAAAGGTCAGCCATAAGACTCTCAAAATCTCCAAGACATTCGGTATTGAAGGCAAGAAACTCCTCAGGCCCGACGACGATTACGATGCCCTCCGTGACTTTACGCACCAGTATGAAGGCGCTACTTCTCCATTGGAAGCCATGCGGCTCGCCTATAACGAGTTGGTCCTGCAAAATCCGGGTATGGAGCAAAGGCTGAATCTTCTTCCGGGACGTGTGTTTAGCGGCAAAGCTCAACCTGCGCCGGAGTCACAGGCCGTCTTCTTTTGTTATGGACTTCCAGGTCAGACGCCGGATGGTGAGTGGACACCTATTGCGGGCAAACCGGCATGGTATCTATTCGACCTGGTTACGGAAGTTATTTCTGAGGAGCTTCGCCCAATCTTTGAGACTATTCGCTGCGAGCCCGCGACGGACCGCCAATGCCGCATTGCCAAGCCGACGCTGGCGGAAATCCGACAGAAGGTCGAACGGCATATCAAGAACACATACCTCAAGTCCGTGCAGGCTCCCGTTGGTGTGAGACCACTGTTGATAGCATGGATGGAGCTTAGTTGATGATGCTCACAAGCGAGTTACGTGACATTAGGAGTCTTGATCAATTAGTTCAATATCTCCACGATGAACTCGGCTGGCCCATTGAGACGGATAACGTCGATGAAGCGTTTTTTGACTTTCGTGCCGCCGAGGTCGGACTAGATGGAAAGTTTGCGGCTCGCATCAAGAATATTAAGCAGCTTCGTCCACTCGTTTCAAAGCAGCCGTGGGGCATCTTTTTTGTGGAGTTTGAGCGAAAGAAACTACCTGTCGTCGTCCTGAGGCGAATTCTAAGCCATTTGGTTGTGAAAAAGCGAGCTTCATCCAACCGAAGCGATATGGCTGCATGGCATGCGCATGATCTGATGTTCATTTCTGCATTCGGGGAAGAGTCGTCCGATCAACGAGAGATCGCTTTTGCGCATTTTCATCAAGAACAGGGCGATCTGCCTGCTCTACGTGTTCTCGGTTGGGATGGCGCAGATACTGAGCTTAAGCTAGCGCATGTGAATTCAACATTGCATCAATTCCTGCGTTGGCCTAGCGATCTTTTGGACCTTGATGGCTGGCGGACGCAATGGAGCCGTCCGTTCCGACATCGTATTGGTCATGTAATTCGTACTGCAGATTCGCTAGCAGAAGTGCTGGCAAGCCTTGCAAGACGAATTCGTGCCGCTGCCGAGACAATTATGAGCGCAGAGACTGAAACTGGCGCGCTCCGTACTCTATTTGCTGCCTTCAAGACCGCGCTTATCCACGATCTCACAGAGCAAAGTTTCGCTGACACGTATGCTCAGACCGTCACTTATGGACTTCTAACAGCGGCAATCTCCCGCACCGACATGACTGAGGGGGAGCATGGTACTGCATTGATAGCTGAGAATGTCGCCGACATTGTCCCAGTGACGAATCCCTTCCTTAAGGACATGCTCCAGACCTTTCTAAAGATAGGAGGGCGCAATGGCAGCATCGACTTTGACGAATTGGGTGTTCAGGACGTCGTCGAACTTTTGCGCGGCGACGAAACCGACCTCCCAGCAATACTCCGTGACTTCGGCAACCGCTCACGCGGCGAAGACCCCGTGATACACTTCTACGAGCACTTTCTTTCTGCATACAATAAGAAACTCAAAATCCAACGCGGGGTTTTCTATACACCCCAACCTGTCGTCTCATTTATTGTCAGAAGCATCCACGAGCTACTCCAAACCGATTTCGAACTTGAAGACGGCCTTGCCTCAACCATCACTTGGAGAGAAATGGCGAATAGTCGCAAAGACCTTAAAATACCCGCCGATACTTCTCCTGATAGCCCATTCGTCGTCATACTTGACATCGCTACCGGGACGGGCACATTCTTCATCACTATCATCGAGTTTATTCACCGACACCTCAAGGCAAAGTTCAGCCGAGAAGGCATCGCCAGCCTACCCAAAATCCACTGCCCAAAACTGCCAATCCGCAGTTGGAGCGACTATTGGAACGCTTACGTTCCAGCACATCTGCTACCCCGCATCTTTGGTTACGAATTGATGATGGCCCCTTACGCCATCGCTCACATGCGCGTTCCTCTAAAGCTTACCGAGACCGGCTTCACAGCGTGGAGCGAGTTAACTGAGATAAATCGCGTTAATATCTACCTGACAAACTCACTCGAAGTGGGTGACGACAAACAATTGAGACTATCTGGATTTGACGCGCTCGCCCATGAATCCGTCGCCGTCGGTGCTGTCAAGCGCCACCAACGTTTCACGGTAGTGACCGGCAATCCGCCGTATTCAATCCAGTCTCAGAACCTATCGGATTCAGCACGGCGCTGGGTTGACGATTACCGACACATATCTGGAATTCCAGTCACCGAACGAAACGCTTTGCAGTTCGAGAAGAACATCCAAGACGATTACATCAAGTTTATCCGACTGTCGCAAGTCGCCATTGATCAAGCGACTATTGGCGTGGTTGGACTAGTGACGAGTCATGGTTATCTCGACGGGGCAACCTTTCGGGGGATGCGTTGGAGTTTGCTCCAATCGTTTTCCCACATATCAGTGATCGATGTTCACGGCAATTCCAACAAGCGGGAGACATCGCCAGACGGTTCTCCAGATGAAAACGTTTTCGACATCTCTCAGGGTGTCGCGATTAGCTTGATGAGGAAGCCACTAGATTCCAGTTCCGATAATGCTGTCGAGGTCGCCGATTTGTGGGGGGAACGCATCGGAGGTCCAGGTGGCGGGAAGTATGGATGGCTCCAGAATCATTCCAGTTCTGATACCGAGTGGACAACAACGATTCCAACGGAACCGCTATTCTTGTTCAAACGTTCTGGCGGTGACGTCCAGCGGGAGTACGAAGAGCTACCTAGTCTTCCCGACATCATGCCGCTCTATTCAATGGGAATCAAAACCAGCCGTGATGAATTGGTGCTCGACTATGAGCCAACTCCGATCCTCCAACGGATTGAGCGGTTTCGGTCGGCGGAACTAGATGACGAGGCAATATGCAATGAACTCGGTATTGCTCTCAAGAAGGGCTGGAACATTGCCAGGGCACGTGAGGAATTGAAGGCGTTAGGCCAGCTTTCACTACACATTCGACAATTCCTTTACAGGCCATTTGACCTGCGCTTGCTGTTCTATCATAAGGCCGTCGTTTTCAGTGCCGCATATCCGGTGATGCGCAACTTGATCTCTGGAAGAAATATGGCCTTAGTCGCAACCCGCCAAACAAAGGACCAATGGGACGTCCAATGTTCCTCCGAGCTTGTTGGACACAAGTCGTTAGGTGCGTATGATGCGAATAGCGTCTTTCCACTTTACTTGTATCACGATTCTGAGACCACTCAAAAGAGTCTTGTGAACGAGCATCGGATAAATCTATCCGGCACTTTCTTGACGAAACTGTCGGTTTCCTTGGGTATTCAAAAGAGGGGCCCTCACGGTTTGCCCTTGGGTCTCATGCCAGAAGACATTTTCAATTATGCATTCGCCGTTTTCCACAGCCCAGGCTATCGCACTCGGTACGCGGATTATTTGAAGGCAGATTTCCCTCGTCTACCGCTCTCCTCAAACATTGAGATGTTCCGCGCGCTTTCCGCTCTGGGCGGGCAGTTGATCGGTCTGCACCTGTTGGAACGTACCGGCCCCAACGTCGCCACCTTACCGGTCGTTGGGAGCAATGTAGTTGATGCATTGCGGTTGACGGAGCCGGGACAGGGCGCGCCGGTGGGCCGCGTCTGGATCAACAGGGACCAGTATTTCACTCCTGTGTCGCCAGAGGTATGGAATTTCCGTGTCGGCGGTTACCAGGTATGTCACAAATGGCTGAAGGATCGAAAGGGGCGGACACTGTCGGCGGAAGATATCGCGCACTATGGCAAGATCGTGGCGGCGCTGGATGAGACGATCCGGCTAATGGCGGCGATAGACGACGTGATTGAGGAGCACGGAGGGTGGCCTGGGGCGTTCGCGACGTCAGCTAAATGATCGGCGATCTCACTCAACCGCCATGATCCCTCAAACCGCAACTGGCGAGCCCAGCCACTCCACAGATGCCGCCGGCCGGCGGCATCTGTGGAGTGGTATCGACCGGTTCAAATAGGGCCGTTCGTGGAGCGCTGGTAACAGAATGAACAATGCCGACAACGTTGGCGTACCCTCGTTAACAACGATGAGGAGGCGCTCCAATCAACTTTCCAGAGACCTGACCAAATTCCTCGCTTCGGCTTGTAATGTGGAGTTATCGTCTCCCGTCGATGTTCTTGGCCTGCTATTCATAACTCAGGAGACCTTTCGTTATCGTGGCATCTTGACGCTGGTTCGAGAGAAGCAGTTCTTTAATGCCGAGGCGCTTCTTCGTGGTTTGTGGGAAAGCAGGATCACTATCCGATATCTGTTCGCATGTTGGAGTGACCCAGATGAGGTTGCGGACGCCTATGTGAAATTCGTCAATTTCAAGTGGGCAGAGAAGGCTGCCAAGAGCAAGACATCTGAGGTAGCGCAGGTGGCTGCTTCATCAACCGAATCTGAGACCTATAGGAATGAGTTTGAGGCGCTGCCGGATGATCTGAAAAAGCTGTTCCGCCGTGATTGCGCAGCGATGTGTGCCGAACTCGATAAGTTCGATCCATTGCCACCTAATCCCACCGGATTAGATTGGTCGTATGCGCACGAATACGATCATCTTTTCCGGTTCCAGTCCGACTCCGTTCATGGAGGATTGGAAGGAGCCGCAAGATTGGTGGACCCGCTGTTTAATGATATGAACTTCACGGCGGACGAAGCAGATGATCTGGCTCGGGGATATCTGGGCGCGGCGTATTCGTGGATGAAAGAGATCGTGGACGCATGGATATCTCGCGCGAACAATCCAGAATTTGTCCGCCTGGCAAGAGAGTGAAGATTAACACAGGTGGCGGGGTGGCGTAGACCGGCTGCACTGAAACCAGTAGGTAAGCAATGGGAGAATCTACGCGCAAAGGGCTGCTGGTCGAACAGGTAGTTGCGAAACTCCATGTCACCCCCGGCGTCACGATCCAAACCAGGGCGAGGTTGCCATCCATTAGCGGAATGGGAGGGAAACGCGAGATCGACGTCTTGCTCACCTCCCTGGTCGCCGGTTACAGCATCAAGATCGCCACAGAATGTAAGAACGAGGATAAATCGATCCAGGCTCCTGTTCGATCTTGGCGTCGACGTCGGCTTTTGGGTCCGAGAGTATCTTGCGTGAGACTGGGCGGTATTGATCCATCTGCGCAGGTTGTGGCTGTGGTTGGCTCATGGCTGTCGTATGTGCCCTGTCGAATCATTGGACACTACTTTGATCTTCTGCGGAAGCTAGTCCTACGTACTGGTCGTAAGGATGGACTAGCCACTCCAGGAAGCGTCCAACATTGCGGGCCACGCGGAACACCGGTAGTATGATGTTGGAGTACACCACGGGCGTGCATTCGCATGAGCAAGTCTTTCGCGTTGTGCCATCGAAGGCAGGTAGGCACATGACGCAAGCACTGGGACACATTGATTGTTCCGTTCACCGCTAGGTAGTTTACTACCATTCGCTCTTCGGTACTGAGTGTGCTTGCAATGGATTCTCCGAGTATTTTGCCTGCGTCAGCATCTACCCACGATTTGCGTTGTTTCTGTTCATTGCGAAGTGTCACCTTGACGCGGACGAATCCGCCCCCAGCTTGAGTTTGTCGAAACTCTGGTGGAGGCAGCGAAAGCCCCGCCATCGCCTTCCTCATTCGCTTTGTTCCTTCGTTGTGCTCTCGTGTAATATCCATATAGTAGAGGGCATTCATCAGTCTAGGATTACGCGGATTTGGCGTATCATAGATGTTCTCCGGTGTAACAAGTGGAGGGAAACCCCCAGGGCTTTCGAATTCAAGATGATCGTCAAACATTTTGACGAATACATTCATATTCCTCAGGCTATATGATCGGTGGACGCACGCATTGACAAGCGCCTCAAACCAAGCTTCCTGAGGATATTCAGGGACTGTAGTAAAATGGCCGTCCTTACCGAGTCTAGAGAACTGTCTGAGTTGACTATCTAGTATTTTTGCAGTTTCCGTGATAACTTCGTAAATCGGCCCTTCGATGAATTCACTCTTAACGACGTTGTAGTTCTCGCCTGTTCCTTCTACCTCCCCATCGAATCGTAAGAAGCGCACTTTGCATCCAGGGAAAAGCTGGTTTGGGTCTTTGGAGAACAGTAAAGCGCATGCATTATTCGGACGGAAATTGCCGCGCTCCATCCTACCTAAGTACCGAAGGGCCAGGACATTTATGTCTGTAAGGTCTGGTGCTCTCCGGGCTAGGCGGAAATTGTCGGTGAAAATGCGGACCAAATCCATATTGAAGTCTTCGGGATATATGAGGTTGACCGGCTCTTCCTCAAACTGAGCTTCGCCACGATCTATCGCTAGTTCTCTAATTTCATCCGTTGTCAGCGTGTGCTTCTCGTCACCGCGCCGGATAAATGCCTTCCCCTCGGAGGTGTGAACTACCTTTCCATCGTTGTACTTCACACGGAACACGATTACGTAAGTCTGCTGACCGTCAGGTGTAGTCCCTGGTATTCGCTTACTGTCAAATCTGGCGTCTGGACAATAAATGTGAGGGGCCTTTTCAATCTCGTTAACTTGGTTGATGCTCAGGTTGTGACATCCTGAAACCTGACCCTTATCCTCCATACCGACAACGATCAAACCGCCGTCGGGAGCAGTATTTGCCCACATGGAAACGTAGTCTCCAAGCGGGCGTGGCTGATACCCTGGTGGCTTTCGCTCAATTCGCCTATCCTCAGACCATCGTTGCAGGATGCTGGCGTCTGTTGCTTTAGCGTACATCTCGTCAGGTGTCAGGAGTTCAGGAATGGCATCGAAGTCGAATGTTTGCTGGTCAGTGATAGGAAACCGAATGCGCAATTGTGTCGACTCCTCTGTTGATATTGAGTCGATTCAATTTCAACAGAGAAGACTATACCTCTTAATCAATTGGGGGAGTCAGTAGTGACACCCGCGTATCCTTCTACCGATCTATTGCATAATCAATAGATGGCGGCGGCTCTGAAGAGAGCCGGAAAGATACCGTATATAACCCAACTGGAGGTCTCATGCCAGGCAGATTCTGTCGCGGCTGCGGCAAATCGAAGGAAGAATTGGGCCGTAGCGATCCAAATCAATGTCCCACCGACGGCCCTTTGTTGTCGGCGGTGCGGCGGTTTTGTGAGCATTGCGGTGCCAATCTGGACTTCGTCGGACAAGACCCCTGCCCACGGTGCAGGAAGAAGGCGTACAAGTTTTTCGGGCGGTGAATGGATTGGACGGAGCGAACAGACCATTTCAATTCGTGTTGAGTTCACAAAGCGAATGCCCGATATGGGAAACCCTGTGGCAATCAAAGTCTTCATAAGCCACGCCAGCGTAGACAAGCCGTGGGTTATTCCGTTTGCAACCCGGCTGCGTTCTCGTGGCGTGGACGCTTGGCTGGACTTGTGGGAAATTCAACCTGGCGATAGCCTTATCCAGCGCGTCTATGATGAAGGTTTAGGGAAGGCGGACACGTTTATTGTCGTATTGTCCCCGGCGAGTGTCCAGTCCCGGTGGGTGACAGAAGAGATCAATGTCGCCACGATTCGACGCATTGAGGAAAAGTGTCGCATTATCCCCGTTATCCTAGATGAATGCCAGGTTCCCGTCGCGCTTTCTCATCTCAAGTGGATCAAGATCGAGGACAAAGCAGATTACCAGGGACCATTCGACAGCATCGAGAGTGCGATCCACGGCGTAACCGATAAGCCGCCAATCGGGGAATTGCCATCCTTTATCAGCGAGCGAGCGGTTCCTGGGCTCTCCATGCAAGACAGCAGAGTATTTAAGTGGATGTGTGAAGTCGTCATGAATAATGGGCACTTCCTTGTTTCATTTCCACGACCATGCGCGGATTTCAAACACATGGGCACCGGCCTGATGATGCTGGAGGTCCTGGATAGTTGCCAAATACTACAAGACCACGGTTTTTTTGATCTCCATCTGATGGTTGGCGGATTTGATGGTCAGGTTACACCATACGGCTTTGGTGTTTACTGCGATGCCTTCGTTCCCGGATACCCTGGGCTCAGGCGGCAAACAGCGGCGCTCATTCAGAACGAGCAAGTAGACGATCTCAACCAACTCGTAGAAGTGTTGGGATATCCGAAGGTTGTCGTCAGGAATGTCCTGGACCTCATGGCCCAAGAGGGAATGATTTCGCTGTTGGTGCATTCTGACGGCGCGACAATTGGAGATGTTCATGCTCGGCTAAGGAGATATCTCGCCGCCGAGGAATTTGCAAGCAACGACTCAATGCTCTTGAGCCGGTATGAAAACTCTCCGCCGAAGGACGAAGAATAAGTCGTTGCAAGTACGCGCCAACGAGGAGCCTCCAATGCGAGTCGATTTCAAGGAACATCTTCGCCGTCAGCTTAATTTCATACAGCGATCTGCGGATCACTATGATAGCGGCGACGAAGAAGAGGCAATCAGAATTGCGACGAGTCTTCGGGTAATGTTCCATCAGAAGCCTGCCAGTACATCGCTTCTCACCCATCTCGGAGCGTCAAGAGTGAACCTTGCCTCATGGTGCGCTCCAATCCAAATCCCACCTGGTGCGATCATGTTTTTCCAGTGCGGCATTACGGCGATTGGCCTGCTTGCCAACGCCAATCCGCCCAGGGCGGCCTATCTGCCACGATTTGATGGCGACGGAAACCGAAGATTGACTCCTTTTCGCCGATGGTGGGAGGGCGAAGCGATCTACAAAAGGGGCGGAAGCGGTGCGTCACAGTCAATAGAGATACATCGACGTGACATCGTACTGTGGGCGGTTAATAAGGACGGCGGAGCCCATGTCGATGCTCAACTGCCTGAAGCCTATCAGTTCCTAACCGACGGGTTTGGATTCGTTCAGGCTGTGCCGGGAGGGCCGACAGATCAGGGGAGCAGCGTCCAGAACGCCCACTATGCTGCATTGAGGCATATGGCGTTTGAGATTCTCAACAGCGAAGAACTTCTGAAGTTAGCTGACCTGTAAACCGGTCGTGGACCCCGCCACGAAATAGTAATGCAAAGATATCGGAAACCTATTCGGCAGACGGAGGAGCAATCATCCGTTCGAAGTCCGATTTTAGTCGAGTGCCCGAGGGCGCGTGAGCTTGAAGGATGATTTGATCGGTTGCCGAATGGTTCGCAATGTCGCCGTTGATGATGGAGTGACAAATGAACAGACACAGCTTCTTGCTCTCAAACGATGAACAAGAGAGGATTTCAATAGACGACCTAGCCAGGCTGGCCCTACGCGTTCTTCAACGAGACTTCGCCATGGTGGCTCAAGGACAATTCGTCGCTCATGGCGCTGGGAGTCTGGATAACATCCTAGCGTTCGTCCTAGTTGAACGTAGCCTCACGGGACCCGATAAGAAGCTGCGCGACAAATATGCGCAGGCAGTGGACAAACTCTATCATGATCGGTATATACGTCCCGATCCAGACCAGCGCAGTAACAGCTTCTGTGTGCTCACCGACAAGGGTGAACGCGCCGACACGAGCCTGCCGTTGGTCGGACTTTCCGATACTACTGACTTCATCAGCTTCATCGAATCAAAAACCGGAAGTCCGCTCGATACGGTCGTAGTCCAGTATCTCGAAGAGAGTTGGCGAGCCGCCGAAGCCGAACTCTGGCTATCCAGCCTCTTCATGCTTGGAGGAGCTAGTGAGAGACTTCTATGGGTCCTATCTCTTCATGTGGACTACCTTCGTGCTGATGCGGCGCAATCTGCTCGACTTGCCGGACTGTGGCAGGTACGACGCAGAAAGGAGTGGATAGTTGACCAGCTTCCAGATTTGAGGCGGTCGCATTCCGGTTACGCTGCGGCATTTACGGATGTAGATGATATTTTTGACTGGCTGTTCACCACCTATCGATATTTGAGAAACGATGTGGGACATCCTCGGGAGACACCGCTAAATGTGAATCCTGAACAGGTAAAAGCCCTCTTAACCTCCTTCCACCTTTATGCTGATGCGGTGCATTCCATCTTGGCAATACGATAGGGCCAATCCCATGGAGAAAGAGGAACTATTGGATAAGGCAATCTGCGGCGTCGTATTGCCGATTTCCGAGATCGATGGGTGCGGAGCAGCGCACTGGATCGATTGTGGCTTTAGGCTCAACCTGCTCGAAGATTCTGAATATGAGACCGGGGCATGTTGGGGCATCGAATAAAAGGGGCCGATGCTGAGAGCACCGGCCTCTTGGTAGCGTTTCCTCCTTATGGTAGAATTGACGGCAGGTCTAAGGCACGAGTAATCCGAAGTAAGAGATTGAACAGCCCATTCGCATTCTGCGGATCAAAATCAATCTCGGTTTCGAAGTCGGTCGCTGGCGGTTGAGCGTGGCCGGCGGCTCCGCCGGCCACGTCATTAACACTTATGCGTGCAACTAATGGATGTCTCCGGTATCGGCGAGAAGAAATTTGCAAAGATGAAACCATTCGTGCGTATCCGTTGATCGCTTGCGGAACAACGCAGTATGGAGGCCTGTCAGATTACGTGGAGGATTTAGAGTTTGTCGACGATCAGCCGCATTAAGTGCACGAACTGCGAGGCCGAATGTATGGAGCAAGAGGCCATTTGCTGGCAATGCGGCAAGAGGCTGCGGGAGCTTCCCGTCCGCGTAAACCCAGAGGCCGCCGACACGAAGCCCGCTGCGACGGAGGACAAGAAACCGGAGCGCAAGCAGTTCTGGCAGCGGTCGAAACCCCCTCAGCGCCGGTCTGCGCCCCCTGAAGCGCCGATAACGTTTACGGGCATGTTCGCGGAGCAGGAGGAAGTGCCGGAAGTGCCCGTACCTGATACGCCACAGACGCAAACGAGAGCCGAACCGAAAACGCGAATAGTGACTACGCTAACCGGCGAAGAAGTCGAAGTTCCTGACGATTCCCCGGTCTCTGTCCTTTCCGGCGAAACCACTTCCGCAGCGGCAACTATCGGCCAGTCGGAAGTAGCCGCCGAACCGGAAACACCGGTTTTCGTGCTTACGTTTTGCAAGGTGTGCGGCTACCAGAATCCCGAGGGTGTGAAAGAGTGCGTCAAGTGCAAGTCGATGCTTGAAGTGGTCCATGAACCACTGGGAGATGTCGCACCGCTTCCTCGTGCCTGGGGATTCGACGCACTCGGCGTTCTCTGGATCGTGCTGGGAATTGGAGCGATTTTCAGCGGGTGGTTCCTGCTAAAAGCTGATCCCAGTCATCCCGGTCAGTCCTGGGCGGACTACTTCTGGACAGGAGTAGTCGCCTGCGCCCCGGGCATCCTGATCTTCATGCGTCACGTTTTCTGCAAGGTCTTGTTCTGGGTCATGACGCTGGGAAGTATTCTCGTCTGGGCCGTCATTGGAACAGTGTGGATACTCGGTCGCCTATACGTGTCGGACAACGGGCAGGTGGGATTGACCTGGCTCTTCATTCTGAGCCTTCTTTCCGCGATCAGCTACTACACCGTCCGGGTTAACGATGCCTTCGATTTCACGCTGTGACCGCGTCATTTCCGGTCCGACTGGAATGGAACCGGCTGGTCGCCTCGGATATGCAGCATCTCCGGCACCGTCAAGAATGCAAATCCTCTTTTCTTGAGGCCATGAATAACCGCGCTCAGCTCTTTGGTCGTAGCGCCGCGCTCATCCTTTTTGCTGTTTGATCCGTCATGCAGCAGGATGATGTCCCCTGGTTTTGCGAGTTTGACAACGCGTTTGCGCAGGTCGGGTGAGTAGTGGATGGAGCTTCGATCGAACGCGAGGCTCCACAGGATGATGTTGTATCCGTGCGCTTTCGCATCGTCGAATACGGTCTTGTTCCAGAGCCCGCGCGGCGGCCGAAAGAGATAAGTTCGCTCTCCGGTTATGCTTTCGATTCGGTCTTCGCATCGGTTGAGCTCGCGAGCCACATCTGGATTTGTCTCCCTCTCGAGATGCGGATGCGTATCGGTATGATTGCCGATAACGTGGCCCTCATGGACAATCTGTATGCCCAATTCCGGATGTGCGGCAAGCATTTTTCCACAGACGAAGAAGGTCGCGTGGACATGCTCGTTCTTCAATGTCTTCAATATGTCTGGAGTGTATCGAACGTCCGGACCGTCATCGAAAGTCAACGCGACCGCGCGCTTATGGGAGCTTCCGCGGAAGTATATCCGCCCAGAGTGCATTTCCCGCCAACGCTCCGCCGTAGTCAAACCGTGCCACGGAACAGCAAACACTCCAACGATCGCGATCAGAAGGAGAACTGAAAACGAAGCAATTAGAAGTTTACGCTTCATAATGGAATGTGCAAATCGACTGTATTATAGCCTGGATATGGGATACGTGTGATGGCCAACGGTCCTAAATCATGCTGGATGTGTGCGTCCTACGACCGTGGAGCGCGCAGATGCCGCATCGGCAAGGCCAATCCTCGGCGGAAACTTGACGCCGTGGATGTCGCCCGTCTGCTCGGCACCGGAGCGCTCTGTATGCACAATCCGCATCGCGAACCGTTGCTCCTGCGTATGTACATGCCCAAACAGCGTTTTAAATGGACCGTGCAGTTTCCTCCTGGCTGTGACAACATGGAAATCGAAATCGTAGAAGACTAAGCAGTTACTTGAAAGGAAGCAAACTTATGCCAAACCGCACTGCGGTTATGGAGACGAACAAAGGGACCATCAAATTCGAGCTTGACGAGGCGGCCGCGCCTATTACGGCGGGCAACTTTATCGAGCTCGTGGAAAAGGGATTCTACAACGGCCTCGGATTCCATCGGCACGTGCCGGGTTTCGTGGTCCAGGGCGGCGACCCGAAGGGAGACGGTACGGGAGGCTCAGGCAAGTCGATCAAGCTTGAAACGACATCCGCCTGGAAACACGATGCCGCGGGCGTTGTTGCCATGGCCCGCAGCCAGAGCCCAGACAGCGCATCGTGCCAGTTCTACTTCACGCTTGCGCCTGCGACATTTCTCGATCGTGGAAACTCACAGGACGGCCACGGCTATGCGGTATTCGGAAAAGTGACGGAGGGACTGGACGTCGTGATGAACCTCCGGCAGGGGGACAAAATCGTCAGCGTCTCGATCGAGTAAGAGTCACTTTTGCCGTTAAAGTTGATAAATGCTACAATTTAAGTCAAGTATGAACGTGTCACAAGATCGGCACCACATCCGGCATGTACGTATGCGCATGCGTGCCGGATGTTCAATTGGCAGCGGGATGGAAAACGGTAAGTTGATAGATGGATCAATCATGTTGGCGTCTTCGCGGGTAGCTGAATCGGGAATTGTCGAGCTGATCGGCGGAACCCCGATGGTACGAATCCGGCATCTGGTCCCGACGCGCTCGCGGGTCGAAATCTATGCAAAAGCGGAATGGTACAACCCCGGCGGATCGGTGAAGGACCGCCCGGCGCTCAACATGATTCTGGAGGGCGAGCGGTCGGGTAAGCTCGTCCCTGGAAAGACTATTCTGGACGCGACCTCCGGCAATACCGGTATCGCATATGCAATGATTGGTGCGGCGTGCGGATATTCCGTTACCCTCTGTCTACCGCGCAATGCAAACGATGAGAGGAAGCGTCTGCTGCGGGCGTTCGGGGCGGAGCTGGTGCTAACCGAACCTCAGCTCAGCTCGGACGGCGCAATTCTGAAGGCGCGTGAGATTTACGAAGAGTCACCGGATAAGTACTTCTATGCCGACCAGTACAATAATCCCGCGAACTGGGAGGCACATTACCAATCGACCGGACCGGAGATATGGCAGCAGACGGAGGGGCGGATCACACACTTCGTGGCCGGGTTGGGGACCAGCGGTACATTCATGGGAGTGGGCCGATATATGCGGGACCGCCATCCAAATGTTAAGCTTATTTCGTTTCAGCCGGAGTCGCCGTTCCACGGGCTGGAAGGGCTTAAGCATATGAGGACTTCCATCGTTCCCGGTATCTACGACCCGGAACTCGCGGACGAGACGAAGGAGGCCGGGACGGAAGATGCCCACGAGATGGTAAAACGACTGGCGCGGGAAGAAGGTATTCTGGTCGGAATCTCGTCCGCCGCGGCTTTGATCGCTTCGCTTCATGTGGCCGAAGATGTCGGAGAAGGCGTTATCGTAACCGTCTTCCCGGACAACGGCGATCGATACCTGTCCGAACGCTTTTGGGAAGAGGCGTATGGTGATCCGGTTATCTAAGCACTATCGCCGCCGGATACGAGAACATTCCCGCCGGGACTATCCATACGAGTGCTGCGGCATAATGATAGGTAAAACCGAAGTCGGGCTGAAAATGGTCAGCGGACTTCGGGCGCTTGCCAACGTGCACGAAGAGGGTCACGAGCGCCGATACTCGATTTCGCCCGATGACATGTTCCGGGTGGAGCGGGAAGCGCGGGGAATGGGGTTGTCGGTTATCGGGTTCTACCATTCTCATCCCGACCATCCGGCACGGCCGAGCGACTATGACAGGGAGCACGCATGGCCGTGGTACAGTTTTGTGATTGTGTCGGTCATCTCTGGACGGGCCGTCAAAACAACGAGCTGGGTGCTTAACGACGATCGGAAGGCGTTTGTCGAGGAAGCAATAACAGATTGAGCGGCGCGGCTGCCGCATCGGAGGACTACACGTGGCAATTACGATCATCGTACCTGGGGCGCTTCAAACATATACGGGCAACCAGGAACAAATAGAAGTCGAAGGCGGGACGATCGGCGACGCGCTCAACGCCCTTTCCCAGACGTACCCGGAAGTCCGCAAACACCTCTATAATGACGCCGGGCAGCTTCGCAACTTCGTCAACGTGTATGTAGGCAGTGAGGACATGAGGTCGCTCCAGGGTGTCGCGACGGCGCTCAAAGGGGATGAGGAACTAAGCATCGTTCCATCCATCGCGGGCGGTGTGGACGTGCTCGAACGCCCGGATACGAGCGCCGTTACACTATCAAACGACGAAGTGCTCCGGTACAGCCGTCATCTCATCATGCCCGAAGTCGCGCTCGAGGGACAGAAGAAGTTGAAGGCGGCTAAGGTGCTCTGCATCGGCGCAGGCGGGCTGGGATCGCCACTAGCCATGTATCTGGCTGCCGCGGGCGTTGGGACGCTCGGGATCGTGGACTTCGATGTGGTGGACTACACCAATCTGCAAAGACAGATCATTCACGATACGAACGACGTGGGCCGCTCCAAGCTCGCTTCCGCGACCGACACTATCAATGATATTAATCCCCACGTGAAAGTCGTCGGTTTCGAGACCGCCTTGACGTCGGAGAACGCCCTCGAGATCCTCCAGAGTTTCGACGTCATTGTCGACGGAACAGACAACTTTCCCACACGCTATCTCGTCAACGACGCCTGCGTACTTCTTGGCAAGCCGAACGTCTATGGATCCATATTTCGTTTCGAGGGCCAGGCGTCGGTCTTCTGGGCGGAGAAGGGGCCGTGCTATCGATGCCTATATCCCGAGCCTCCCCCACCCGGCCTAGTGCCATCCTGCGCGGAGGGCGGCGTTCTGGGCATCCTGCCCGGCATGATCGGCGTGCTGCAGGCGACGGAGGCGGTCAAGCTCATTCTGGGCTCAGGCGAGCCGCTGATCGGGCGTTTGCTGCTGTTCAATGCGCTAAAAATGCAATGGCGCGAGCTCAAGCTTCGGAAGGATCCTGCCTGCCCGATCTGTGGCGAGAATCCGACGATCAAAGAGCTGATCGACTACCAGGAGTTCTGCGGCATTCGGCCGTCGCCGGAGATCGCGTTGGAGACCAATCCGTGGGAGACGACCGTGAAGGAGCTCAAAGCGCAGTACGATCGTGGCGAACGGCCGACTGTAATCGACGTCCGTGAGCCGTATGAAGCGGAGATTGCGGAGATCCCGCATACGCGTCTAATCCCAATGAACGAGATACCACAGCGTCTAAGCGAGCTGAACCCGGAGGAAGAGATCATCCTCCACTGCCGCTCCGGCCAGCGCTCGATGAAGGTGCTTGAGTTCCTGCGCGGCAAGGGTTTTACAAAGCTCAAGAACCTCAAGGGCGGCGTCCTGGCATGGGCCGACGAGATCGACCCGTCGGTTGCAAAGTATTAACTGCATAGTAACCACGGTGGCTCGTGCGGGACATAATGCCGCATTCCCGGTACAATGATCGTGAGTCACGTAACGCGGCTCGGAAGGGGGGTTCTAAAGTGGCCAACAAAGACAAAAAGAAAGAGACAAAGAAGCCAAAAAAGAAAAAGGCTGCTTGATCTCGCGGTGGAGGTCGTTGCGGAAACCAGCGCCTCACATGCAAAGGCCTCCACCGAACAATCGATTTACCCTCCAACTAACTCCCTCCAAGAGTGTTCTGCGACCCGATTCCCCACCCAAAGTTGCTCAGTTTCATCCGTTTCGACGCTAAGCCCGTCTCTAGACCGTATGGATTCGCATCGCCGACGACAAAAGGCCCTGAACATGGAACCGTGCGAGCGATTAAAGCGTCTCCCTTATCGGGCCGAATCCCCGAACAGAAGACCCAATACTGTACGTGCATAGTCACGCGGGTGATTGTGGAACGTTCTTCAAAGTGAAGAACGATCAGACCCGCGGACCCATGTCCGAAAGGAGTTCTAAATGAGATTCAAGACCGTTATGGCGAGCGTGCTCGCATCGATAGTTATGGGAGGAGCCCTTACCGCTTCTTGTCCGGCGAGCGCCCAGAACTCATTGGATCGAGAGTCGAAACGCCGCCAGCAGAAGAAGAACGAGTGGCGCAACATCAGTATCGGCTCCGGCGCAGTCGCCCTTTATGGACTGTTGAAGGGTGACAATACGCTGATGTTTGCCGGCGCCGCGGGGGCTCTGTACTCGCTGAACCGCTATGAGCAGGACCGGAAGAGTCAGAGCAAGACGGACCGTGCGCGAGCTGCCTATTTCAGCAAGTCGCACTTCACTCGCGACGGCCACCGCTACACTCGTAAGACCGTGCACAAGAACGGCAAAAAGTACTACCAATTCGTTCGGGACTAGTTGGCGTGTTGAAGTATAGGGGAGGCGGAAGCGATTGAACTGTCCATCGCTTCCGCCTCGTTGCTTTATGCGTTATCGGACTTGCTGCCAGACCTGTGTAAGGATATTGATGGCATAGGGAGCAAGGCCAAAGAGGACTGTAGCGAGCGCGGAGATCGCGATCGAGGCGAATGCACCTGATCGATTTGGCGCGGCGACCGAGATGGGGTCGCGCGGCTCGTCGAAGCACATCATCCAGACAATCTTCAGATAGTAGTAGATGGCCAGCACGCTCGCCAGTGCCATCACGATGGCGAGCGCCACCTCACCGGCCTGCAGGGCGGCCAGGAAGATCTGCCACTTCCCCATAAACCCCATCGTAGGCGGGATTCCGCCGAGCGACAGCATGAAAAATAGCATCGTGTAGGCAGCCAATGGCTGCCGCCGCGCCAATCCGCGAAGGTCGCTCAACTGTTGGACATCCTTCTCCCGACCGCTCAGATAGATGAGAACTCCAAATGCGCCCAGGGTCATAAAGACATAGGCGAACAGGTAGAACATCGCTCCACTAATCGCCTGGTTGAAGGCGAGCATCCCATCCGCTCCCGCGCTATCGCGATGGGCCATTGACGCAACCGCCACGAGCAGATAGCCGGCATGGGCAATGCTAGAGTAGGCGAGCATTCGCTTGATGTTGGTCTGCTGTATTGCCAGGAGATTGCCGAAAACCATTGTCAGAATTGCCAGGACCGTGATCGCCGGAAGCCAGGCCACGTGAACAGGAAGCAGGGCGGTGAAAACTCGGATGATGGCGGCGAAAGCTCCGATCTTGGCCGCGCCGGCCATATAGGCCGTAACAGAAGTCGGAGCGCCCTCATAGACATCCGGCGTCCACTGATGGAAGGGAACGAGCGCCGCTTTGAACGCGAGTCCGACGAGAAGCATGGCAATACCGGCAAGCAGCATCGGACTGGATACCGCGCCTGCCTTCAGAACCGCCGTTATTGCATCGAGATTGGTACTCTGGGTAGCGCCGTATAGCAGCGCTATGCCATAGAGCAGAAAAGCGGACGCGAACGCCCCAAGCAGAAAGTACTTGATAGAAGATTCCTCGCTCTTCTCATCCGTACGCGCGAATCCGGCCATGACGTAGAGCGCAAAGGAGAGGACTTCCAGCCCTAGGAAGAGCACGATGAGGTCTTGCGCAGCGGCCATCAGCATCGCACCGGCGACGGAGAACAGCAGAAGCACATAGTACTCACCGTGATCGATGCCTCGGCTTTGAAGGTAACTCCATGCCAGAAGGATTGAAAGCAGCGCAGTCACCAGGAGCGCGACCGAGGATGCCCCAAAGAGCGTATCCGCCGCAACACCGCCGCCGAACGCCGTTGTCCCATCGGTGAATCGCTTCCCATCTCCCACTCCGCCCAACCGGTCGATTGTAATTATGAGCGTTACGATCACGCCGGCGAGTGAGACGGACGGTGTCACCCACTTCCATCGGCCCCATGCTAGATCACCCAACAGGACCAGGCAAGCGACGAGGCAGATCACGACAATCGGCATGATCTGCTGGATGTCGAGCCACATGTTACCGGTCTCAGGCATTTACAACTCCGGCGCCGACGGCGCGAAGATTCTCTTCGGAAGATTCCGGAGGAGTGGGCACGGCGCAGCCGGGAGCGACGATGAAGCCTCGTCCCCCGCTCTCGGAGATTGCTTCGCGGACCTGGCGTGCAATGGCTTCAGGCGAATCAGTCCCGAATGTCGCTTCATTGACTCCCGCCATCAGGCAGGATGTCGTCTTCAATCGGATCTCTCGGATGCTGGGGTTGCCCTCAATCCGATCGCTCCAACAATACACCTGAAATCCTTTCAGCCCAAGCGTCACCTCCGGATAGATACCTACGCCGTGGTGATGAAGAACATTTGTCTTGGCGGCTGACGCGGCATTCAGAATCTGCTGATCGTACGGCAGGAAATGAGTCCGATATGTCTCGGCGTCCATCGTATCTGAGGCGGCTCCCGAGACCGCCAGGTAGATGCCATCCGCGCCGCCGCCGACCAGCGCGCGGGCATAGTTGGCGAGCGAAGTCGATATCTGTCTTAACCCGGAGTGGAGCCCATCCGGGTCCTGCGCCAGGAATTCGAGCGTTCGCTTGCCGCAGAGCTTCTGCGCCGTGGAGAAAATACTGAAAACTGTGTCGATGACCGAAACGTCATCGCCCTTCCCTAAAATGATCTGCTGGACCGTGGCGAGCTGAGCTCCGAAGTTGCCGGACTTCCCATCCAGCACTCGAAGGTGCGCCCAGTCGGCGGAGTTCTCGATTTGCGGCAGATCGTGAGGCATCTCGAATGGGATGTCGTGCATTATCTTCAAGAGATCGGGGCTGTATTTTCGGTAAAAGTCGAGCTCAGCCCGTGCCATCCCATCGCCCGCCGGCGGATCCAGACGGAAGTGATACCAGAGGCTGAACGGCACGCGGTCGACCGGACGGCCCTCGACCGCAGCCATGACTCGCTCACGCTTGGTCATTGAACTTCCTCCGATCTGTTATTCATCGGGTTTACTACGACCTCACGCGTGGGAGTATCGATAGGCGCTGCACCAACTCCCTTTACGAGAGAATTCACCGGCACGGAAAGGTAGCGCGTCCAGGTCGTTACATAAATGCCGAACCAAAAGACCAGGACGACGAGGGGAGCGAGCACCAATCGCTCCCGAAACGAAAGATCGCGCATATGGCGGTTTTCGTCCCGGGTTAGCGGCCCGGTGAAGACGCGCTGGAATAGCCACAGCATATAGACCGCGGAGAGTATCATCCCGGTGGCGGCGAGCGCAGTGTAATTGAAGCCGTGCTGCTGAAAACTGCCTTGGAGGATCGTGAACTCGCCCACGAAGCCATTTGTCAGCGGCAATGCCACCGACGACAGCATCGCGATAAGGAAGAAGGCCGAGAGTACCGGCACCGATCGCTTGAGTCCGCCGAAAGCGGCGATGGCCCGCGAATGCCGCCGTTCATAGAGCATCCCGACCATAAAGAAGAGCATTCCGGTCGAGACGCCATGGTTGATGCTCTGAAGAATCGCGCCGGTGAGTCCAAGCGTCGTGAACGAAAATATCCCCAGCATGACGAATCCGAGATGGCTTACGCTTGAGTAGGCGACAAGCTTCTTCATATCCGACTGGATGGCCGCGACGATCGCGCCGTAGATGATGCCGATGACTGCCAGCGAGAGAAATAGCGGCGCGCTGTCTCGCGCCTGCTGCGGGAAGAGTGGAAGACAGAACCGCAGGAAGCCGTACACACCCATCTTCAGCATGATGCCCGCGAGGATCACCGAACCCGCTGTTGGAGCCTCTACGTGCGCTACCGGCAGCCAGGTGTGGAACGGGAACATGGGCACCTTGATCATGAATGCGAGGGCGAATGCGCCGTACAGCAGCATCAGCGTGTGTGAGTTCAGGCCGGCGAGCTTGATGCTGGCCTGAGTCGCCGGATCGAGCAGCTCGACCAGGCTGAAGCTGTTGGTCGTCGCGTAAATGTAGACGATCCCCACCAGCATGAGCACGCTGCCGGCGAATGTGTATAAGAAGAACTTGATTGCGGCGTAGACGCGATCCTCGTGGCCCCAGATTCCGATGAGGAAATACATCGGGATGAGGACAGCCTCCCAAAAAACGTAGAAAAGCACGAGATCGAGCGCGCAGAAAACTCCGATCATCGCGGTCTCCAAGACTAGGAGGAAAACCATGAACTCTTTGATACGCTGTTTCACCGTAAACGAGTAGAGCACGGCGAGTACTGAACTAAACGTCGTGAGCAGTATGAGCAGCAAGCTCGTACCGTCGATCCCGAGATGGTAGTTGATCCGGTACTGCTCAACCCATTCGTAAGGCCCCTCCACGAGCTGGAAGCCGGCGGCCGATGGGTGAAACAGGCATATCAGGCCGATCGATGCGCCGAAAGTAAGCAGTGAGATAAGCAGCGCGAACCAGCGGACGGCTGTGGCTGCCCCACTCGACTTTGCCGCAGCCGATTCCTCCCCAACGTGCTCGTGGCCGTGCGCATCCTCCTCGTCCGGCGGGCGTTTGAAGATTGGAAGCATCAACAAAATGGCCCCCGCCAGTGGGAGGAAGATGACAAGGCTGAGCAAGTGTTTTGTCAGTAATTCCTGCATCACTACTTCGTCACTAGATTGTGCGCACCCCAGAATAGGCCCCCTAGCACGGCCACTACGCCAAAGAGCATCATGAGCGCATAGTTACGGACATATCCCGTCTGGACCTGACGGAAGGCCTCGCTGAAGAAGCCGGTCAGATTGACGACGAACTTTACCAGACCGTCTACGATCCAATCGTCCACGAACTTTGAGATCTTTGCGACGGTACCGCCGCCACGAATGAATATGGAATTGAACATCCCGTCCACATACCAGAGGTTTGCCGAGCCCTGATAGACGGGGTTCACGGCCTTTTTGGTTTCGGGAATCAGCTCGCCGGTCACTCGGTGCTTGGCATACAACACATATCCAATCACAATCCCAAGAAGACCCGCCATGAAACCTATTCCCATGCCGACCTTGACGTCTATGCCCTCATGCGCAGCGAACGGAGCGAGCGCAGGTTCGATGAAGTGCTCGAACTTGTTGGCACCGGCGGACAGCTCGTCCGGTATCCCGATGAGCCCGCCGACCGCGGACAGGGCTGCGAGTATGGCAAGAGGAATCCACATGGAGGGCGGAGATTCATGGACGGCGTGAGGCTGCGCGTGTTCCGTGGCGGCTGCCTCTTCCCCCCCCTGTCCCAGCGCATGAGGATCGGTGGAGCCGTGTCCACCGTGAGCATGCGCGCCCAGCTCGGCCTCGTTGTACCGCTGGTTCGTGAAAAACGTCTTCATTATAAGTCGAGTCATATAGAACGCGGTCAGGAGCGCCGTGAATACGCCGACGGCGTAGAAGAGCATCCCGTAGGGCGGATAGCCGGAGGCCTTGCCCAGGATCTCATCCTTGCTCCAAAAACCGGCAAGTGGGAAAATCCCGCTGATAGCCAGCCATCCGATGGTCATCGTCCAGGCAGTAACCGGGATCTTTTTGAAGAGACCTCCCATTTTCCGCATGTCCTGCTCCCCGGAAAGCGCATGGATTACAGAGCCGGCGCCGAGGAACAGGAGAGCTTTGAAAAAAGCGTGCGTGGTTACGTGGAACATCGCGGCGGAAAACGCCCCCACCCCGCAGCCGATGAACATATAGCCGAGCTGCGAGACGGTGGAGTATGCGAGGACCTTTTTGATATCGTTCTGGGTGAGCGCGATCGTGGCTGCGAAGATAGCCGTGAAGATTCCCACCGAGGCGATTGTGTTCATCACGAATGAGGACTGGACGATGATCGGGCTAACCCTCGAGATCATGACCACGCCCGCCGTTACCATCGTCGCCGCGTGGATCAGTGCGGAAACCGGAGTCGGTCCCGCCATGGCATCTGGGAGCCACACGTGGAGTGGAAACTGCGCGGATTTTCCCATGGCGCCGACGAAAAGCAGGATTCCGATGATGGTCGCAACTCCGCCCGGCCCGCCGAGCTCTTCGCCGGTTTTTGTGGCCTTTTGCAGCGCCATGTCCAGGAAGCCGGAGTGGTCGCCAGAGTAGTAGTTCAGCGTTCCGAAATAGTAGAAGATCGCCATCATTCCGAGCGCGAAGCCGACGTCTCCGATCCGGTTGACGATGAAGGCCTTATTGCCAGCTTTCGAGTTCTCGATATCCTCGAACCAGAACGAGATGAGGAGATAAGAGCAGAGACCGACACCCTCCCACCCCACGAAAGTCAGCAGGATGCTGTCGCCGACTACGAGGACGAGCATGAAGAAAATGAAGAGATTGAGATAGGTGAAGAACCGCGGATAGTCCCTGTCGCCGGCCATGTAGCCGGTCGCATAGAGATGTATCAGTCCCCCCACTCCCGTGACGATCAGACACATGAGGATCGAGAGCGGATCCACGATTGCGCGAAAGTAGACCTTGAAGCTGCCGATATCGATCCAGGGTACGTTGTCGTGACCCGGAATAAGGCTGGCAAACATACGTCGGTGCTCAGGGTCCTTTGTAAGCATATCCAGCAAGATGATCACACTAAACGAGAAGCTGACGAAGACGACCAGGGTTGCGATGAGACCGACGACCCGCTTCGACAACTGTTTGCCCAGGAATGCGTGGAACAGGAAGCCGAAGAGCGGCAGCGCGACTACCCACCAGATCGATTGTGGAGGCGACATATACATGACGAGTTAAGTGGTGCGAAGCAAATGTACTGGCCGTCATTTCGAACGGAGTGAAGAATCTGCCCTTGCGGACAGAGAACCCGAGTCCAATATCGGATTCCTCACTCCGATCCTAGGAAACTTCAGCGTTTTGGTAAACAAACATCAACGTCAAAAGCAGATCCCTCCAGGATGACATGCACGCAGCGAGTTTTTTGATTTCAAAGCTGCGCATCAGCGCAGTAGATTGTTTGGAATGACGTCAAGTGCTGGTGTCGTCTGAACGTCTTGAGTATCAATACTTCAGCAAATTGACCTCGTCGATATTGATCGTCTCTTTGGTACGGAAAATCGCGACGATGATTCCAAGACCGATGGCGACTTCCGCGGCGGCCACGGCCATTACGAAGATCACGTACATCTGACCGTTTATGTGTCCGAAGTGTCTGCCCAGGGCGATGAACGTGAGGTTCACGGCGTTGAGCATGAGCTCGATGCACATAAAGATCACGATCGGATTTCGCTTGATAAGCACGCCCACCGTTCCGATCGTGAACAATATAGCGGAGAGGGCCAGATAATGTTCGGTCTGCACCTGCATCGTCAGATCTTCCTCTTCGCCAGGACGATTGCCCCGACAATCCCCACCAGCAACAGGATCGAGGTTACCTCGAACGGGAACAGCCACGGCTGGTTTGCGGCGAACAGGTTGACGCCAATGCTCTCAACCGTTCCTCCCTTCTGCAGGAACTCTTCGGTTGTCGCGCTCGGGCGCAGACCCGCGCTGATCGCGCCGGCGCCCGTAAGGGCGGAGATGAAAATGACCGCGAGAAGTATGGCGACCGGCATCTGAAGACCGCCCGTTTCGCGTAGAGCCTCCGGTGCACCCAGATTAAGAAGCATGATGACGAACAGGAAGAGCACCATAATTGCGCCCGCATACACAATGACCTGTACTGCCGCGATGAACTGGGCGGATAGGGTCATGTAGAACATCGCCAACACGAAGAAATTCACGACCAGGAAGAGCGCGCTGCGCACGGGGTTCTTATTTGCCACTACCAGAATTGCGGAAGCCACGGAGGTCGCCGCGAGTACCCAAAACAGAACCGTCGCCATGGCTATCGGACTCCGCCCACGTCGTTCAGACGGGGATTTGGTGCAATCTCCGAGTCTCGTAGACGAAACCGTGTTGGAGCATCTTGCATGACCTGAGCCGGAGGATCAATGTGTAGCGTCGCGACACTACTCGGCGTTGGCGAGGATTGCAAAACGTCGATACCCGCTACTACAAACATGAGCACCAGAGAGAGTGGCAACATCCGCTTCCAGCCGAGGCTCATGAGAGCGTCGTATCGGAGTCTTGGCAGCGTCGAACGGAGCCAGACATAGACGAAAACCATCGTCATGATCTTGATGAGGAACCACATAAAGCCCGGAATCCACGTCAGCGGCGCGACCTCTATTGGTGAATGCCAGCCGCCCAGCCAGAGGGATGCTGCGAGGCCCGAAACAACCAGCATACTGGCGTACTCTCCCATAAAGAACATGGCAAACTTCATGGAGGAGTATTCGGTGTGGAACCCGGCGATCAACTCGGATTCTGCTTCGGGAAGGTCGAAGGGAGCGCGATTCGTCTCCGCGACCATCGCAACCAGGTAAATCCATGCGGCAATAAAACCCGGTACGATGAAGTAGTCCAATTTGAACATATTCCAGTTCAACAAGCCACCGGCCTGGCTCTGGACAATGTTCACCAAGTTGAGCGACCCGGACATCAGAACGCCCGTCAGGAGGGCCAGGCTCATAGCCAGTTCATAACTAATCATCTGCGCGGAGGAGCGCAGTCCACCGAGAAGCGAGTACTTATTATTGGAGGACCACCCGCCCAGAACGATGCCATATACCTGTAGTGAACCCAGCGCCAGGATGTATACCAGTCCGATATTGACGTTCCCAACCGTCATTGGGAACATACGGCTGGTACCGTCCTCCATGTGTATCTTCACAGAGCCGAACGGGATCGTGGCGCCGGCGGCCAGCGCGGGAATCATTGCAATCACGGGTGCGAGGTAGTAGATCTTGCGGTCGACTGCCGCCGGCTCAACATCCTCCTTGAAGAACAGCTTGATCCCATCCGCAATTGTCTGGAGAAGGCCGCGAGGTCCCACGCGGTTCGGTCCAAGTCGGTCCTGCATGAGCGCCATCGCCACCCGTTCGATCCATATCAGACCGGGAACGATAAGGAGAATGAACACGATCACGCACGCCATAGAGACGTACGGGATGAGGGTGACCACGTCGACCGGTCCCAGGTGCTGCGGTATTCCGTTTTTGAACCAATCGAGCATGGGCGTTGGGCGTCAGGGGTTGAGCAACACTTATGCTTTCTGTACTGCAGGGGACTTGTATTCGATCGGGATAAGTTCTGCCGCGGGCCTTTCCGCTTCCCGATAGGTCCATCGGATGCCCCCTTCGCCGAGGTCCTCGGCTGTGCAGTCCTTGTATATCGGGACGTTCTGAGTGATATCCTTGAGCACGTCGCGGGCCGAGAAATACGGCTCGGGGCCACCCAAGCGAGACTGGATCTCTGAAAAGACGAGCCAGTCCGGACGGATGGTCGGCGCGATCTCAAAAGCCTTATGGAACCACTGAACTCGTCGCTCGATGTTTGTATAAGTCCCGTCGCGCTCGGCGACACTTTGAACGGGCAAGACAACATCTCCCATTTGTGTCGTATCCGTCAAGAAGAGCTCATTCACGATCACGAAAGAGCATGCCTCCAGCGATTGATGGGCGAGTTCGGGATCATAGAAGTCGTTTACCAAATCCGTGCCGACGAGCCACAGTATCTTCAACTTTCCGCTTGCAGCGGCGTCGAGCATCTGTTTGGTGTTCAGGCCCAGAGTTTCGGCGGACTCATATCCCGGCAGGCAGTCCGGCAGAATGCCCATGTCCATGGCGCCCTGCTGGTTGTTTACGGTTACCGGAACGTTCAGATTATCCGTGTTGCCGGTGAGTGCCGCCAGGTTGCCCAGCGCGGTCAATACGTCGGCGGCGGATCCGTGCGACGTGATTTGAGCGCCGGCGATGAACGCGGCTTCTCCGGACACGATCAAGCGGGCTGCACGGCGCAATTGATCTTCGCTTACGCCGGATTGTTCGGCCATCTTTGTAGGCGTAGTGTTGCCGATACTGCTCTTGAATGTGGCAAGGTCGTTAAACCCGTTCAGCCGATCCTCAGATAAGAGGTTCTCCTCCAGCATCACCGTGATCAGCCCGTTGATCAGCGAGATCTCCGTTCCAGGACGATGTCTGAGGGAAACCGATGCGAACTCTGAAACGTAATTGTTCGCTGAGTTCGCTTCTACGACGCTCGCCCCTTTGAACCGCCATGCCTTGCGGACGCGCAGAAAGAGAATTGGCTGCTCGTCGGCCAAGTTGCTGCCGATTACGAAGATCGTCTTCATTCGCTCCATGTCGGCGATCGAATTCCCCATGGAGTGATAGCCGAACCGTTTATAGAGACCATCATTGACCGGCGGGAAATGCGGGCCCATGCGGTGGTCCAGGTTGTTCGATTGCAATGTTTTGCGAAAGAAACGCTGCCAGACATAGAGATCCTCGTTCGAAGACCGGGCGCCCCCGATCCCGCCTACGGCCGAGCCGGCTTCCCGCAGCTTTTCGACGATCAGGTTGTTCACCTCGCGCCATGTTGCGGGAACAAGCTCACCATTTCGCCGGATAAACGGGTGTTTAAGTCGGCGCTCATCTGAGATGTAGCCCATGCCGAATTTGCCCTTATCGCAGGTCCACTCTTCGTTCACTTGCTCATTCAGACGGGCGTTAACTCGTTGGATCTGGCCGACACGATAATCGAGCTTGATGTTGCAGCCGTTCGCGCACTGAGTGCAGATGGAGCTCTGGGTCAATAGGTCCCATGGCCGGGCTTTGAAGCGATAGTTCTGAGATAACAGCGCACCGACAGGGCAGAGCTCGATGACGTTGCCGGAGAACTTGGAATCATACGCGGTGTGCTCAAACGTCGCTACTTCCATGTCAGCCCCGCGCTTGAGAAACGCAAGCTGGGCGTCTCCCGAAATATCGGTTGTGAAGCGCGTACACCTGGCGCAGTGAATGCACCTCTCGCGGTCGAAGACGACATGCTCCGAGAGAGGGTATGCCTTAGGGAAGTGGCGCTTTTCCTCGATGAATCGTGTTGTCGGAGGGCCATAGAAGATCGTGTTGTTCTGCAGGGGGCATTCACCACCCCTGTCGCAGATGGGGCAGTCCAGCGGATGGTTAATCAGGATGAACTCGAGGACGCCGCGCCGGTCGTTCGCCAGCGGTTCGGATTCCGTAACGACTTCCATACCCTCCGACGCCGGCAGGCTGCACCCCGTCTGGGGCTTTGGCATCTTGCGCACGGTACCGTCCGGCCCTTTGGCGGCGACTTCCACGAGACACATACGGCAGTTCGCGCCGCCGTCTTCCATGGAGAGCCGCGGATGATAGCAGAAGAAGGGGATCTCGACGCCGATCCGCTTGGCCGATTCGATGATCAGCTCACCTTTCGGCACCTGCAAATCACGTCCGTTGATTTTGATGTTCACAAGCTCAGCGTCTGGCATTTCTTGTCCGTTACTTCACACGGGTGTCAGTAGTTTGAGCAGCGGATTGACCGGTTTGGGCGCCGGCGGGACGCAGGTGTCTCCTACCGGCGATTTCTTATGCTCGATCCAGTATTCGTATTCATCCCGATAGTGCTTGATGCTCGCTCGGACCGGCCAAGCGGCAGCATCGCCCAAAGCGCAAAAAGAACGGCCGTCTATCTGGTCGCAGATATTCAACAGGAGGTCGATGTCCGACGGAAGCCCGCCGCCGGTAGTAATCCGCTCATAGATCTTGAACATCCAGCGAGTGCCTTCGCGGCAGGGAGTACATTTGCCGCAGGATTCGTGCGCATAGAACTCGGAAGTGCGGCGCATCACAAGGACGATATCCGTTTTGTCATTGAAAACCATGAACCCGCCTGAACCGACCATCGTCCCCACGGCCGCGCAAGCTTCATAGTCCAAATTGACCCCTTCGCATTGGTCCGCGGGCAAAATGGGCACGGAGCTGCCGCCCGGAATGATCGCCTTGAGCTTTCCTCCGGTTACGCCGCCCGCCATTTTCAGCAGCTCAAGGATCGGCGTTCCCAGCTCGACCTCATAGTTTGCCGGTTTGGCGACATGGCCGCTGACCGAGAATATCTTCGTGCCCTTGCTCCGTTCCGTGCCCATCGAGGCGTACCACGCCCCACCCTTCTCGATGATGTGTGGAACGCAGGCAAAGGTCTCGACATTGTTGATCAGTGTAGGGCTGTCCCAAACCCCCGCAATGACCGGAAGCGGACCATGGGGAAACTTCAGCCTCGGCATGCCGCGTTCGCCCATCAAACTGCTCATCAGCGCGGATTCTTCACCGCACTCATAGCTGCCCGCGCCCATGTGTATGTACAGGTTATGGTCGAAACCTTGTACTCCCAAGATATTGGTACCCAGGTAACCCTTGGCATAAGCCTGGTCGATGGCTGCTCGAACGATGAGCGCTTGTTCGATGAACTCCCCGCGAATGTACACATATCCGGCTTTGGACTGTGTGGCGAATGCGGCGATGATCATACCCTCAATCATCATGTGCGGGAGCCGCTCCATGAGCTCGCGGTCCTTGTAGGTTCCCGGCTCTCCCTCATCCGCGTTGCAGATTATATAGTGCTGCTTGGCGGTGTCTTTCGGAATCCCGTTCCACTTGATCCAGGTTGGAAATCCCGCGCCGCCGCGCCCGCGAAGACCGGAGGTCTTGATCTCGTCGATGATTGCCTGGCGGTCCATGGTGACCGCTTTTTTCAGTGCGGCATATCCGCCGAACTTCTCGTAGGTATCGATCGTCTCGATGCCATGCTCATCGCGGTTCTTCAGCAGTAGTCTTAATTCAGCCATAATCGGTTAGTGTCTGAAGATAGCCTTATACGCTTGAATAATTATTCTTGCCCGAGGGTCTGCCAACGGCATCTTGCCGCGTCGCCGTTTGCGCATACGTTGCTGAATGCCGGCTAACCGCTTTCGAGACTCAACGTCTGCTATTTGTTCAGGTAGAACATGTGAAAGCCACGTAAGGATCGACTTTGCCGCTTCCTTGCCATACATCGGCTGAATTAGCTTGGAGTGCTTCATGAATGGTTTGCCTTTCGGGAGTCCTACAGACTCTATCAGCTCCCCAATCTGCGCGAGCTCAAGATTGGAATCGGCAACGATTCTAACTTCATGTCCTTTCTTATACTGCCTTGGGCCCTCCGACAAGCGCGCAATGACTGGCGAGCGAACATAACCATCCCGCAGGAAGTACCTGACCAGCTCAATCTGATCCAGGGTGAGGGTGATCCGCTCGCTCTCCACGGGTATTTCGCATTGTGGGGATCGTCCAACCAATGCTAGACCTTTCGAATACTCTGGCTGGTCGCTTCGCCAGAGAGTTGAACCTTTGTTATTGCGTCAGCCAGGTCGACGGGCGTGTGGGCTGGTTCTTTGCGTAAGTCATCTATCAGCTTGCCGACATTCGCCGCCGTCACGTTACCGTAATACCTGTCCCCGACCTGGATGACAGTCGCGGCGCCGCACCAGTCGAGACATTCGACTTCCGTAAGCGTGAACTCGCCATCCTTCGTCGTTTGTCCAGGCTCGATATCCAGCAACTCTTCGAGTTTGTGCATCACATCATACGCGCCGATGCAGGCGCAGGTCAGACAGGTGCAGACCTCAAGATGGTGTATCCCGCGCGGCCGGAAGTTGTACATCGTGTAAAACGACGCGACACCCTCGACCTCCGCATATGGCCTTTGCAGTCGGTCGGCGACCTCCTGCAAAGCCTGCGGCGGCAGATACCCGCCGTATTCACGCTGAGCGATCCATAGCGCCGGAAGCATGGCCGCACGCCGCTCCGGGTAGTGCGAGACGATCTCATTCAGCTCCGCGATCGCCTCGTCGGAGAATCGGCTGCCCTTCTCGGGTCGCGGCTGGGGCTCATCGATTCCCCCGGCTGTGGGTCTTTGTGGTCCGGTTCCCGCCATGAATTCCCTGAATAGTGACGTGAAGTGGAGAGCTGGTAGCATCAAAGCTGCGGCGCAAGATCGGTTGTCGCATGCAGTTACGTTTCACGCGCCGCAGCTTTGAGCCTACGCTCGTACGCCCATACTTTTCACGACTTACCGATCTATTTCTCCCAAGACGATATCAATACTGCCGATGATCGCAACCACGTCGGCGATGAGTCGCCCCTCGCACATCTTCGATAATGCCTGCAAATTCATGAAGGAGGGTGGCCGTTCGTGCATGCGCCATGGATTTGGCGAACCGTTCGAGACAATGTAAAACCCGATCTCTCCCTTGGGCGATTCGACGGGAACATAGGCTTCGCCGACGGGCGGCGAAAACCCCTCGGTCCAAAGCTTGAAATGGTGGATAACCGCTTCCATGGAGCTGTCCAACTCCGGCCTTGGCGGCGGCACGACCTTGCGATCGTCCACATTGACCGGCCCGCCCGGCATGTTCTCCAGGGCCTGCTTCACAATCTCGCGGCTCTGGCGCATTTCCGACATCCGCACGCGGTATCGGTCATAAACGTCTCCGTGCTCTCCGATCGGTATCTCAAACTTGAACTCGTCAAAGCTGCAGTAGGGCACGGCTTTCCGCAGGTCGTGAGCGACGCCGGAGCCGCGGAGCGTCGGTCCGCTGACACCGAGGGCGTAACACTCCTCGGGGGTGATGACTCCGATTCCCTGGGTTCGCTCGCGCCAAATTGGGTTCTGGTCGACCAACGTTTCGTATTCGTCGACCTTATAGGGGAAAACGTCGATGAAAGCTTTGCAGCGCTCCAGCCATCCTGGTGGGGAATCGCCTCGAAGTCCGCCCGGTACGATCCATGACGGCATCATTCGGACGCCGGCCATCATTTCATTTAAGTCCATGAGGGCTTCACGCTCGCGGAACGCGTAGAAGAAGACCGTCATGGCCCCAATATCAAGGGCGTGGGTTCCGAGCCAAACCAGGTGGCTGGCAATCCGCTGAAGCTCCGATAGTACGACCCGCATATACTGTCCCCGCGGCGGTGGGGCGATATCGAGCAGTTTTTCGACGGAAAGCGTGTACGCAAGGTTGTTGATGTGGGCCGAAAGGTAGTCCATCCGATCCGTGATCGTCACGGCCTTGAGGTAGGTCTGGTACTCACCTTCCTTCTCGATACCCGTGTGGACATAGCCCATGTGGGGCGTCGCGCGCACGATAGTCTCGCCGTCGAGCTCGAGGACGATCCGTAGGACGCCGTGCGTCGACGGATGCTGCGGCCCCATGTTGATGACCATCGTGGTGTCATCGATGGGATCGAGCTGAACGCCTTGCTGGCGGACGGGCGCTCTATTCAGTTCGCGCGCTTCGATAGCCATGAATCTGCTTTACTCAGTCCTTCTCGCCAATCTCGCTCGCCGTTTTTCCGAAAAAGCTCTCCCCGGGATGCTGAACCACTCCTTCGCCGACCGACGGGCCGTACTTGCCCTCCGCAAACTGAACTCGCTCACCCCCGAGCGGGTAATCCTTCCGCTGGGGATGACCGACCCAATCGTCGGACATCAATATGCGCCGCAGATCGGGATGACCTTCGAACCGGATTCCAAACATATCGTAGATCTCCCGCTCAGGCCATTCCGCGCCCGGGTAGATACCGATCGCGGTCGGCATTGTCGGATTCGGATCGGACACACCGACTTTTATGAAAATCCGCGTGTTCCTGCCCTTGCCGGTCCGATTGTCAGGCTGAGAATAAAGGTTATAGACGACCTCGAACCGGTGCGGCTTTTCGAGGATATATCCTCCGTTCAGGGGATCGAGATAGTCGACTCCAAGGCATTCGGAGAAGAAGTTATACTGGAGGTCCGAATCGTCCCGCAGCATCTGTAGTACTCCGACAATATTCTCGCGACGTACGGCAATACGTGTATCGCCGCGAAACTCGACCACCTCTTGGATCGCATCGGGAAACTTCTCGCGGATCTTCGAGACTTCCAAGCGATCGGACGGTGCCTGATGGATATCCTCGGTCGTTGTTTCTGACATAGCGTTAAGTTGCGTTTCCGAAGGTCGCCTGCGACTACACTTCGACCGTAGGCTTGGACGTGAATAGGTCGTCCGGCGAAACTTGCACCAGAGAAGGCAGCTTTACGGGACCGCTATTCTCATTACCAAACCGAATGGCTGGACGCGGTAGAAAGAGCAGCCTGCCTGCCTTCTGCTCAACCGGCGCACGCTCATCCCAGTCGAAAGCGCCTTTCCAGAAAATGTAGCCATATCCGACAAAGAGAATGGCAACAAATACGGCCATCTCACCAAAGAGAAAGGGCTTGAGTGCGCCCGATCCCTTGAAGATGACCGCCCACGGGTATAGAAAAATGGTTTCGATATCGAAGATAATGAACAACATTGCGATCAAGTAGAACTTGATCGGAAACCTCTCCCTTGCGGATCCTACTGGCGTAATACCGCATTCATACGAAGTCTGCTTGTATCTGTTGGGTTTCTTCGGGCCGAGGAGATAGGAAGCGACGACCATGCCCCCTGAGATAACGGCCGCAACGATCATCATCACGAGAATGGGAACGTAGCTGCCCAGCATGGAAATCTCCTTCAGGCACGGTCACTGTGAAGTTTATCACAAACGCGGACGGAAGTCGCCCTTTCATCGGCAGATTCTACCCGATTTTGACTCGCTGCTGCGACCAGCCCGTGCGCTTAAGCTTCGGCTCGTTGACTATCGTCGAGGAAGGAGTGCATAATGGCAGTAACGTTGAAACTTCACGCCGTGAACTAGGTACTCTGTGCGACGTATCACATACTTCCTCGTTCTGACTCTCTTCGTTTGTTTGGTCACACGCGGCGTAAGTCTGGCCGATCGAATTCTCCATGAACTCGCGCCAGGCGTCGAATATGTCCAGGAAGTGCTGGGCCCACCTTCGGGACCACTCGTGATCAATATGCTCCGGGTGGATCTCAAGCGGTCCGGAGTACGGGTCAAAGCAGCGCTGGGACAGGACGTCGTGTTTACTGATGGCCCAGCGCAGGGTCGCGAACCGCTTGGCGCACTTGCTGCGAGGCAACATGCTCTGGCTGCCATCAACGGAGACTTTTTTCCGTTTTCAGGCGATCCGCTGAACCTCGGTATCCGCGACGGCGAGTTGTTCAGCGAAAGCATGCCTCACCGGGCGGTAATAGGTTTGGGAAAAAACGGTGAGGTTGTCATTGACAATCTCCTGACGATCGGATCACTCTACGCAGCTGACAATTCTCTGGTCCCACTGGACGGAATAAACCGCCCAGTCGGGCAGGATGAGCTGGTGGTGCTCACGCCGACGTTCGGCCAAAATATACGCTGCAGCGAAAGAGCCACCATTGTAGAGCTCGCGGATGTAGGCTTGCCTGTCAGGGCGGGTCAAGAGTTGACGGGAAAGGCATCCGACCCCATCCCGGGGCATCCGAAGCGCGCAATCCCGATGAGTGGTGTCGTGCTAACTGCTTCCGGCTCGGCCGCGGAATGGCTGAAATCTCACGTGCACGCGGGAGATGCCATTCGCTTTCGATTCGACCTCGTGACCAATCCGCTGCCGCCCGGACCGTATCGCGGAAACTTGCCGTCCAGAGCCGGTTTACTTCGCGGACGTTCACTCAAAAGTGTATGGACGGACATCGACCAGGCTATTGGGGGAGGTCCCTGGCTCGTGCGAGACGGCAAAGTGGCGGTAGACGCGGACGAGGAGAAGTTCGACCGATCGTTTGTATCCGCGAGGAATCCACGTACCGGCGCCGGCGTGAGCGCGACCGGAGAACTTCTGATGCTGACGGTCGACGGGCGGCAGCCGCACAGCCGGGGAATGTCGCTGCAGGAGCTGGCGGAGTACCTGATTCAACAGGGCGCTGTGAACGCAATCAATCTGGACGGCGGCGGATCGAGCTCCATGGTGGTCAAAGACCTCTATGTGAATGGTCCATCGGACGGCGGGCCGCGGCCAATCGCCGATGCGATGCTCGTATTCCAGGATGACACAGCCGCTGCCGCTCCATTGGTCCCGATTGACGTTTTGACGGCGATCAGCTTGAAAGCAGGCGAGAGTCGCTCGATTCTGCTTCCGCTTCAGACTGGAACGGCGGGTACAGGTCAGCCCGTGTTTGGAACGATCGATGGCCGAG
>ORMF011919095.1_pt1 | contig 38414 bp, 34 predicted proteins | sample 1779871 | NCBI WGS metagenome assembly ORMF01 (sample SAMEA104232316, study PRJEB22302) | groundwater metagenome | biome: forest; feature: aquifer; material: groundwater | place: USA | collected 2011-08-07 | depth 5.4 m
GCGCGCTCAACATGTGGTACGACGCCGACATCGACGCGCTGATGCAGCGCACGGCCGCCCGCCCCATCCCGCGCGGTCACGTGGCGCCGGAGGAAGCGCTGACCTTCGGCACCATCCTCGCCATCGGCTCCGTCGCCACCCTGGGCCTCATCGTCAACTGGGTGGCAGGCGCGCTCCTCGCCCTCACCATCGCCTTCTATGTCCTCGTCTACACCATGTGGCTGAAGCGGCGCACGCCGCACAACATCGTCATCGGCGGCGCCGCCGGCGCCTTCCCGCCGATGATCGGATGGGCGGCGGGCCCCGGCTCCGTCAGCCTCGAGAGCGTGGCGCTGTTCGCCATCATCTTCATGTGGACGCCACCGCACTTCTGGGCGCTCGCGCTCTACCGCGCGCGCGACTATGCCAGAGCCGGCGTGCCGATGCTGCCCGTGGTGGCGGGCCCCGACGAGACGCGCAAGCAGATCGTGATCTATTCGGCCCTGCTCGTTCCACTGGCGCTTTGGCCGGCCTTCATCGGCCTCGCCGGCGGGCTCTACGTGCTGGTCGCGATGGCGCTCGGCGCCGGTTTCCTGGCCTCCGCGCTCGCCGTCTACAGAACCCGCGAGGGTCGCGAGGCCAATCGGGCGGCCAGGCAGCTGTTCGCTTTCTCCATCCTTTACCTGTTCGGGCTCTTCGCCGCGCTTCTCATCGAACACGGCATCGACCGATTGATCGACTGATCGAAGGGACCGGGGTGGTGGACGATGAACGACAGGAGTGGAAGCGGCGGCGCAGGATGAGATCGATTGCCATTGCGCTTGCACTCGCCGCGCTGGCGGTCGTGTTTTATGTGGCGACGCTGGTGCGGCTCGGCGGCAACGTCTTGAACAGGCCGCTCTAGGCCCGCTGGCACAGGGACGCATGACGAACGAAAGGCACAGCAACACGGTCCATCGCAGCCATCGCGCCGTCGCGCTGTGGTGCGCCGCGATCGTCATCACCATGGTCGGCGCGGCCTATGCGGCCGTGCCCCTCTACCGGCTGTTCTGCCAGACGACAGGCTTCGACGGCCCCCCGCGCATCGCCAAGGCGCCGTCGGCGACGATGCTCGAGCGTACCGTCACGATCCGCTTCGATGCCAACGTGGCCCCCGGGCTGCCCTGGCGCTTCGAGCCCGCCCAGCGGACCCTGGAGGTGCGGCTCGGGGAGAATGCGCTGGCGTTCTACCGCGCCACCAATGCCTCCGACCGGCCGATCCGCGGCACCGCAACCTTCAACGTCCTGCCCGAGCAGGCCGCCGCCTACTTCAACAAGCTCGAGTGCTTCTGCTTCAAGGAGCAGCTGCTGCAGCCGGGCGAGTCGCAGGAGCTGCCGGTCAGCTTCTTCGTCGATCCGCGGATCACGGGCGACAAGGACGCGGGCGGGGTGACGCACATCACCCTGTCCTACACGTTCTATCCGGTCACGCCGGCCAAGCCCGGGGTGGCGGCAAAACCGGTGCAAAGCGATCCTGCGACACCGGCAACGGTGCAACGCAGCGGCGGGGCCGGGTAGAAATCGACGCCGCCGCCGCGCCAGACGGCATCAGGGAGCAGGAAGCATGGCCGACACCCACGCCAAGCATCACGACTATCACCTGGTGAACCCCAGCCCGTGGCCGGCCGTCGGCGCCGCGGCCGCCTTCGTCACGGCGGTCGGCCTGATCATCTGGATGCGCTCGATGGGCGGCGGCGGCGGTCTGTTCGGGCTGCACGGGCCTGCCGTGTTCTTTGCCGGCGTGCTCGGCTTGATGTTCACCGTGACCATGTGGTGGCGCGACGTTATCAAGGAGGCGCATGGGGGCGACCACACTCCGGTCGTGCAGCTGCACCTGCGCTACGGCATGATCTTGTTCATCGCCTCGGAGGTGATGTTCTTCGTGGCCTGGTTCTGGGCCTACTTCGACGCCGCGCTGTTTCCGGCCGCCATCTATCCCCTCGACGAGAGCGGCAAGGAAATCATCGGCATGGTCGAGCGCAACACGCTCACGGGCGGGCACTGGCCGCCGAAGCCGAGCGAGACCTTCCACGGCACCTTCGATCCCTGGGGGCTGCCGCTCGTCAACACGCTGATCCTGCTGACCTCGGGCACCACCGTGACGTGGGCGCACCACGCGCTGCTCGAGAACAACCGCAAGGGCCTGGTGTGGGGCCTGGTGCTGACCATCATCCTCGGCATCCTCTTCACCACCTGCCAGGCTTACGAGTACGTGCACGCCGGCTTCAAGTACGCCGGCAACATCTACGGCGCCACGTTCTTCATGGCGACCGGGTTCCACGGCGCCCATGTCATCATCGGTACGCTGTTCCTCACGGTCTGCCTGTTCCGTGCGCTGGCGGGCCATTTCACACCCAAGCAGCACTTCGGCTTCGAGGCTGCCGCCTGGTACTGGCACTTCGTCGACGTGGTTTGGCTGTTCCTGTTCATGTGCATCTACGTCTGGGGCGCCGGCACCCCTGCGCCGCATTGAGCCCTCGCAAAAATCCTCCTGCGAAGGCCGCAAGGTCCCTTCTCCCCTTGGGGAGAAGGTGCCCCGAAGGGGCGGATGAGGGGGCCTTCATTCTGTGCTGCCTACCCCCCCCTCCCCAGTTCGGCCGAATGACTTACGGCCGCGCCAGTAAGCACCTGCTCGTTGTTCAACCAACTGCACGCGGCCGTAAGTCATGGCCTCACATCCTCTCCCCAAAGGGAAGAGGGGAACGTGCTGGCAGGGGTTTATCAGTCTCAACTGGAATATCGCGATGCCTGCACTGCGCTTCGTTGACACCGCGCCGGCCCCGGGCAATCATCGCCCGCGTCCAAACGAGATCTGCGGAAGAGACCGGCCCGATTCGTCGAGAATTGGCTGGCGCCGAAGGAGCAACCGCCCCGGAACCTCTCAGGCAAACGGACCGCAGGTTGATGGCACTCTGGAAAGCAGCCGGCCTCGCCGGCTCACCGAAGGGGTAAGGCGGGCTCTCCGCCGAAATCTCTCCGGTCCCGCGACAGAGGGGGCTTGAACTCGCGCTTCTCCGGCGCGGGACGCAAGCCTTGTGGGACTGCGAGAGGGGTTCGAGAGAGCATGAGCGCCAGCCCGGCTTCCGACCAGCCTCTGAAACGCACGCCGCTCTATGCCCTGCACATGGCGCTCGGCGCCAAGATGGTGCCGTTCGCGGGCTATGAGATGCCCGTGCAGTACCCGCTCGGTATCCTCAAGGAGCACCTGCACACGCGGGGGCAGGCCGGCCTGTTCGATGTCTCGCACATGGGCCAGGCTTTCCTCATAGGGCCCGACCATGCGGCCACCGCCGCGGCGCTGGAGGCGCTGGTGCCGGCCGATATCCAGGGCTTGAAGCCCGGCCAGCAGCGCTACTCCCAGCTTCTGAACGATGCGGGCGGCATCATCGACGACCTGATGGTGACGCGGCCGGCCTCGGCGGAGGACGAGGGGCGGCTGTTCCTGATCGTCAACGCCTCGCGCAAGGAGGTGGACTTTGCGCACATTGCCGGCCGCCTGCCCGCCGGCGTGACGCTGCAGCCGGCACCCGAACGGGCGCTGCTGGCCGTGCAGGGGCCGGCAGCGGCGCAACTCATGGCGACGCGCTGCCCGCAGGCGTCGCGGCTCGCCTTCATGCAGGCCACCGGCGCGCGCATCGGCGAGTTCGACTGCCACATCTCCCGCTCGGGCTATACCGGCGAGGACGGTTTTGAGATCTCGGTAGCGGCGGAGAATGCCGAACGGCTGTGGCAGGTGCTGCTGCGCGACACCGCGCTGGCGCCCATCGGCCTCGGCGCGCGCGACTCGCTGCGGCTGGAGGCGGGCCTGTGCCTCTACGGCCACGACATCGACGAGACCACGAGCGCGGTCGAGGCGGGGCTCGCATGGTCGATCCAGAAGCGCCGGCGGGCCGGGGGCGGCTTCCCAGGCGCGAAGCGGATCCAGGATGAACTGGCGCACGGACCCAAGCGCCGCCGCGTCGGCATCAGGCCCGAAGGCCGCGCCCCGGCGCGTGAAGGCACCGAGATCCTGTCGCCGCAGGGCGAGCCCATCGGCATCGTCACGTCCGGCGGCTTCGGCCCCAGCGTCAATGGCCCGGTTGCCATGGGCTACGTTACCGCCGCTCACGCCAAGGTGGGCACGCCGGTGAGCCTGCTGGTGCGCGGCAAGCCGCTCGCGGCCGCCGTTGTGCCGCTGCCGTTCGTCCCGCACCGCTACGCGCGCAGTGGGGTGTCAGACCCTTCGGGTCTGACACGGTAATTAGGACCGTCGAGACATGGTGTCAGACCCGGAGGGTCGGACACCCACACGAGGGAGAGTTCATGGCGATCGAGCGCTTCACCAAGGACCACGAATGGATCCGCGTCGACGGCGGCATCGGCACCGTCGGCATCACCAATCATGCGCAAGGCCAGCTCGGCGACATCGTGTTCGTCGAGGTGCCGGAGGTCGGCCGCAAGGCGGCACAGGGCGAAGCGATCGCCGTGGTCGAGAGCGTCAAGGCGGCGAGCGACGTGTTCTCGCCGGTCGCCGGTGAGGTGACCGAGGTCAACGGCGAGCTGGCTGGCCAGCCGGCGCTGGTCAACGAGGACGCCGAGGGCAAGGCCTGGTTCTTCAAGCTCAGGGTCGCGAACGAGGCGGAGCTCGCCAAGCTGATGGACCGCGCCGCCTACGAGGCGTTCGTGAAGGAAACGTCATAGATGCGCTATCTGCCGCTCACCGACGCCGACCGCCGCACCATGCTGGCCAAGGTCGGCGTTGCCGATATCGACGCGCTGTTCGCCGATGTGCCGAAGGACAAGCGGCTGGAGGGCCTGATCGACCTGCCGAAGACGCAGGGCGAGATGCAGGTCGAGCGGGCGCTCGGCAAGCTCGCCGGGCAGAACACGGCCGCCGGCGCGGTGCCGTTCTTCGTCGGCGCCGGGGCCTACAAGCACCACGTGCCGGCCTCGGTCGACCACCTGATCCAGCGCTCCGAGTTCCTCACCTCCTACACGCCCTACCAGCCCGAGATCGCCCAGGGCACGCTGCAGTACCTGTTCGAGTTCCAGACGCAGGTGGCGATGCTCACGGCCATGGAGGTGGCGAACGCCTCCATGTACGACGGCTCGACCGCGGCGTCCGAAGCCGTGCTGATGGCGCACCGCATCACCCGGCGGCACAAGGCGGTGCTGGCCGGCAACCTGCACCCGCACTACCGCGAGACCATCGAGACGGTGGCGCGTCTCGCCGGCCACGAGATCATGGCGCTGCCGCCGGCGCCGGTGGGCGTGGAGGACCTGGGCGCGGCGATCGACGGCACCGTGTCGTGCGTGGTGGTGCAGACGCCCGACTTCTACGGCCACCTGCACGACCTTGCAGGCATAGCCGAGAAGGCGCACGCCGCCGGCGCCCTGCTGATCGCCGTGGTGACGGAGGTGGTCTCGCTCGGGCTGGTCAAGCCGCCCGGCGCCATGGGCGCCGACATCGTCGTCGGCGAGGGCCAATCGATCGGCAATGCGCTTTCCTTCGGCGGCCCCTATGTGGGGCTATTCGCCACGCGGCAGCAATACGTGCGGCAGATGCCGGGTCGGCTCGCCGGCGAGACGGTGGACCGCGACGGCCGGCGCGGCTTCGTGCTCACCCTGTCGACGCGTGAGCAGCACATCCGGCGCGAGAAGGCCACCTCCAACATCTGCACCAACTCCGGCCTGTGCGTGCTGGCCTTCACCATCCACCTCGCGCTGCTGGGCGAAGCGGGGCTGCGGCGGCTCGCGCGCATCAACCACGCCAACGCGGTGGCGCTGGCCAAGGCGCTGGCCAAGGTCAAGGGCGTCGAGGTGCTCAACGACACGTTCTTCAACGAGTTCACCATCCGTGTGCCGGGCGATGCGGCCGAGGTCATCGAGAAGCTGGCCAAGAAGGGCGTACTCGGCGGCGTGCCGGCCTCGCGGCTCGAGCCCGGCCGGCCCGAGCTCGCCGACCTCATCGTCGTCGCCTCAACCGAGGTCAACACCGACGCCGACCGCGCCGCTTACGTGAAGGCTTTGAAGAGGGTTCTGTGATGCTCAATCGTCAGGGCCGACAGACTGCGGCGGGCGAGGTGGTCGAGAGCGCGTCCGACACCTTTAGCGGCGATCACGGGCTTGCGATCGAGGAGGCGCTGATCTTCGAGATCGGGCGTACCGACACCAGCGGCGTCGACCTCGAGGAGCCCAAAAAATTCACGGCTCGCCTCGGCCAGCTCGAGCGCACGGAGCCGATCGGGCTGCCCGGCCTCAGCGAGCCGGAGGCGATGCGCCACTACGTGCGCCTCAGCCAGAAGAACTACGGCATCGACACGGGCCTGTTCCCGCTCGGCTCCTGCACCATGAAGCACAACCCGCGGCTCAACGAGCGCATGGCGCGGCTGCCGGGCTTCGGCGATGTCCATCCGCTGCAGCCGCTTTCCACCGTGCCCGGCGCAATCGCACTGATCGCCGAGCTGTCGCGCTGGCTCTGCGAGCTCACCGGCATGCCGGCCATCGCCATGACGCCCAAGGCCGGCGCCCACGGCGAGCTCTGCGGCATGATGGCCATCAAGGCGGCGCTGGCGGCGCGCGGGGAGAGGCGGTCGATCGTGCTGGTGCCGGAGTCGGCGCACGGCACCAACCCGGCGACGGCGGCGCTGCTCGGCTACCGCATCGAGACGGGGCCAGGGCGGGACGACGGCACGGTCGATCCTGAGGAGGTGAGGAAGCGGCTGTCGCCCCAGGTTGCGGCCATCATGCTGACCAACCCCAACACCTGCGGACTGTTCGAGCGCGATGTGGTGGCGATCGCGGACGCCGTGCACGCGGCCGGCGCCTACTTCTATGCCGACGGCGCCAACTTCAACGCCATCGTCGGCAAGGTGCGCCCCGGCGACCTCGGCGTCGATGCCATGCATATCAATCTGCACAAGACCTTCTCCACCCCGCACGGCGGCGGCGGCCCCGGTGCCGGACCGGTGGCGCTGTCAGCGGCGCTTGCCCCGTTCATGCCGGTGCCCTACACGGTCGCCGACGGCGATGACGTGCGCTATGTGGAGCATGCGCGTTCTCCCTCTCGCCGCGTATCGCCGACCTCACCCCCTATTCCGCCAGCGCGGGGAGAGGGTCGGGGCATGCCTGAAGAGGCATGGGGAGAGGGAATGGCGCCGCTGGGACGCATGTGCGCCTTCCACGGCCAGATGGGCATGTTCGTGCGCGCGCTCGCCTACATGCTCTCGCACGGCGCGGACGGCATGCGGCAGGCGAGCGAGGACGCCGTGCTCAACGCCAACTATGTGCGCGTCTCGCTTTCCGACCTGATGTCGCTGCCGTTCGGCGATCGGCCGTGCATGCACGAGGTGCTGTTCGACGACCATTGGCTCGAGGGCACGGGGCTCACCACGCTCGACTTCGCCAAAGCCATGATCGATGAGGGCTACCACCCGATGACGGTGTATTTTCCGCTCGTCGTGCACGGCGCCATGCTGATCGAGCCGACGGAGTCGGAGTCCAAGCAGAGCCTCGATCAGTTCATCGCCTCGCTGCGCTCACTCGCCGGGGCCGCCAAGGCCGGCGACGTGGCCCGTTTCCGCGATGCGCCCCGCTTCGCCCCGCGCCGCCGCCTCGACGAGACCAAGGCCGCCCGCGAGCCGAGGTTGCGCTGGACGCCGCCGGTCGAGCGCAAGGAGGCGGCGGAGTAGAGGAGCATCGCCATGGCCCGCGTCGTCGGCATCGACCACCTCGTCGTCCGTGTGAGCGACTTCGAGCGCTCGAAGGATTTCTACGACACCGTGCTGGGCTTCCTCGGCTTCGAGCGCAAGTACACGTTTGGCGACACCGCCGGCTGGAGCAACGGCAAAACCTTGTTCTGGATCGGCGAAGCCGACGCCGAGGGCAAGCGGCACAAGCACCGCATCGGCAACATCGGCTTCCACCACTACGCCTTCGAGCTGGGCTCGCGCCGCGACGTCGATGGCCTCTACGAGGTCTTGAAAGCGCACAACGTGAAGGTGGTCGACCCGCCTGCCGACTATCCCGACTACGGCGAGGGCTATTACGCCGTCTTCTTCCTCGATCCCGACGGGCTGAAGTTGGAAGGCATGGTGTTCAAGCCGCCGCGCAAGACAGAGGCCAAGAAGCCGGATTCGCGCCGGGCGTGGGCAAGGAGGACGACGTGAGAGTCGTGCAAAGACTGATCACGTCCATCGTGCGAGCCACGGTGTCAGACCCGGAGGGTCTGACACCAACGCTTGCAAATAGGTCAGCAATGCTGACATAATTGGCTCCGGGGGAAGACAATGGAGCCGAGCCGATGACCGCCCACATTCCGGCGGGCGAGTGGGAGCCCGCGTACGCCGCCCGCGCCGAGCGCATGCGCGCCTCCGAGATCCGCGAGCTCTTGAAGCTGCTGGACCGGCCGGGGATCATCTCGTTTGCCGGCGGCATCCCCGATCCGGCCCTGTTCCCGGCGCAAGCCGCGCAGGAAGCCTACGCCGCCGTGCTGGGCGACAAAGCGAGCGCCGGCTGCGGCCTGCAGTATTCGGTGAGCGAGGGCTACCTGCCGCTGCGCCAGTGGATCGTGCGGCACATGGGCACGCTGGGCGTCGCCTGCGATGAGGACAACGTCGTCATCACCTCGGGCTCGCAGCAGGGGCTCGAGTTCCTGGGCCGGCTGCTGCTCTCGCCCGGCGACACGGCGCTGGTGACGGCACCGACCTACCTGGGCGCGCTGCAGGCCTTCTCGGGCTGCGAGCCGCGCTACGACGAGCTGCGGCCCGAGCACGGCAACCGCGCGCCGCAGTCCTACGCGGACGGCGCCGCGGCGGCGGGGGCGCGCGTGAAGTTTGCCTATGTGGTACCCGACTTCGCCAACCCGACCGGCGAGACGCTGTCGCTGGCGGCACGCGAGCGCCTGCTCGATCTCGCCGCCGAACTCGACATTCCCATCATCGAGGACACGGCCTATGCGGCGCTGCGCTTCGAGGGCGATCAGCTCCCCTCCATCCTGGCGCTCGAGATGGCGCGCCGCGGCAGCCTCGAGCGGGCGCGCTCGATCTATTGCGGCACCTTCTCCAAGGTGCTCTCGCCCGGCTTGCGCGTGGGCTGGATCGTGGCATCGCGGGCGCTGATCCGGCGCCTGGTGCTGATCAAGCAGGCGTCCGACCTCAACAGCGCCACCATCAACCAGATGGTGATGCACCGGCTGGCCGAGACGGAATACGGCGCCCGTGTCGAGGCGGCACGCGCGCACTACCGCCGCCGCCGCGATGCCATGCTGGCCGCGCTCGAGCGGCATATGCCCAACGGCGTGACCTGGACGCGCCCCAGGGGCGGCCTGTTCGTGTGGCTGCGGCTGCCCGAGGGCGTGGACGGGGCGAGCCTGCTCGACCGAGCCGTGAACGAGGCAAACCTCGCCTTCGTGCCGGGCGCGGCCTTCTTCTTCGACGGCCGCGGCCGCAACACCTTACGCTTGAGCTACTCGCTCGTCGGCGATGCCGAGATCGCCGACGGCATCGCCCGGCTGGCGCGGCTGATTTGACCCGTCGCGGCTGCGTTTCGAACGCAGGGCTGCCTGCTTAAGGGGCGCATTGCCTCATCGAGAATGTTATCGAACAATCTGACTGCCATGGCTGCGGCTGCGTCACCGAATCGGATCGATGGCGTGCATGGCGGGCGCCTCAGCCCAAGCGTTGGCCGAGTTCGGCAAATCTGCCTAGAGAACGACGTCTGACGTCTATCGCGAGGCGCCCCTCAGGGCCCGATCAGTCCTCGAACTTGAACGAGATCTTGAGCCGCACGCGGTAGGCCTCGACCTTGCCGTCCGAGATGGTCACGTCCTGCTCGCACACCTCCGCGACGCGCAGATCTCTGAGCGTCGTCGAAGCGCGCTCAACCGCGGCCGCTGCGGCTTTCTCCCAGGACGTTGGGCTGGTGCCGACGATTTCGATGATTTTATAGACGCTCTCTGCCATGTGACGTCCTCCTTTGCACTGCAACAAAGATGGAAGGACAGGCGCGCCTTCAGGCGCGAAAAGCTGCAACGACTGTAGGCGTTTACCACGCACGTTGGCAATCGCTGAGTGGACAGATGAACGGGCCGGCGCGCGCCCGCCTCATTGCCTGCGAAAATGCGCGCCACAGTGGTCGAGGATCAGAGGGGCGCAGGCTCGATACCGGGATAGCGATATTCCGGGTTGAGATGAAGCGGCCCACCGCATAGCATCGCCGCCGGGGAAGGGAACGTGCCGGGGAGGGCCCAAAGTCGGCCCGCCCCGGTGTGCGGGAAGGGGCGGGCGTTGCGCGATTCCTCGCCATTCGGCGGGCTTGGCATCAAGGCCACAGGCGAGCGGGTGGGACGCTATGGCCTGTCCCTTGTGCTGCTGTTCATCGCGGCGATCTGGCTCGTCGCCGCCAGCCGCTGGATCGCGACCGACACGGTCGTGCCGTGGGACGCCAAGAACCAGTTCTACGCCTTCTTCCGCTTTCTGGCCTCCACCCTCCACTCCGGCCACACCCCGTTCTGGAACCCCTATCACTACGGCGGCCATCCGAGCGTCGCCGATCCGCAGTCGCTGATCTTTTCTCCAGCCTTTGTGCTGTGGGCGTGGTTCGATCCGGCGCCCTCCATCCGCACCTTCGATCTCATCGTCTATGCGCATCTGCTGGTCGGAGGCCTGGCAGTCGGCGCCTTGGGCTGGCGCGCGGGCTGGCCGCTGCCGGCATCGATCCTTGCCGCGGTCGTGTTCATGTTCGGCGGACCCGCCTCCGGCCGGTTGCAGCACAGCGGCATCATCCTGAGCTACGGGCTGTTCCCGCTCGCGCTGCTCACCATGCGGGTGGCGCTCGCGCGCCGCTCCATCGTGCTCGCGGGCGCCTTCGGCATCACCGCCGCCGTGCTGGCGCTGGGCCGCAACCACGAGGCGCTGCTGCTCTGCTTCGTGCTCGCCGCCGTGCTCGTGGCCGACATCACCGGTGCGCAGGATCGGCGCCGTTACCTGCGCGAGCGTGCTGCAGTGCTGGCGACGATGGTGCTCGTCGGCGCTGCCCTGCTTACCGTGCCGCTGGCGCTGACGGCGCAATTCGCCGCCCTCTCCAACCGCCCCGAGGTGCCGCTGGAGGCGGCGCTGGAGGCCTCGCTCTACCCGGCAAACCTCGCCTCCTTGGCGGTGGCAAACGTGATGGGCTCGCTGGAGAGCACGCAGAATTACTGGGGGCCGAACTACGACACCCTGCCGGCCGTCGGCGCCACCGACCGCTCGTTCAACTACCTGTTCGTCGGCGCGGCCGCCACCCTGGTGGTGCTGTGGTTCGGGCTGGCCGGCGGCGGCGCGCTCAGGCGCGGCACCCGGGTGATGGCCGCCGTCGTGCTGGTGGCGCTGCTCTACGCGCTCGGGCGCTACACGCCCCTCTATGCGCTGGCCTTCTCCTACGTGCCGGGCATCCACCTGTTCCGCCGCCCGATCGATGCCGCCTTCGTGCTGGTCGCCGCGTTTGCCCTGCTCGCCGGACAGCTGCTCGCCGACTACGTGCGCACCGGCATCCCGCGGGTGGCGCCCTGGCGTCTTGCCGCCGTCGGCGCCGGCGCGCTCGCCATCGTCGCCTGGGCCGTGCTCTTCTCCGAGCAGTCGCATCGCGGCTGGTCCTCGCTCGCCGAGGCCTTGAAGGTCGCCCCCCTCGTCGCCCTGCTGATCGTGGTCCTCGTCCGTGCACGCACGGCGCAGACGCGGCTCGCCGCGGCGGCCTGTGTCGCGGTGGTGGCGACGGCGGAGCTCGTCTGGTGCAACGCCGCCTCCAGCCTCAATGCCGAGGGGCCGGCCTACTACTCCGTCCTGCAGGAGCCGGTGGGCGCCGACGCCGAGGCCTTGGCCGTATTGGAGGGCCAGCTCGAGACCCGGCACGTACGGGGCGAGCGGCCGCGCGTGGAGATCGTGGGGGTCAGCGGCTCCTGGCAGAACGTGGCCGTGGCGCGCGGCATCGAGGCCACCAACGGCTACAACCCGCTGCGCATCGGCTCCTACGACCGCCTGGTGTCGCCCGGCGAGACCACCCACATCGTCGACCAGCGGCTGTTCCCGGCCTCCTTCGCGGGCTACGACTGCGCGCTCGCGCGCGAGCTGGGGCTCGAATACGTCGTGCTCGGACGGCCGATCGAGGAGGTGCCGCATCTGGCCCGCCGGCCGGTGTCCGACGTGCTGCTGGCCGGCCCCAAGGTGTGGATCTACCGGCTGCGCCCGGCCGAGCCGCGCGTCAAGCTCCTGCGCCGCGTCACCGTGGCGGACGCCGACGCCCAGGTCAGGGCCGGGCAGTACCGCGTCAACCCGGCCGGCGACACGGCGCAGATCGACGACGACACGGCGCCGGTGCGGAAGATTTGGCCGATCAGCGGCCGGCGCGACCGGGGCTCGGCCGATATCCTGTCGTGGAGTTCCGACCGGGTCGAAATCGAGGTGCAAAGCGACCAGCCCGGCATCGTCGTCGTGCACGAGGCCTATTATCCCGGCTGGGTCGCGGAGATCGACGGGGTGCCCGCGCGCATCCTGCGCACCAACGTCCTGTTCCGCGGCGTGGAGGTGAGCGAGGGCCGCCACGTCGTCGTGTTCCGCTTCGAACCGTTTTCGCTCGCCAATCTGCGCGATGCCTTGCGGGGTCTGTTCACGGGGACGCACTGAGCGGCCGGCCGCAGGGCACGAGGAGATCACCATGGCGAGCCCGGCAAACGACCGTCTCCACGCTGCGGCCTTCGACGGCAGCCTGAGCGGGGTCGACGCGGCCCTGCAGCAGGGCGCCGGCGTCAATGCCCGCGGCCAGTTCGGCGACACCGCGCTCAACGTGGCCGCCGAGCGCGGGCACAAGGAGATCGTGCAGCGCCTGTTGGACAGCGGCGCCGACATCCACAACCTGGGCGGTGCCGACAAGACGCCCATCATGAACGCCGCGTTCGCCGGCAACATCGGCATCGTCCGCCTGCTGCTGGAACGGGGAGCGCAAGTCACCGACGACCTCATCGCCAGCGTCGCCCTCAAGGTCGACATCCTCGAGGAGAACGCCGAGTCCGGCATGGTCAGACCCGAAGCCGTGGACGCCTGGCGACGCTTCCTGGAGATGCTGATCGCCGCCCGGCAGGAGCGTGGCCGATAAACCTGTCCGCCCAAAGCATTCAGCTATTTCCGACGCCCCCTAAGGCTGCTGCGTTCGCTTTCGGTCGCTTGCAGTCCCACGCCTCGCGTGACAGGGTTGGTGGTGACCCACCTCAACTGTCGAGAGGAAAGACCGCCGCCTCCCATTGAGACTGGTGTTGGCGAGCAGGCTGGCATGAGCGCCGGCATGCCGTTGAACAGACGACGTGCCTCACAACGTATCGGCGTGTCGTTTGATGTACGCGGCATTGGTTCTTGACTGCGGCTCTGTAACGCGGGACCCCCACATGCAGCGGACCATCGAATTTGTCGTCGTCTTCTGGGGCGCGAAGTATCGCGAATTCTTCACGCGGTTTTGCCTGCCCAGCCTACTGGCGCCGAACAATTTCGGGTTTTTTTCCCGCCCAGAAGCCAACGGCGTGAGCGGCCGGCTGATCATTTGCTCTACACAAGAGGATTACGTCTTGGCCTCGCAGGACCCTTTGTTTGAGTTGCTGGCACCGCACGTGGAAACCGAGTTCATAGATATCGGTCGGCAGCCAAAACATGTTCATGCCCAGATCCATATGTCGCAAGGACACAAACTTGCGCTGTATGGAATCATGAAGAGAAAGTCTTTCGGGTCGTTCCTGGCCCCGGACATCATCCTCTCTGATGGGTCCATTGCAACCCTTGTCCGTCACGTCGCTGCTGGGGCGCGTAGGATACTATTCCCTGCGCTCCGGTTCGATCTCAATAAGTGCGCTGCCGGATTATCCGAGATTGGCGCCCTCGAGCCTGGTAGGCCCGTTGCGGTGGCGCCACGAGCCTTGGCGCGCGTCGCGGCGGCTTCTTTGCATTCCGAGTTGCTGCGGTTCGACTACGACTCCGATCACTTCAGCGACTACCCCATTTCTACAATCTTCGCCGATCCTGGGAAAGGGCTCATCGTCCATACCAGCAGCTGGGGGGTGGTGGTCGACTTCTCGGACCTGGAGCACTTTGACCAGCGCCACTTCGACGAGGATACAATGGATGCGCATTTCATCGACGAATATATTTTTGGAGCGCCGGATCTCGTCCTGCTCTCTGACACCGACGAGTTCTTCATGCTGCCCCTGACTAGCGAGGAGGACATGCCGCTGGAGCACTTGCTCCGCCCCGATCCCTATCTGGCCGGGCAGTCGGGCGATGTCGTGGCGGCCAGGAAGAGCACCTACCTGCGCAGGTTTCTTTTCAGCGCCGGAAGCGATGCATTCAAACGATGGGTCGTCAGGACGCCAGTCCGCATCCACTACACCGATCTCAATAACGACAATGATGCGGTGGCGGCAAGGGCACTTTGCATTGTCGACAGAGCCCTCCACGTCAATCGACTGGCAAAGCCCGTCTATTTCGTCGTCGCATTCTGCGGAGAGAGCGCCCGGAGGAGGTTCGTGGACGTCTGTCTTCCATCATTGCTATCGCCGCGCAATTTGCCCGAGCTGGCCGGCATCCCGGGGTGTCGGCTCTTGGTCGGCACGACTAAGGCGGATTGGGATGCGCTATCGGCTGACGGGTGCTTTCACATCTTGCAATCGTTCGTCTCCGCCGAACTCATAGATATAGGAAAGCCTGACGCGGGCGATCTCTTACCGGCTCAGACCTCTGCGGTTTGCGGTTCTGCCGCGGCACGAAGTGTCCAGGACAATGCCTATCTCAGTATTCTCATGCCGGACACAATCATGTCTGACGGAACAATTGCCAGATTGATAGAGCTGGCCAACGCGGGCTTCGATACTGTCCTGACGATGGCGCCGCGCTATCAAAGGGAAGCGATAGAAAGAAAATTGCGTCAGTCCGGACACTTATTGCCTCACAAACCGATGCACGTCACGCCCAGAGAGTTGACACGCCTGTCGATAAGCTGTCTTCACTCGGAATACCGCCGATGCGACTGGGACGGCGCACGGTTCCCAGCTCGTCCTGATGCAATTTACCTGGAGGCTCCAGGCGGGTGCGTGATGCATAGCGCGCAATGGGCGCTTCTGCTGGCAAATTTTTCTCCCGGTAGCAACGCCACTATCGCCTCGCCCGGTGCGGATACTGAGTTCCTCTCGACTATCGAAGACGAACTTTGCGTATCTCGCGAAGCCGGCAAGATGTACTGCGTTACGGATTCAGACGAGATCAATTTGATTTCTTTGAAGCGCGACGCCGCTTCCCGCATGCCGCCTCCCCGTCGATCCCGGCCGGCTCCGTTTTGGGTCAAAGAGGCTACCCAGACTGCTCATTTGGCCGAATACCTCGAGCGAGAGCAGAACAAGCTTGGCCGGATTCTTTATCGCATCGGGGTGCAGTATCATGCACACGAGCTGACAAACGTATGGCGGCTCGTAGCCAAGCGCACGGAATCCATCGTTGAAAATGCCCTGGCCGGCTCGGGTGCATTCGCGGGTCCTACCAGGATCGCCGAGCCTGCCTCGACAGCATTCGCCGATTCTGGCATGAGCGGCGGGTTCTATTCTAAGCTGGCATACCGGATCGATGCTCTGGCATACTGGATCGATGCTCTGGCATACCGCATCGATGCTCTGGCGTATCGCCTCGGCCCGATGTGGATGGTGATAGGGGAGTTTGTTCGAGATCATCGATTCCGAGCCTCTGCACTGAAGCTGGCAGTCAAAGATCCGCGCTGGATTATTCGACGCCTTCGCGCGCGTACGCAGGGCGATCAGGGTGTCGATTGAGGGTGACCTTGCGGGGCTGACGTGGGTCGCATCGATCCGAACGGCATGGGCTGCCGTCGTACGCTCCAACGGCGGTCAACCGCATCTCGAGGGACGTTCTCGGCTGTAGAGCCAGGTGGGAAGGAGCGCCGTCTTGAGCGACCTGATCGTATGCTGACATTCTCACAAACAGGCGGCTTCTGTCGATTGTCGGTTTAGCCTCTGCGATGCGTTGGAAGCTTGCAGTTCTGGGGAGGGGTTAGTAAACTGCCGACACTTCAGGTGTACCGAGCGAGCGCTTGAGGGGATCTATACCATGACTCATGGTTTGCCCGGCATCGCGACCCAGCGTCCGCCGACTCTAGGAGATACGATGCATGGATGATAAGGCGAAGGATGAGCGACCTCAGGACTCCGTTCCGCGTCGGCGCGTCCGCCCGCAAGATTCCGTGCGCATGGGATACATGTCCAGCTGGGCTTACTTCGATGACCCCAAGCGACTGGCGTTTACGTTCTCACGCTACAAGTTTGTCGCAGAGATGCTGAGCGGATGTCGCCATGTCCTCGAAGTCGGATGTGGCGACGCTTTCTTCAGCCGCGTCGTGCGTGAGGAAGTCGAGCACTTGACCGCTGTCGACTTCGACTCTTCCTTTGTTGAGGATGCGCGGGCTCGCTCGGAACCCTCGCCGATCGAAATCAGGATGCACGACATGTTGAAAGGTCCCGTCGAAGGCATCTTCGACGGCGCCTACAGCCTTGACGTCCTGGAGCACATCCGCCCTTCCGATGAACACCAGTTCCTGCGCAACATCACAGCGAGCCTGGAGCCGCACGCCACTCTCATCGTAGGGACGCCGTCAGCGCAGTCTCAAGCTTACGCGTCGGAGCATAGCAAGATTGGGCACGTCAACTGCAAGGACCAACGGGAGCTCAAGAGCTTCATGCGCAATTACTTTCACAATGTCTACACGTTTTCTATGAACGACGAGGTCATTTATGCCGGTGGTCACGCTATGTCGCACTATAACCTGGCGCTGTGCTGCGGAAAGCGCTAGACCCACGCAAATAATGCCGTCCTCGGTTGGCGATGCCAGGGCGGACCGTCTTTGGGAAGTGTAAGCGCCTGAGCAAAAATCCCTCGGTGAAGATGCCGTTGGGGCTGGGCCGAAAACCGCCGCGGCCAGCACGACGCCAGGTCCTACGGCGGCCAACTCGGCCTGAACATCGCGTTCTGAATTCAGACGCCCTTGGCCTCCAGCCGCTTCACCGCCGCAATCGCCGACCCGCCGCGCGCGATGCGGTCGACCGCGCCCCGCACCGGCTCCACCACCACGGCCATGTTGTGCGCGTTGGCGTGCAGCAGCAGGTGGGCGTCGACCATGATGCCGACGTGTCGCGGCCAGAACACGAGATCGCCGCGCATCAGGCCGTCGAGATCGGCCTTGATGGCGACAGCCTCCCCGACCTCGGCCTGCTGCATGTCGCTGTCGCGCGGGCAATCGAAGCCGGCCGCGTGCATGGCGACCTGCAGCAGCGCGGAGCAGTCGAGTCCCGCCCGCGTCTTGCCGCCCCACAGGTAGGGGGTGCCCACGAACCTCTCGGCGATAGCGACGAAATCCGGCGCAAACCGGCCCTGCTCGGCGATATGGCGGGCGGGCACGAAGCTGCCGTCCTCGAGCCTGGCGAAGGTCTCGCCCATTTCCGCCACGGCCAGCATCGCGTTCATGCTGAGCTGCATCCAGGGCGCGGCCTTGATGTCGGCCGCCGTGTAGAGCAGGGAGCCCAGCGCCTTGACCCGGTGGGTCGGCGGCTTCACCTGCGCGGACAAGGCGGAAGCGCGCAGGTAGCCGACGTAGCCGTCGCGCTCAAGCTGCACCCAGGCCCAGCCGTCGCGCTGGTCGTAGACCGTGACGATCTCGCCGAACAGCGCTTCCGTGGTCCAGCTGCCGCGCGCATCGGGGCTGCCGCGCACGGGCGCGGCGGCCTGCACCGCCTGGGCCGGCTCGCCCGCCGCATAGCGCGGCGCCGACACCTTGCCGCGCAGCGCCTCGGCCGCGAGATCGTCGCGGTAGGCGTGGCGGCGCGGATCGAGAGACTCGGGGGTCAAGCTCAGGCCTCTTCAGCGCGCGCCCGCGGCGCGGCTAGCACCTCGAACATGGCCCGCGCGGCCTGCGGCTCTCCGCCCTTGGGGCCGAGCGGCCTGGCCGCTTGGCGCCAGCCATAGATGTCGAAATGCACGAAGCGGGCAGCCTGCCGCACGAACCGGCGCAGGAACAAGGCGGCGACCACCGAGCCGGCAAACGGGGATTCGCTGACGTTGTTCATGTCCGCCACCGGGCTCTCCAGGTTGGCCTCGTAGCCGGGCCAGAACGGCAGGCGCCAGACCGGATCGCCGACGCGGTCGCCGGCCGCGGCGATCTCGGCGGCGAGACCCGCATCGTCGGTGAAGAACGGCGGCAGGTCCGGCCCCAGCGCCACCCGGGCCGCGCCGGTGAGCGTGGCAAAGCTCACCACCGTATCGGGCCGCTCCTCGTCGGCCAGCGCCAAAGCGTCGGCGAGCACCAGCCGGCCTTCCGCGTCGGTATTGCCGATCTCGATGGTCTTGCCCGCCCGGCTGGTGAGGACGTCGCCGGGACGGAAGGCGTTGCCGGCGATGCTGTTGTCGGCGGCCGGGATCAGGATGCGCAGGCGCACCTCCAGCTTGGCCGCCATCACCATGTGCCCCAGCGCCAGCGCGGCAGCGGCCCCGCCCATGTCCTTCTTCATGATCAGCATGGCGCTGGCGGGCTTGATGTCGAGCCCGCCGGTGTCGAAGCAGATGCCCTTGCCGACGAGCGTGATCTGCCGGGCGCCGGGCCGGCCCCAGGTGAGGTCGATCAGTCTCGGGGCGCGGTCGCTGGCGCGTCCGACGGCGTGGATGACCGGAAAGTTCTTGGCCAGCAGATCGTCGCCGACGACGCTCGACACGCTGGCGCCGTGTTTCCGCGCCAGCTGCCGGGCGGCGTCCTCCAGCTCCTGCGGGCCCATGTCGGCGGCCGGCGTATTGATCAGGTCGCGGCCGAGCCAGATTGCCTCCACCTGGGCCAGCGCCCGCGCCAGGTCCGCGCCGCGCGGCACGCGCAGCTGGGCCGCGCCATCCTCGCCGTCGCCCGACTTGTAGCGGCGGAAGCGGTAGGCGCCGAGGCCCCAGGCGACCGCCGCCAGCTCCGGCTCGGCAATCTCGTCGGCCAGGTGATAGCAGCCGGGCGGCAGCACGCCGGGCAGCTGGCCAAGGGCGAGTTCCGGCTTGTCCATTGGATCGGCTTCGCGCGCCTCGCCGAGCCCCAGCACGACACCCGCGATTGCGCCGTCGGCCCCCGGCAGCAGCACATGCTTTCGTGGCCCGCCCTTGAAGCCCTGCGCCTCCACCCACGCCTTCTGCGGCGCGCTTAGCGGTGCCTCGCGCACCCAACCCGCGTTGCGGGCGAGCCAAATTGGCACCGATTTCTTCTTCGTATCGGCCGCCAGCAGGATCGCTGCCGGTCCCGACGCCTGCTTCGATTTTTCTTTTGCTGCCATGGTCGCCGCATTATCGGTAGCGCGCGGCGGATTGACAATTGCCGTCGCGATGAGAGCTGTGGGGAAGGGCCATGACATATCGGCTGGTGATCGGCGACAAGAACGTCTCGAGCTGGAGCCTGCGGCCCTGGCTCGCCATGCGGCATGCCGGCATCCCTTTCGCGGAGATCAACGTCAGGCTGCGTCAGCCGGATTCGAAAGCGCAGATCCTGCGCCATTCACCCTCCGGGCACGTGCCGGCCCTGCTGGCCGACGGGAAGGTGATCTGGGACAGCCTCGCCATCCTCGAATTCCTGGCCGAGGCGCACCCGCAGGCGCAGCTCTGGCCAGCGGGGCAGGAGGCGCGTGCGCTCGCCCGCTCGGTGGCGGCCGAGATGCATTCTGGCTTTGCAACCTTGCGCGAGCATTGCCCGATGGAGCTTATCCTCCGCGCGCCCATGGCCACGCTGCCGGACCCGGTCGCCGCCGACGTGCGCCGCATCGTTGCCCTGTGGCGCGACTGCCGACGCCGATACGGCGCCTCGGGGCCGCTCCTGTTCGGTGTCTTCACGGCGGCCGACGCCATGTACGCCCCCGTCGCCACCCGCTTCCGCACCTACCTTCCCGATCTCGCCGCCTATGGCGACGACGGCACCGCGCAGGCCTACGTCGATGCCGTGTTCGCCCTCCCCGCCATGGCCGAGTGGGAGAGGGGCGCCCGGCTCGAGCTGAAGGGCGCCGGCTGAGACACGTCACCTGTCGGTTAATACATTATTGAGGCCCGACCCGGAAACTGACAGTAGACCTGCGAATCACGCAGGCGGTCAGTCTCACGGGCGAGGGTCGGTCATGTCTGCAATCGGAACAATTGGCGTTGCTGGCCACGTACGCCGCACCGGCGGCGTGCTCGCAATCGTTGCGCTCGCGCTCCCGCTCGCCGCCTGCGCGCAGCTGGGCTCGATGCAGGCGCAATTGGCAGCCGGGCAAGCGGCAAGCCCCGTGGCCAACACGGCGGCAGCCGCCGATACCCGAAGCGAGCTGCTGAAGGCGACGGAGTACTGGGGCAAGGCTGCCGGCGAGAACCCGGGCGATCCGCAGGCGGCCCTCAACTATGCGAAGAACCTCAAGGCGCTGGGCGAGAAGCGCCAGGCTCTTGCCGTGCTGCAGCAAGCCTACGCCATGCACAGCAATCACCGCGGCATCGCGAGCGAATACGGAAGGCTTGCTCTCGAGTTCGACCAGGTGAGCGCGGCCGAGAAGCTGCTGGCGCAGGCCGACGACCCCACCAACCCCAATTGGGCGCTGATCTCCGCGCGCGGCACCGCGCTCGCCAAGCAGGGCCGCTATCGCGACGCCATCCCGTTCTACGAGCGCGCGCTGGCGCTGGCCCCCGACAAGCCGTCGATCCTGAACAACCTGGCGCTCGCCCACGCCATGGAAGGCAACCCCGACAAGGCCGAACCCCTGCTCAAGCGCGCGGCAGCCTTGGGCGGCCACGAGGCGCAGGTGAGCCAGAACCTCGCCCTCGTGCTCGGCCTGCAGGGCAAGTACGACGAGGCCAAGCTCGCCGCGGCCAAGGACCTGCCGGCCGACAAGGCGGCCGCCAACGTCGACTACGTGCGGGCGATGGTGAAGCTCGACCCCAAGCCGCTGACGACCGCCGCCATTCCGCAGGCCAAGCCGGCCGAGCCCAAGGATGCCGCGGCAGCCGACGCAGAGGCAGCCTCGGGCTGGGCGCCGCAGGTAGCCCAGGCGCAGAAGAAATCGGCGCGATAGCCGGCGCAGCCAGCGCCGACTGGCGGCGATCAGCCCTCGCCGAGCACCCGCATGAGTGTAGGCAGCGTCAGCAGCGCGGTTGCCAGCAGCCAGATGGCGAGCGACAGCGGCGTGCTCTCGCGCAAGCCCCTGATGCGCTCGTAGACCGACGCCGGCACCCCGCCGATCAGCAGCGTCATCACGGCGATCGACACCGACGTCGCATAGAACAGCAGCTCCGGCCCGAGCAGGGAGGAGCCGCGCGTGAAGAGAAAGAGCAGATAGGCCACGGGATCGAACAGCGGCGAGTAGATCGTGCCGTTGAGGATCGACAGGCCCACCGTCGCCACCAGCAGCAGGTCGCGCGTCAGCAGGTTTGCCCAAGTGCTCGGCGCTTGCATCCGGCTAGCCCATCGACAGGCGCGCACCCGTGGCGGCCACGCCCATGAACAGCGCCAGCCGGGCCGCCAGCAGCCAAGCCATGGCAACGACGATGACGAGCCCGACGGGCACTACCCTCGGCGTCACCGCGCCCACGCCTTTGAGCAGGGGGTCGGTGACGGCGTTGAGCAGGCGGAGGATGGCGATGTCGCGGCTCTGCCCCACGACCAGCGAGAGGATCAGCCGGCCGATCAGGAGGTAGATCAACGCCGCCATGATCAGATCGGGGATATGGTAATACCAGTGTGTGAGAAGGCTCCGGCCCAGGATCATCGCATGCGCTCGAAACTTGTTTGTTCGGCGTTGGGTCGACCCCGGCGCAGGCCGGGGGCAGACCCAACACAACGCATCCTACGCCGCTGACTAGGCCGCTAGAAGGGCGGCGTCATTTCGAGAATGCTTATCATGAAGTGGGCAGCCTGCAGGATCGCCACCCTGGCCGCCAGGTTGGCCCTGCGGAAGGTCGGATTGAGGAGGTTGCGCGCCGTCCGGTAGCCCGGTTTGCCCTTGGCAGCGGCGTGCAGGCGGGCCAGCCGGCCCAGCAACACTTCACGCTGCAGCTCGAGCCGCGGGGCCGACGGCTCGGCCGCCGTGCGCGCTGCGCCCTTTGTTCTCCGGGTCCGTGGCTTGGAACGCTTTTGCACCGGCGCTCCTTCAGTCCCTGCATCTGGTGGCACCCAAGGTATCCGAACGGAACGATTGTGGCTATGCGACCAGGGCGACAGTTGGGCAAGAGTGGGCGCCATCCTGCCGGCCTCGGTACCACGCCGCCATAATGGCGTGTAAGATGCGCGCGGGTTGCAACCCCGATTGAGCGCATGCGGAGATGCGCGGAAGGATCCAAGCAGGCACCATGGCTCTGACACGCGCCCGCTCTGCCGATCTGGACGTATCCGCCTCGCCGCTGCTTGCGCTCGGCGCCGTCGTCCTCGACACGGAAACCACCGGGCTCGATGCGCAGACGGCACGCATCGTGCAGATCGGCGCCATCCGGCTCGGCGCCGCCAGCCTCGAGGCCGCGGAGCGGTTCGAGCAGCTGGTCGATCCGGGCGTGCCGATTCCGGCTGGCGCGAGCGCGGTGCACGGCATCACCGACGAGCACGTCCGCCAGGCGCCCAGCTTCGGCGCCATCGCACCGGACCTGGAGGCCTTCATCGGCTCGGCGGTGCTGATCGGGCACACCATCACCTACGATGTCGCCCTGCTGCAGCGCGAATACCAGCTGGCCGGCCGGCCATGGCGCCCGCGGCGGACCCTCGACGTGCGCGAGCTCGCCGAGATCGCCCAGCCGACGCTTGCCCGCTACGACCTCGACCGGCTGTGCGAGTGGCTCTCTATCGACATCGCCGGCCGGCACACGGCCATGGGCGATGCCGTTGCCACCGCTCGGCTGTTCGCGGCGCTGGTGCCGCTGCTGCGCCAGCGCGGCATCCGCACGCTGGCCGAGGCGGAGGCCGCATCGCGGCAGATGGCGCAGCGGCGCGCGCAGGCGGCCCCGCGCCTGATGGTCGAGGAGGAGGCGCCGCCCGGCGATGCCCGCAGGCCCATTGCCAGCGTCGACAGCTTCGTCTACCGCCACCGCGTCAGCGAGGTGATGAGCGCGCCCCCCGTCACGGCGCCCGCCGACGCCACGGTGCGCGATACCATCCGTCAACTCATCGACAAGAAGATCAGCTCGGTGTTCGTCACCGACCCCGGCGGCGAGGACGGCATCGTCACCGAGCGCGACCTGCTGCGCGTGCTCGACGCGGCCGGCCAGAAGGGCCTCGACGCGCCGCTCGGCAGCATCATGAAGAAGCCGCTGCAGTTCGTGCTGGAGGACGACTTCCTCTACCGTGCGATCGGCCGCATGGAGCGGCTCGGCTTCCGCCCCCTCGCCGTGCGCGACGCGCGCGGCAGGCTCACCGGCGCCGTCACCACCCGCAACCTGCTCCGCCACCGGGCCACGACGGCGATCGTGCTGGGCGATGAGATCGACAGCGCCGGCGACGTTGCGGCGCTGGCGCATGCCTGGGCGCGGCTGCCCCTGCTGGCCAGGAGCCTGCTCGCCGACGAGGTCGATCCGCGCACGATCGCAACCGTCATCAGCTCGGAGGTGTGCGTGCTGACGCGGCGCGCCGCCGAGCTGGCCGAGGCGAGCCTGGCGGAGCAGGGCAAGGGCCCGGCACCCGTCCCCTACGCGGTGCTGGTGCTGGGCTCCGCCGGCCGCGGCGAATCGCTGCTCGCCGCCGACCAGGACAATGCCATCGTCTACGCCACCGGCGAGCCCGGCGGGCGCGAGGACCAGTGGTTCGAGGCGCTCGGCATCGAGATTGCCGCGCTGCTCGACGCGGCGGGCGTGCCGTTCTGCAAGGGCGGCGTGATGGCCCGCAACGCGCAATGGCGCATGAGCGTCAGGCGTTGGAAGGACACCATCGACGGCTGGGTGCGCCGGCAGCGGCCGAAAGACCTGCTCAACGTCGACATCTTCTTCGACGGCGTCCCCGTGCACGGCGATCGCGCCATGGGCGAGGCGATCTGGAACTACGCCTACGATGCCGGGCACGGCAACCCCGCCTTCCTCAAGCTGCTGAGCGAGCTCGCGCGCGAGTGGAGCGCGCCCATCACGCTGTTCGGCAACATTCGCACCGACATCAAGGGGCGCGTCGACCTGAAGAGGGGGGGCCTGTTCCCGCTCGTCACGGCGGCGCGTGTGCTGTCGATCCGCCACGATGTGCGGGTGCGCTCCACGCCCGACCGCTTCAGGGGCGTATCGTCGGCGGGCGTGGGCGCACCGGGCGATATCGACGCCATCATCGAGGCGCATCGCGCCCTGCTCGGCGCCGTCCTCGAGCAGCAGCTGATCGATGGGCAGGCCGGCATCCCGCCCTCGACCAGGCTGGACGTGGGCCGCCTGACAAAGGCGGGGCGCGAGGCGCTGCGCGCGGCGCTCTCGCCGGTGCGCTCGGCCATCGATCTCGTCGCGGAAGGGCGGTTCTGACGCCGCGGCAAGCTGACAGTCGGGAAATTGTTGCCGTGGGGCTCCTCGTCTGCCCTATTCTCCCCTGCCCCGGAGGCAAGCCGAGAGGGAGGGACAATGGGACGCGGGCTGCGGTCGCTCGCCGTTGCGCTGGGCTTCATGGCGCTCGCCGCTGGTTCTGGCGCGATCGGCCAGGAGGCGTGGCACACCCTCACCGGTCCGGATAGCAGCTTCACGGCCGATCTGCCGGCCGCGCCGAAATACACGCCGACACAGGTGAAAACCGCGTCGGGCTCGATGTACACGGCCCACCAGTATGTGTTGGCGAAGGCCGATGTCGTCTACACCGTGCACTCAGCCCGATATCCCGACGACATCAACGTGTCGAACGCCCGCGTCAGCCTGCAGGGCGGCTTGGACGCGCTCGCCAAGGGCATGGAAGGCGGGAAATGGACGAGCGTCGACTGGGTGACGCATCAGGGGCTCCCGGCGGTTGACGCCGTCGGCGTGCGCGCCAGCCAGACCATCCGCTCCTATTCCGTGCTGAAGGGCCGCCAGAACGTGACCCTCACCTATGCCGGTCCCGCAGGCAGCGCCCGGTCGGCCGATGTGGACCGCTTCGTCGCCTCCCTGCGTCTCGGTCCATAGGGCACGGGCGTGCGATGCTCAGCGGCAGCGCACCTGCCACGGCGTGTCGTTGCCGTTGGCGGTGAACTTGCCATTCTTGATCGTCGGCTCGGTGCCGTCGGCCTTGCTGTTGGCCATCGCCCTGGTGCGGCCATCGGGCCCCATCATCAGGGTGTACTTGCGCGTCTGCGACAACCCCGGAAAGTTCACGACCAGCTCGAGCCAGCCGCCGTGGCCCGTCCTCGCCTGCTGGACCTCGTTGACATCCTGCGCGTCGCCGAAGTTGCGCTCGTGCGACACCTTCTCCGGAACCCGCGTGACGTAGCTCAAATAGCCGTTGCTGCGGCTCGCCGGCTGGCTGCAGTCGAGCGCCCATGTGCCGAGCAGGCCCCATCGCTTGGCCGTTTGGGCGACATTTTGCGCCTCCGCCAACTGCGCCGAGGCGAAGAGTGCTGCCAGCATGAGAACAACAGTGCGAACGCAAGCCACCATGGCAATCCCCCCGGTTCCGGATATGATCACACCCCGCCGCCGGCTATCCAGCCCACCACATTCGCTAAGAAAATGGACGACCGCAACGGGGATTTGATATCTGCCTTCAGACCTGTTGCGCGGGAGGTGCAGCCTTGAGCTTCGAGCGTCTCTTCCATCCCAAGGGGATCGCCATCATCGGCGCGTCCTCCGACCTTACCCGCATCAGCGGCCAGCCGATCAAGGCGCTCAAGAATGCGGCTTACAGCGGCGGCATCTTTCCCGTCAACCCCAAGTATCCGGAGCTGCACGGCCTCCAGTGCTTCCCCGATGTCATGGCGGTCAAGGGCCGCTGCGAGCTCGCCGTCATCGCCGTCCCCGCGCCCGCTGTCGCCCAGGCGATCCGCGACTGCGGCAAGGCCGGCATCCCGTTCGCGGTGGTGCTGACTGCCGGCTTTCGCGAGACGGGCGCGCAGGGCCGCAAGCTCGAGGAGCAGCTCAAAGAGACCATCGCCGAGAGCGGCGTGCGCATCGTCGGCCCCAACTGCCAGGGCATGCTCTCGGTCGAATCGCGGGTGTGGACCGTGTTCGGCAGCGTCGCCGACGAGACCGAGCTGCGGGCCGGCAGCGTCTCCTGCGCCTTCCAGTCCGGCGGTTTCGGCTATGCCGTCGTCAACCTGGCCGAGGCGCAGGGCGTGGGCTTCCGCTACTGCGTCTCCTCCGGCAACGAGGTGGATATCACCACCCCCGAGCTGCTCGCGGCCTTCCTCGACGACCCCGGCACGTCGCTCGCCTTCGCCTATCTCGAGGGCACGCCGGATGCGCGGCGCTTCCTGGAGATCGGCCGCAAGTCGCTGGAGACCGGCAAGCCGATCCTGATCTGGAAGGCCGGCGCCACCGACGCCGGCGTCAAGGCGGCGGCCTCGCACACCGCCAGCATGACCGGCAGCTACGACATCTATCGCGCCGCCATGCGCCAATCCGGCCTGATCGAGGTGGACGATGTCGAGCCCATCGTCGACATTGCCAAGCTGTTCGCGCAAGGGAGAGTCCCCAAGGGCAACTCCATCGGAGTGCTGTCGATCTCGGGCGGCTCCGGCGTGGTGTTCGCCGACGCGGCCGTGCGCAGCGGCCTCACCCTGCCGCCGTTCGCGCCGCAGACGCTGGAGCGCATGCGCAAGCTGGTGCCGGCGTTCGGCTCGCCGCAGAACCCGGCCGATATCACGGCCGCGGTCTTCAACGACACCACGCTGTTCGCCCGCACCCTCGAGGTCGTGCTGCAGGACCCGGGCCTCGACCAGCTTGCCGTGCTGATCGCGTCGATCTCGGGGCCACGCGCGGCGCAAAGCGCCGAGGCCGTCGCCGCGGCTGCGGCCAAGACCGACAAGCCGGTGCACGTCGCCTGGTCGGGCCGGCACGCCAAGTCGGAGGAGGCGCTCGCTGCCTTCAACGCGGCCCGCGTGCCTTACGTCACCACGCCGGTGCGGCTGGCACGGGCGGCTGGGGTGCTGGCGCGCTTCGCCGCCGACCAGCGCCGCCTGCTGCCGCGCAAGATGCCGGCGGTCACGACCCCAAAAGGCTTCGACCTTCCAGCCGGCGCCGTCACGCTCAACGAGGCCGAGAGCAAGGCGGTGCTGCAGGCGTTCGCCATTCCCGTGGTGCCGGAGGTGTTCGTGCCGACAGGCGGCGACGCCGAGGCTGCTACCAAGCACCTTGCGCCACCCTTCGCGGTCAAGGTCGTGTCGCGCGACGTGCCGCACAAGACCGAGGCCGGCGGGGTGAAGCTCGGCGTGGCCAAGGACGCGCTGCGCGAGGCCGCCAAGTCCGTGGCCGACAACGCGCTGAAGGCGGTGCCCGGCGCCAAGATCGAGGGCGTGCTGGTATCGGAGATGGCACAAGGCCTGGAGACGCTGATCGGCGTCATCAACGACGAGAGCTTCGGCCCGACGGTGGCGCTGGGCCTCGGCGGCGTGCTGACCGAGGTGCTGAAGGACGTCACCTATCGCATCGCCCCCTTCGATCTGGAGACGGCGCGCGAGATGATCGCTGAGCTCAGGGGCGCCCGGCTGTTCGAGGGCTACCGCGGCAAGCCGGCCGCCGACAAGGAGGCGCTGGCGCGCGCGCTGGTGGCGGTGTCGACCATGGCCGTGGCGATCGCCCCACGCCTCAAGGAGCTCGACATCAACCCGGTGTTCGTGCGTGCCGCCGGCAAGGGCGTGGTGGCCGCCGATGCGCTGCTGGTCCTGAAGTAGCGCCGGCGCGCAGCTACGTTGTCGGCAGGTTGCAGCGGCCGAACCGATGGGAGGCAGATTAGACTTGCGCTCTAACGGCATAATTGACTTGAGATTTATCAACATGATAGACTTGTCGTTGATTAGCAAAATAAACTTGGGACGGCCCGCAAGGCGACCGAGATGGCGACGCCCAGCGAAAGACTGGCAGCTGCCCTGGAGCAGCTCGAGAAGCTTCAGCGCGATGGACGGCACATCTTCCGATCGAGCGAATTGGGGCGCACCCACCGGGAGCGGCTCGTTCGGAGCGGCTTTCTGCGTGAGATCATCAAGGGTTGGCTGATTTCGATCAGCCCCGGCACCGCCGAAGGAGACACGACTTCCTGGTACGCATCGCTTTGGGAGTTCTGCGGTGGATATTGCGACGCACGTTTTGGTCGGAACTGGCATATGTCGCCCGAGCAATCGTTGCTGCTGCATGCAGAGAACGCCGTGATCCCGGGGCAAATCGTCATTTACAGCCCCAAGGGAACCAACAACACCGTGAACCTGCTCTTCGGCACCTCGCTCTACGATCTCAAGCAGAAGGCGATGCCACCCGCCGCCGACCTGACCGTGAGAGACAGCTTACGGCTCTATTCTCCCGCAGCGGCCTTGGTCAGGGTCCCAGAAGGGTTCTTCCAGCGCTTCCCGGTCGAGGCGCAGGTCGCCCTTGCGGCGGTCAAAGACGCCTCGGAAGTCTTGGGACGCCTGTTGGAGGGCGGTCATTCTGCTATCGCCGCGCGTCTTGCCGGCGCCTTCCGCCGTGTCGGCCGCGTTGCCCTGGCGGACGAGATCGTCGAGACGATGAAGAGCGCAGGCTACGACGTGAGGGAGCTGGATCCCTTCATGCCGGAGCAAAAGCCGACTTTCCTCGAGCCCGGAATTGCGCCGGTCGCGGGCCGCATCAAAGCTCTGTGGGATTCGCTGCGGGCGCCCGTGCTCGAGATATTTCCGAAGCCTCCCGGCTTACCCAAGGACAGCAAGGCCTACCTCGACTTCGTCGACGAGATCTACAAGAGCGATGCTTACCATTCGCTCTCGATCGAGGGTTACGCGGTCACGCCGGATCTGATCGAGCGCGTGCAGTCCGGCAACTGGAGCCCGGACAGTGACGAGGCCGATCGCAACCGCCGCAATGCGCTTGCCGCACGCGGCTATTGGCAGGCGTTTCAGCTCGTAAAGGAAGCGCTGGCGAAACTGATCGAAGGTAAGCCGCCGGGCGCTCTTGTCCGCGCGGCGCACCGGGATTGGTACAGGGAGATGTTTCAGCCCTCCGTGGCCGCGGGCCTGCTGAGCCCCGCTGCGCTGGCGGGCTATCGCCGGCATCCTGTCTATATTCGGGGCTCGCGCCACGTTCCGCCACGCTCGGAGACGGTGCCCGATGCGATGACGGCACTCTTCGATCTGCTGGAGCTGGAGGCCGAGGCTTCCGTGCGGGCGGTTCTTGGGCATTGGATATTCGGCTATATCCATCCCTATCCCGACGGCAACGGAAGGATGGCGCGCTTTCTGATGAACGCCATGCTGGGCTCGGGCGGCTATGCTTGGACCATCATTCGCGTCGAGGACCGCGACAGGTATATGCGTGCGCTCGAAGCCGCCAGCATCGATGCCGACATCCGGCCGTTCGCGGAATTCATCGCGGAACGCGTTCGATGGTCGATGGCGAAGGCGGCGTGAACGAAGCAATGTCGCATTTGCGCGACGCCGCCACAATGCTATATCCAGTTGAAAAATAAAGCGAAATAGCCGCGCTGCGGTCTCGCGTGGCTTAGGCCCGCAGCCGCTGTTTGTCTGCCCTGTTCCTCGCGGAACAGCGCCGACCGCCCGCCTCCGTCACCATCGCGGCCAGATCAACCCCTGGTACGTCGTAGGAGACGAACATGAAAATGAGCAGAAGCAAGGTGGCTGTTGTATCCGTGGTCGCTGCTGCGGCCATGGTCGCGCTGGTTCCGGCCGAGGCGAGCGCCGGCCACCACGGCGGCGGTATGCGCGTCGGCGGCGGCATGATGCGCATGAGCGCCGGCAATCATCATCACCACCATCACCGCCGACACTTCCGCCCGATCTATGTCGCCCCCGTCGTCACGGAGAGGGTCTACAGCCAACGGCGCACCACCACTGGTGTGACGCCGAAGCCCGCGCTCGTGAGGTTTGCCGACGGCAAGGGCCGCATCTACGACCCCGCCAGCGGCGTGTGGTTCGACGGCAAGAGCAGCTGCTGGGCCGGCAAGGCACAGTGGACCTTCAAGACCGGCGCCTGGTTCTACGGCAGCTACCGCTGGTACGAGGCCGGCGGCCTCTGGCAGACCGACGCCCCCGAGTCTCCCGCCGCGGTCGATTGCGCCACGGTTCCGGTGTTCGCGGCAAAGCTCCAGCCCGCCTCCGACAGCAAGGGCGGCCGCAAGGAGATGGTCGAGAACGCGGACCAGCCCGAGCGGGCGATCGAAGCACCCAAGGTCAAGACCGCCCAGAAGGGCGCGGCGGAAAAGCCGGAGAAGGCCGCGGAGTGCAAGAAGTACTTCCCCAGCGTCGGTGTCACGCTCCCCGTCCCTTGCGAGTGAGCAGGCACCCAGCCCCCCCCAACCGCGAGCTTGAAGGACCTCAGGTCATGACATCCAGCAGTGCCGCCGCCGCAATGGCGAGCCCTGGCCACCAGGCAGCCGTAGCGGCCAGGCCTGTTCCGATGATCCCCAAGCTCGCCTACCGCAACCTGTTCCACGATCGGCTGAGCCTGGTCGTGACGCTGGTGGGGATCGTCTTCTCCGTCGTCCTCGTCGCCGTGCAATGCGGCATCTATCTCGGCATGGAGAACCGGATTGCCGCCATGCTGGACCACTCGCAGGCCGACCTGTGGGTGGTCCCGCTCGGCACCAAGAGCTTCGATGATCCCTCGCTGCTGGCCGGCATCGAGAAGGACGCCATCCTGTCCACGCCCGGCGTTGCCAGCGTCGACGAGCTGGTGGTCGGCTTCGCCAGCTGGCGCAAGTTCAGCGGCGGGTCGACGGTGGCGCTGCTGGTCGGCTCCGACACCCGCAGCAACCCGTCGATGCCATGGGACATCGCGGAAGGCTCCGTCGCCGATCTCTCCGCGCCCTCGGCCATCGCCGTCGACCGGACCTACTTCAAGGAGCTCGGCATCGAGCGCCTGGGCGACCGCGCCGAGATCAACCTCAGGGAGGTGACGGTCAGGGCCGCCACGCAGGGCATCCGCTCCTTCACCACGCTGCCCTACGTCTTCACCACGATTGAGACCGCGCGCATGCTGCTGGAGGCGGCGCCCGAGCAGTCCTCCTACCGGCTGGTCAAGCTGGCGCCCGGCAGCGACCTCGAGCAAGTGCGCCAGACGCTGCAGGCCCGCCTGCCGGACACCGAGGTCGTCACCCACCACGAGTTCCGCACGCGCAGCCTCGACTACTGGCTGTTCGAGACGGGTGCCGGCTCGGCCCTGATCGCCGGCGCGCTGCTTGGCATCGTCGTCGGCATCGTGGTCGTGGCCCAGACGCTCTATGCCAGCACCAAGGACCACATCAACGAGTTCGCCACCATGCGCGCGCTCGGTGCCTCCGCCCGCTACATCATCAAGGTCATCCTGATGCAGGCGGTGCTCAGCGCGGTCATCGGCTACATCCTGGGCATGGTGCTCGCGCAAGCGGTGATCTGGGCTTCGCACAACACCACGCTGTTGATCGTGATGACGCCGAACCTGGCGATGGGACTGTTCGCGCTCACGGTCGGCATGTGCGTGCTGGCGGCGATCTGCGCCATCTTCAAGGTCGTCCGGATCGATCCGGCCGTCGTCTTCAGCCGGTAAGGAGGCCGTCATGACCCAAGCTGCAAAGCCGATCCTGGATGCCAGGGGCATCGTCAAGGTGCTGGGCTCCGGCGCCGCCGAGGTGCAGGCCCTCAAGGGCGTCAACCTGGACCTGATGCCGGGCGAGCTGACCCTGCTGATGGGGCCATCGGGCAGCGGCAAGACCACGCTGCTGTCGATCCTGGGCTGCATCCTCACCCCCAACGCCGGCAGCCTGCGCATCGGCGAGTGCGAGACCACCGGGCTCACCGCCGAGGGCATGGCGGACCTGCGGCGCCGGCACGTAGGCTTCGTGTTTCAGGCCTACAACCTGGTGCCGACGCTCACCGCCGTGGAGAACGTCATGCTGGCGCTCGACCTGCGCGGCACCGCGCTGGCGCAGGCCCCCGCGTTGGCGGCCGAAGCCTTGCGGCAGGTCGGCCTCTCGCACCGCGCCAATGCCTCCCCGAGCAAGCTCAGCGGCGGCGAGAAGCAGCGCGTCGCCATTGCCCGGGCGCTGGCCGGCTCGCCCCCCGGGATCCTGGCCGACGAGCCCACCGCGGCGCTGGACAGCGAGAACGGCAAGGCGGTGATGGCCCTTCTGTCGCAGGTGGCCAAGGACAAGAGCCGGGCCGTCATGGTGGTCACCCACGACCATCGCACCCTCTCCTACGCCGATCGCCTGATCAGGATCGAGGATGGTAAGATCGTGGGCAGGGCGCGCCGCCGGCCGACATCGATCGGCAACGATCAAGCTGGCTCTCTCGCCTCTGCCGCTTGAGGCGCAGGCCGTTCACATGCAACCTTCGCGAAAAACGGATGTTTCACGGAAACGAGCCAATATATATCCCGGAAACGCCACATTGCCGGTGCGCAATCGGGGCCGAGGTTCCAGCCGCGGCCGAAGTCTTGGATGGCGTGCAACTTGAAGGAGCGACCCATGATCAAGAGCCTCGGGCCCACGCTGCGGGCCGCCGCCTTTGCCGCCGTCGCCGCCTGCGCCAGCCCGGCCTTCGCCGCAGAGCCCACCGGGCTCTGGTACGATCACACCGGCCGCGGCGCGGTCGAGATCACCAAATGCGGCAACAATCTCTGCGGCCGCCTCGTCTGGCTGAAGGACAGCAAGAACAACGAAGTCTGCGGCAAGCAGATCATTGGTGACGTGAAGCCGGTGGCCCGAGGCAGGTGGGACAACGGCTGGATCTACGATCCGGAGAAGGACGAGAAGTACAGCGTCGAGCTGACCCTCGTCAGCGACCAGTCGCTCAAGGTCATGGGCTACATGGGCACGAAATGGCTCAGCGAGACCTATATGTGGAAGCGCGCCCCGGCAGACCTGAAGCGCTGCGGCGCCTAGGCCCGTTGTTGACGGGATTGTCGTTGGCGGTTGCAGGATCACGCCGGGCCGCCCTTTCCGGACCGTCTGGTGGCGCCGCAGCAAGGATGTTGATCGATAGCCTCAGCAGACTCGGCGAATAAACATTGTCCGCCCAGACTGTCCGGCTACAATCGGCCGACCGCACACGAGAGGCAGGCGCAACATGAGATCGGGCGTTTTCGAACCATCCCGACTGGGGCTTATGCTGCTCCTGGGCGGGCTGATGCTGGCTCCGTCGGCGCTCGCCGAGGACAAGCCAGGCCTGAGCGACGTGCTGGGCAAGGTTCAATCCGACGCCGACAAGCGGGCCGTCAACGACCTCGTCGACAAGCTCAAGGGCGTCGCCCGCAAGCCGGCCGAGCCCGCACCCGGCCCCGCGGCCACGCCACCCGCAGTAGCGTCTCCCGGACCGGCAGCGCCAGCTCCGACGGCGGCGCCAGCCCCGAAGACGGCAACGCCCGCGCCCGCCACGACCCCCGCACCGGCCCAACCGTCCGCCGTCCCGCCCGAAAGGGTGGCGACACCGGCGACCCCGACGCCGCCCGCCCCGCAGCCTGACGCCGCACCGGCACCTCAGCCGCTGGCGCCCGAGGAGGCCATCAAGAAGGCCGAGACCAAGCAGGTCCCGAGCGTCGATTTCGAGGTCACCTTCACCTACGATTCGGCCGACATCACGCCCCAGGCCGTGCCGATCCTGACCACGCTGGGCCGCGCCCTGAAGGATGCCGCCCTCGCCGACGATGCCTTCCTGATCGCCGGCCACACCGACGCCAAGGGCGGCCGAGACTACAATCAGGCGCTGTCGCAGCGGCGGGCCGAGTCCGTGCGCAAGTATCTCGTCGACAACTTCGGCATCGACCCGGCCAAGCTGGTTGCCAAGGGCTACGCCTTCGAGCACCTGAAGAATCCCAAGCAGCCGCGCGCTGCCGAGAACCGCCGCGTGCAGGTCGTCAACCTGTCGAAGGATGCCCCAGAGGCGCGCCGCTAGCGGGCTCCAGCAGTCAGTTCGTCACGCCGGTGGAGCGCGCGTGCCAGACGCGCGATGCGGTTGCGTACGCGTCACGGCTCCGGTTTGGATTTTTCGACCGCTTCGGGACTCTTCTTGTCCTTCTGGCTGGTCTTGTCCTTCGCTTTGGCCGGCGCCTTGAACTTGAATGATGCCAGGAAACGATCCACGGCCACCTTGCGATTGTGGGGCTTGAGCCCGAACGCCACGGCCATATAGGTGCGCTGGCCCTCGACCACGACGACGCCCTTGCCGACCAGCTCGTCGCTCTCGAACGTGAATTCTTCCGCCGGCAGTTGCTCGCCGGGGCCCTTGGTGAATTTCCGCTTCCTGCGCAGCTGCGTCGGTGCGCGAATCTGCTTGGAGAATCTCGTGATGTTCTCTTCGAGCTCGTCGTCCGTCTTCACGTCGAAGGCATGGTCCACATGCACCACGGCGTAATAGCCGTTGTCATGGTTCAGCGCGTTGAGAACGGTGCGTGCGTTGTTCTCCTGGGTGACCTGCTCCTGCGGCATTGCCGGGAAGGTCACCGCATAGCCGCCGTCGCTCGAGCTGAACTGGTGGGGGGCTGCCATGACCGCAGGCGCGGCAACCAGGATCGCCATCACCCAGGCGAGCTCTACCGGACCACCCCTGCGTCCTACGAACGATCGAACCGCACGCACTGCGAGACTCCTACGCTGGAACTCTTTCGCCCAGCGTATACCAGGTGTGTGGCGCGCGAAACCTGCTCGCGGCAGCTCAAATCGGACAGCAAGAAGGCTAGCTCTGGAATGCCAAGTTGCGCCTGCGCCAAATTCTTCGGCCGTGGAACGCGGCGACGGCGATAAAGCTCATCGCCGCGATCATCACTGCGAATCCCGGCTTGCGCGTGCCGATGAAGGCGACGCAGGCGAGAGCTATCGCGATCGATGCGGTGTAGAGAAAAGCAGTGGCTGCATCCAAGCAGAAGTGAACGAGCGTGCGAAACTGTTGCATGGCGTCCCCGCGCAGGTGCAATCCACATGCGAACATAGGTGATTCGCTCAGCCGTGAGAATTTTCGAAAAATTCGCCGTGCAATTGGCGCTTGGTTCGATCGACTTCATTACGCATTCGGGGAGAAAGCGATTGATGCTCGGGAGATTTCTGCCGATCATTCGCGGACAGGGGAGGGGAGGTTCTCGTGTCCGAGTGGCTACATGAGTGGGGCACCATCATCGCATCGGCGCTTGCCTTGGCGGCCGCGCTCTTGGTGCAGCGGTGCAGAAGCGCAGGCAAGTCCAGGCGCATGGCTCGGATCAGGGAGCTGGATCGCTTGCGCGGGTTGGGAAGCTAGCGACGGGCCGTTCGTGATCTTGCTCCGGCGCCGCTCGATGTGAGATTCCCGATCGTCCCGCCGAATGCGCAAAAAGGCCACGATTGAGGACCTAGACTGCCAATGGGGATGGGGCTCACGACAACGAGAACCACCATGGCACGTCCCTCGCGAAGCGCGCGCATCTTGGTTTTCATCGCGCTGAGTGTTGTCGCCGCCCTCCTCGGTTCGGCGGATACGAGCCTCGCGCAACCGTGGCGTGAACGCCAAGGCCTCGGCGCTCGCCAGCAGGGACTCCTGGGACGCGCGCTCGCGCACCTGAAAGCGGCCACGCCGCAGCAGTCGCACCTGTTCTTCGTCGGTTTTGCCGGCTACGGTGGGCAGGCGGTCTTCAAGCGCGAAGTGCTCGCGGTCCGTGAGCTGTTCGATGGTCGCTTCGGCACAGAAGGCAGATCGATTGCGCTCGTCAATCACCCGAGCACGGCCGACCAGTTTCCCCTCGCCAGCGTCGGCAACCTGGATGACGTCCTCCAGCACGTCGGCAGGCTCATGGATGTTGGCCGCGACACGTTGTTCCTATTCCTCTCCTCGCACGGCGAACCGGGGATCGTGGCGGTCGAGATGCCGGGCCTCGCCCTGCCTCAGCTGAGGCCGGCGCAGCTCAAGAGAATGCTGGACCGTTCCGGCATCAGAAAGCGCGTGATCGTCGTGTCGGCATGTCATTCCGGTAGTTTTATTCCCGCGCTCGCCGATCCCAACACGTTGGTCATCGCCGCGTCTCGCGCCGACAGAAGCTCGTTCGGTTGCGAGGACAGGCGGGACTGGACCTATTTCGGCGACGCCTATTTCAATAAGGCGCTGCGAGAAAAGACATCGTTCAGGGGTGCTTTCGACAGAGCAAAGCAATTGATCGCGGAGTGGGAAGCGCGGGAGCGCCTCCCGCCTTCGTTGCCGCAAATCGCCGGTGGCGAAGCGCTCGACGACCTCGACTGAGGGTCTGCCTGAGTAGCCGCTCAGCGCGGATCGAAGCTCAAACGTTCGCGGACGCCCTTGGCTGACCGGCACGGGCCGACTTCTCGTCCTCGCCGTCGACGGCAATGAGGATGCTGGCCGGCAGATCGCGCCCGCGCGTCACGCCCACCACCTCCATCGGGTCCTCCACGCCGCGCACGTTGACCGTGATGGTGGGACCCGCATCGTCCAGGCAGCCGGCATAGCGGGCGACATCGGCCGACATCACGATCTGGAAGCCCTTGTCCTTGGCCACGGACTCGAGCCGGCTCGCCACGTTGACGGCGTTGCCGACCACCGTCATGTCGACCGCCTCGCCGTAGCCGATGCGGCCGAGCAGCAGGGGGCCGGCGTGAATGCCCATGCCGACCCGCAGCGGCCGGCCGATCTCGATGCCGAGCTTGGCGTTGACGTGGTCGAGGGCGAGGTCGATGGCACGTGCCGCCCGCAGCGCCTGACGGCAGCCCGTCTCCACGCCGTGGTGCTGTCCGAAGACGGCGAGCAGGCCGTCGCCCAGGAACTTGTCGATCCAGCCGCCATGAGTGTGGATGGCGGAGCCGGCTGCGGCGAAGAACTCGTTCAGGATGAAAACCACATCGTACGCCAGACGGCTCTGCGACAGCTGGGTGAAATCGCGCAAGTCCAGGAACATCACGGCCAGCGCCTTCTCCACGCCGGCGGAGTCGAGCTCCTGCACATCGGCGGCTTGCGGGCCGGTGCTGGCGGGCCGCAGCAGGCGCGTGACGGTCAGCGCGCTCATCGGCCTCACCTGGCAGGCGAGGCGCACGTTCTGCGGCGCGGCGATGCTGGCGAGCGTGATCGCTTCCGGATAGCCCGGGGGGGTGAGCGTGTTGGCGCCTTCATCGACGCGCACGCGGCAGGTCGAGCAGCGGGCGCGCCCGCCGCACACGGCGGCGTGCGGGATGCCATGCATGCGGCTGATCTCGAGCAGCGTCGGCCCGAACGGCACCCGCACGGTCGGGCCGCCGGTGTACTTGATCTCCATCTTCGGCCGGGTGCTCAAGACGTAGTAGCGCCAGACCACGCACAGTGCCACCAGCGCCAGGATGCCGCCGAAGGCCAGCCGCACCATCAACCGGTATTGCGCCAGGGTGTCGCCGTCGGCGGCGATCGGCCAATGCGTCAGCTCCTTGACCCTGGCGAACATCTGCGGGTTCTGGATCGACAGGGCAACGGCGCGCCCGGAGACCATGAAGCCGCCGAGTGCGGCCAGGGGCACGGAAATCGCAATGAACAGCAGCACCGGCGCGGCGGCGCGGTAGGGCGTGTAGAGCCGCAGCCAGTAATGGATGCCGAGGCAGCCGTGGATCCACACCACCAGCAGCAGCAGGCTCTGCAGCAGGGCGCCGTCGGGCCACAGGCGGGCGAGCTCGTAGAGGTAGTTGTCCTCGACGCCGAAGTAGACGTGCGCGATGCGCGTGTTGACGATGTGGGGGAACAGCAGGAACGGGATCAGCAGCCCCAGCGCGATCTGAAACAGCTCCCACGGCGGCAGGCGCATCGTCGACCGGTTGGCCAGCTTGTAGAGCGCCAGCGTGATATGCGTGATCAAGGCCACCGCCAGCACGAACGTGCCCAACAGGGAGCGGATCACAACCACGCGCCAGGAGTCCACCTGGTGCATGGTCTCCAGCGACACCAGCCCCAGCGCCGTGTTCAGGAAGTGCGTGGTGGCGAAAGTGAACAGGATCAGCCCCGAGGCGATCCTCAGGCGCTGCGACAGGTCTCCACGAAGCAAAATGTGCATCGGTGCAACCGCCTGCGCTAGCTGAGCCCCTGAATCGGCGCACACAATAGGCCGTATCGGCGGAAATGAGAATAGCCGATACGGGCTCCGCCTTGCACAGGCCACGCTACGGCCGGCCCCGAACCGCGGGCGATCAACGCTCGGCGGACTGGCGCGCGACAATCAGGATGAGACGGGAGCGACAATCAGGATGAGACTGGCGCCGGGGGTGGGCTGACGGAGGGAGGGCGGAGCCCGACCGGAGGCAGTCCACCCCCGGCGGGCGCGTTTTCTCCCCAGGTTTTCCCC